>Ga0307516_10003777_pt1 | contig 19243 bp, 14 predicted proteins | sample 19_EM_MG_FD_203310 | JGI IMG/M metagenome (GOLD analysis project Ga0307516, IMG submission 203310) | Populus trichocarpa ectomycorrhiza microbial communities from riparian zone in the Pacific Northwest, United States - 19_EM | ecosystem: Host-associated > Plants > Roots > Unclassified | place... | reverse complement strand
CAGGTCACCTGGGTCGCCCTGACGGCCCTTCATCCGCATACCCGGTGAGAAGACCATGAGCATCATCGAACAAGCGGCCAAGCGACTCGAGGAACTGGATCGCGCCGGTGTCGAGGTGCCGTGGAAGGTTGTCGACGGCTCTGGCGGCGGGGCGCGACCCGAGGGCGCCGCGGCGCCGCGCGCGGCGCGTCTGTCGCAGGCACCGCGGGTGACGAGCCTGGCGCCGGCCCCCGCCGCCGACGAGCCGCAGCGCGTGGACATCGTGCTCGATATCGCGGGGCTGCAGCGGGCCGGCCAACTGGTGCCCACCGACACTCGCTCGGTGCAGGCCGAGGAGTTGCGCAGCATCAAGCGGCCCCTGCTGAAGAACGCACGCAGCAAGAACGCGGCTGCCCAGCGGCTTCCGCTGATCATGGTCACGAGTGCGTTGCCCGGCGAAGGCAAGACTTTCTTTTCCATCAACCTGGCGATGAGCATCGCCACCGAGATCGACCTGTCGGTGCTCCTTGTCGACGCGGACGTCCTGCGCCAGGACGCGATGGAGCGGCTCGGTGTCGGCCCGGGACCGGGCCTGCTCGATTTGCTGTCGGACCCTGACTTGACGCTCGACGACGTCGTCCTGCGAACGAACGTTCCCAAGCTGTCCGTGCTGCGTGCCGGGTACCGGCAGAACCTTTCCACGGAGTTGCTGGCGAGCAGCGCGATGGACAAGCTGTTGCATCGGCTTGCGCACGACCACCCGCGCCAGATCGTCGTCTTCGACGCGCCACCCCTGCTGGTGACGAACCAGGCCAAGGTGCTCGCCGCGCATCTGGGTCAGGTCGTCGTGCTGGTCGAGGCCGAGCGCACGCAGCGCCATGTCGTCCAACAGGCTTTCGCGACGCTCGAACAGTGTCCGATCGTGATGTCCGTGTTGAACAAGTCGAGCGCACAAGCGTCCGGCGAAGCCTATGGCTACGGCTACGGTTACGGCTACGGCGACTAGGCGGTGCGCGCGTGGCACCGCGGGAGCTAGGGATGGGAATTGATCCGCAACTGCTTACAATTTGTTGAAAAGCGTACCGTTCCTTTCACTTCAGGGGCGGAAAACAAGAGGGTCGCACGGCGAGGAGATTGCCATGAAGTTTCTGGCGAGGCGAACTGCATGCCTCAGCGGAGGATCCGCGCTAGCCATCGCGCTGGCGGCACTCACGGGGTGCGGCGGAGGTTCGGAGGAGGGGGCGCAGCCCCAGGCCCAGGCAGCAGCGGCAACGCTGCAGGCGCCTGCACGCCATGTGGCGCCTTACAAGCGTGTCGGCATCACCGCGATCGTGGCGTCGCCCGATGGCAAGTCGCTGGCGGTGGCGCATTCGGACGGGCGCGTCACGTTGCTGGACGCGGTCAGCCGCCTCGAGACCAGGCAATTGATCGGGCCGGGCGACCGTGCTGCGGCCGGGCTGGTCTTCACGTCGGACGGCCGCTACCTGGTGAGCGTCGATCGAGACAGCATTGCGCGGGTCTGGAACGTCGAGACAGGCGCGGCAACACTGACGCTGCGCGGTCATGAGCATCCGTTGCGTTCGGTCAGTGCCAGTGCCGACAGTTCCCTGATCGCGACCGCGGGCGAAGAGACCCGGGTCATGCTCTGGAACGGCAACACCGGGCAATTGAAGCGAATACTGAGCGGGCCGACCGATTTCGTGAACTCGGTCAGCGTGAGCCGCGACGGCCATTGGATCGCCAGCGGCGATGCGAACGCACGGGTGCTGGTCTGGAATGCCGCCACCGGGCAGGTGGTGACGACGCTGCGTGGCCACACGAGCGAGGTCAACGCGGTCACGTTCAGCCCGGACGGTCGCACGCTGGCCAGTGCCGGCGCGGACGGCAAGGTCATCGTCTGGCAGGTGAACGGCGGCCAGGGCTCGACCGTGCTGGAGGGCAGCGGGTCGCCGGTGCTGAGCCTGGCGTTCAGCAGCGATGGCCAGGCCCTGGCCGCGGGGAGTGCCGATGGCAAGGTCAAGCTGTGGGACATGGCGTCCCGCACGATCGTGTCCGAGTCATCGGCTTCAGCGTCAGCGGTCAACGCACTCGCATTCGGAATCCGGGACCGCGGCGAATTGCTGTTCGGCGACGGGCACAGCGGCGTGCTCACGATGGCGGTGTCGCGGCAGGCTGCGAGATAGCGTCGACGATTCGAATGATAAATGCCTGCCGTGGGCGAGGGTCGACGCGGACGGGCAGAAGATAGAGGAACAATGATGTTGCACCATCCCTTGCGGCAGCCGATGCGGCTGACCAGGCTCCTCGTCACGGCGCTTGCCTTCCTGTGGGGCCTGGCGATGCCACTCTGGGCCGGGGCCGTCGGCAACTTGAATCAGGGGCCCGGCGGACCGATCCTGGTCGTCACCTCCAGCACATCCACTTTCTCGAACTACTACGCGGAGATCCTCCGCACCGAAGGTCTCGACGAGTTCGCGGTCGCCGACGTCTCCACGCTGACATCGACGCTCCTGGCGAGCTACGACGTGGTCATCGTCGCCCAGATGACGGTGCCGTCCACGCAGGCCACGCTCCTCACCAGCTGGGTGAATGCGGGCGGCAACCTGATCGTGATGGCACCGGACGCCGCGCTTGCTGGCGTCCTGGGCATCACGCCGACCGGCACGACGCTCTCCAGCGGCTACCTGCAGGTGGATACCACGGTCGCTCCCGGCAACGGCATCGTCGGCGACACGATGCAGTTCCACAGCCCGGCCAAACTGTTCACGACCAACGGGGCGACCCGGTTGGCCACGTTGTACAGCACGGCCACCGTGGCGACGTCGAATCCGGCGGTCACGCTCAACGCGGCCGGCCTGGGCAAGGCCGCGGCGTTCGCGTTCGACCTGGCGACCTCCGTGGTCTATACCCGCCAGGGCAATCCCGCTTGGGCGACGCAGGAGCGAGACGGCTTCGCGCCGGCGCGCTCGGACGACAAGTTCTACGGTGCGGCCTCAGGCGACCTTCAACCCGATTGGGTCGATCCGAACAAGATCTCGATCCCGCAGGCGGACGAGCAGCAGCGTCTGCTGGTCAACCTGATCCAGCGCATGGACGCCAAGCCGCTGCCCAGGTTCTGGTACCTGCCCAATGGCAAGAAGGCTGCCGTCGTCATGACCGGCGACGATCACGCCAACGGCGGCACCGGCGGACGTTTCGACCAGTTCATCGCGGCCAGTCCGGCCGGATGCTCGGTCGCGAACTGGGAATGCATCCGCGGCACTTCCTACGTGTTCACCGGGACGCCGTTGACCGACGCCCAGGCCGCCCAATACAACGCGCAGGGCTTCGAGGTCAGCCTGCACATCAACACCAACTGCCTCGACTTCACCCCGTCGTCGCTGACGGCGATCTATTCGTCGCAGATGGCGGACTGGAAAGCCAAGTTCCTGAGCTTGCCGAGCCCGGTGACGGAGCGCCACCACTGCATCGTCTGGAGCGACTGGTCCACGGGCGCGGAGGTCGAGCTGAGCAACGGCATCCGGCTCGACACGTCGTACTACTACTGGCCGCCGAGCTGGGTCAACAACGTCCCGGGCGTGTTCACCGGATCGGCGATGCCGATGCGCTTCGCCAAACTGGACGGTTCCTACGTCGACGTCTACATGGCAGCGTCGCAGATGACGGACGAATCGGGCCAGGTCTACCCCTTCACCGTCGATACGCTGCTCGACCGCGCGGTCGGTCCCCAGGCCTATTACGGCGTCTACACGATCAATGCGCACACGGATTCCACCGATTCCGCGGAGGCGACCGCCACCGTGGCATCGGCCAAGGCGCGTGGTGTCCCGGTCGTCTCGGCGCGACAGATGCTGAACTGGCTTGACGCCCGCAACGCGTCGTCGTTCGGCGCGCAGTCGTGGAATGGCAGCGCGCTCACCTTCACGGTGGCGGCCGATCCCGGTGCCACCGGACTCAACGCGATGCTGCCCACGCGCACCGCAGCCGGCGTCCTGACCGGCCTCACTCGCGCCGGCGCCGCAGTGACCTATACATGGTCAGGTATCAAGGGCGTCGAGTACGCCTTCTTCCCGGCGGTCTCGGGGACCTATGTCGCCACCTACGGCGTCGACTCATCGGCCCCGACGGTCACCACGACGTCGCCCGCCAGCGGCGCGACCGGCGTCGGTGCCGCCGTGCCGCTCACCGCCACGTTCAGCGAGGCCATGAGCGCGGCCTCGATCAGCGGTGCGTCGTTCGAGTTGCGCGACGCCGGCAATGCGTTGGTGGGCGCGACGGTCACTTACGACGCGGGCTCTCGCTCGGCGATCCTGACGCCGACAGCGCCGCTTGCCGCGCAGACGACCTACACGCTGAAGGTCCATGGCGGCGCCACTGATCCGCGCGCCAAGGACGCAGCCGGCAACGCCCTCGCGGCGGACAAGACCTGGTCGTTCACGACAGGCGCGACCGCGACATGCCCCTGCGACGCCTTCGGCCCATCGGCCCAACCGGCCAACCCGGCCGTCGTCGATCCCCAACCGGTCGAGCTCGGCGTGCGCTTCACCGCGGACGTCGCTGGCTCCGTGACCGGCATCCGTTTCTACAAGGGCACGACGAACACCGGCCAGCATCTCGGCCACCTGTGGACGACGGCCGGCGCCTCGCTGGGCAGCGCGACGTTCACGTCGGAGACTGCGAGCGGCTGGCAGCAGGTGAACTTCGCCACCCCGATCGCGATCGCGGCCAACACCGTCTACATCGCGTCGTATTTCGCGCCCAACGGCAACTACGCGGCCAATTCTGCGTACTTCGCGTCGGCGGGCGTCGACAAGCCGCCGCTGCACCTGTTGAAGGACGGCGTCGCCGGCGGCAACGGCGTCTACGCCTATGGCGCCAGCTCGTTCCCGTCTTCGAGCTACAACGCGACCAACTACTGGGTCGAGCCCGTGTTCATCATCGGAGGCGCGGCGGACACCACTCCACCGACCGTGCTGGCCACCTCGCCCGCCAGCAACTCGACGACCGAGGGTGCGGTAGGGGCCATCACGGCAACCTTCAGCGAGGCACTCGATCCGGCCACCGTGAGCGCCAGCACCATGTCCGTGAAGACGTCGCTGAACGTGCCGATCAGCGGCACGGTGACCTACAACAGCAGCAGCCGCACCGCCACGTTCACGCCGACCACCAGCCTGCCGGCCTCGACGGTCTTCAATGTCCTGCTTGTCGGCGGGGCGACCGATCCGCGCATCAAGGACGTCGCCGGCAATGCGCTGGCTGCCAACGTCACGTGGAGCTTCACGACCGCTGCGTCGGCGGCGGCGTGCTCGGCGCCGCCCAACGCGATCGTCGCGGAGAACTGTCTCCCGGGCAATCCGTCGACGGACTGGGACGTGAGCGGCGCGGGCGATACGACCATCCTCGGCTTCGCGACGCAGATCAGCGTCAACAAGGGCGCCGCGGTGAGCTTCAAGGTCAACACCAACGCGTCCGGCTACCGCTTCGACATCTATCGCATGGGCTACTACGGTGGCATGGGCGCGCGCAAGGTGGCGACCATCTCGCCGTCCGCGACGCTGCCGCAGGTCCAGCCGAGTTGCATCAGTGAATCAGCGACAGGCCTGCTCGATTGCGGCAACTGGGGGGTCTCGGGCACCTGGACGGTGCCGGCCACCGCCGTCTCCGGCATCTACTTCGCAAAGGTCGTTCGTACCGACACGGGCGGGGCGAGCCACATCTTCTTCGTGGTGCGCGACGACGCCAGCACGTCCGACCTGTTGTTCCAGACTTCGGACACCACCTGGCAGGCCTACAACGAGTATGGCGGCAATAGCCTGTACGTCGGCAACCCGGCGGGCCGGGCCTACAAGGTCAGCTACAACCGGCCGTTCACGACGCGCACGGTGGCCAGCGGCCAGGACTGGGTATTCAACGCCGAGTACCCGATGGTGCGCTGGCTGGAGTCGAACGGCTACGACGTCAGCTATTTCAGCGGCGTCGACGCCGATCGCTCGGGCCCGCTGATCCTCAACCACAAGACCTTCCTGTCCGTCGGCCACGACGAATACTGGTCCGCAGCGCAGCGCACCAACGTCGAGGCCGCGCGCGGCGCCGGCGTCAACCTGGCGTTCTTCAGCGGCAACGAGGTCTTCTGGAAGACGCGCTGGGAGAACAGCATCGACGGCAGCGGCACGCCGTACCGTACGCTGGTCACCTACAAGGAGACGGCGGCGAACGCGAAGATCGATCCGGCCAGTGCGTGGACCGGGACCTGGCGTGATCCGCGCTTCTCGCCGCCGGCCGACGGTGGCCGGCCGGAGAACCAGCTGACGGGCACGCTGTTCATGAACAACGACACCGGCGCGCCTTACGCGATCACGGTGCCCGCGGCCGACGGCAAGATGCGCCTGTGGCGCAACACGACCATCGCCAGCCAGGCAGGGGGCGCAGTCGCCACGCTGCCGGTGGGAACGCTCGGCTATGAATGGGATTCGGATCCGGACAACGGATTCCGTCCGCCTGGAATCGTGCGCAATTCGACCACGACGATCACGTCGAACGGCGTACTGCAGGACTATGGCTCAACCTACGCTCAAGGCACGCTGACGCACTACCTGACGTTGTACAAGCATGCGAGCGGCGCGCGCGTCTTCGGCGCCGGCACCATCCAGTGGGCCTGGGGGCTTGACTCGCATCACGATCGTGGGAACACGGCTCCGGACGCGAGCATGCAGCAGGCGACCGTGAACCTGCTGGCCGACATGCGCGCCCAGCCGGCCACGCTGGTATCGGGCCTGCTGCCGGCGACGGCGACGACCGATGCCACGGCGCCGGTGTCGACCATCGTGTCGCCGGCGGCCGGCGCCACGGTGTCGACAGGTTCGGCGGTCGTCATCTCGGGCACGGCCACGGACTCGGGCGGGGGCGTGGTCGGCGGTGTCGAGATCTCGGTCGACGGCGGCACCACCTGGCACCCGGCCACCGGACGCGGGGCGTGGACCTACAACTGGTTGCCGGCAGGCGCGGCGACTGTCGTGATCAAGTCGCGCGCCGTCGATGACAGCGGCAACCTCGAGGTGCCGAGCGCCGGCACGTCGATCACGGTCCGTGCCCAGAGCTGCCCATGCAGCATCTGGGCAGGTTCCGCCGTCCCGGGCAGCCCGTCCATCAACGACCCAGGTGCGGTCAACCTCGGCATGAAGTTCACGGCGGAGGTGAAGGGCCTGGTGAGCGGCGTGCGCTTCTACAAGGGCGCCGGCAACACCGGCACGCACGTCGGCGCGCTCTGGTCCGCGTCGGGCACCCTGCTCGGTTCGGTGAACTTCACTGGCGAGACCGCGTCGGGCTGGCAGCAGATGAACTTCAGCAGCCCCATCCAGATCGCGGCCAACACCGTGTATATCGTCTCGTACTACGCGCCGCTCGGCCACTACGCGGGCGACAACAACGGCTTCTCGACGGCAGGCATCGACAACCCGCCGCTGCACGCGCTGAAGGACGGTACCAGTGGCGGCAACGGGGTCTACCTGTACCAGTCGTCGAACGGATTCCCGAACTCGACGTGGCTGGGCTCCAACTACTGGGTGGACGTGGTCTTCACGCCGAACTAGGCGCAGGAGGGCGGGGCCGTCGCGCGCGAGCGCGACGAAACGCTCCGCCCGACATCTCGGGCAAGCATGCCTGGCTTGGATTGGACGGCTCCGGATTGGAGCCGTTTTTTTCGCCTGCGCGACGTGCAGGCGAGGGCGAGGGCGAGGGCGCGGGCGAGGGCCCGATCAGCCCAGCGAGCGGGCCGGGTTGCCGGCCAGGCGGCTGTCGGCGGGGCAACTGCGGATGACATTGCTGCCCAGGCCGATCAGCGACCGGTCGCCGACGTGCAGTCCGTTCATGATGCTGGACGCGCTGCCGACGTAGCAGTTCTCGCCGATCGCGGTGCCGCCGGCGATGGTCACGTTGGATCCGATCAACGTCCAGTCCCCGATCGTCACGTCGTGGTGGATCACCGTGTTGGGCAGGATGCAGACATGGTCGCCGATCACGGCGTTGCTGGTGACCACGGCGCCAGCCATGATCAGCACGTTGCGCCCGATCTTCGCCAAGGGCGATACGCGCGCGGTCGGATGGACCACGGTCGCGAAGCGATCGGACGGCAGTTGCAGCGACGAGATCGCCGCGCGGCGGGTCAGGTAGGAGGTCGCGCTGCCGGGTACCGCGAGGACCTGGGCCTGCGGCCACTTCGCGAGCGCGTCGCGGGCGAGGATCGGCACGGACAAGGGCCCGACGCCCTGCTTGCCGGGCGTGTCGTCGATGAAGGCGACGAGCTCGAACGCGCCGCCGAGGCAGTCCATCGCCTCGAGCGCGTTGCCGTTGAACGGAAAAAGAAGAAGCGGCGTCACCGCTTCATGCGGAGCCGCCGCCTCGTTCGTCGACACGGGTCAGAGCGCCCTGGCCGATGTCGTCGCGGCGATGTCGCCGCCGGCCAGGTTCACCACGGCGCGGGCGACCTCTTCGCACTGGGCCGCCGTCAGTTCGGGGAACATCGGCAGCGACAGCACCTCATTGGCGGCCTGCTCGGCGTGCGGGAACTGGCCCGCGCTGTAGCCGAGCTCGGCGAACGCCGGCAGCAGGTGCACCGGCGTCGGATAGTGGATGCCGGTCTGGATGCCCTGGGCCAGCAATGCCTCCTGCCAGGCCTGGCGATTCTTCGTGCGGATCGCGTAGATGTGATAGACGTGGCGCGAGTACGACGCCGCCTTCGGCGACACCACGTCCGTGCCTTCGAACAGGCGATCGTAGTGCGCGGCGGCCGTGCGGCGCGCCTCCGTCCAGCCCTCGAGATAGCGGAGCTTCACGCGCAGGACGGCGCCTTGCAGGCCTTCCATGCGGAAGTTGTAGCCCTTGAGCACGTGGTGGTACTTCTTCTCGGCGCCCCAGTCGCGCAGCATCCGGATCGTGCGCGCGTACTCGGCGTTGTCGGTCACCACCATGCCGCCTTCACCGTAGGCGCCCAGGTTCTTGCCCGGATAGAAGCTGAAGCAGGTCATGTCGGCCAGGCTGCCCGAGCGCTGGCCGTTGTACTCGGCACCATGCGCCTGGCAGGCGTCCTCGATCACCACCAGGCCGCGCCGCCTGGCGATCTCGAGCAGCGGGCCCATGTCGGCCGGCTGGCCGTACAGGCTCACCGGAATGATGGCCTTGGTCTTGTCGGTGATCGCGGCTTCGAGCTGCGTTACGTCCATCGTGAACGTCACCGGGTCGATGTCCACGAACACGGGCGTCGCGCCGGTGTAGTCGATCGCCGAAACGGTGGCGACGAACGTGAACGGCACGGTGATGACCTCGTCGCCGCGGCCCACGCCGGCCGCGAGCAGGGCCAGGTGCAGGGCGCTGGTACCGGTGTTGACGGCCACGCCGATGTCGGCGCCGCTATAGGCCGCGAATTCCTTCTCGAATGCGACCACCTCGGGACCGAGGGTGAAGGCGCAGCTGTCCAGGACGCCCTGGATCGCGGCGTCCACTTCGGGCTTGATCGACAGGTATTGGGATTTCAGGTCGACGAATGGGATCACGTTCATTTCTCCTGCACGATATAGACGGTCTCGCCCTTGCGGCGCATCGACTTGTTGGCAGCCTCGATCAGGCTCACGACGCGCTCGCCCAGGCGGCCGTCGGTCTTGGGCGCGGTGCCGTGCTCGATGCAATCGACGAAGTGGGCGCCTTCGACCCCCAGCGCCTCGGTGACGGCCAGGCGCGGGGCCCACATGTCGCCGGTGCGATAGCCGACGCGCATTTCCTGGATCTTCTCCGGGTCGTCGGTGAAGCTGACGCCCTTGTCGTAGACCTTGATCTTCTCGCTCGGCTCGAGATCGTCGTAGGTGATCATCTTCTTGCTGCCGCCGACCAGGATCTGGCGCACCTTCACCGGCGCGAGCCAGCTGCAGTTGACGTGGGCGATGGTGCCCGATTCGTAGTACAGCGTGACGTAGGCCAGGTTCTCGGGCGTGCCCGGGAAATGGTTCATGCCGCTGGCGGTGACCGCCACGGGATGCTCGTTCAGCAGGTGGTCGAGGATGGAGAAGTCGTGCACCGCCAGGTCGGAGATGACGCTCACATCGCGCTGGAAGAGGCCCAGATTGACACGGATCGAGTCGTAGTAGTAGATCCGTCCGAGCTCTTCGGCCTGGATCAGTTCGGCCATCTTCTGTACCGCGCCGGTGTAGATGAACGTGTGGTCGACCATCAGCACCAGGTTGCGGCGCGCCGCCTCGTCGACGAGCCGGCGGGCCTCTTCCGCGGTCTCGCACATCGGCTTCTCGAGCCACAGGTGCTTGCCGGCCTTCAGCGCGGCCATGCCGAGCTCGAAGTGGGTGTTGACCGGCGTGGCGACCGCGATGGCGTCGACGCCGGGGTCGTTGAGCAGTTCGCGGAAGTCGCTGGTGGTCTTGACGGCCGGGAAGCGCCGCCGCACGACGCCCAGCTTGGCCTCGTCGAGATCGGCGACGGCGGCCACGTTCATGCCCTTCGTCTCCGCAAAATTCCGAACCAGGTTCGGACCCCAGTAGCCGTAGCCGATGACACCAATATTGATCATTTCACCCCTCCAGATTGAACAATTACAGACTGTTCCCCGAACCCGATGCGTGGCCGGGTTCTCTCGTATCTCCGATGACCCGCGCGGGAACGCCAGCGACGATGGCGTAGTCCGGGACGTCCTTGGTGACCACCGCGCCCGCGCCGACCAGGGCGCGCAGTCCGACGGTCACGCCGGCGATCACCGTGGCATTGCTGCCGATCGAGGCGCCGCGGCGAATGCGCGTGGGCTCGACGTGCCAGTCGCTCTCCCCCTGCAGGCTGCCGTCGTCATTCGTGGCGCGGGGAAAGAGATCGTTGGTGAACATGACCCCGTGACCGATGAAGACTTCGTCCTCGATCGCCACCCCTTCGCAGATGAAGGTGTGCGACGAGATCTTGCAGCGCGCGCCGACGGTGACGCCTTTCTGGATCTCGACGAACGCGCCGACCTTGGTCTCGTCCCCGATGGCGCAGCCATAGAGATTGACCAGCGTCGGCTGGAAGATCCTGACGTCCTTGCCAAGCGTGACGCTTTCGGCAACAGGCATGCGTACCCCTCCCTGCATTTGCATTCGTGCTGTCCGGACACGGCGAGCACTTGTTGACAAATACTAACGTGTTGCAACAGAAAAGTGCGTGTTGCGGCCCCCCTAAACCTCGTGGATTGCGCCCCGAAATGGAGGAACTTGACCGCTTTAGGGGAGGGGAAAGTCGGGTTGCATTGGCGTTGAAGAGCGTGAATTCAGGTGACGCCGGCCAAAAAAAAGGAGCGCTGCTGCGCTCCCGTTTCGGTTCGGTGGAAACCCGGTGCCGTCACTCGGCCTTGTCGTCCAGTCGCAGCATCGCCGTGCCCGTGCCCGACGACAGCAGCCCCGACCTGGCATACGTGATCAACTTTTCGCGCGTGTCCTGGATGTCCAGGTTGCGCATCGTCAGCTGGCCGATGCGATCGGCCGGCGTGAAGCTCAGCTCGCCCTTTTCCATCGTCAGGCGTTCGGGCTTGTACGTGAGGTTGGGCGACTCGGTGTTGAGCAGCGAGTAGTCGTTGCCGCGGCGCAGCTCCAACGTCACCTCGCCGGTGATCGCGCTGGCCACCCAGCGTTGCGCGGTCTCGCGCAGCATCAATGCCTGCGAGTCGAACCAGCGGCCCTGGTAAAGCAGGCGGCCCAGCGCGCGGCCGTTGTCGCGGTATTGCGCGATCGTGTCCTCGTTGTGGATGCCGGTGACCAGGCGTTCGTAGGCGATGAACAGCAGCGCCAGGCCGGGGGCCTCGTAGATGCCGCGGCTCTTGGCCTCGATGATGCGGTTCTCGATCTGGTCGCTCATGCCCAGGCCATGACGACCGCCGATGCGGTTGGCTTCCATCAGCAGCGCCACGGGATCGGCGAAGGCCTGGCCATTCAACGCGACGGGCATGCCTTGCTCGAAGCGCACGGAGACCTCTTCGCGCTTGACCTCGACGTCGTCGCGCCAGAACGCCACGCCCATGATGGGCTGCACGATCTTCATGCCGCTGTTCAGGTGCTCGAGATCCTTGGCCTCGTGCGTGGCACCCAGCATGTTGGAGTCGGTGGAGTAGGCTTTCTCCGTGGACATCTTGTAGCCGAAGCCGGCCTTGTTCAGGAACTCCGACATCTCGGCGCGGCCGCCCAGCTCGTCGATGAACAGTTGGTCCAGCCACGGCTTGTAGATCTTCAGCGACGGGTTCGCGAGCAGGCCGTAGCGGTAGAAGCGCTCGATGTCGTTGCCCTTGAAGGTGCTGCCGTCGCCCCAGATGTTGACGTCGTCTTCCTTCATCGCGGCCACCAGCATCGTGCCCGTGACGGCGCGGCCCAGCGGCGTGGTGTTGAAGTAGGTGTTGCCGGCGGTGGTGATGTGGAACGCGCCGCTCTGCAGCGCGGCGATGCCCTCCGCCACCAGTTGCGCGCGACAGTCGATCAGGCGCGCCTTCTCGGCGCCGTACTGCATCGCCTTGCGCGGGATCTCGTCGTAGTCCGGCTCGTCGGGCTGGCCCAGGTTGGCGGTGTACGCGTAGGGGATCGCGCCTTTCAGGCGCATCCAGTGCAGCGCGGCGCTGGTGTCGAGGCCGCCGGAAAATGCGATGCCGACCTTTTGCTGGGCGGGCAGGTTCTGGAGAATGGTGGTCATGTGGAGGACGCAGGTCGGGGTGCGGGAAACCCCGCTATTCTCGGTGGAAACGGGTCCGATCCCAAGCCCACCGGTTGTTCGGGCCGGGCCATGGGGCCTTGGCGACGCCGGTCCGGCGCAGCAAGCCGGTCGCAGGGATACTCGCCGCGTGACCGACCAGGCCCCCATCCAGCGCACGCCGCTGCTCCTCGCCTTCGCCCTCGCGCTGGCCGCCGCCGTCTCGCTGGGACTCGCGCGCTTCTCGTACGCGCTGCTGCTGCCGCCGATGCGCAGCGAGCTGCACTGGAGCTATTTCACGGCCGGCGCGATGAACACCGCCAACGCCGCCGGCTACCTGGCGGGCGCGCTGCTGGCGCCGCGCTGGTTCGCGCGCCGGGATGCGCTTGCCGTGCTCGTGGCAGGCGGCCTCGCCACCTCGGCCATCCTCGTCGCCCACGCTTTCGCTCCCGACGATGCGGTGCTGTACGCATTGCGAACGGTGGCAGGCGTCGCCAGCGCCGCCACGTTCGTCGGCGGCGGATTGCTCGCCACGCGGCTGTCGGCGCGCTCGCCGCACCCGGGCCTGGTCGTCGGGCTGTACTACGGCGGCACGGGCCTGGGCATCCTCGGCGCCACCGTGCTGGTGCCCCCGCTGCCATGGCGCGACGCGTGGATCGCGCTCGGCGTGGTCTCGTTCGCGTGCACGCTCGTGACATGGGGCGTGACGCGCGCCTCGCGCGCGCTCGTCGAGACGGGTCCGCCAGCCGCGGCGGCGGGCCGCCTCGGCGCACGCTGGGCGCCGATGGCCATGCTGCTGGCGGGCTACCTGCTGTTCGGCTTCGGCTACATCGGCTACATGACCTTCATCGTGACGCTGCTGCGCGAGCAGGGCATCGCGCCGGCGTGGGTCGCCGCGTTCTACGGGCTGCTGGGCGCGGGCGTGGTGGCGTCGTCCTGGATCTGGGCGGGCATGCTGCAGCGATTCCGGGGCGGCCAGCCGCTGGCCTTGCTGTGCGCCGTCCTGACGGTGGCGACGTTGCTGCCCGTCGTCAGCGCGCAGCCGGTGGTGGTGGCGTTGTCGTGCGGGCTGTTCGGTTGCACGTTCCTGTCCGTGGTCGCGTCGACGACCGCCTTCGTGCGCCACAACCTGCCGCCCGCCGCGTGGGCGCCGGGCATCGGCGCATTCACGATCATGTTCGCGCTCGGGCAGATCCTCGGGCCCAGCCTGTCGGGCCGCCTGGCCGACGGGCCGGGCGGTCTGAGTCGCGGCTTCGCGTGCTCGGCGATCGTGCTCGCGCTGGGTGCGCTGTTCGGCTCACGGCAGCGGCCATTGAAACCGGCCCGAGAATGAAAAACGGTGGCCGAAGCCACCGTCCTTGCTGCGTAGCAGCAGTCGCCTTGCGGCAGCAACTGCTGCCCGCTGCCCGCTGCGCGTGCTGCAGTGCGCGTCAGACGCGCGGCTCGCCAAAGCCGTTGACCGTGATCGTCCGTCCGGCCGGCGCCGTCGTCTGCACGTGGTGCTCGACGCCCTGGAACGTGTAGACCGTGTCCCAGTATTGCGGCGGGCCCGAGGCCGGCACGTCGCGGCAGCGTTGGACGTCTTCCGTGCGCGTGCCGGCGTTGTGGTTGCCGATCGCGCCACCGACCACGGCGCCGCCCACCGCGCCGGCCACGGTCGCACCGTTGCCGCGCGCGATCTGGTGGCCCAGGATGCCGCCGAGGATGCCGCCGATCACGGCGCCACCGACCTTGTTGCGTTCGTCCTTGACCTCGGTCTGCTCGACCCAGCACTTCTGCGTGGGCGTGCCGTACACGGCGTGCGAAGCAAGCACCTGCGCCTGGAACATCTGCTCCTGCGGACGCGGACGCGCGTCGTAGGCCGGCGGGGCTGCCGGCGCCCAGTGGTTTTCAGACACGGCCATGCCCGGGGGCACCATGCGCACCGACGAGATGCTGTCGTTCAGGCCCATCGCGCCGAGGCTGGGGTAGTTGCCCGGGCGCAGGAACACGCAGTGGCCGGCATAGCCGGCATCGTCGCAGGCCTCCCAGCGTTCGCCGACGACCACCACCGACGAGGCGCGGTCGTTGAAGCCCGAGCGGTGGAAGTCGCCGACGTCGGACGTGGTGCTGAACTGGCGTCCGCGGAAGTTGTCGCGCTCGTAGAACGTCACCTGGCCCGGCAGCGGCGCCGGTGCCCAGCGGTTGTCGGGGATCTGGCCGTTGCGGTCGGTCTCGCGCGCCGACGAGACGCGGTCGTTCAGGCCCATCGAGCTCAGCGACGGGTAGCTGCCCGGGCGCAGCACGAAGCAGTGGCCGCGGAAGCCGGCGTCGTCGCAGACCTCCCACGGGCGACCGTTGACGACCACCGACGACGCGCGATCGTTGAAGCCGATGCGGTTGAAGTCGCCGATCGGGTCGTGGACGGTGAATGCGCGGCCCGCGTAGTTGTCGTGTTCGTAGAACGTGACGTCCGCCATCGCCACGCCGGAGCAGGCAAGGGCGACCGCGCCCAACGTTGTCTTCAGGATTCTGGTGCTCATCGCGACACTCCGTGTTGTTTGTACAACTCGGCAGGCAAACGACGGACCCGCTCGCCCAGCGCGGTGTCCCTGCCGTCAGGTCGCCTCGACGCGGCGCAGGCGCACGTGCGCGACGAGCCCGCCCTCCGCGCCGTTGGTCATCTCGAGGCTGCCGCCCATGCGCTGGATGGACTTCTTCACCACGGCCAGGCCCAGCCCCGCTCCGGTGGCCGACGTGCGCGCCGTGTCGCCGCGGAAGAACGGCGTCGTCAGCTGCGTGAGCTTGTCCACCGGCACGCCGGGGCCGCGGTCGCGCACCGTCACGATGATCCAGGGGCCGGCCTGCAACTGCCCCACCTGCACCTCGGCCGGCGTGGTCTCCGACGCACGGCCATAGCGGCGTGCGTTCTCGAACAGGTTGGCGAACACGCGCCCGAGCTCGATCGGGTCGCCCAGCACGCGCGACACCGGCGACAGCTGGATCGCGATGCGGATCTGGCTCGCGTCGCGGAACGCGAGCGCCTCGCGCTCGACCACCGCGGCCAGTGGCACCGGCTCGAGTCGCGTCACGCCCGGACGCGCGTAGTCCATGAACTTGTCGATGATCGCGTCGAGCTGGTCGATGTCGTCGGCGATGTGGCTGCGCGCCTCTTCGTCCGGCACACTGATCTCCGCCTCCAGCCGGATGCGCGCCAACGGCGTGCGCAGGTCATGCGAGATGCCCGCGAGCATCACCGTCCGATCCTGTTCGACCTTCGCGAGCTCGCGCGCCATGCGGTTGAAGCCCACGTTCACGGCGCGGACCTCGGTCGTGCTCGTTCGCTCGTCGAGCCGCGTGTCGTACTCCCCGTCGCGAATGCGCGCCGCCGCGGTCGACAGCTCCTTCAGCGGCCGGTTGATCAGGCCCGCGATCATCGCGGAGCCGATGATCGTCGCCAGGATCGCGATGCCCACCCAGACGAACCAGGTGCTCGAGGTGAGCGGCGTGACGCGCGCGGATTCGGCCTGCAGCCAGTAGCGGTCGTCATCAATCGTGAAGCCGACCCACAGCGCATCCGCGCCGTTGACCGATCGCGCCACCACCGTGCCTTCGCCGAGGCGCACGCGCAGTTCGGCCGCGATGCGGCGCGTGAACGCGTCCACTTCGTAGGGTTCCCAACGGTCGGATGGCTCGCGCGGCAGCACGCGCACGGCCTCCTGGTCGGTCATCGACTTCATCAACGCGATGCGCGTGATGCCGTCGACGTTCTTCATCGCGCCGCGCGAGAGATTCACGAGGCTGGCGATCTGCTGCGCCGCGACGACGGCGCGCGGCTCGAACTCCAGCTGGCGCAGGGTCTGGACCCAGGCCAGCACGCCGCCGGTCAGCAGCAGCGAGAGCAGGAAGAACGTGCGCCAGAAAAGACTCAGCGACAGGAGCTTGCGGTCCATCCTCGGCTTAGCAGGTGCTTAGGCGGTTTCGCTCGGCACGAACACGTAGCCCACGCCCCAGACCGTCTGGATGTAGCGCGGGTTCGACGGATCGGGCTCGATCATCTTGCGCAGGCGCGAGATCTGCACGTCGAGGCTGCGGTCGAACGGCTCGAAGTCGCGGCCGCGCGCGAGCTGGGCCAGCTTGTCGCGCGAGAGCGGCTGGCGCGGATGGCGCACCAGCGCCTTGAGCATCGAGAACTCGCCGGTGGTCAGCGCGATCGGCTCGCCTTCCTTGGTCAGGCGGCGCAGCGACAGGTCGAACTCGAAGTCGCCGAACTGCACGACCTGGGCGTCCTTGGCGGGCGCGCCCGGTGCCTCCTGCGGCGGCCGGCGGCGCAGCACGGCGTGCACGCGCGCCAGCAGCTCGCGCGGGTTGAAGGGCTTGGGCAGGTAGTCGTCCGCGCCGACCTCGAGGCCGACGATGCGATCGACATCCTCCACCTTGGCGGTGAGCATGATGATGGGCGTGCGGTCGCCGGCGGCGCGCAGCCGGCGGCAGATCGACAGGCCGTCCTCGCCCGGCAGCATCAGGTCGAGCACGATCAGGTCGATGTTCTCGCGCGTCATGAGCCGGTTCAGGGCCTTGCCGTCCTCGGCCAGCAGGACGTCGAAGCCTTCCTGGCTGAGATAGCGGCGCAGCAGGTCGCGGATACGGGCGTCGTCGTCGAGGACGACGATACGGTCTTGGCGGGTGCCTGGAACTGCCGACATGATGACTCCAAATATGTAACAGGCTCGATTCTGCGGTGTTGAATCACGCTTTTGGGCGTTTTTGCCCCGACCTTTTGGTTCTGTTACAAATTCGACGCCTGCGCGATAGTCCTGTTCTCGTCACCCCTTTTGCGAGTTTGGTGCGTTCAATGGGCATCATCCACTCATGAATCCAATCATGAACAAGAAAGTGCTGGCCCTCGTCTCGGTGTGCTTCCTGGCGTCGTCGGTGCCCTCGCTGGCCGCGGGCCAGGTGCCGGTCGTGCAGAAGGACCCCGAAGGCGTCATTTCGCTCAACACCAGCGCGACCGTGCAGGTGCCCAACGACTGGATCGCGGTGCAGTTCACCACCAGCAAGGAAGGCACCGACGCGAACGCGGTGCAGTCCGCGCTGAAGGAGGCCGTCGGCAGCGCGCTGGCCCAGGCGCGCCAGGTGGCCAAGCCGGAGGGGCACGTGGAGGTGCAGGGCGGCGGCTTCTCGCTGCAACCGCGCTTCAACGCCAAGGGTATGGTCAATGGCTGGACGGGCACGACGTCAATGGTGGTTCAGGGCCGCGACATGGGCACGATCGCCGAGCTCGCCGGCCGCGTGCAGTCCATGACCGTCGGCAGTCTCGACTACAGCGTCTCGCGCGAGGCGCGCGAGAAGGTCGAAGGCGAGGTCGCCGCGCAGGCGATCGCCCGCTTCCGCGCCAAGGCGGCCGACTACGCCAAGGCCTTCGGCTACGCGACGTTCACCGTGCGCGATGCCAACGTCGGCATCGACAACGGCCAGCCGACGCCGCGGCCCTACGCGAGGAAGGCTGCAATGGCCTCGAGTCTCAGCGAAGCGCTGCCCGTCGAGGCCGGCTCGGGCACGGTGACGGCAAACGTCAACGGCAGTGTCCAACTGAAATAGATCCACGTCGGTGTCAGGTCTTGCAAGACCTGAAACCGGATTTGAGGCGCGGTGCTTGCTACGATCCGGGCATGACCGCCAACTCGACCGAACCGCGCCTCCGCCACGTGCAATGTCTCGCGCCCGAGGGGCTGCATCGCATGGCGTACTGGGAGTGGGGCGACGGCGCGAACCCGAAGGTGCTGGTCTGCGTGCACGGCCTGTCGCGCCAGGGGCGGGACTTCGACACCTTCGCGCGTGCGATGTGCGGCGAGTACCGTGTCGTCTGCCCCGATGTCGTCGGCCGCGGCCGGTCGGACTGGCTGAAGAATCCGGCGTCCTACGGGATTCCGATGTACGTGGCCGACATGGTCACGCTGCTCGCGCGCCTGGACGCCAGCACCGTGCACTGGGTCGGAACGTCGATGGGCGGGCTGATCGGGCTGGGCCTCGCGGCGTTGGCCGATTCGCCGGTCGCCCGGCTGGTCCTCAACGATGTCGGCCCGGCCATCGAGTACGCGGCGCTGTCACGCATCGGCAGCTACCTGGGCATGCCGGCGCACTGGAAGTCCGTCGACGACGCCGCCGACGCGTTGCGCTCGATCTCGCTGGGTTTCGGTCCGCACACACGCGAGGAGTGGACGGCGCTGACGCGGCCGCAGCTCGTGGCCGACGGCGACGGCTTCAAGTCGCACTACGACCCCGCCATCGCCGTGCCGTTCCGCGCGGTGACGCCGGAGCTGGCCGCGGCGGGCGAGGGCATGCTCTGGCAGTCGTACGACGCGCTGAAGTGCCCGACGCTGGTGTTGCGCGGGGCCGAGTCCGACCTGCTGTCGCGTGCGACCGCGACTGCGATGGCGCAGCGCGGCCCGCGCGCGCGAGTGCACGAGGTCGCGGGCGTGGGCCATGCGCCGACGCTGGTGCACGCCGACCAGATCGCCGTGGTGCGCGACTTCCTGCTGGCCGCCTCGCCATGAAGACGCACGCGACGAACCTGGCGGTCGAC
>Ga0307516_10003776_pt1 | contig 19247 bp, 21 predicted proteins | sample 19_EM_MG_FD_203310 | JGI IMG/M metagenome (GOLD analysis project Ga0307516, IMG submission 203310) | Populus trichocarpa ectomycorrhiza microbial communities from riparian zone in the Pacific Northwest, United States - 19_EM | ecosystem: Host-associated > Plants > Roots > Unclassified | place... | reverse complement strand
CGTCGTAATCTACTGATATAAGTGATAGACGAACATTCATAAATGAAACGGTAACAATGGGTGTGTAGCCACCATGTGTGGTACGTTGTACCGAACGGTCCGTAGAAAATGAAATAAGAATAAGTAAGTAACCGTACCGGATCTTGGGTATAACGGGGGTGGTATCGAATACCTCAACAACAAGATGCTACGTGAACGAAGTAAGTTTGAGTAAAGACTGTGATAAGTAAAGGTCTCACCTCAGGTCAGACACAGTGTGTGGATGACAACTGAGGTGAGTGGAATAAGGTTCAATGTATAAATATGTGAACTGTACAGTAGACTGACACGGCACGCAGTGCCGTGTCGGTGAAACGAGACGACGAATATGAAATAGAGGTATCGTCGAAAGTGTCCATATAAGGAAATAAGTGATGCGTACCTTTGGTGCCGACACCTTACTTCAACAGAAAATATTCTATGTTTCTAAACGTTACGGGAAGTCATCCAGTACTTATGTACCTTCGTACGTTCACTGGCAGGTACCATCAATCAATTAGTCGTCTCCCATTATATACACTGTCGTCTCAGACTGTTCAACGCCGGCTTTAAGAGCGTGTCTCAATCCTCGGTCATTCATTCAACCATAGAACGGATAGCTTACGACGGACTCATTTATCGAGACCCGGGAATTAGTGCTTCTGCAGCTGCTCCTCCGGAACAGCGAGGTTGTAGGCGGCGATGATTTCAGGGCGAGCGTTCTGAGTATATAAGGATCTATATTTACAGGGTTCGTCATCAGGAGAACAGAGTACATGGCATCAGGGTTAGAAGGGTCCCGAGTTCGTACAGGTGTGACGCGAGAGAGGATGTTGCCAGTCCGAGTGTAATGTACGCACTTATTGTCAACACCAGCAAACCAGAGTCGATACAATATGTAAAATCGGCAGTAAGGCGCACACATGAGGCGACTTGCGAAGGTCGAGATGCTATGATTTCTGTAATACATCTCAAACGAGAACTCGACGGTAGTGAGGCGTGCTGTTGGTCCGTCGCTCGTTCGTGCAATAATAATTCAAGCTTCTGAAGAAGTCGGAGCAGAACCCTGCCCGTAAAAATTATTTCAACACAAAAATACCGCATATACTGTGTATACGCACCCGAGTCACTTGTCCTTGATGCCTAGATTGTTCAAGGAACGGGCAAGTCACGCCCCATCTGTCGATTAGGCAAGTTAGCCGCCCCTTGATGTCGTATTCGTCCACGTCGAAGTCAATGGTCTGGAGGTTTCTGATGGCAGCAAGCACATCCGGCAACTGTATATGATGGAATGTCCCTGAGAAACGAAGTAGGAGAACAGATCGGACATACCTTGGCCGACTCGAAAGTTTTCGTGTCTCGCCTACCAGGGTATCGATCATCAGCTCTCTCAATGACCTCGAATGCCTCGTTGATTTCGATCCGCTTAATCTAGGATAGAATAATATCAGAGCGCTGTTTTGGTAGAGAGGAGATGTGTGTAGGTACCATTCGGATTCGGTCCACATCCGTTTCTTCGGAGTTTGGGATATTCTTCCAGGCTGCGATACGTGCATCCAACGCCGTGGCCGCGTGAACTGTGTCCAGCTCTGATAGGACTTGTGAATCATTTGTCAAGGAATAAGCTGGTAGGAACCGTACCAATCTTGACAATGTCAATCTCATTGCTCAACGAGCTTCTCAGAAGATCTCCTACTCCCGAGGGCTCAATCGTTCCACAATGGGGTATAACCTTTTCAAGTAACGACAGCATGGTTTGGTGTGTCTTCTGGAGCACATCCGCATCGGTGTTGACCGACATGTATCGCAAGTTGACGGCACCCAAGTACACAGAGTATCCAAAGGCCAGTGCATCATCCTTGATGGACCGAACTACTGAGGGTTGTGTATGTCCTTGATTGAGCTGTAGTTTGCGTGAATGCAAAGACCGTAGTTTGGCGGATACGATGGCGGGTGCAGTGCTGGATGAGGAGACAAGTCAACATTTGAACATCAACCATCACAGCGTTCATAGTCGCACGCCCACCTTGGATAGTTGGGATGGTCCTCTTCACGCCGAATCCCAAAAGCCTTGCATGCCACCTCAAGAGCTATATCCCTAAACGCAGACGACACCAAGCACAGCGTCTCCATCAACTTCAACTCCCACCCAACCTCGTCGGACGAGACACAGATCGAGTGGACACTTTGAGCGAGAACCCATGTTATGACTTTGTGAAGTAATTCAGGAGGAAGTTGGAGAGTTCCGGTGGTGGGTTGTTGATGAATGGTGAGCATCTCTGTTGAGGAGCGTGTTGAGCGCGTAGAGGCTATGAAAGCAAGTGTATTTATGAGGTCATCGCCTTGACCCTGGTCCACCTGCAAGTAAGTACCGTTGACAGCGCACGTCTCAATATTGACATCCATTCAATAGCTAGCTCTTCCGCAGTGCAATTTACCGATGCTTATTTGACAAAAAGAAATAAGTGGCAGTGGGCAGTAGCTGTGCTACTGTGGCCCGCAGGTACTACAAGCATCTCCTGGAAAACGGGTCCGTGAAGTCCCTCTCACCATTCACGATGCTGAAGATTTGTTGTTTGATTCGTATAGTTACATGGCGTGCGACATGGTATCCGGTATGCCCGCGCACGATCTATTTGTCTTTGATTCCGCCTTAGTATTACGTGGTGCGTTCATGAATTACAACCTGTTCTCAACATTGTAGTGGTGGCTGAACGATCTCAAGCTGCATATAGAGTTCATTTCGGTAATGCTGAATGTTCAACCAATTGACGACAATCTTCAATCCAATCATACAATTTGCGTCCCGGTTTACATGTAACATCGCTTCCATCAAACAACATCACTCTTATCCCCTCCATCCTTCATTCAACCCCGGTTCTTTGTTTGCTGCATCATACATCCTACAGACCATAATTGGGCGTCAGGGAACGAAAATGGAGAACGGTTGAAACAAGCTTTTACCTTGAACTCTTCGCGCTTCAACAGGCCTCCATGCAGGACTCTCCCGACATGTGTTGACTGATATCCCCTACCCTTCCTACGCAAACCAACGAGCTGCTTCAAGAATGGCAACGGAGTCGAACTGAGCTTGCATATCTCCTCCATGAGGCCACGACGGTTCTCGGGTGCGACGAAACCATCGTTCTCCCACCATTGCCCCTTCTGGCCTTCCGTTTCATCTCCAACCAGACCTAATGATACGCGGAGATGCGTATAAGAATTGTAGTCTTCGAAATATAATTGTCCTGCGAAGAGATTGAGTTGGGTCATGTTCGTCGGGGATGGTGGACTCCAGGTCGCTGGCAGTGGTGGGATGCAGAAGAAGTCGAGGCCCTCAAAAGTCTTCATGGCCTGTGTCACACGAGGGGCGTAAATGTGGAGATGAACGAACTTGCTGTTCTGGATGGACGGCAGAAGTTCATTTACTTCATACGGGCTGAGAACAAGGAGACATTTCGGTTTTTTCAAGGACAGAAGCCAATGGGCAGGGCGCAGGTATTCCATGGCTTCCGAAGGCGCAGCATCGGCAATTGTAGTTGCAAAATCTTTTGTTGCCCAGAGAGATGGAGACCATTCATGCTCACCGAGATGTCGAAGTGGCGAGAACAGTTGCACGAACGCAGACGAATTAGGGATGGTAGCCCCGTGGATAGCCCCGTGGATCACAAGCTGGCGTACATGGTCGTGCACGAAGTGTCGGGCAGGCTGAGCAGGCGGTGGCCGCTTAACCTCACACTCGCGCTCTATCTCTTGGCTGACTTCCCTCTCCTGCTCCTCATCCACATTGGCATTCCCACTGATAAAACACCCAATTCGATTAAGCGGTCCCGCAACTCGGGAATGGCAAACGCGGGATGACTCTGGCTCTTCAGTGGTTCTGACCCATACATGTCTTCCAGACTCTGCGCGTCCGGCTCCTCCCAAGATGACCTTAGTTTATCGATGGCGTCACTGGCGGAAGGGCTAGATTCGTATGCGCCCCATGCTTCGCGCCGTTTCATGTATTCTACGCCTTGTTGGGCCCAATGCGAAAGATGATGCTGGATATGATCGCAAGTGTTTACCATTGCCCAGTATATTATGTCCGACGTCGTGACGTTTCTTGAGGGATCTGAGGGGTCGAATTGTCCCAAGTCACGGATAGCTCTGTCGACTTCTTGAGGGGCCAAAAAGATAAGGGATTGTCCGTGACCTAGTTTTCGCATCCGCATACAACCTAGCCAAAGGTGAGCCAACTCCAGAATGAGGGCAGTTGAAGTGGATCCTACCTTGGACCAACCGATCCTTTGGAAGGTGGGGGCCTAATGTCACCGCCGCCCTGAAGTATGTCGGGAGCTTGAGATCTGTCCCTCGTGTATGAGCATCGTCCAAGTATATGCCACAAACATCCAGTTTGTCGTTAAACTGGGATGACACTAGGGGTTCGACGCTACTATCACTACTCATCACGACCAGTTGATCGTTGTCATCGAAAAAGACAACGGCCTTCATCTCCGAGACCAAGGAAAGCCAAGTGGATGCAATCCTCGTCGTCTCCATGTCCAGCATCTGGGCGCCAACATCGAGCAGAACTTGGATTGGAGGAGACGCCTCAACCATTCGCTCCAGGAAATCAGCACTGGATAGCGCTTGTCCATCCGGATTTAGACAGACGTAGTGATCGTTCTCTGTACCGAGAAGGTAGCCGAGCACCAATGCATTCGTTCCCTGTTGATTCACGGGGTCATGCTGTTTCATTGATGTCGGAAGCAAGTCACGATTGTCGTTGGTGCCACTGAAGCCTGTTGTAACCTGTTCTTTCCTCCCTGCGAGGTCCCAGGAAGAAGTAGAGAGCCTGTTGGTGAACTGTTTCGCTTCCTTTGGAAACACAACATTCGAGAGATAAAAGTTGGTTACAGCTTGGTTTTTGCAAAAGAGGCGCCTGAGTTTCTTGCGCTGGCCGAGATCATCCAAATTGACCCCGATTATTTCCCGTAGTGATTGGGGAACTTCGTCACAGTCCGCGACCCAAGCCTGACGAGCACAACCTGGTCAGCTCATAAAAATGCCAGAAGTCCCCTGCCGTACCTCGTACTCCAGTGGGGGATTATCGAGTTTAAACAGTAGTCCAAAGCAGAGATCTAGCTGGTCGTCTTTCAATCCACCATAGTAGTAGCTCAAGCAAGTCAGGATAATTGCGACGTCTGAATGGCCGAAATCTGCGCGAAGCGTAGGAACATCTTTGGCTCGATAAGGGACGGCCAAAAGAGTGCGTGTCGGGTCGAGACCATAGTCGACTCGCCAACGTTTCTTTTGCAATGCAAATTGCAGGATCCCGAGACCGAGAACGCCTCGGAAATGCAGAAGTGTCGTCCACAAACCGGTACCTCGGCAACCGTCAAGAGCTGGGGTAACGAGTTTGTCATCTCTCTTTCCACAGGTAACGAACTGTAAAGCCGCTTGGCGAACGTCCTCAGTGAGTAGCCTAAATTGCTCAATTGGAGCTAGGATATCCTTTGCTACGCGTTCGTTTAGCTCCACTCCAACATCTGTGTCGAGTATGCGGATGATGGGAAATGCACCCTTTTCGTCCGGTTCAACAACCTCCAAAGCTTCTGGTTGCATCATCCGAAGCAGACGGGCATGTTTTTTGGCGCAGTCGAGGATCTCCTGTATTCTGATCCAGCGATTGGGATGGTCTTCTAAAGGTTCCTGCCTCCCACTAGTGTAGATGAGTTGGTATTTGACGTTCAATATCTCGTCACTCTCATCCAGAATATCCCGTGAATGGAGATCGAGCCAACTCTGTGAAGCAAGGAACGACTTGGCGACGCCCTCCGAAGACTTGTCTTTGCGGATGGCCATGTCTATACCCATGAGTTTGAAAGATAATATGTGTTCAGGCTGAACGAGCAAGATTCCGCGTTCGCGCATGCATAGCTCAAAGAGAGGTTGGAGTTGGTTCCCAGCGGGTGAAACTCCAACTCCCCGCGAGAATGGCAGGTAGAATATACGGCGATTTGCAAGGCCACTCAATCTGCGCACCAGGAGATCAAACATCTGTTTCGCGAGCGGTTTCAAGACCACGACCCGCAGTAGCTGGTTACCGTCGGCCAGTGAAGATGAAAGGATCGGGACGATTACGGATGACTTCCCTTCCCCCATATTAAGTTGCAAGAGTGAATTGGCACCCGAACTGGGTTGTATCATCTCTTTGGCCACGCGGCGTTGAATACATCGCACAAGGAAGTTCCCCTCCATCTAAGAAGTTCTGGTCAACATCATGGTTTATCACAAAGGACTCCCAACGAACCTGAATGAGTAACCACTCTGCAGATACATCGCTCCCGGGGTCTACGTCATTCTCATATTCTTTCCGGAAGTCATCCATGGCATTCAGACAGTAATAACGAACCAATCGACGGGCTCGCTGATATCGTAACATACTCTCTGCGAGAAAGACGATCCTTGATTTCCATCCTTCGGACAGTTGGGATTTGGATGTTTCTGATAGCATGCCCAGCAGTATTCTGATGGTAACCCGCGGCCATTGCCCAACCGAGTGTCCCACCCGCTCCACGGAATGTCTTGGGGCAGTATCTTTGATGACCAACCCAAGCGCACTTTCGAAATGATCGCGGCACTCGATGCAATAGATTTCTAGCTGTTTCAGCCGTTCGTTTTTCTGGCTGAGGATGCTTTTTTCGAGGGTCTGCCCATACTGATGACGTACTGCACGAGCGTCTTTGTTGAACTTATGGACAATGGACTGCAGGTCATGGGTCTCGGACTTGTCCGCGAGGCTCACCACATTTCCGGAGGATAGCGGAAGAAGTCGAGGGGGACGCGGAAAATGTAGACTGGACGGTAAATTTTGTTTCACCAACGACGCAAGATCCGGCGGACGGTATACCGGCCGTGCGACCGAGGATAGCATTGACGATACATACTCGTCAACAATGCGCGGGACTTCCAGGCAAGCATCGGATCGAACTTCGTCAAGAACCCGCTGAACTTCCTGTATGTGTTTATGCAGCTGCCAGTTTTTGTACCAGTTGTGAAACAGCTCATTTATGTTTCTCTTCAGATCGTGGGACAAACTGATCAAAGAGAGATCACAGGACGTCCAAATTGGTTCCTCAGATGGTGCTTTAAGCCACCGTGAGGCTATGTTGCTGACAAACCTTCGGGCCTGCAGAGTGTAGGCAGCAACGTGATGAACATCGCGGCGTCTTCGGAATTCATACAGCGTCTCATTACTTGAGTGTGTCAAGTTGTTGGAAGGGGATTGAGCAAGGGGAACAGCATGACGTGTCAACAGTTCAAGCAGCCGCCCCTCATTCGGTGCAATGCCAAGGCCCAAGTCGTAAGAATTCCGCCCTGGGTGATCGATGGTGCAGAAGGCTGGGATGGTCGCAAAAGCCAATATTGTTGGCAAGAGTTCGTGGGTGTTCGGTGATTGATAGGCAAAAGCGGCGAGAGTAAACATCAGTTGATATATTTTCCCCTCCTGCTCACCGCTTCCACGACAACGATCGTAGAGAAAGAGCCACATATCTGCTAGAGACGGCTTCAAGGTTTCCGTGGAGAACGATAATGAGGGGTCGCGAATTTTAGCAAGAGAAAGTGTTGTCCCAAAGTATTGCATCCTTTTCCATAGATTCGATACAGTGGAAAGCCGTTGTGGCCATTGTTGAACTAGAGCCGAGACATTTGCGGCAAGCTGGATTGCAGATAGAGCGGGTGCTTGAGATACCTGACCGTTCTGATCAGTACATCAGGGGTATCTCGCATCGTGTGACGGAGTCGGATCAAAAAAGGCGTATTCTGCTGCGTAGAGGTGATAATTTCGACAAGCCAACCGTTCGTGGAGGTGGCGGTCGTAATCAGGGACACGGAGAGGTGTTTTATCATTGCTAAATATGCCTAACCGCTTGTCAAACTGAACGATGGTCTCGACCAGAATGCGAAAGCCCCAATGCTGGGCAAGCGGGCCAACTCTATGCCAGTTTAGAGATTGCACATGATGCTCATGCTGTTTATGAGCTGGGACAAGCCCTGCGATGTTGCACAGAATATCATGCTCGTCCGCCGCGAGAGCCTGGAAGGACAGGCACCTCGCCGAATTTAGCTCACTCAAGGCTTCTTCCGTTCCAGTTCGCCCGGTTAGAGGGTCAGGCATAGGATAAGCCGTAGAGGCATGCAGGTATATCTTGAAGAGATCACTGAGGAGGGTCGTACCGATGAGGCGTCCAAGATCAGTGTCAATATCATACTTGAAATATCTAACCGAGGACGAACTGTTTGGCACCTCCACGCAAGTTGTGACGTGATGTGTGGAAAGAGACTCTTGGGTATGAATGAGGCCAAAAGGAATAATGGCCGAGCGAATAGGAATGAGGCACGAATTTGCAGTTTTCTCCTGTGTCAAGACAAGCTGAGATGTCAGGCCGACCATCGTCCCAGTGAATTGATTAGCGTCAACGATCATCTCGCGAAAGTTGGTGGATTCCAGCTCGTATGAGCGGTTCAAGAAGAAGGATAGTTTATAACGGGGCAAGGAGGCAAGGAGGCTAACCCCATCACTAGCCGTCGTCGTAATATGAATATGGTCAGGGCTTTCAAGCGGTTTCAAACGGGTTAAGATCATATTGAATGTACGGCTTCGAATGTCGATCAAAAGTGTGTTTCCCTGTTCCATTATTGATATCTGCGGTGTTTTGGAGAATTTCAGGCGCCAGTTAGCCGTCGAGGGAGACCACTTGGTCCGCATTGGACGGAATTCAATCTCTCGAATGTCGGCGTCTTGAGGAGGCGATGACAATTGCAGCCAATGAACATATTCTTGGACGAAGGAAATAGGAAAATCCTGATCAAACGTCTCGTGAGGGATCAACTCGTAAACTTCGCAGTCTTGTTTCGCCCGGATGATCAGATTCATCCCTGGCTCTTCGAGCTTGAAGTGTAGCTGAATGAAAGTAAGTAAAAAACAGGCGAAGCTTGACCAAAACATCACGTACATGAAACCCAGAAGATGGGATGGGGTTTCGCGTCGCAAAATCCATGCCAGGCATATTCGAAGGAATGATATCTAATATTTTCTAGTGTTTTACAAATCAGATAACAATAACTCGTGTATGACGCGTTCACATACCGATCCCAAAATGCGCTTATAAGTTGCATGCATAACGATAGAGGACGGTAGACGTTTCAGCAACGTCCCGTTGATAAAAAGCATGCCATCCAACAGGTTGAGATGAACTGTGGATTCCGACGAGGAACCAGAGGCCATCGTAGTGGTGGTGACCCATCGATCGTTTGGTTTGGGAAGCCTGATCCAGTCAGTACCACATCGATATTCCGACCATATTTCGAGAATTGCGTCGTCCAGCCCTTTACGACTGCGCTGAGCTATGTCCCATAAGGCGGGTAAAGAAGAGTGCGACAATCGACTATCCCGTAGTAGCAAACGTCGTAAATCCCTGGATTGGTCATTCGCGGGGGTGTTGTCGTGTATGCGAATCAAACTGTAGACCAGTTCCTTGACATCAGAGTCGGAGCTCAAGAGATGACTGAGATGAGAAGGATCTACATCGAACGTAGCCCGGCAAGTGGCTGCCAGTGCACAAATACGATGTTGAAGGTCATCAACGACAGTTTGGCCCTCGGCAGCGTCCAGAGACTCGCAGATGGTCTGCATCCAGTCCCAAGCAACCTTTCGCCCTTGCCGCAAGACTTCGCATGCATGACGAATGACGGATTCTTCTGTCGCAAACTGGAGAACTCTGGCAAGTAGGAGGATGATTGTCTGTAGTGTCACAGCATGTCCCCAATTCTGTTTCATCTTCGATAACAAGTCTTCAACTTCCCTGATGAGAACCTCGGAGAATTGAGAGCATTCTAGCTGTGCATGCCATGAGAGAGCACCCGAGGGAGAGACTGGTCCGATTTGCCACGCAGCTTGAGCTATAAGCATTTGGACCTCTACTCGGGAAAATGAGAGAACGCCGGCCCGCAACTCCCGCGCAATGTTCAGCCATTGGAGGCGTGACCCGCTACGCAGCTCGCTGAAGGCAAGATACTCGTGGAGAGTGAGCTCGGTTGATGCTTCCGATTGCTTGACGATCGCCATGTTGGGAGAATGAGTAGTTTTGCTCAAGGTATCCTGCAACGGGCAATAAGGACCGCCAGGTAAGACATACGTGCACAGCTCATCTATTGCGCAGTCTGTGAAAGAATTGGCGGCCCATCTGCTTTTGTCTGTGTCGAACAATCCCAAGCTAAGGGTGTTATCGACACAAATACTAGTCTTAGTTGCTTGGAAGACCCGTTGACTCTTGAACTCCGGCGTTTTTGGTGATGCATACGTAACACGAGATATTTGGCCGACATAATTGCACAGACCTGTATAATCCTTCAACTTAAGCGGAGGATTACGATCAACAGCAGTCGATGGTTGGGATGGCTGACAGAATTCGTACAAGAGCGTATATGTGGTTGTTCTCCATGTTTGATACACGATTGGGCACTTCAGCTCAAATGTAGCGGCTTTAGCGTCTAGATCATCCTGTGGGAGAGGCCATTCGTGAACTTCAATGCGCATGTTGTACGCTGAAGCTTTCTCCCTGCATTTGTAGCACCAATCGGCATGGTACCAGTGGCCGTAGTAAGAGAAACAATAGGCACATTCCATCGTCTGAACGTTCTGAATGCGCAAATGATATTCCCGGGATTTCTCTTGAAGCTCCAGGAGCTTCTTGCGTCGCACAACCTCGGCATCGGCTTCAATCCTCTCTTTGAGAGCCCACAGCTCGGGAGAGGAATCGAAATACCGAACCGCAAAAGAGGTGGGACCAATGGGCCCCTGGAAAATTGAACCCCTGCAGGCACGGTTGTAACGACCAGAAAGGTATGACTGCACGCCTTTGAGTCTCTCCATGAAGACTGAGTCTCGAAGCAACAGTGGTTCCAACAGGTTCATCGGAACTTCTGGCGAATAGTCGAGCAATAACGGGAGCTGAGCTGTCGCGAGCTGATCGAGAGCGACCCACATCTGAAGGGTCGTGAGGAATTTGATAGATTCGCATTCTGGGTTCCTGTCATAGTACTTGCTGGCTGAGGGGAAATACACATCCATACACTCGGAGAGGGTTATACACGCAGACTCATCCAGACGATGATCCGCGACCCATTGACCAAGGTCCGAAGGGACGAAGTGCTCCAAGTCTATCAAGGCTGTGATCGGATCTTTTGAAAGCGCGGCGGAAAGGTTGGCACTGGTCAGACCATTCAACTGCCGGAGGGTGTGCATCAAACGAGGAAACTCGGTTGGTTCGAAATTGGACGATAGGGCCTCGTGTGTACCTTGGGAAAGGCGGTGACAGATGTAATCTCTGGATCGATCGAGAGAAAGACGAGTATCCGAGTGGATATCCAGCTCCTTTGGATCCCATCGTGGCGATTCCTTCTGACGGGACTGTAATTCTTCCCAACGCGCCCCTAGAATCCCCGTAACCTTATCAACAGCTTTCGACACTTCATTTTCCACAACGCTAAATCCAGGTGCGTCTGCCGACAATTTTCGCAGTCGTCGTGCAAGTTTGACTCCCATGCAATGAAGGGAATCGCCAGAGAAATCCATACAATCTCCCAAGAGAGGAATGGAAGTCATGAAATAGAGCAGAAAAGCTTTGTACTCGTCCGTCCCGTCAAGCATTGCTTGGATTGCAACGCGCATGATGAGCCAAGACGGCGACCTTCTCCACGGTGCCCCTCTCTCCGCCCCAAAAACTTCGTACCGCGTGCGCTTTTCAATGAGAGGCCCAGTTCCTGGCGAGCTACCCTGTTGGCCCCGGAGAACTGCCGTGAGAAGTTGGGTAATGTAATGAGGATCGAAAGTGTCCCGCTTTTCGCCTCCGCGACTTGCGGATAATCGGATAGAACCATCGAGTTTGACATCAATGTTCACGAGAAATATGATGAGTTCGCGCTGAAAGAAAGGATCCATCCCAGTTTCGTCGGGAACACGAATATTCAGGGAAACAACGAATAAGTCGACCAACCGTGCCCAGGATTGTGGCATTAGGAGGATCTACTTCGAAAGATTCGAAGATGACGTGTCCAACTACTTTGCGAATAATGACGCAGGCATTCTGTGTGCGAATCGGAATCACCAGAACATCTAAATCACCGTCAATATTGTGTCGTAATAAACCCCAGAAACGATGCATACCTCCTGACTTCAAATCTTTCATCCAACCAAGAAGCTTGTTTTCGTTGAGAGTCTTACTGCTCAGCACGTCTCTCAACCTCTCGATCATCGTCAAGATCAGGTCCCAGGTACTGGTACGACAGGCCGGAAGAAGCTGTTGAAAGTCTCTTCCACAAGCGATAACGCGGTCACAAATGGCCAAATCCTTGTCGATGTTTTGATCGTCGCTTTGTGGAAGTTTAAGGGGTAAAAAAATGTGATCGATTAGGTATTTTAACGTATCGATGTCCATCTCGATCCCTGGAATCGTAGAAAAGTATGAGTTTCACGAATTGGGATTATAACGAAGATGGTTCACACTAAGTGGGGGTAAGGCAATGGTGGGTCGATGGTTCCACCGCTACAAGGGTGGGGTTGATATATGAACACAGCAGCTGCGGATATGGCACGGGTCAGCCTCGAGGAATCGTCGAATCATGATTCAGCGCTTACTTCTTAAGTGGTTTCACAGAAGCTATCAAATCACAAGACACAGCAAACGCTGAGCGCTTATTCATCTTGCTTCTATCCTGTATCGGAAAGTCCACAGTGGCTTTGAATCCAACATGTCCTCGACCGCTTGACTCTCGCACTTTACAGCGATGTAAAACATATAAAACGAGGTGTAGAGGCATATACGAATGGGAAGGATGAGTCGAATTGCGAGAGTCGAGATGCCGCCACATAGGAAGTGGACGGTTCCTGTGATACACCTTAAACGAGACTGGATAGCAGTGGGGCGTCGTGTTGTTACGTGGCTGGCATGCAATAATTTAGAACTCGAAACAGATCCCTGTGAGTAAATATAACTTCAACAACATGGTTATTTCGCATAAACTGCGTGTACGCACCAGAGCAACTTGTCCATGGTGCTGAAATTGTTCAGGGAACGAGCAAGCCACACCCTATTTGTCGATTAGGGAAGTGAGCCGCCCTTTGATGTCGTATTCGTCCACGTCGAAATCAATTGTATGAAGGGTTTCTGATGGCATTAAGAACATCCGGAAACTGTAGACGACGCAATGCTGTTGAGAAATGGAGTGAGAAAACAGATACATTGGCCGACTTGAATATTCTCGCATCTCACTTAGCAGGGTACCGTTCATCAGCTCTTTCGATGACCTCGAATGCCTCTTTAATCCGCATCATCTGAATTATAACAATATCAGAGCGCTGTTTTGTAGACGGGAACATACGTGAAGTTACCATTCGAATTCGATCCACATTCTTTTCTTCAGAGTTTGGGATGCTTTTCCAAGCTGAAATATGCGCATTCAACGCCGTCGCTGAGCGAAAAGTATCCAAATCTGATAGGACTTGTTATCTGGTGCCCAGAGATAGTTTGTAAGAACCATACCGATCTTGAGAATGTCGATCTGATCGTTCAACGAGCTTCTCAAAAGATCCCCCACTCAGCGTTCAATGTTTCCGCAATGAGTTAGAACTTCTTCAAGTAACTGAAGGATGATTTGGTGAAGCAAATATGTTTCGATGGACAAGTCTCGCAGGTTGATAGTGGCCATGTAAACAGAGTATCCAGAGACCAGATCATCTTTTAAGGGTCTACGTAGTGGCGGTTGTTTATGTGTTTGATAGAGTAGTCTGTGTGAATGCAAGGACCGTAGTTTGGCGGACACGATAGCAGGTGCAGTGCTAGACGACGAAACAAAAGTCACAGTTGAACGTTGAACACCGACTATCATAGCATTCATCATCGCCTGCGCACCTCGGATAGTTTGGATGATTCTCTTCACACTCGATTCCAACAGCCTTGCATGCCACTTCGAGAGCTATATCTCTAAAGGCAGACGACACCGAGCAGTGTCCCCATCAACTTCAACTCCCACTCAACGTTGTCGGACAAGACACAGATCGAGTGCGCACTTCGAGCGATAACCCATGTTTGTGAAGTAATTCAGAAGGAAGTTGGGGAAGTGGTGAGCATCTTGTCCAAGTTCGTGCGTACATAAGCAAGTGCGCGACTTGACTCTCGTCCACCTTCAACTCTAGACAACGCAAGTCGAATTCGACAGACTCGAAACGTCCGAGTCGAAATGGCCACCGATTCCGACATGAATATTGTCTTATCTGTCGACTCTAGAATTAAGCTCATGTCCGCCGCGGCCTCACTCGACGCCACCGCCACCTCCTTTGAGCCTCCGAAGACAGACGACAGCCGTGCCCCTTGTCCTGCTCTGAACGCACTCGCTAACCACAGATACCTGCAAGTCCCACTTTTGCCGAATGACCATTCTCTCTGTTACAACTTTGCTTTAGTCCACGTAGTGGCACATAACCTTCGGGCCACTTTTCCAGACTATCAGGAACGTGTACAACCTCTCCTGGCCGCTCGCCCTCCTCTTCACCTCCTTCGGCTTCCTAACCTGCGGGCAAATTTCTTACGCATACCTCCTGGCTTCAAATCTTCCATCAAGTCTACAAGCTTGTTTTCGTTAAGAGTTCCAGTACTCAGCAGGTCTCTCAGCCTCTCGATCATTGTCAGGATCAGGTCCTAGGTACTGGTACGACAGGCCGGAAGAAGCTGTTGAAAGTCTCTTCCACAAGTAATAACGCAGTCGCAAATTACCAGATCCTTGTCGATGTCTGGATTGGAAGTTGGAGGGGTGTGATTAATGAGGTATTTCAACGTATCGACATCCATCGTTATCCATGGAATCGTAGAGAAGGATGAGTTTTATGAATTCCTGGAATTATAACAGATGATTCACAAGAAGTAGGCGCAAGGCAATGGCAGGTCGATAGTTGAACAACTCCACCAGCGGGGCTGATCTGTCAATATATTAGCTGCGGATATGGCACGAGTCAGCTGCGAGCAATCGGCGAGTCGTGATTCAGCGCTTACTTCTCAGATGATTTCACAGAAACTATCAAATCACAAAACACCACAGGCGTTGTGAAATTGAGCACTTCTTCATCTTGCGTCTATCCTGTATTGAGAGTGACTTTGAATAAAACTTGTTCTGGACCGCTTTACTCTCGCACCTTACAGCGATGTAATCCGAGTCGGTACAACGTATAAAATCAGAAAAGGGGTGCAAAGGGATGTACGAATGGGATAACATGAGTTGGCTTGCGAGAATCGAGATGCTACCACAAGAAAGTTGATGATTCCTGCAATACATCTCAAACGAGAACTTGACGGTAGTGAAGCGTCATGATGGTCTGGGGCTTGCTCATGCGATGATTCAGGGTTGCGGAGAAACAGAACCCTGCCCGTAAAAATTACTTCAACGACATTATCATGTCGCATTCTACTGTGTATACGCACCAGAGCAACTTGTCCTTGGTGCTGAGAGTATCCAAGGGACGAACAAGTCACACCCCATCTGTTGACTAGGCAAGTGAGCCGCCCCTTGATGTCATATTCATCCACGTCAATTGTATGAAGGTTGCTGATGGCAATAAGAACACCCGGCATCTGTATATGCATAAGACACAATGAGAAATGTAGTAAGGGAACTGGTCGCACGTACGTGAAATGACTTGTACATCCTCGCATCTCGCCCACCAGGGTACCGCTCATCAGCTCTTTCGATGACCTTGAATGCCTCGTTGATTTCAATCCCCTTAACGTAGCATAGAACAATGTCAGAGCGCTGTTTCACCAGAGGGGAAGATGTGTGAAGTTACCATTCGGATTCGATCGACATCCGTTCCTTCAGAGTTTTTCCAAGCTGCAATATGCGCATTCAACGCCGTAGCTGAGCAAACAGTGTCCAGATCTGATAGGACTTATTATCTGGTGCCCAGAGACAGCTTTTAAGAACCGTACCGATCTGGAGAATGTCAATCTCATCGCTCAACGAACTTCTCAAAAGATCTCCCACTCCCGAGGGTTCAATTTTTCCGCTATGCGTTAGAGCCCTTTCGAGTACCGACAGGATGATTTCGTGTATTTTCTGAAGCAAATGTGCACCGCGTTCGACGGACATCTGTCGCGAGTTGATGGCAGTCACGCGTCCAAGGGACATATGTCGCAGTTTGATGGCAGCCATATACACAAAGTATCCAGAGACCAGATCATCTATGCGCCTAGGTGCCGGGGGTTGTTTTTGTGCTTGATAGAGCTGTAGTCTGTGTGAATGCAAGGACCGTAGTTTGGCGGACACGATAGCAGGTGCAGTGCTAGATGAGGAAACAAAAGTCACAATTGAACGTTGAACACCGATTATCACAGAGTTCATCGTCGCCAGCGCACCTTGGATAGTTGGAATGATTCTCTTCACGCTCGATCCCAAAGGCCTTGCATGCCACTTCGATAGCCATATCCCTAAACGTAGACGACACCAAGCACAGCGCCTCCATCAACTTCAACTCCCACTTAGCGTCATCGGGCAAGACACAGATCGAGTGCACACTTTGGGCAATAACCCATGTTATAATTTTGTGGACTAATTCAGAAGGAAGTTGGAGAGTTCCGGTGGTAGGTTGTTGATGAGTGGTGAGCATCTCACAGTGCTTATTGCTTAGCGCGTACATAAGCAATTGCAAGTGCGCGACTTGACTCTCACCCACCTTCAACTAAGTACCGTTTATCCTGCACGTACATTGACCTCCATTCGATAGCAGGGTGGTCTAGCTGTATTCAACTGACTCGAAACGTCCGAGTTAGAGCGGGAAACGAACCCCGTAATGGAGTTACGGAAATGGCCACGATGGCCACCAATTTCTGGTCCAACAGCCCAGAGCAGTCCAGCTTGCAATTCGTCTGGTCTACTCTGGAATAAACCTCCTGTTCCAACTCGTTTGATCATTGCCTGAGGATATTGTCTCATCTGCCCAGAATGACATTTACGATTCTTGACTATGGCTATCTCTTCGAGCAGTTGAACTCGAGAACTTCGGATATTCGCAGTCTTCGAAAATGGACCCTCCGCGCACATAATGGTCGCAGATCGGCCGTGTGCTATCGCATTGCTAAATCGATTTGTAAACGATAATGTGAAAATGTAGTCGAGATTCGTCAGATATGAATTCTCTTCGCTGGATTGAGCGTTGTTCCCGATGTACTTATCTGCGGCACTGCAGTTTGGTGAGTACTTGCTCAAAGGGTATGGAATTATAATACGTAAGTGTTTGACAGAATGTTGTGCTGGGCGCCGCATGGCCACGACTCTGGTCATTATTTTATATCACGCCCATCAAACGATAGTGGACAAGGTCTGCTACCACTGATATATGGATCACTCGTCTTCAACTTCGTCACCGCCACGGCTCCTCCATGGTTATTCCGTCCAGCCTGCGAAAACTTCTGTATGTCTCAACTTGCAACTGAACTTTTCGATATATTCATGAAAAAGGGATCTTTACAGATGAATAGACATCATGAGGGATCGACCATACAAATCCAAGGAGGCTCATTCACCGACGTCCGCGGCAACTTGAATGTTCACAACGGAGACGTACTCAACGCCCATAACCTAAACGTATCAGTTGACCGATCGGAGACGGGTGAGTAGATTTTCTATTACTCATATAATATTCCGAAACCTCACTTGGGATAGCCTTCCTCTTGCTAGCACTCTCGCAATGGGTCTCTCATGGTGCCGCTTATAACTCACAGGATTCCCTCCCTCTCGATGTCATCCTGGCACTCGCACAGAGATACTGGGTAGAATCGAGGAGTGGATCCAGGGTCAAACGGGTGGTACGAGGCTCCTCTGGCTTCATGGGCCTGTGGGCGCAGGCAAGTCCGCTATCGCACAGACCGTGGCAGAGACATGTGCCGAACGCGGTCAGCTTTCGGCGAGCTTCTTTTCCTCTCGTTTCAGCCCAGGCCGCAACGCTCGTAAACACCTTTTCCCCACCATCGCTTCTCAAATCTCCATGTCTTCACCTCATAAACGCGAGAAGCTCAGGGGTATGTTAGAGGATGACCCGTACATCGCCCATCGTATTTCTGGCTCCATTTATCTTCTCGTCTCCCTTTTCTGTGACCAGCCTGGTACGCTCCCTGATGGTCAAGCGACACTTTCACCACCCTTCCTGGTCATCATCGACGGTCTCGACGAGTGTCAGGGCAACAATGATCAATCCGTAATCCTCTCAAATATCCACGATCTTGTCGACAAACATCGCCTTCCTCTGCGCTTTTTGATCATGAGCCGACCTGAATCTCACATCCGAGAGACGTTTGACGAGCCTGTCATGAGCAGTCTGACCAATGTACTTTCACTCTACGGCAATTTCGGTGACGTTGAGAGGTATCTTCGGGATGAATTCAGGCGAATACAGGACTCAAAAGGCATAAGGATATAATGCAGTTCGTACCCAAGCCCTGGCCTTCCGAGAGAGTTATAGAACAAATTGCGGACAAATCGGGGGGGGGGGGGTACTTCATCTACGCCGCCACCGTCATCAGATATGTTGACGAAGAGTACTTTTCATGCCTAGAGCGACTTGGTCAGGTACTATGCACCTCAGCAGCACACCATGATCCCGAGGAGATGCTATTCGCTGAGCTTGACAAACTCTATAGTAACGTCCTATCTACATGTCCAAAATCCCAACTCCCCCTGCTCAAAAGAGTTCTACCTTTCCATGAAGTTGGTGCGGTGGGCTCGAATGTCGAAGGATTACTTGGTTTGCGGCCAGGGCAACTAAACTTGACTCTGCGGGGTTTACGGTCAATTGTCACTGTGGACGACAACGACAGTCTTGACTCATTCCATGTATCGTTTTTCGACTTTCTTTTTGATCCGGCTCGAGCCAAAGACTATTATGTCGACATTGAAGAGTGGCACGCAAGTAACTTTCATCGTCTATTTTCGTTGGTGAACCGTTCAATGCCGGCGATGGAGTCCAAAGGAATTCAAAGAATGTTTGTGTCAATTGTCGTAAGATAAGTACAGTACTGTATCATTACGACCGTAAGTTCAGTCACTGGTCACACCCAGACTGTGAACTGAACCTGTGGGTACAAATGTCACAGTCACGGTCAGTTCGTGAACCTATCTCAAGACGGGTCACTGAGAGC
>Ga0307516_10003775_pt1 | contig 19252 bp, 23 predicted proteins | sample 19_EM_MG_FD_203310 | JGI IMG/M metagenome (GOLD analysis project Ga0307516, IMG submission 203310) | Populus trichocarpa ectomycorrhiza microbial communities from riparian zone in the Pacific Northwest, United States - 19_EM | ecosystem: Host-associated > Plants > Roots > Unclassified | place... | reverse complement strand
GGTTTCAGGGTGCAGGGTTGTCTGATTGTTGTGTTTTGCGTTTTGGAGTTTTCGAGTTTTTGGGTTTCAGGGTGCAAGGTTCTCAAATTTCAATAACGTGACCAATTGGACGCTATGGGCCTCCGTATGGCAGGCAAGATCTGTCTAAAAAAGGAGATACAATACAAGCGGGTAACTGGTAGAGGAAAAGGTCAAGCCAAAAGTAATCGGAAAAGAAAAAAAAGAGTCGACACAGAACACCATCCCATTGACAAAACAAAAAAGAAAACCAAACTAAAACCAAACCACGTGAAGGAAAAAAAAAATCAAACTCCGTTTCCTTTTAGAAATCGAACCCGAACCCTCCACCATGACCGAAGGGACTTCCGCCGCCGCCGCCGCCGTGCTGTTGTCTAAACATGAACGGTTGTTGTCCGCCGAAGCCAGCGAACGGGTTGCCGCCTTGAGCGAACGGGTTACGACCCTCCTGACTGTTGGGGTCGTCGCCGTTGTCGAAGCGTTCCCGCAGCTCCGGATTGATGAGGACCTCGTGGGCTTCGTTGATCGCGCTCATCTTCGTCTGGATCTGTTCGGGAGTCATCGTGCCCCTGTACTTGTCGGGGTGGTATTGTTTGGTAAGCTTGCGGTATGCTTTCTTAATCTCACGTTCGGTTGCGTCCCGCGATACGCCAAGAACTTTGTAGTAGTCTTTAGACTTTGAGCGACGGAGGAGGGTGTGGGCATCTTGTAGCTTCTTCTGGATGCGACGGTCATTTGCGGCCCCATCGATCTCATCCTTTGCGTTCTGAAGTAGTCGGATCGCCTCCTCGAACAGGTCCTCGTTTATTAACCGTGTGGCTTTGGAAACTATTGCTACGATTGACTGCGGGTTGATTCGGAGAGTTTCCTCACAGTATGGCCGAGCCTTTTCAGGTTTACCCATCTACAGCTTGGTCAGTACTCATCTGCGAAAAAACCGAAGGTAGTGAGAGAACATACCTCGGTGAAGTCATCGCAAACCATCTCTTGGAGGTCTCCCAACAATGTCTGAGGACATTTCTCGTTGATGATACCCTCTTTCTTGAGATCTGCAACGTCCTCCTTGATCTCGTCTATGACTCCGGATTCATCGGCCACTCCCAGCAGGATCTTGTTGGCGGTATTCCATTGGCGCTTCTCTCTTGCGTCTTTTGCCTTCTTCACGGCCTTTCCGTGGTTCTTTATCCGCCGTAGCAGCTTGCTGCAGGGCTTCGAATCTGGATCGGAGTGTAGACATTTGCGAAGCTGAGCCGTTGACCGGTCAAAGTCGTGCATGGTAAAGTAGAGCAGGTTCGCGATCTGCAGATGAGGCGAGATATCGGACGGACTAAGCTGTGCGACATGTCTGTACCACTGTTAGCACAAACCCGAAACCGGCCACCAAAATAATGTTTAACTTACGATACATCTCCTACAGCCTCCAAAACGTCACCCTTCTGCATCCTACACCTAGCACGCAATCTCCTCAGGCCTGGAGTAGTTTGCGCAACTATGATAGCCGTACCGGCTTTCTCCACACACGTATCCCAGTCCTTCTTCCCCTCGGCCGTAAATGCCTCACCGGCCGCCGTCTTCGCCTCTGCGATCTGCTGTATCTCGGTGGCATACTTCGTAGTTCCCGCCTTCTGGTAATCTGCCGTTGCAGCAGTCCAGTCACCCGCCTTTGACTTCAACCTTGCTCGTTGCAGCAGGGCAGCCTCAAAGTCAGGTTTGAGCGAAAGCACAGCATCGAAGTCGGCGGAGGCGGCAGCGGAACGACCGAGAGACAGGTATGTCGCTCCGCGCTTAAATAACGTGAGGTAGTTGGCCGGATCCTTCTTGATCGCAGCAGCGAAGTGGTCGAGCGCGCTCTGCTTATCGCCGGATTGGAGGAGCGCATCGGCACTAGCGAGGAGGGAGCTGACGGGGAGATCGTAGTCCGGCGCTGCACCCAGAACAGGGGCGAAGACACTGCAGAAGAGCCCAGCGGAGATCACGAACTTCGCGCTTAAAAGGATCATTTTTGAGCTTTATGGGTGGTGGGGGACGCGCGATGGCGGGGTGGGTATGCTGCGTCAAGCCGATCGTGTGGTGGCAGCGAGCTATTCACAGGGCGAATATTTGGAAAGTTGGATGCTGCAGTAAGGTAGAGCGGGAGGTTTATTTTCCGTGTTGGCTTTTGACTGGAACGGGTATCTGGAAGGAGAAGTTTTCTGAAGAAAAAAAAAGAGCGACTTGAAGTGAACGAGGGTGACTGGTTGTGCTGAGTCGATACGAGACGTAAATGGATTATCTATGAGTGCGTTCTTTGAGATGGACCAGAGTGGCCTTTCCATAGCCAGGATGCGCTATTCCTATTACAGCATTCATCTCTCGGTTCTGATGGCATGCAGGGTTCATTTTGATACGTACTGTGGCGGCTTGCACCTTTTTGTGGTTGGCTGAACTTGTTCCTGGGCAGACGACAAGGTTCGTGATCACGTTCCCACGCACAAAGGACAACCCACCCCACGATGACAGATTTCGACTCCATCTGGTCGCCGGCCAAAGTCTTCTCTCCCACGGTTGCTAAGCAAGCCAGTCTTCTGCTCAAGGACTGGGCCTACGTCGATCAATTCCTGGCCACGCGTTTCTTACCTGACCCCGTGCCCAAGTTCGAGCGCAATGCGGACACTCTCAAGGCATTACTCGCCCTCGCCGCAGCCAACGAATCCGCCGACGAAGAGAAAGCTCTCGAGCGTAGAGTGAAGGAGAAAGCTCTCGCTGAGCTGAAGAAGCGGGATGCTGCTGTGGAAGAGGCACGGTTAGGGAAGGGGGAGCATATTCTCGTGGGAGTCGAGGAAAATCTCACACCGGAGGGGAGAAGGTGTCTTAATTCTGTGGCTCTACTGAGTGTTGCACTGGCGAGCAACAGTACCGAACCGAAGCAGTAGCTCTCCCTCCCTCCTACCTGAGCTTCCAATACGTGTGTATATTGCGGGATGCTAAGATCGACACGCACATACAGGCTATCATCCCACCTCCTCACGCTCTCATCGCAGGAATTCGCTGTCGCCACCCAGACCGCGCGGGTTGACGCACTCCATTCCCGCCTGCAAGCGGACCTGCACTCCCTCCGTGAGACGTTACGACACCTCGAGTCCGGCGAGAAATACAAGCTCCAATCGGATCTCAGCACGCGCGTGACGGAGTGGACAAGAACTGCTCGACACCTGCGTAACAAGACTGAGGACTACAGGATCCGGCTGGAGGAGGAGGCGGCTGAGGCACCGAAGGAGGAGTTATTGGTGCCTGTGCTTGTACAACAGGAGCAAGAGGTGCTCTCGTTGAAGGAACATGTGCTTGATTTGGAGGCCCAGGCCAGAGGGTTCCAAGGGTTGCCGCCAGAAAAAGATCTAGCGAGGCTCGAGGTGGAGAGAGTGCAAACCGAATTGGATGAACTAGAGGCGAAGAGGGAGAGAATGTATGATGGTATGCTAGGAGGCTCTCGGTAAATTGATGGGTATACCACGAATGTGGTTGTACCATAATGTACAACCTACCCGAGTGCGGGATTATGATGAAGACCAAGTCATGTTTTTTTTTTCACACATTCCACCCCACTCGCTCATGGAAGATCGTGTAGGCAATGGGTATTGAATTGCTGTCAGGTATTTAAGCAAGCAAGAAACGAGGAACGCAAAAAATCCAGACAAATCGACGACAAAAGCCTCAAATGAAAATCTCCGTACTCCAGGATCCCTCTACGCCACTAAACCAGTTCTATGTTTGACCTCATTCGCGCATTTGGCCTCCTTCTCGAGATCATGTAAGTTCTTGATGGTGTCCTCGGCGATTCCCTTCAGCGCCTCATTGGTGAGGAAAGCTTGATGACCACTACATGGATGTTAGAGTATAGGACAAGAGTGAGGGAGAAGATGAGGCCACACCTGATGAAAACGTAGAAGGACGATAGCCGGGCAAGGTTATCATCTTGGATGATCTTTGAGCTCGAATCCTTGAAGAAGTACGACGCCTCCTTCTCATACACATCCAGACCCACGGCACCGAGGTGGCCACATTTTTTATAAATTCAGCAGCTTTGCACCTTCAAAGCTCTACACTTATCAGTATCGCTATACGAGATATGGGAGAAAAAGGAAACATATCGAATCAGCGCATTTGTATCGATTAGCCCGCCCCTTGAAGTATTGATCAAGACAACGCCCTTCTTGGTCTTCGACGGCGTCTTACCATCGGCCATATACTTTGCCCCTTCGTTGAGCGGACAATGCAAGCTAATGATATCTGCGCGTTCCAGCAGGTCATCCAAGCTGTCGGCATAAGTGATGCCATATGTACTCCCCGGTATGATCGTTCGGATACGGATCGTACGCGATGACATAGCAGCCGAATCCCTTCGCGAGGATCCTTCCGGTGAGCAGGCCGATCCGACCCGTTCCGACGATGCCCACGATTTTATCCTTGAGGTTAAACCCGAGCAGTCCGTCGAGTAGGAAGTTACCCTCGCGCACGCGCAAGTAGGCCTTGTAGTACTTGCGCACCACGGTCACGATCATGCCGACCGCGAACTCGGCCACGGACTCGGGGGAATAGGCCGAAACGTTGACGACTTTCAGCCCCAGTTCGTGCGCCACCCCGAGGTCACATTGTTGTATCCCGCGCAACGCAGGTCGATGAATTTCTAATCTCGATTTAGCTCCCAGTCGAGGACAAGACGAGACAAGACGAGGCCGGGTTACGTACGACTCGCTGCTTCTTCAACTGCTCTAGAACTTTCCTGCCGCACATCGTTGACAAAGATGCACACCGCATCGCAGCCGTTGGACGGCGGCCCAGTGTTGGTGTCGGGATTTGCTTCGGGGTATTTGGGCTCGATGCCGTGGGACTCGGGATCGACAGCGGCGAAGCTATCTATCGTGCTTGGAGGTTGCCAGCCTTTTTCCTACTATAGATGCACCACTACGTCATATGGGGGGGTAGGGCTAGGGTGGAGGGGTATATAGTTATGCAGACCTTCGCGCCGAAAACTGCAACCTTCATGGTCGATGCAAGGTGTGAGTGTTCCCGGGGGGTGGCTAGGGATGTGAGAGATAGATATGTAGATGTTTCCGAGTACTCTGATGAAGGGGGAGTAACGGCTGTCGCTGAGACGCACCGGTGTTTGCGGCGTGTGTTCCACGCCGGTGGGTCCGAAAGAAGCAGAGAGCATCGTGTGTGAAGCATCCGCTGCAAGCCATGATTCGAGAGCGCGAGGTGACTCTTAAGTACATACGGATTTTGGGATCTCGTCTGCGTGAGTGGAATACATAGGCATGTAGGTAGTTGCCTGATGTCCCCCAAGCGAAATCGACACCGAATCGGAATCTCGTCGCTAGCCCGAGTTCAGGAAGCCAACTATCATCCTTCTCTCGTTGCCCAGTTTTCGTGATGATATCTCTGACTCCAGACTTCTGAGGGACCAGTTGGCAATGGGACATGGATATGAGCGGACACGGTTTGATTAGGACACGCACCGATTTCTGCCTTGCTACATATCACTGCTCTCCGTCGAACTCGGCATATGTGTCCTACATAGTATGTCACTCATATTTACGAACGGAAACAGCACCTGGCCCCTCCGATACTTCCTCGGCACAGGTCTGGGCGGAGGGCAAAAAGGGAGCTTGCAACGAGCCGCCTTCATGCGGACTGCAGGCGGGGGACGGATGCATAGTGTGCACATCGCCATGATCTCCAAAGGTTGCATGCGGTATATGACAAAACCAAAAAAGGTACTTCTTCGGCAATGGCCAGATCTCTCGCAGAAAGCTCAGACAAGGCGTAACGAGAAAGCTTCGTTCATACTCCAGGCGCTCTCGGATTCCACAGCGTGACTGCACACACCAACTCTGGCTGTTAACGGTGAAACTTTTGACGGGAGACGGAGACTGAGCTCCGGGAGTCAACGTCGGTACTTCGTCACAGATCGTCGACGCAACTAGCGCAAATGCTCGAGCGAGCAAGCTCTTGCAGCTACGGGCGGCAGGCGCATGGGGGACTGTGGAAAATCCATGTATGTCGGGCGATTACATAGCACTGAGACTCAACAGCGCGAGGGTCGGATAGCTAGGCCTCCTCCAAGGGTCGTATGACACCATCAGGGTGGGTGGAAATGTCGAGTGTCTGTCCGTTGAGCTCGCTGAGCACAACAGTACTGACACCCAGTGAGCGCACCCAACCCGTGGCTACCGTGACCAGCTGCTCACTAGCCCACGGCCTGGTGATGGGTCCAGTCATACGGAAAGCCCGCCGAGACAATATACTCTACTACCTACCCTTCGGTCTTTCCGGCGTTCGACGTGGGCGTGCGGTTAGCTATTGTACCTACTTGGATGTAGAAAGGTGAGCGACTGGGTGTCGAAATACATCGGGACCTATATTGTAGTACCCGAAGCTTCACGCAGACTCAAGCTGCTGCTTTTGACTTTGACATCCAACTGAAGCTTTCGATAGCCCCTCCATACACACCACTACATCAAGCAACGATCCCCGTACCTTACATCCCGTCCACAACCCCGCGATCAACGCACGCATCCACCGCTCGTCGATTACGCGCACCCCGAAGACGCCCCAGAAACCCATCGCTTTATATCTGCTTCCCTTCCCACATCTTCTCAAATAGCTTCAACACCCCCCCCCCCCCCCCCAACCAACCATCTCATCATGCCCTCCGATGACGAACGAACCAGTATCCACCGCATAGGCCGCAAGTTCTCGCGCAAGCGACAGAGTTCTGGTGGCGCCGTCACGCAGAGCATGCTACTCCCCATTCGTCCAAATTTATCCGAGAACGACGATCAAGCGGACGTCTGCGCGCCCGGCAAAAACCTTCCCGTCAACATGAACCAGAGCTTTTTCCAGCTGCTTACTGGCGTTACGTCGAATATGCGGATGAGCTCGAGATTCGACGAGGACTCGGAAGAGGATTCCGACGACGATGATGTGCCTGCCGGGGGTGTCGGGGACAAAGGAAAGGCAAAGGCTACAGATCGGAAGCCGTGGGTGCCGTCCTTCAGTAGGCTACATTCTATCGAGGAATCTACGGGAGGAGCTTCGAGTGCCGAGGCGGGCTCAGACGGGGTTTCGGGATTATCGACGAAACTCGGCCCCGCACCCTTCATGAGCCAAATGTTGGAAGCTCAAGCGCAAATGAACACGGCGGATTTCGGTGCTACAGCACAACTGGCCGAGGCCCAAATGTTTGGTAGCAGTGGCGAAGCCCAATCGAAGGGTGAGAAGTCGTCGGAACTATCAAAGAAGTTGAAGGAGATCTTTGATCTTCCGCAATTGGAACAGGTTGTTTCTGGTAAGGCTGCGTAAACGCGTCGGACCGGTAGCTGTGAGACGTCTCTGACATTTGAAGTAGAATACCCATGTTGGCTACTGAAGAGCGTTTTACTACAGGGCTACATGTACATCACAACACAACACATATGCTTCTATGCGTACCTGCCTAAGAAAGCTGTGTGTTTTTTCTCCCCATAACTGCTTTCTCGTACGCATTCTAATAACTCTTGCAGAACGTTGCTACGAAATCCGGTTACCTCTCGAAACGCGGCAAATCGACCGTCAAATCCACGCGCTATTGGTTTATTCTCAAGGGTGATGTATTATCTTACTTCGCCGACCCGTCAGAACTGTACTTTCCCAATGGGCACATCGACCTTCGATATGGCATACAGGCAACTCTTGCAGATAGCAAGGACCTTACAGCCTTCACGGTTACTACCGATCAACGGAAATACTACTTCAAGGCGGATTCTGTGCCCAGTGCCAAAGAATGGGTCAAGTCCCTCCAGAAGGTCATCTTCCGCACCCACAACGAAGGCGACAGCGTTAAGATATCGATCCCGGTGGCCAACATTATGGGGGTCGAGGAGAGTCCGGTGCTGGAGTTTGCGGATACGATCAAACTGAGTGTAGTCGACAATGACGACACGTATGCAATGGATGAAGTGAGGCACTTTCAGCGCATGGCAATCTGTTCCCGTTGTCACTAACTCTCCTCTAGTACTTTTTTTCATTCTTTAGTTTCGGAAACGACGCCTTAAAAGTGTTGCAGCAGGTTGTTGAGGGTTCCGTTGCGTCGAAGCTGCCCGACGGTCTATTGGATCGCTCCATGCTGTCTGTTGCATCTTCCGATTCAACCTCTATCCGTAAGGAGAGCGTTCGGGCAACACTGGCGCCGATATCTCCGGGTGGGAGTGCTAGAGGCAGTCCAAGACACAGCGGAGAATATTCTCGGGCTAGTTTCGACGGGGTGCGACACAGTGCGGATCTCAACCGGGAGAGTTTGAAGCTTGGGAATGCACCTCAGCGGCATAGCATAGACTCGAGGAGGCAATCGCAGTCCTCCCACAGGAGGGTCCTCTCGAGTGAATCGCATCCAACTGACTTCTCCTTTGGGGGCGAATCGTCGGATGTGCGGATGTCATTCGACGATGATGAGAGTCCCTCGGCTAGCAATATCCTCAGTCGTAGCGATCTCTTCAAATCTCCGACTATGAATCCCAAGAGCCGCTCGAAGAGAGAAAAGTCGCACAAGAGAGAATCATCGCCTGATGCAACTATACGGATCCATCCTCCATCTAGAAGACACACAGCTGACAGCCGCCATAAATTGTCACCCGATGACTTTGATTCTCAGCTTGGCGGTACCTCGAGCCCATCCACGCTTCAAGATATCGCGAAGACTGGCACATATCCATTGCAGCGTGCTGCTGGATGGGCTGATTGGATGAAGCGGCGGTCTAAGAAAATGACAACCCTCATTGCTGCCCAGCCAATGGGATATCTCGAAAAGGTGTCGGATATGTGGACCGGCGGTAAACGGCATTATAAAGAGCCTATGGGAATGATGCCGAATGAGAAGGTGGACGGTAGCGATGATGAAGGCAACGAGACCGATGCTTTTGAGCACGGGGAGCGCTTCAGGACCAGGTTTGCGTTGCCGGATTCGGAGAGATTAATAGCGGTCTACTTCGGATATCTTCACCGAGTTTTGCCATTGTATGGCAAGATCTATCTCAGCAATCGCAACTTTTGCTTTCGCAGCATGGTGCCTGGCACGAAAACCAAGATGGTATTGCCTCTCAAGGACATCGAAAACGTCGACAAGGAGAAGGGGTTTAGATTTGGATATTCGGGCCTTGTCATCACCATTCGAGGTCATGAGGAGCTCTTCTTCGAGTTTGGCCAAGCGGATACCAGGGACGATGCTCACATCACTCTGATGCAGAACATCGATGACATCCGGCATCTCGCTGAGAGCGGCTTCCTGAGCAGGGAAGAGAAGCAAGGCGCCGAGGCTGCGAAGAAGGAACATCAAATGCTGCAAGATGCCAGACATGGAGAGGGTGGAAGCCACGATCTTCAGCTACCGACGGCTACCGACAATAGCTGTGTTGTGGAGGCGCCACCGATCGTCTTTGATGATCCTTACGGATCTATCCTTAATTTCAAGCCGACGGAACCAATGACCATCACCTGCTTGACCATTGGAAGCCGTGGAGATGTGCAACCGTTTATCGCTCTTTGCTTAGGACTGATGAAAGATGGGCACACTACGAGAATTGCCACTCATGCTGAGTTTGGGGCTTGGATTGAGGGCTTTGGCATCCAGTTCGCGCCCGTTGAAGGAGATCCTGCGGAGCTTATGCAGCTTTGCGTTGAGTACGGCATGTTCACAGTCGAGTTCCTCAAAGTAACAACAACAAGGGTAGGCCGTTGATTCCTCGTTTGAGTCACAAATGTCTCCAAGCTGACAAATAGTTAGATGCGAGGTTGGTTGGACGGCCTCCTAGAATCGTCATGGCATGCCTGCCAAGGTTCGGACCTCTTGATTGAGAGTCCTAGTGCTATGGGAGGAATCCATATCGCTGAGGCGCTCGGTATCCCGTACTTCCGCGCGTTCACTATGCCCTGGACGAGGACCCGAGCTTATCCTCACGCTTTTGCTGTGCCGGAACACAAAATGGGCGGCGCCTATAATTACTTCACTTATGTGATTATCGACAATGTGTTTTGGAAGTCTACCGCCGGCCAGATCAACAGATGGAGAAAACGGCTGCTTAACCTTCCACGTACCAGCTTGGACAAGCTCCAGATCAACAAGGTTCCCTTCTTGTACAACTTCAGCCCATCTGTCGTCATCCCCCCACTAGACTACAGCGACTGGATCCGTGTGACGGGATACTGGTTCCTGGATCAATCTACGGCTTGGAAGCCGCCAAGCGATCTTGTGACGTTCATCAAGAAGGCACGGGATGACGGCAAAAAGCTTGTCTATGTCGGATTTGGCTCGGTCACTGTTGGCGATCCAGAGGCGCTCACGAAAACAGTGGTGGAGTCGGTGCTCAAGGCAGATATCCGATGCATTTTGTCCAAGGGTTGGTCTGACAGGCTCAGCAAGGCGAGCTCCGCTGATCCGGAAGTCTCATTGCCTGCCGAGATTCACCAGATCAACTCATGCCCGCACGATTGGCTGTTCCGACAAATCGATGCCGCGTGTCATCACGGTGGTGCTGGAACGACGGGTGCAAGTCTCAGGGCTGGTATTCCGACCATCATAAAACCATTCTTTGGCGACCAATTCTTCTTTGGCAATCGTGTAGAGGACCTCGGCGTGGGGGTGTGCATCAGGAAGATGAACACCAGTGCCTTCACGAGAGCGCTTTGCGAAGCCACTCACAATGAGAAGATGATCGTGAAAGCAGAGGTACTGGGCGAGCAGATCAGAAGCGTAAGTATTCTTCAAGCCGTGTCCTGCAATCGATGCTAAATGGATATAGGAGAATGGCGTTGAAACCGCGGTACAAGCCATCTATCGCGACCTCGAATACGCACGCTCTCTGATCAAGAAGCCGCTAGTTGGCGAAGTGGCCGAGGAATCAGAGGAGTCGTGGACATTCGTGGGCGATGAGTGATGCGGAGCACTTTAGAAGATGACTAGGAAATAGGATTCCTTTGAAGAAGAGACTATGATTACGATGACTATGACTACAACCTACACCATTGCTGCCCCCAAAGCTCGTCGCAGCGCTCTTTCTTTCCTGTTTTCCTTAAGACCCTCACGCTGATTCCCACAGCAAGTAGCCTTCTTTTCCATTGTGTTACGCTTCTTTCAGCGAGGAGATTTGTGCTTGTGTTGGGAGTTTTAGAGGCAGGCCGCTGTGGTGTAAGAGCTGTATTCTATATTGATACAAGTTTACATGATACACATGTTTGTTATTATTTGTTTATTCCTTGCGAGCAGTGTATAGAACTTTAATGGCTTCGAGGAGATTCTGACTGATAATTTTCTTTCTTCTGCTCTTTTTCAAATGGCGTTTTCCTGCTTCTTTCCTTTCTGAAGTAGACACGCTTTGCTTGGGAGTTGTGCAGTACATATAATATCTTTTTATTTCCGCGGGATCTGGGGTAGCATATTTAAGATGTACAGCAAGACCGACAACCGACGCAGCAAGAGGAGACTGCTGTGGGGTTTCATTAGGAGCGACTCTGGGGCTAACAATCGTCATTTTCGACCTCGTTAGCCATAGCTTTGTGCGGCTTAACACCTAACTCGAAGCAGTAGAAGGCGTCACTGATCCCCTCGCCGCCACAGACGACGCACTTGTTCTGGACGAATTATGTATTTAAAGCAACGCGCCATCCCGTGGGACTCGCCTGTAGCTACTCACGCGGTACATAATGTACGTACCTAAAGTCTAATCTGCTCCGTTGTACAAGGATTTAGATCGTTCATTCAATTCCTTCTTCTCAGCACCAACTCGACGCACCTGGAATAGCTAACTACATACTTACATCCCGTGTCATTGTCTAATAGGTATCGGTTTCCTCACGACATTCAATAGCCTCTACTACCATCCACACCGTCGCGTCACCTCTCCCGCCGGGAACATACATCACATTACATCAGACAAAGAACGACTGACGGCCCCCACATTCAAAGGGCGGGCATCGTAAAAGCAACAGGAAAGAGAAGGCCACGGAAGGAAAGGGAGGGATTCAAAAGGAAGCCTAGCGAGAAGGACGGGGGGACAGGTACCTATCCGACGTCATTTAGAAAAGCAAAACACACCACCTCTTCGATCACCACCACTTCTTCCTCCTCCTCCTTCACTACCACTACAAGGCCGCAACCGCGAGAACGGCAGAGGCAACGAAGAAAAAGCGAAACGAACGGACGATCAGAAGACAGCAGACCAGTAAGGTTCATAGGTGTCGGGCAGTCGGCGCGGGGAAGCAGTCAAGAAAAGATCGACAACCCGACACACACAACTGCGCCCGCCATGATCATCAAGCTCCCCTCCTCCGTTCGGTTTCCGATCACGATTACCGAGCTCCTGAAGGAAGCGAACACCGAGGTCGCACGGCTCGAACCACTACTCGTGTACACCTACAAGACGAAGGTGACGGTGTACCCGGAATACGGCGTCGAGCTGCTGGTGGAGAAGGAACTGTCGTCGCAATTCGACGCGCCTATTGGTGGGAAACTCGCGCGATGGGTGGTCACTATCGGAACTGTGGTAGAAAATAGCAGGTTCGTGACGTGGTCGGCTGGAACGGGGTCAAGAGGGTCGAGGAGGCGCGCTGACAGGGCGGATGATAGTGTGCCGATCGTCGAGATCGATGAGCCATGTACGCACGAAGTCCAATTCGCCGGATTATGCACGATGTGTGGCGAGGACATGACTATGTGAAGCTGCCTACGCGCGCCCCGTTGATGGCTAGACCAAGAGTGCTGACGATGGGTGAATAGAACTGACTACAACTCGTACTTCTCGAACAGCGATCGTGCTACAATACAGTTAGCCCACGACAGCGCAGGTTTGACTGTGAGCGAAGATGTAGATTCTACCACTATGCCCCCACCTGTTCTCACTTTCCGTTCACGACACGATTATCTAATGTGGCATTGTTTCGTACAGCAAGCTCGAAAACTAGAAGACCAAGCGAAACGGCGGCTACTGAAGGAGCGGAGACTGTCCCTTGTTGTAGATCTAGACCAGACGATTATCCATGCTACGGTAGATCCAACTGTCGGAGAGTGGAAAGACGACCCGTTCTGTGTCAACCACGACTCGGTCAAAGATGTGCAGGCATTCAAGCTTGACGAAGACATTAGCGGTGGTCGAGGAACATGGTACTACGTCAAGATGCGACCCTGCTTGAAGGAGTTCCTCGAACACATATCGAAGCTATTCGAACTCCACATCTACACCATGGGAACACGTGCGTACGCGCTGTCGGTCAAGAAGATCGTGGATCCGGATGGAACGCTATTCGGCGAGCGCGTGTTGAGCAGAGATGAGAGCGGCAGTATGACGCAGAAGAGTCTACACCGGCTATTCCCTGTGGACACGAAGATGGTTGTCATCATCGATGACCGTGGTGATGTCTGGAAGTGGAACGATAATCTGGTCAAGGTTAGGCCGTACGACTTCTTTGTCGGTATTGGTGACATCAATTCCATGTTCCTGCCAAAGAAACAGGAGTTCCCTACTGCTCCACCGGCCACCACTAGCACCATCGCTCCCGTGCAGGGTTCTGCTGTGGAGTCTGTACACATGGCGATCGAGCAGGAGACGGAGGCGGACCTTGGAGACGAGACCGCTGGCAGCCCTACGAAAGTCGCCGGTGCATCGATGACTACTCTAGAACAGCTCGTCACTATGGGAAGTGGTGACGACCAGCAACTGCTGACAGATCAAACATCCGAACTCGACAAAGCCATCGAGGCACAGAAAGAGAACCGGCCACTGGCTAAGAAACAGGAGCTGCAGGATAAACTCGATGAGGAAGCAGCAGCCGCGGAGCTGGCAGCCGCGGAGAACGGCGACACTACACGTAAGGACGTTGCCAGCGACGGTGGCGCACACAAACATAGCGTGCTTCGGGACGACGATTGGGAATTGAATGCGTTGAAGCTGCACCTGTCGGCGGTACATGACCGGTTCTATCAGGAGTACGAGAAGAATAAGGGTGCCCGCAAGGATCGCGTGTCACAGTTGAGAGACTTCAGGAAGCAGCCCCGGAAACGGAGTGGTGCTGACGATGACGATGATGGGGTCGATATTAGCGCAGTTCCGGATGTGGCCGCGATCATGCCGGTAATGAAGAAGCAAACGTTGAGCGGGGTCGTGTTGGTCTTCTCCGGCGTGATCCCACTGGGTGCAGACGTTTACAAGTAAGCATTCGCATCGATAACCGTCATGCACTATGGAGACTAATCCCTAGGCAGCTCCGACATAGGCATCTGGGCGAAGAGCTTTGGTGCTATCGTTGTGGGGACCGTTTCGTCTAAAGCCACACACGTGGTGGCTGCGAGGGTACAATATCCTCCTATTCCGTGGAATCAGTCAACAACTAACATCCAAGGTGCAGAGTCGTACCGCTAAAGTGCGACAAGCCGCCCGCTACGCACACATCAAGATAGTCAGTCCACGCTGGCTATATGACTCCATCTCCCACTGGCGCCACGAACCAGAGGAGCCCTACCTCATTGAGCTGCACCCCGAGGACCGCCTGCCGGTCGGTGCCACCGTCAACGGTCTCGATGATGCTTCGCTCCTCTCCTCGGAAAACGAAGAATCCGACGACGACTCGGACTACGAGTCCGAATTCCACGGCACCGACAGTCAACCTGACGGCGCGGTCGATACGAGCAACGTACCGTGGAAAGACGTGGACAAGGAGTTCACCGAGTACTTTGGAGACGATGCCGACTTTGACGAGAGCGATACCGAGAGCGCCAGCAGCCTGAGCATCAAGTCCGGAACCGCGACCCCAAGCACGACCACCGAGCTCGAGGTCGGAAAGCGGAAGCGCACCACCGCTGGAACCGCCACTCCGTCCTCCACCGGTGACGATAGCGATGGCGACTCGGAGATGGGGGACACCGCAACCACCAGTGAGACGGGTAGTCGGCTCGCTAAGCGCCAGAAAATTGCCCGGGAACGCGCGGCGGCGGGGAGTGGGCTCCGCGATGTATCCACTTCCATCAACGATGAGGAGACAGCCGCGGGTGCGGCGGAGGCGGAGGCGCAAGAGGCAGCAGAGGCGGAGGACGACAGCGACGATAGCAATTCCCTTGCCGACGAGTTGGAGCGTGAACTCATGGGCCTCGACAATGCTGCTGGCGACGAGGGTGGCGGCGGATAGTTGGAATAGAGCAAATGAGCGACATACGTTGTACTATAGTTTTTCTTTTTTGTCTTTTTTTTCCCTTTTTCCTTCTGCGATTTGTTATGGCATCCGGCGTTATTTGAAACATTTTTGTCACATCCAGGGCCTACTATACCTTTTTTTTTGGACGTGGGGAGTGGGGGGGGAGTGTGAGGTTTCGACTGTGCGAATAGGGGAAACTGCATACGATAAAGGATCGTGGTACATGGAATGAGCGCAGTTTGTTTTGTTTAATCATTGATTGAATGCGACCTGCATAGATCATGGCAACGAAATAAGTGCAGTTTCTGGGCATGGTTGACGAGTGAGTGAGTGGAGGTGGTGTGTGCGTGTAGCGGGACGGTCGTCAGCGCCGGGCGTCCAGTCAAGTGGGGACCAAGTGGGGACTAGGTGGGGATCAGGTGGGGACCAGGTGGGGCGTAGACTAGAGGCCAGGGTTGACCATCATGTCAGGTATGTACATACTGGAACCACGAACACGTGCACAGCACAACATCCACCCCAGGCACTCTACATAGTCTAATAAGGCTCATCACCAAAGCTAACCGAACTTACGAATATTAGATGTTGCTCTATAGCTATATAAGGCCCTGTTAGGTAAGTAGCTTCTCAAAATATAGTCGAACCAAACAGGGCCTTATATATAAGTACATACTAAAAGACCCGTGCCTGGTAGTGGAGTAGAGTATAACGACAAGAAAGGAAGGTGGAATCAAGAGAGAATGTATGGGTATTGTCGCGACGCCTATGATTGGCGGATTCTGTCCGACGAGGATGATGTATATAGGTACTACGGGATAACTATCTACTCAATAAACCCCGCTCAACAACTCGCTAAGTACACAGAATTGGGTGCCTAATCGCCCGCGGAACTTAATTCCTCCCACAGTACTTATGTACTTCTTAGTAAGTACTAATAACATTATCTCTATCGAGATACTTAAGCATTAAAATTGGATTTCTTCTATTCAAAACAAAACCCAATACACCGATTGTAAATAATACATTAATTATATACATTTTCTTTAATAACCTTAACTTTAAGGAAAAAACAATTTGGCCAGAGGCCAGTTCCTATTTTTATTTTTTAGCTTTTAATTATATATATATATATATATATTATATATTAAAGACATAGGCCGTCTCCGCGCGTGCAGTGGAGACAAACCGCCTCAATCCAAATATATAAGTATTTGACTTTTTCCCTTCGTTTTTGCCATTTTCTACTAGGCAGCAAAAAAGGTTTATCCTTATTGTCCGCTCACCGGATCTTCCACCCCCACCCTCTCACATTTGTGGGTGGGGGTTGGAAAAGGCGGAGGCGCAGGCCCCCTCCCTTTTCTTTCATCCAAGACCAATGGAGATGCCCCTTCCGTCATACGATGAAGGGGCTAATGGCGAGAAAGGGAATCCCCGTGCCTCTAGCCCTGCCGACTTGTAGATGGGACCGCAAACCGACCGTCCCAAGGCGTGGCATGCGGTAGCTGACCCGGCGGGCTTCTGGTGGCAAGCAAGTAAGCCCACGAGACGGGCCAGGACCAGCAGTCGACGTCCAGCACCCAGACGCACATGGCTCCGCCTGGCATGTTGCGTGTGCATGCAATGTATCTCTAGAGTGGATCTGAAGCGGGTGTCTCCTCTCCTCCACCTAGGTAGCCAGGTCCTGCTATGTAGTCAGTTGGCCGGTCGGTGTCAGTTGGGTGTATCAGACCACGGACACAGAGCTGCTTTCCGTCTGCCTGGCTGCCGGGGCGGACGCGGGGCGCAGGGCTGACTAGAGTATGGCATGTGCTCGAGATGGCGGTCCCCGTGGGGGCATCGGCGTGGCCGCTGGAGGGTTTTCTTTCTTGTTTATTCGTACTCGCATAAAGCCTTTCTAGTAGCCGCTAGAGGTAGGGCACACTATGCCAACGCGCACTCGAGGCGGAACGAACGACGCTACAACCATCTGCATATGGCGCGATGGCTGTCAGCCCTGTGGGAGGCGCTCCAGCATTCGCGGCGACCACGAGCTGGGACAACCTGAGGCCTGTCCCGGAGCGACTCGCAGGGCGTGATGTCTCATGCGTGTCAGCCGTGCCGTCTGGGCGAGAGCACACGTCCGTCCGCCCAATCGACGGAGAGCTAAGCGGTGGATTCGCCCATTCATCGTGCGGCGGCTCCCAGTCGTCGTCGTCGTCGTCGTCGTCGTCGTCGTCGTCGTCGTTGGCAGTCGTGTTGCATCTGCGAGTCGGCAGACACGGTTTTGGGAAAGGTATGTGGACAGGTAGGAGGTTAAATAACGGAACATGCAAGCACGCGCAGCGCATCCATCGCAGAACCCGCCATTCCGTTCGGACATCCGACTGGCGGACTGGACCGGACCGGGACTGGCCCCCATTCGATCCGATCTTGGATCTGTTTCGCTAGCGGGCGCTGCTCCAGTTCCACAACCGGCGCAACCAGATTGCCCTCAGCTGCTCAGACCCTCCGAGAGGGAGAGAGGGAGAGTCTGATACGTCGATGGCACATGCAGCGTTGGAACTGTGCGAGTGGACGAATGGCGGGCCGAACAACGGCAACCGACCGCCTCGCTCGTTCAGCCTTCTTCCTCTCCTTCTTCTTCTTCTTCTTCTTCCCATTCCGCTGGAGACGGCCGATTCACGCCACATGTGGCCCATCGCACGCACGCACGCAGCAGGAAAATAGCGGCTGCACCGGCATTCGCTGTTGCGTTCTATATATAAAAGCCCAGAGGTCAGTCCCCCGTCACGGCCGTTGCGGGATATATGCTGCGATTCTGGTGGACTCTTCTTCTCCTTCCGGTTCCCTTCTTGCCCGCTTCCGCCCTCTCCCTCCTCCTTCTCCTTCCGTTGCCGTGTACGTCTCCACTTCCTGCTGCCCACCGCCTTCACATACCACACATACCACACATACCACAATACCACAATACCACACGAGCTTGGCCGGCCGGTAGCCTGGAGCAGTGTTTTGGAGTTTGCTCTGCGGCGCCCAGAACCGATCTGCTCCCAAGCTCTCACTGCCCGAACGGACGAACGGACGAATACACCGGGCACACAGACAGATCGTCGGACGGAGGGAAAATAGGTAGAGCAACACCTACCGACACACACTCGGGCACACACACACACCTCCTCTCCCCGCCGTCATGGCTGTCTGTCGCCACCACCCCCCCCGTACTGATGAGTTGTTCGCTCCGTTGGTTAGGGCTCGCTACCGAACTGGGAACGGAAGGGTGTTCTGTTCTGTTTCTGTTTCAAGCGTGTCTGCCCCCATCTCATCTCATCAAGGCAGCAGAAGCAAGCCCTCGGTCCCACGCGACGATCCGTAACACACACGCACCATTTCAGCCAAAGGGAAAGGAAAAAAAAAAGGAAAGACAACGAAAAGGAAAGAAAGGAAAGAAAGAGAGTAAGAAAGAAGACCCTGGATCCGTCCCTCTATCATACCAACCCACCCCCCTGTCCCTCTGACAGCCCTGTTTCGTTTGTCTTGGTCGCACTGGGGAGATTCCATTATTACATGGTATATAGATATCTATCGTATCTGGTTACATGTGCAGTTAACTAGAAACGTTTGCACAGCTACCGCCGAGAGATCCTAGAACGTACCTAGAACACACGATCTCTCTCCACTCCACTCTCCCCTCCTCCCCCCCACCAACCCCCGGCGCGCCCTGGGATCGATCGCACTCTTTCTTCCTACTCCGTCCCATCTTTAAAGCCCCAGCTTTCCCGCTCCGGTCGAATACTGTATCGCCTTGGCCCTGTTTCTCGCTCCCACCTCCACCAATTCCTCCTCCAGCTATACGCAGCCACCCGACTTACCCAGTGTTCCGTCCCGCCTCCTGTCCGACACAGAACTTCGATGTCTCATGCCTGGCGCCCCGGTCTCTCCACAATAATCGCTCCAGACGGCAGCGGACGCAGCTCGCGCTCGAGGTCCCGCCGCCAGGAGAAGAATGTTCCCAAGTTTCTGACCCAGTCTACCACTGGTAATCCATTCATTCTCTCTCTCCCTGGGC
>Ga0307516_10003774_pt1 | contig 19253 bp, 14 predicted proteins | sample 19_EM_MG_FD_203310 | JGI IMG/M metagenome (GOLD analysis project Ga0307516, IMG submission 203310) | Populus trichocarpa ectomycorrhiza microbial communities from riparian zone in the Pacific Northwest, United States - 19_EM | ecosystem: Host-associated > Plants > Roots > Unclassified | place... | reverse complement strand
GGAACAGATCCCGACCCATGAGTTGTATCGCGTGGCGTTCTCCACCCAGGCACCGCTGGAGACACCACGAGCACCCGGCGGGGGCGGTGACCGCGTACCCCAGGCCCTGGCTGCCGCGGTGGTGGCCCTGGGTGAAAAGGGCCTGGCACTGGATGTTCCCTTGGGCAGCCAGCGCTTCGTGCGCAGCGGTGGGCAGCGAGTGCCGCTCTACGGGGGCTGCCACCCGGTGGGCTACTTTGCGGCGGCGTGCAATGGCGAGGGCGGCGATGTGATGGGGCCTGATTCGCACGCCAACAGCTACCTGCAGGTGGTGCGCTTCGGCCCGCAAGGGGTGGTGGCGCACACGCTGCTGGCGCATGGGGAGGATGAGTCGGCCGTCGACAACGGCCCTGGCTCGGCACCGGTGATCCGCTATGCGCGCAAGGCCTGGCTGCCCTTTCCATTCACCGAGGCGGAGATTACCCGCGACCCGGAACTTCGGCGCGTGGTGCTACGGCCTTGAGACCGGGGCGAGGGGGCATCAGCGGGCAGGCGCCGCAATAGTTCTGCCCGGGCAGCAGGTAGCAGAGGCAGCATTGGCGGTGCAGGTTCACCGCCAGGGGTGAGCCGTTTTGCATGCGGATCACCTGGCGCCGTGGTGCGTGCAGTGGGTTGGGCCGCCCATCCGGCCACGCCGGTGACTGCAGCAAGGTATCTCGGTCCAGGGCGACGTGCGGGGCCGGGCCGGCCAGGAGCAGCGCTTGGTCGAACACCGTCTCCAGGTGGCGCGCGGCGTTGCCCCAGAGGATCTTCCTGGCCAGGCGGGTGTGGCGGCTGAGGGCCACGAACAGCGGGTCGAGGTGCTGCCAGAGCAGCGCGCCATAGCGTGCCGCGGTGCTGCTGCCCGGCATGGCGGTCCCTTCATTGGGAATGTGAAAACACACCGGCCGACCGCTCTCGTCCAGGGTCACGGCCACGTGTTCGGCGCTGACCGGAAAGCAGTGGTACAGCAGGCTTGCCGCGGCTGCCACCGGCGTCAGCAAGGCCCTCAGGTAGTCCAGGCTCCAGGCGGAGGCTGCGGCCCGCAGGTCGCACCCCGCGCCCGCCACGCCCCCTTGACCCATTACGCCGAGATGGCGGGCGTGGCGCTGCAAGGCGTCTTCCAGGAGGTGGGAAGGGTTGTGCAGCAACTCGGCCACGGGAATGGCGCGTGCCGGTGGCTGCGGCACGCATTGAAGGGTCTCGCCGTAGGGTGCCCACGCACCCTGGAAGAGGGGCTCCAGGATCGGGATCACAGGCGCAGTTCCCGCCGCGCAGGGCCGGGTCGGAAGGCAGGGCGTGATGCGTTCATCTCCACCATGACGAACGAGGGCGGCAGTTGTTCAGGTAAACAAACAGGCCGCTGCTTCGTCTTGACTGGATAACGCCCCTGTTTCCTCAAGACATCAAGGTGAATCGCCCGTGCTTGCCTACCTGATTCGACAATCGCGCCACCTGCTGGCTGCTGCCGTCCTGGCCAGCATCGTCTCCGGCGTGTGCAGTGTGCTGCTGGTGGTGCAGATCAACACCGCATTGACGGCAGTGAGCGGCGCGCGCGCGAGCCTGGCCTGGACCTTTGCTGCCGTGGCGGTGGTCGCCATGCTCAGCCACATGATGTCGGCGGTGCTGTTCGAGCGCCTGACCCAGCATGCCTATGCCGAGATGCGGCGTTTCATTTCGGCGCGAGTGATCGCCACGGACTACCGGCGGCTGGAGGAGATCGGCGGCCCCAAAGTGCAGTCGGCGCTGTCTGAGCACAGTGGGCGGGTGGCGGACTTTTTTGTCAGCGCGCCCACGATCCTGATCAACGCAGTGGTCGTGACCGGCTGCCTGGTCTACATGGCCTGGCTGTCCTGGCAGGTCTTTGCGGCAGCGGGGGTGGTGATCGGTCTGGGCTCGCTGGGCTACCACCTGGCGCACCTGCGGGCGATCCGGCACCTGGACGTGGCCGCCAAGGAGCAGGACCGCTTGTTCGACTACTTCCGTTCCCTGGTCGATGGGGCCAAGGAACTGCGGCTCAACCGCGCCAAGCGCGACATGTTCTCGCAGCAGGTGCTGGGCCAGTCGATCGAGACGGTGCGGCAGCAGCGGGCGCTGGGCATGTCCATCTTCGTGGTGTCGGCCAGCTGGGGCAACTTCCTGATCTATGCTTTCATCGGGTTGGTGCTGTTCGTGCTGGTGGGCGAGGTGCCGGAGCGTGCCCGCGTGATGACCGGCTTTGCGCTGGTGTTCCTGTACATGGTGACTCCGCTCGAGAACCTGCTCCTGAGCCTGCCGCGCGCCAACCTGGCCAAGGTGTCCGCGGCCCGCATCGACGAGATCACGCAGGAGATGCCGGAGTCTGAGGCAAAGGGGGCTGCATTGCCGGTGCCTGCGCTCAGCAGCCTGGCGCTCAAAGGGGTGTGCCATCGCTACTACCATGAGGTCAGCGATGACATCTTTTCACTGGGGCCGGTGGACCTGGATTTCGAGCCGGCGCAGATCACATTTCTGGTGGGGGGCAATGGCAGCGGCAAGACCACGCTGGCCAAGCTGCTGGTGGGCCTGTATGTGCCGGATCAAGGCAGCATCCTGCTCAATGGCGAGCCCGTGGGCCCGGCCACCCGTGACCGTTACCGCCAGAGCTTCTCGGCCATTTTTTCTGACTTCCACTTGTTCGACCGCTTGCTCGACGCGCCGAGTGCCGATCTGGATGCCCGGGGCAACCGCTTGATCGAAAAGCTGCACCTGCAGCACAAGGTGCAGGTGCGCGCCGCCGCCTTCACCACGCGCGACTTGTCCCAGGGCCAGCGCAAGCGCCTGGCGCTGGTGGTGGCCTACCTGGAGGACCGGCCCTTCCTCGTGTTCGATGAATGGGCCGCCGACCAGGACCCCGTGTTCAAGGAGGTGTTCTACCGCGAGGTCTTGCCGGAACTGCGGGCCCTGGGCAAGACCGTGCTGGTGATCTCGCATGACGACCGCTACTTTCACTTGGCCGATCGGCTGGTGCGCATGGAGAACGGGCAGGTGGTGTCGGTGGAAATGCAGGAGCCCGCGCATGCGGCGGTGCCGAGCCTCGCCTTGGTGGTGTCATAGGCCGCTACAACAGATCCTTCAGCATCATCTCGGCCGTCTGCAGCGCCCCTTCCACCCAGCCTTGCGCATCGGAGTAGGCCTCGCCGCAGATGTAGAGCGGGCACTTGTGGAGCGGCTTGATGATCTGCCGCTTCACCTCCCAGCTCTTCACGCCGATGTTCCAGCTGTTCCAGCCGCCGCCGAAGGGATCATCGCCCCAGTCGCGGAAGGCGGCGTTGAGCACTTCAGGCGTGTAGCTGAGCCCGTGCAGGGCGGCAAGCTGGCGTGCCACCTCACGCACCATCAGGCGCGGCGCCTTGTACTGGCCCCAGGTGGACTCGGTCTTGGCTGCCGCGTCGCCCACAAAGGGGTCGGCCACTGTGGCCACGTCCTGCCCGCGCCGCTTGAGTTGGTGGCGCTGCGGGCGCAGCCCGTCCCAGAAGCCGGCATTGTTGCCGTCGTCGTAACTGGCCAGCAGCATGGCGCGGCCTGCCGTGGCTGGCTTGCCGTCGCTGCGGGGCCAGTAGTAGGTCTGCCGCACCGGCAGGTCGGTCACCGAGCGGCCGGCCTCCACCGGCACATACTTGCCGGTGGCATTGTCGGTATAGCCTGCGGCCAGCCACCACGGGTTGCCGTAGGTGGTGAAGAGCTTGAACAAGGGGCGCGGCGTGACGCTGGAGGTCAACGGCTGGATGTCGGTGAGCAGGGGGCTGGTGGCGGCCAGCAGGTCGATGGAGCGGCGCGGCATGGCCAGGATCAGCTGCTTGGCCTTCACGGGTTTGCCGTCGGCCAGGAACTCGAACATGCCGTCTTGCCAGCGCAGCGCCGACACGGTGGTGTCCAGCCGGATCTCGCCCTTCTTGGCGAAGAGTTGGGCAAGTGTCTTGGGCACTTGCTGGAAGCCCTTGCGGAAGCCTTTGTACTTGGGGTCGATGCCAAAGTCCGACAGGTACCAGGGAATGGCATCGGCCGCGTTCCAGTTCGACAGCGTGGAGTTGTAGCCGCCGGCGTCCACACCCAGCTGGTAGGCCTCGCCGTTGATCACGCGCAGCAGCACATTCCAGAACCCTTGCTGGTAGAGCGGCAGGCCGGCGAAGCTGGCCTCCTGGGCCATCTTGCGGCGCGCGTCTTCGGTGAGCCCCGCCGCGGTGATGCCAGGCACGATCTGCTCGATGGCATTCAGGATGATGGCCCCGGCCGAGGCGCCGCGGTCGAGGAACGACAACTGGTAAGGCACCTTGTCGGGCTGGCTGGTGAAGTCGCTCAGGCGCAGGTACACGCCGCGCAGGTAGGCCAGGTTCTGCGGCTGGTCCACCGGGAAGTCGTAGAGCTCGATCTGCTCTTTGGGCGGCAGTTCCCGGTTGAGTTCGGCAATGAGGTCGGTGATGAGCGGCTGCACCGCCGGCAGGATGCGCATGCCGCCGAGTTCAGCCACCATGTCAGAGATGTCGGGCGGTTGCACCGAGAGCAGCCGGCCGCCGATGTGGTCGCTGGCCTCGAACACCACGATCTTCTTGTGGGGGGTGGCCTGCTTGAGGCGCCATGCGCTGTAGACCCCCGAGACGCCGCCGCCGACGATGGCGGTGTCGATGCTTTCGCTTGCCATAACCTGTCTCCTGCGATTGAAGCCTGTGGGCTGAAGCGGGGCGTGCCAGCCGGCGCACCCCGGGGATGACGTCAAAAGATGACCGGTACGTTGGGCGTGGTCTCGGTTTTCTCGGCACTCAGCAGTTTGCCGCCGGCCGGGTGGTGGAACACGTCGAGCTGCGGTTGCGCGGCGTAGCGCGCCAGGGCCTTGCGGTTGGCCTCCTGCAGCGGCGGCGGCGTGGGTGTCGTGTCCGACGTGCGCATGTCGAGCACGTACGACTGGCGGGTCTTCAGCACGTGGTCGATGCCCCGCTGCATGGCCGCGTGCACATCGCCCGGCCGGTGCACGACCTCGCCGCCCAGTTCACCCATCGACCGGGCCATTGCCACAAAGTCCGGGGCCGGCTCACCGATGCGCAGGTAGCTCGGGTTGTCGGTCTTGGGCTTCCAGTGGTAGCCCGGCGCCGAGCCATAGGCCTGCACCACCTGCTGCAGGCCCAGCTGCAAGGTGTGGTAGGCGTGGTTGTTGGTGATGATGTAGAGCACGCCGAGCCGCCGGTGGGCGGCCGTCCACCAGGTCTGCGGGTAGAACAGCGACGAGCCGTCGCCGGTGGCCGACACCACCAGGCTGGTGTCGATGTTCTGCCAGCCCTGGTCCTGGAGCTTGATGCCCAGCGTCGCCGGCATCGACCAGCCCAGCGAGCCGCCGCCCACGCAGTAGTAGCTGATGGGGGCACCGCCCTCGCTGCCCAGCGGCAGCAGGTACTGGAAGGGCGCTGGGTCGGAGACGGCCTCATGCACGTAGACGAACTTCTTGGCCAGCCCGCGTGAGTGAATCTCCTTGCGCAAGGCGTTGGCGATCACGACCGCCCAGATCTCCTTCTGCTGCAGGGCCTGGGCCAGGTACTGGTCCCAGGCCACGCGCCGCTCTGCATCGAGCTTGCGCAGGTGCTGGTTGCGGGCGCCGGCACCGGGGGGCGGCGACTGCCGGACCAGGTCATTCAGCAAGGGCAGGGTGGCTTTGACGTCACCGAAGATCGCGGCCTCGCCGAAGTAGTTCTTGCCGATGTCCCAGATGCTGTTGCTGAGGTAGATCTGGCGCACGTGCGGTGGAATCAGCGGTCCCTGCGAATACTTGAACACCGCGATCTGCGCCTGGTTGCTGAAGCCGCACAGGAAGGCCACGTCGTGGCCTTCGAACACCTGCTGCATGCCTTGCTGGCTGCCGGGCAGCTCGCCCTGCCAGTGGGGGTCGTCGTTGGGAAAGTTGGCCAGGCTGCTGAAGGTCTGCAGCAGCACCGGCGCGCCGATCAGCTCGGCGAGTTCACGCATCTCCGGCCAGGCGTTGGCATAGCCCACGGCGTCGCCGCCGATGATGAGCGGGTTCTTCGCCTCCGACAGCAGCTTGGCCACGTCGCGCAGGGTCTTGGGGTCGCCCGTGAAATGCGGCGAGATGCGCGTGACGCCGGGTACCCGGTCGTTGTCGCCGATCTGGCGCATGGTGAATTCCCAGGGGATGGACACGAACACCGGGCCGTTGGGGGGTGCCATCGCTTCCTTGAAGGCGCGCTGCAGCACCATCGCAAACTCCTCGGGCGTGCGCATCTCGTGGGCCCACTTGGTGTATTGCCGGGCCAGGTCTACCAGGTTGGAGGCCAGCAGCGGCTCCTGGGTGACCAGCTCGTTCTGCTGCTGGCAGCACAGGATGACCAGCGGCACCTGCGAGCGCGCGGCATTGAACAGGTTGCCGATGCTGTGCGCGATGCCGGGGGTGACGTGCACCACCAGCACGCCGGGCTTGCCCGTCATGCGGGCGGCGCCCATGGCCGCGCCGAGGGCGATGTTCTCGTGCAGGCACTCGATGTAGTCGACCTGGTTCTCCGGGTAGGCCGTGCCGTCGATGATGGGGATTTCATTCGTGCCGGGCACACCGAAGATCTGGTGGATACCGAGCTCGCTGAGGATGTCGAACACATAGTCGCGCGCCCAGCGCTGCCGGCCGGGTGATGTCTGGATGGCCATTCACGTCTCCGTTGTTGTGTCGAGGGATCGACCGGGCCGTGGGCGCCCGGGGCAGGGCGGTTCAGCGGGCGGGTGGCGCAAGGCCCGCGGACCTTTCAGGGACCAGGATCAGCAGCGGTTTGCATGCAGGACGAGGATCCGCGCTGCTTTGCGACAGAGACCCGGCCTGAAGGCCGGTGCGCAGGGAGTGGAAGATGCTAAGAGCGGATCGCGTCGGGTGTCAATGTCAAATCTCGCGGCGCGCACTTCAACTGATCGGCTGGGGGCCTGAGGCCAATGACTCGGCCAGGAAGTCGACGAAAGCGCGCACGCGAGCCGACAGGTTGAGCCGTTGCGGATAGACCGCGTGGATGTCGGCTTCCGGTGTGTCCCACTGCGGCAGTACCGCAACCAGCCGCCCGCTGCGCAGGTAGCGCGCCACGTCCCATTCGGCCCGCATCACGATGCCATGGCCGTCCAGCGCCCACTTCACGGCAATCTCGCCATCGTTGGTGGCCAGGCTGCCACGCGTCTTGATGGTTTCGGTGCGCCGGCGCACGCCCTGGCCGGCGCTCAGCCGCCAGGTGCCATAGGCCTCGTCGCCCTGGCGGATGCCGATGCAGTTGTGGCCCGCCAGGTCCTGCGGCGTCCGGGGCTGGCCGTGCAGTGCCAGGTACGCCGGCGCCGCGCACAGCAGGCGGCGGTTCGGCGCCAGGCGGCGCGCAATGACCCGCGTGTCCGGCGGCTGCCCGAAGCGGATGCAGACGTCGAACGTGTCCTCGGTCAGCGGCGGCGGGTTGACCGAGAGCTGCAACTGCACCTCCACCTCGGAGTAGCGCTTGACGAACCGGGAGATCAGCGGCGCCACGTGGCTGCGCCCGAAGCCGAGCGTGGCGTTCACGCGCAGCAGGCCTTTGGGCCCCTGGGTCGACCGCTTGAGCGACTGGTCCAGCTCCTCGATGTCGCCCAGGATGCGCCGGGCCCGCTCGACCACGGCCTCGCCCTCCGGCGTGAAGCTCATGCGCCGCGTCGTGCGGTTCACCAGGGCCACGCCCGTGCGGCCCTCGATGGTGGCCAGGCGCTTGCTGACGGCCGCCTTGGACACGCCCAGCTCGCGCGCTGCCGCGCTGAGGCTGCCGTTGCCGGCCAGCGCAACCAGGAAGCTCAGTTCGGCGGGCTGTATGCCGGTGCTCATGTCGCGTTGACTGTTCACTTCAGGTTGACGATGGGTTCACTGTAGCGCCGATCCGGACACCACACTGCCTCCTACAGTGGGCACCTGTGCCAACGACAAGGATGACGCCGCATGAAGACCTATCGCATCGCCACGATTCCCGGAGACGGCATCGGCAAGGAGGTGATACCCGCCGGGCAGCAGGTGCTGCAGGCGCTGGCCGCGGCCGAGGGTGGCTTCGCCTTCGAGTTCGAGGGCTTCGGCTGGGGCGGCGACTGGTACCGCACGCACGGCAGCATGATGCCCGCCGACGGCCTGGACGCGCTGCGCGGCAAGGACGCGATCCTGTTCGGATCGGCCGGTGACCCGCACATCCCCGACCACGTCACGCTGTGGGGCCTGCGGCTGAAGATCTGCCAGGGCTTCGACCAGTACGCCAACGTGCGGCCGACGCGCATCTTGCCTGGCATCGACGGGCCGCTGAAGCGCTGCGGGCCCGAGGACCTGGACTGGGTGATCGTGCGCGAGAACTCCGAGGGCGAGTACGCCGGGGTCGGCGGCCGCGCGCACCAGGGCCATCCGATCGAGGTGGCCACCGACGTGTCGATCATGACCCGCGTGGGCGTGGAGCGCATCGTGCGCTATGCGTTCCTGCTGGCACGGTCGCGGCCGCGCAAGCAGCTGACCGTGGTCACGAAGAGCAACGCCCAGCGCCATGCCATGGTGATGTGGGACGAGATTGCCGCCGAGGTGGCGCGAGACTTTGCCGATGTGCGCTGGGACAAGGAACTGGTGGACGCGATGACCGCGCGCATGGTCAACCGCCCGGCCACGCTGGACACCATCGTGGCCACCAACCTGCATGCCGACATCCTGAGCGACCTGGCCGCCGCGCTGGCCGGCAGCCTGGGCATTGCGCCCACCGGCAACATCGACCCCGAGCGCCGCTACCCCAGCATGTTCGAGCCCATCCACGGCTCGGCCTTCGACATCATGGGCCTGGGCTTGGCCAACCCCATCGGCACGTTCTGGTCGTGCGTGATGCTGCTGGAGCACCTGGGCGAGAGCGCGGCCGCGCAGCGGCTGATGCGGGCCATCGAGGCCGTGACGGCCACGCCCGCCTTGCACACCCGCGACCTGGGGGGCCAGGCCACCACGGCCGATGTCACCCAGGCCGTGTGCCGGCAACTCGTGGCCGCGGCGCGATGACCGAGGCCGGGCCGGTGACGCTGATCGTTCCCTTTGCTGCCGGCGGCACCACCGACGTGCTGGCCCGCGCGCTGGCCGAGCGGCTGACCGCGGCGCTGGGCCAGACCGTGATTGTCGAGAGCAAGCCCGGCGCGGGGGCGACACTGGGTGCCGACCATGTGGCCAAGTCCAGGGCCGACGGCTACACGCTGCTGGTGGGCGCGGTGCATCACACCATTGCCGGCAGCGTGTATCGCAAGCTGCCCTACGACTTCCAGAAAGACCTCGTGCCGCTGACCACCATCGCCATGGTGCCCAACGTGCTGGTGGTCCATGCAGACTCGCCGGCCCGCTCAGTGGCCGAGCTGGTGGCGCTGGCCAAGTCGGCCACGCCAGGGTTGAGCTTTGGCTCCAACGGCAGCGGCACGGCGCAGCACCTGATCGGGACCCAGTTCCAGGCCCAGACCGGCACCACGCTGCTGCACATCCCCTACAAGGGCAGCGGGCCCCTGACCACCGACCTGCTGGGCGGGCAGGTGTCCATGTCCTTCGACACTATCACGCCGCTGCTGCCGCACATCAAGGCCGGCAAGTTGCGCCCGCTGGCCGTGACCACGGCGCGGCGCTCGTCGGCCTTGCCCGATGTGCCCACGCTCGACGAGGCCGGGCTCAAGGGCTTTGACATCGGCACCTGGTTCGGCGTGCTGGCGCCGGTCGCCACGCCCAGGGACATCACGCAGCGGCTGTCCACCGAGATGATCCGCATCATCCAGTCGCCTGACTTCAAGAAGCGCATGGCGGAGATCGGCGCCGAGCCCATCGGCAACACGCCTGAGCAGATGGCTCGGCAGATCAAGGACGAGACCGAGAAGTTCGCCCGGCTCGTGAAGGAAGCCAAGGTCGTGATCGACTGAAGCACCACCCAGGCGGGTGCGCGGCCAACTCGCCAGGCTGAGTGTCGAACCACAGCTCAATGGCCGGGTCGCATTCGACTGCGCCAGAGAAAGTCAGGAATGCGGGCATGGTGCAAACCTCCTCGGGGGGATGCAACATTGTTCGGGTGGGCGTTGCCCGGGCCGAGTGGCCAAGCGCGGCTTGCGCGGCGAATTCCCCCCACGCGGAACCGTGCATTGGATGAGGGCATCGCTTGACCTCAAGTGAGCTTGAGGTCCTATTCTGCTGCCACTTCCCTGTTGCCACTTCCCTGTTGCCACTTCCTCCGAGCCCCTCATCATGCAGACCGCTGCCGTTCCTGCCGCCGCTATCGAACCGCTTTTTGCGCCTGAACGCCGCGCCGCCTGCGTGGGGGCCGTCATCCTGGTGTCCCTGCTGGCCTTCGAGGCCATGGCAGTGGCAGCCGCCATGCCGGCCATCACGGCAGCGCTGGGCGGCGATGCGCTGTATGCGCTGGCCTTCGGCGGCATGCTCGCCACGTCGATCGTCGGCATGGTGGTGGCCGGGCACCTGTGCGACCAGACCGGCGCGGGGCGCGCCGGCGCGGTGGGGCTTGCCGCCTTCACCGCAGGCCTGCTGCTGGCCGGCGCGGCCAACCACATGCTGGTGGTGGTGGCCGGCCGTGTGGTGCAGGGCCTGGGGGGCGGCATGCTGGGCGTGGCGCTGTACGTGGGCGCCGGGCAACTGGTGCCCAAGGCGCTGCACCCGCGCTTGTTTGCGCTGTTTGCTGCCGCCTGGGTGCTGCCTGGGCTGCTGGGCCCGCCGGTTGCCGCGCTGCTGGTGGCCGCGCTGGGCTGGCGCTCGGTATTCCTCGTCGTGGCGTGTGCGGCCCCGCTGGCAGCGCTGCTGCTCGCGCCTGCGCTGGCCGCCTTGCCGCGTTCGCGCCGCGCAGCAGGGGCGGCGACGGCCGCAGCCCCACGCACCATCGCCTGGGCCATGGTGGCCGCGGCCGGTGCCTTGCTTCTGAATGCCGCGAGCGGGCTGCCCAGCCTGCCGGTTGCATTGGCCGCCACGCTGGCCGGTGCAGCCTTGGCACTGGTTGCGGCGCGATCCTTGCTGCCGCGGGGCACCCTGCTTGCGGCCAATGGCCTGCCGGCGGTAATTGCCTTGCGCGGCTTGCTCGCAGGGGGCTTCGCCACCGCGGAGGCCTTCATCCCGCTCTACCTGACGCGAATGCAGGGGTGGAGCCTTGCCGGTGCGGGTTTCGCGCTGAGCACCGGCGCCTTGCTGTGGAGTGCCGGCAGCGCGGTGCAGTCGCGCCTGCAGGGCGAGGCCAGCCGCCGGCGGGGCCTGCTGGCCGGCTTCGTGCTGGTGGCTGCCGGCATTGCCATCGCGGCACTGCCGGCGCTGTTGGGAGTGCCTGGCTTCATGCTGGTGGCCGGCTGGGCCCTGGCCGGCTTCGGCATCGGTCTGGCGTTCCCCATGCTGTCGGTGCTCACGCTCCTGCTCTCGCCGCCGGCGGAGCAGGGCCGCAATGCCTCGGCGCTGCAGTTGAGCGATGCATTGTGCAGCAGCGTGGCGCTGGCCGCGGCGGGGCTGGTGTTTGCACAGGGCGGGGCGCACGGCCGCGCCGGCTTTGCCGGCGTGATGCTGATCGCCTCGGCACTGCCGGCCCTGGGGGCGCTGCTGGCGCGGCGCACCTTGGCCCAGTGACCGGCTTGCTTCGGCCCGGGCTTTGGGTCATGCCATGCGCCGCTCGATGAGGTGTGCGGGGCGGGGCCCGTAGCGCAGTGTCAGCAAGGTGCCCAGCGTGAGCGCTGTGACAGCGAAGGCCGGGCCGCCGAGCGCGCCGATGTGGTCGACCAGCACGCCACCGCCAATGGCACCCGTGGCGATGGCGACCTGGAACGCGGCCACCAGCAGCCCTCCCGCCCCTTCGGCCTGGTCGGGCGCGGCGCGCACGATCCAGGTCTGGAACCCCACCGGGAACGCACCGAACGCAAAGCCCCACAGCGAAACGGCGACCGCGGTGACCACGGCCGAGCTGCCGGCCAGCAGCAAGGTGGCCGCCAGTGCGGCAATCAGAGCCCCGCCCAGCACGATGGCCAGGCGCTCGCTGCGTTCGGCCACAAAGCCGCCGGCAAAGTTGCCGAAGAACCCACCGACGCCATAGCCCAGCAGCACGGCAGAGATCGCGCCCACCGACAGCCGCGTCACGTCCTCCATCAGCGGGCGGATGTACGTGAAGCCGGCAAAGTGACCGGAGATCACCAGCAGCACCGCCAGCAGCGCGATGCGCACGTCCGGGCGCTGCAGCAGCTGGCCCAGCACACGCAGGCTCGGGCTGCCGCGAGGCGGTAGCCGGGGCAGGGTGGCCAGCTGCGCGGCAAACGCCAGCACGCCCACCGCGCCGGCAGCCACGAAGGCGCTGCGCCAGCCCCAGAGGTCGCCCATCCAGGCGCCGATCGGCGCGGCACAGACGGTGGCGATGGAGACCCCGGTGAGGATGACGGACATCGCGCGGGCGAACAGGGTCTGGGGCACCAGGCGCATGGCCAGCGCGGCCGCCAGCGACCAGAAGCCGCCCAGCGCGATGCCCAGCAGCACGCGCGCGACGAGCAGCGTCGCCAGGCTGCCCGCGGCCACCGCCACGGCGTTGGACAGCACCAGCAGGGCCGTCAGCCCCAGCATCACGGGCTTGCGGTCGATGCGGCGGGTGAGCAGCGGCACCGCCGGGGCCGCGAGCGCACCGACGAGTGCGGTCGCGGTCACGGCTTGTCCGGCCGCGCCGTCCGAGATGTGCAGGTCCGTGGCCATGGCCGTCAGCAGGCTGGCCGGCAGGAACTCGGCCGTCACCAGGCCGAAGACGCCCAGCGAGAGCGAGCCGATGGCGGCCCAGCGGGGCGCCGCAGGGTCGTGCGCTGGCGAACGGTGCGGCGCCGTGGCAGCCGCGGTGCCCGCGGCAAGGGGTTCGGTGCAGGGAGTGGCACAGGGGGTGGTTGTCATTGTGGGAATGCGGATGGGAGCGATGGAAGCATGGAGCTTAGAAATAACATCCAGGCGTTTCCATGCCAGGAAAGCCAAATTGCTTGACCATTCGTCCGAACCTCTGCGGTCCACCCGCCGCGATGCGCCGTCGCCCGACTTGCTGACCGAGATCCTGCTGGGCTTGCGCCTGGACGGCGTGGAGTACGGCCGTTGCCTGCTCAACACGCCGTGGGCGGTGGCGTTCCCGGCCCAGCGGACCGCGCGCTTTCACTTCGTCGCGCACGGTGGCTGCTGGCTGCGCACCAGGACGACGGGGTGGCTGCGCTTGAACCCGGGCGACGCGGTGCTGCTGCCGCACGGGAGCTTCCACATCCTTGCCAGCGCCCCCGACGTGCCGGCGGTCGACATCGACTCGCTGGCGCGGGTCGCGGTGGCGGACAACATCTACCTCGTGCAAGGCAACGGCCTCGGCGGCGACCCCGGTGTGCCCGCACCGGATGTGATGTTCTGCGGCGCGCTGCGCTTCAACCTCGATCCGCTGCATCCGCTGGTGGCGATGATGCCGGAGGTGATGCGCGCCGGCGAACTGGCGCGGCGCGATCCCACCGTGCCGGTGCTGCTGGAGGCGATGGAGCGGGAGGTCGCGCTGGACCGCATCGGCGGCTGCGGCATCCTCGCGCGCCTGGCCGACGTGGTGGCAGCCAGCATCATCCGCGCATGGGTGGAGTGCGGCTGCAACGATGCGACCGGCTGGATCGCGGCGGTGCGCTGCCCGAAGATCGGCAAGGTGCTGGCCGCCATCCATGCCGATCCAGAGCATGGCTGGGATGTGGCGGCGCTGGCGGACCTGATGGGCGCGTCGCGCTCCAGCTTCGCCGAAGCATTCACGCGTACCGTGGGTGAGACGCCTGCCAGGTACGTGGGCAAGATCAAGATGTTCCAGGCGCGGCGCTGGATGGCCGAAGGCGGCATGCGCATCTCCGTGGCCGCCGACCGGCTGGGCTACGACTCGGAAGCCTCGTTCAGCCGCGCGTTCAAGCGGATCATCGGGCACCCGCCCAGTGTGGCGCGGGCGGAGCATCTGCAGGGGCGGGTGGCGGGGAGGGTCTCAAGGGGGCAATGAAGCCTGGGTCATCTACCTCGACTCCGAGCCGAGGAGCTTCATTGCGCCGGTGACTCTGGGATACCCGCGTTGCGTCGCGTGGCGGGAAGCAGACGCCAGACAAGGAGAAGGACCGTGCCCCAGAGAACACTGTTCGTTGCGACAAGGGCAAGCGCAACTTCCGGAACCTGCTGAAGCAGGTGGCCAGGAAGCGAGCGAAGCAGGATGTCATGTGGGTACTGGAGCACGGTGCACACTGCATCAGCAGCGCTTGCCAGGCCGGAACGGGTAGGAACCTGATCGAGATCTGAGCCGCGCGCCACAAGGGCCGATGCAAACCAGAGCCCGAAGTGAAGGGCGGAGAAGCAGAGTAGGCGGAGAAGATGCATGGGGCCTCACCACGCGCTTCAGCCGAAGCGCTCTCGAAAACCATCGCTGCACATGAGATCAGTGCATGAATCCGCTGGAGCGGGAAGGATCGATCAACTTATGAGGCGCGTTGGGGCGTCACATGGATCAAGCCACCCCCACCCCCCGCCACACCGCATCCCGCTCAAACCACTCCACCAGAAAATCCAGCATCGTCCTCAGCGTGGCCGGCATGTGCTGGCGCGAGGTGTACACGCCATGCACCCCCATCTGCTGCGGCCGGTAGCGCGGCAGCAGCGCGACGAGCTGGCCGCTGGCCACCAGCGGAGCGGCCGAGTAGAGCGGTTGCATCGCGATGCCGGCATCTTCCAGGGCAGCATGCAGCAGCACCACCGAATCATTGGCGCTCAGGTTGCCGCTCACCGGCACGGCCAGGGGTTCGCCCTCGTGCTCGAACTGCCACAGGCTCTTGCCGAAGAACGCGTAGGTCAGGCAGTTGTGCAGGCTCAGGTCTTCGGCGCGGCGGGGCGTGCCACGCGCGGCCAGGTAGCCGGGGGATGCGCAGACCACTGAATCGCAGGCCGCCAGCGGCCGGGCGATCAGGTTCGGGTCCAGCTGGTTGCTGATGCGAATGGCCAGGTCGATGCGCTCTTCGACCAGGTTCACGGTCTGGTTGCCGATCTGCAGGTCCACGGCGGTGGCTGGATAGCGCCGCAGGTACTCGGCCACCGCGGCAGCCAGTGCGGACTGCCCCAGCGATTGCGAGCAGGCGATGCGAAGCGTGCCCTGCGGTTGCTGGTCCTCTGCCTGCGCAGCCACGGGCATGTCGCCGGCGATGTCCAGCATCTGGCGGCAGCGGGCCAGGGTGGCTTCCCCGGCCGCGGTGAGGCTCAGGCGGCGCGTCGTCCGGTGCAGCAGCCGCGCGCCGGCCCAGGACTCCATCTGCGCCAGGTAGCGCGTCACCATGGCGCGCGACATGTCCAGCGCCTCGGCGGCCGCGATCATGCTGCCGCGCTCGGCAATGTTCAGGAACACCTGTGCGGCAACGATGCGGTCCACGTTTCGTCCGATTCAAGAAACCAACAATTGCAGTTCGGTGGCTATTTTGACCGATCCAAGCAACCTAGCATGTGGCCCTGAGACACGACACGCACCCCCTTGAAGGCCTCCCCATGACCACGCTTCACTACATCTTCGACCCCCTGTGCGGCTGGTGCTATGCCGCGGCGCCGCTGGTTTCCGCGGCCCGGGCTGTACCCGGCCTGGCGGTGGCCTTTCATGGCGGCGGCATGATGACCGGGGCCCAGTGCCGGGCCATCACGCCCCAATGGCGCGAGTACGTGCTGCCGCACGACCGGCGCATCGCGCAGGCCTCGGGCCAGCCTTTTGGCGAGGCCTACTTCGAAGGCCTGCTGCGGGACACCGGCGCGGTGATGGATTCCGCGCCGCCCACCACCGCCGTGCTGGCTGCCGAGACCCTGGGTGCGCGCGGGCTGGACATGATCCACCGCCTGCAACGGGCGCATTACGTGGAGGGCCGGCGCATTGCCGATCCTGGCGTGCTGCAGCAGCTTGCCGACGACCTGGGCCTGGACGGCACGGCGTTTGCCGAGGCATTTATTCGCCTGGCCGGCACCGCCACGCAGCAGCACTTCGAGGCCAGCCGCCAGTGGCTGGCACGGGCCGGCGGGCATGGCTTCCCGACCTTTGCGCTGGAGCAGGCCGACGGCCAACTCACCGTGCTGGACATCGGGCCCTGGGTGGGCCGGCCGGAGGCCTGGGCCGCGTACTTGGCCGGGCAGGTGCCTGCCGCCCCTCCCCGCAGCGAATCCTTTGCATGCGGCCCCGATGGCTGCGCGCTTTGAACTTGTTCCACCCCAAGGAGTGTTCCCATGAGTCACATCGTCATCCTCGGCATCACCGGCCGCGTCGGTTCCCGCCTGGCCACTGAACTGCTCACGCGCGGCCACACCGTGACCGGCATCGCACGCAAGGTGTCCGACGTGGCCCCGCGCCCGGGCCTGGCGGTGCACAGCGCCGATGCCACGCGGACCGACGCCTTGGCGCCGCTGCTGCGCGGCCACGATGCCGTGATCAGCAGCACGCGTTTCGTGGGCGGCAGCGAGGCCGGTGCCCTGGCCTCCGCCACCCGGCAGGCGGGCGTGCCGCGCCTGCTGGTGGTGGGCGGCGCCGGCAGCCTGGAGGTGGCGCCAGGCGTGGCCCTGGTCGACACGCCCGAGTTCCCCGCGGTCTACAAGGCTGAAGCATCCGCCGGGCGGGACTTCCTGCGCACGTTGCAAAAGGAGAAGGACCTGGACTGGACCTTCCTGTCGCCCTCGGCCTTCTTCGAGCCGGGCACGCGCACGGGCAAGTTCCGCCTCGGCGGCGACCAGTTGCTGGCCGATGCCCAGGGCAAGAGCTGGATCTCGATGGAGGACTACGTGATCGCGCTGGCCGATGAACTGGAATCGCCGCGGCATTCGCGCCGGCGCTTCACGGTCGGTTATTGAGCGATTGAGGCGGGGGCCGGTCCGGCCCGCCGTGCGGCACACTCCGCGGTGCCCACGGCCATGAACATCACACGCATCACTCAAAGGCTCCACCGGCTGCGGCAGGTGGCCTTGCACATCGACCGGCACCTGTTCGAGCCCATTCGCCTGGCCGACCTGGCCGATGTGGCCGCCCTGTCGCCCTACCACTTCGAGCGCGTGTTTGCCGGTTATGCCGGCGAAACGCCGCTGGCCCGGGTGCGCCGGCTGCGCCTGGCCCGCGCCCGGTTGCGGCTGGAGCAGGGTGGCGCGGGCTCAATCCTGGCACTGGCGCTTGAATGCGGCTATGAGTCGCCCGAAGGCTTTTCGCGCGCCTTCAAGCTGCAATTCGGCCTGCAGCCTTCGGCCGTGGTGCCGTGCACAAAGGCTGCCGCGGCATTCACGCTGCGCCGGCTTGCGGCCCTGGAGATCCAGTACATCCCCTTCAGCGGCCGGATGGACGACGCCTTGCTGCCCTTCGACGAATTGCGCGCCCGCGCGCTGGGGCAAGGCATTGCGCGCGAGCGGCGCAAGGGCTGGGCCGTGCACCTGAGCGGCGACATGCAGGCCTGGGCCGCGCCGCACACCCGGCTGCAGGCGGCCTTGCTGTCCAGGCCCCTGGGGACGCGCATTCCCGGCCTGGACGTGGGCCGCCTGCCCGCCGGGATCTACGCCGTTTTTGCCATCGAGGGGAGCTACGACGCCCTGCCGCGCGCGCAGATCGAGCGCGAACTGGCGGCCAACGGCGGCTGGCGCATTGCCGAGACGCCCTTCCTGCGCTGCTTCAACAACCCGATGTACCTGCCTGCCGAGCACGAACGGCGCGTCTCCCTCTACGTGCCTGTGGTGCGATGCTGAACGCAGAAAACCGCAATTCCCGTCAGGACAAGGCTTCGCGACACCCATACCCTCACGCCGCTTTCAAAACGAGGAGACGGCATGAGAACAAGAAGCCTGGCCCTGTGGGCCGCGGCAGTCCTATCGATCAGCGCCTGTGGCGGTGACGACGATCCACCGGCCGACACGACCACCCGGCTGGTCGGCGTGGCCGCCAGCGGCGGGCCATTGGCCGGCGCCACCATCAAGGTGTGCGATGCCCAAGGCGCCAGCGTGTCCACCACGGCCGCGGCCGATGGCAGCTACCGCGTCGACGTGTCCACGCTCAAGGCCCCGCTGCTGGTGTCGGCCAGCACGGCGGCCTTCCTGGCCATCAACGGCGTGCCGCAGCCGGCCAACGGCACGCAGGCCTATGCGGCGCTGCTGCCCAGCGTCACGGCCCAGGCCGCCAACACGGCCAACGTGAACCCGTTCACCGACAAGGTGGCCTCCGACGTGGCCTCGTCAGACCTGGGGCTCAAGGGGTCGGTGCAGCTCATCAATGCCTGCAACACCACCGGGGTGACCGCTGCCACGGTGGCGACCAAGACTGCCAGCCTGCGCGCGCTGCTGATGGCCGCATTGACAGCCCAGGGCGTGACCAACGCGGCGGCCTTCGACCCCGTGACCACCCCCATGCCGGCCAACCACCAGGGCGCCGACGCCGTGCTGGACCGTGTGCGCCACGCCCGCGACGGCTGGGGCAGCGGCACCGACGACCAGTTGCGCAGCACCAAGCTCTACGACCTGGCCTTGCGGGAGATTTCTTCCGACAACGTGGCGCTCGACCCGGCGCTGACCCCCTGGTCCACCGCGGCCCGGCGCATCTTCGTGGTGGGTGACTCCACTGCCAGCAACTACTCCCGCGAGGTGCTGCCGCGCATGGGCTGGGGCCAGGTGTTCGACCGCCTGCTCAAGGCCGACGCGCCGGCCCGGGTGGTGAACCTGGCGCAATCGGGCCGCAGCTCGCGCAGCTTCATCACCGAAGGCTGGTTCAAGATCCTGGCCGACGGCCTGCAAGCCGGCGACTACGTGCTCATCCAGTGGGGCCACAACGACGAAAAATGCGACACCACCGGCTCGCTGGACTGGGTGAACCGCTGCACCTACCCCAACGATGCCAACGGCACCCCGCAGGTCGCCAAGACGCTGGACAAGCTGCCGGCCGGCACCACCGCCGAGGATTTGTCGTTCCAGCGCTCGCTGGAGAAGTACATCGCGCTGGCCAAGAGCAAGGGCGCCACGCCGGTGCTCATTACCCCGGTCACCCGCATCAACCAGGACAAGACCGTGACCGCCTACGTGGAAGGGGCGTTCCCCATCACCAAGAGCACGCACATCACCACCAAGGGCGACGCACCCGGCCACTATTCACGCACCGTGATCCAGACTGCCGCCGCCAACGACGTAGCGGTGATCGACCTGGATGCCGCCAGCATCGCCTTCTTCAACACGCTGGGCGTGGGCACCGGCG
>Ga0307516_10003773_pt1 | contig 19255 bp, 25 predicted proteins | sample 19_EM_MG_FD_203310 | JGI IMG/M metagenome (GOLD analysis project Ga0307516, IMG submission 203310) | Populus trichocarpa ectomycorrhiza microbial communities from riparian zone in the Pacific Northwest, United States - 19_EM | ecosystem: Host-associated > Plants > Roots > Unclassified | place... | reverse complement strand
TAGGCATGAATGATCGAACACCGTATCGGTATGGAATTGATCGGGTATTGCGCTACATACCGCATCAAGTTTGACCCGTATTTGCACAAAAATACGTGTTGCCTTCAATTCGGTATCAGTGATGATACTGTAAGATGGCAGTATCGTACTCGATTCACGTATTCAGGCGCCATATCGGTACTAGTAGGGTATGATTACGGTAGCGAAATCACCCCACTTCTTGTCATTGTAAGTACCTGGCACCCACCCTACTTAAGTTAATCCGTGGGGGCCACATCCACCAATCAATCGGCCACCGTCTCCAAGCTCTTGATCCGAGCTCATCCCCCTGCTACATAATCTCTGTTCGCACATCTACTCTACACAGATATAGATGCCCCCGATGCTCGCCGGCCGTCCTAATTCCTGCCGTCTACATACATGGGTATATGTGGAAGGGGAACCTCACGGTCCGCGCTGTCGCAGGCATCCGACACCATCACCACTATCCGACACTCAAGGTTTACCCCGCAACCGCAGGCATCCGACGCACCTCGAAACTATATGTAGTCACCTCATCTACGTTCCCCACCCCCCGATGTCCGCATTTGGACGTCCAACCAGCCAAGGGTATGTGTGAAAAAATCGCCATGCCCGGAATCCGAAGAAGAGGCCTCACTGGAGAAAGCCATGACACGGGACAAGGAAACATATGCAGTCACAGACTATCTGTGGGCGAACCAAAGACTTCCCTAATACTTTCCCGTGGGTGCCTGCGTTCCCGCAGTTACCTAATATACCGGCCCTCTCAAAGCACATACGCCTACAGAAAGACATCCCCTCCCCAAATCTATACCACGGGCTGCCATCGCCAGCCAACTTCCCCGTCTCTTTCTTTGATATCCCCACAAGCCATCGCAATGTCCGCAGCCCACAACCCCTCTGCAGACCGCAGCGCGGCCCCTCAGCCCGCAGGCGCCGACCACGCCCTCGAGACCTTCAAGGCCACTCTCGACGACCCCTTCACCAACAACGTAATCAACGCCATGTCTCCCGAGACCCCTGAGCGGGCACGTGTTGTGCTCACCTCTCTCATCCGCCACCTCCACTCCTTCGCGCGCGACGTGCAGCTCTTGCATCCCGAATGGATGCTCGGAGTCAACGCGCTCAACCGCGCCGGCCAGATGTCGGACGACAAGCGCAACGAGGGAGTGCTGGTCTCCGACATCTTCGGCCTCGAGGCGCTGGTCGACCAGATCACGCAGGAGTCGATGTCGAAGATGACGGTCGACGCCCTCAATCCCGCCACGCCGTCGTGCATCCTCGGCCCGTTCTTCCGCAAGGACGCCCCCAAGTACGAGAACGGAGCGGACATCGTGCAGAAGCATGGAGAGGACGATCCCACCACCTTCATGGAGGGTCGCGTCTACGACCTCGCCGGTAACCCCATCGAGGGCGCCGAGGTCGACCTGTGGCACACCAACCCCAACGGATTGTATGAGCAGCAGGACCCCGACCAGCCCGAGTACAACAACCGCGGGAAGTTCTTCACCGACAAGGACGGCTACTACTCGCTCAAGTGCCTGTGCCCCACCAGCTACCCCATCCCCTACGACGGCCCCGCTGGTGACATGCTGAAGCTCATGGGGCGACAGTGAGCCCGCCCGCCTCAAGTTCTCGACCCAAATACTGACGCAGTCACCAGCCCCATGAGACCCGCCCACATCCACATAATGGTCCATAAACCCGGCTTTGCGCCCCTGACCACCCAGATCTACGACAGCCGCGACCCCTACACCCTCGATGACTCGGTGTTCGCCGTTAAGGACGGCTTGATTGTCCAATTCAAGGAGAGCAAGCGGGACGATGTCAAGTACGAGTTGGCATACGACATCCACCTCTCGGGCGTAGAACCAGTAAAGGAAGTGTAGTTTTTGGTTTCTTGTTTTTTTTGCATACGTTGCACGCTTGGTCGTGGCGTTTTGCGGTTTCCTTTTCTTTCCGGGTCACCTTGGGAGGCTGGAACCACAGGGGGAGTGTGGGCCCCGTACGCAGTGCACGCACGCAAGCTTGAGCATTCAATACCCGATAGTCTGTAATAAGTATTCAACCGGTGGCCCATGTTGGCTCTTCCTGGTCAATGGCATAAAAACAACTAGCAGCATCATGACGCTATTCTTCACGGAAGTGACGAGATATGCCCTGTCGGGCAGTGGTGAATGCTCGGCGAACAGCCTTGCAGGGAGCTGGGGTTCATTGAGTCTCGAATCCCCTATTGAGATGATGGGACGCAACCACACCGGGACACTGGTACACGTGACTTACTTCCGGACGACCATAGAGCTCATGGGATGAAAGGCGCTTCAGAGAAACTAAAAGGCGCACCTGAGCACTACCTCAAAGCATTCTACTCCCAAGTCCCACTTGGAAGGACCACTTCTAATAGCGCCCAAGTAGGATATATCTACTTTCAACAGACAGACCGGTACGACATACATTCTCGTTTCACTCTGCGACAAGACACCAGCCGACACCGGTACTATGTACTACTTCTTCTCCGTCACAGACGACACTCGTCCCACAAACCACCCCCGGCGCCGATATCCGGAGCCCTCTATCGCAGTGGTCCCCAGAGGAGGGCGGGCAACAACAAGCGGTCATCGAGGCCCCAGGCTGTGCGCGGTCGCACTTCATGAGCCATCACCCGCCCGGAAATCGCATCGGGACAACGCCATTTTTCCGTGGTCGTGGCAGGCGACGGGGTCACCACCCGGCCGGCTGGTGCGTCTCTTTGTAGGCGCTACCCATTTGCCACAGTCTACATACATAGGCTACATACAAACTTAAACTGACGCCCCTCTCTCTCTCTCTCTCCGTGGTATTGTGCATAGCAAATTCACAAATAATCCGGAATAGCAGATCAAGCAGCCGTAGTAAAAGAAAAGAAAAGGTTGCATTGGAACTCCCTCCTACTTTGTCCTGCGCAGACCATCTTTCATTTCACCCTTGTCCTTGAAACTGCACTGTCCTCTGATGAAATGTACTGCTCGAGCTACAGCAGCGAATCGAGTGCCTACCGATCGCTGCAATGACAACGATTATTTAGTAAAAGACGCACGTCGTCGTTAAACACATTGGCTTTAAGAAGTATCGTTCTTGTGGTTCCATTCAGTAATATGTAACTTTTAAAGACTATCAAAAGATAGTTCGGCAAATCACGAGAGGAAAGCCGTCACTCCACACAGCCTAGATCGCAGCCAGCAAGCCCCCAGCTCTCACCTCACCTGGGGCGCTCCTAAGCCGATAGTTCAGGAACACGAACTATCACTCGTGCACTTACAGCAGGCTGCTGTTGTCGTGCATGCTTAATCAGAGCACGTGCCATGCTACCGTACACCTTGAGTCCTAGAATAGATACGTAACAATCTCCTCTAGACATCACTCAAACTGACAGCTGCAGATTCACCTCTTCAGGAATGGTTGTGAACGCCGTGTCCCAGCCGTTCCCCGGGGGCGCACACAAGTGCTCGCGCCGGAGCCTGCCCCACAGACTCGACGGCGACTGCCGGCTCCAAATCCATGAAGGTCGATGCGTCCGTCGGGGTCTTTGTCGCGGGTATCTTTCGACCCGCCTTCGAGTCGGCCAGACACACGCCGCGCCCGCTGTGGAAGATTCTGCTGCTTTGGAGCGGGGTGCTGAAGCTCCCCGCGACATCCGTGGGCTGTGGGGGGGGTGATCATCGTTTGGCGCGCCAGGGCCCGCGAGCGAACCCGCTGCTACAACTATGTGCGCCTCCTCCCCCCCGCTCTCTCTCCCACTGCTCACTCCTCCTCCCGCCCCCACTCCACACGGCCGCTCCGACCACGCCCACGCCCACGCACACGCACACAGCCATGCGTTTCGCCTTCGCGAGGCGCATCTTCGAGCGGACGCCGGGAATCCCGTGCGCGTGCACGCTCCACGGCGCGGCATGCGACCGGAGAGTGACCAACGTGATCTTCGGCATCCTTCTCTGCCGCTGCGACTGCTGGGTGCACTACGACTGCGCGCGCAAGTGGGCGGTGGCCAGCGGCGCTCGGCGGCCGCTGCACCTGCCCTGCGGCTGCAACATCACGGACCAGGGCGACGAGTTCTGGCGCGACCACAACGGCCTCTTCTAGGCGCGAATGGGCGGATGGATGGACGGTTGCGGAGGCACAGTCAAGGCCGACCGGTTCTCGCGGCGACGACGACGACGACGACGCTCGCACTAACTCCCAAGGCTGCAGAATACATACACGGCGAGCACGGCGAGGCTGCCGACCTTCCCGTCCGGGGCTCGAGCCGAGAGAGTGTCGCGAAACGTCCCGAGTCTTTCTGGAAGTGGCTCCGTGCCGGCCTCCCCTAGACACCCAACACCTGGAGTACCTAGGTATTTATCCCGGCTCCCGGGCCCATGGGAGATCTGACATAGTGCTATAGACGTGCCGGGTAGTTACAGTGGCTAGCAACCTTCCAGAAGCGGCGGTGGTACGCGATACCTATGTATGGGCTGCGCATGCTCTATGTACATACGGGTGGGGAGAGGTGGGGACGGCTGCCGAGAGGTCGACAGACGCTCGAAATCGCACCTTGTTTTCTTGTGTCCACGCGCGGTGGGGGAGCCCGCTTCACGCGCTGTGAATCGTTCATATGCCCGGATGCGTTCGCAGCCGGAATGCGGGGAATGGCAAGCGCCGGATCGTCGCGTAGCGTGTGCGGCGGATAACTGCTGCGAGACAGCTCCCGCCTTCTGGGCCGTCGTCAAAGGGGTCCTCATGGGGCGCGTGCCGAAATGAAGAAGCAAATCCCGCCTCCCCTCGCCGCGCTATTTTTTTTTTAATATTTGTTTTACATAAGTGGGGACCAACGGCAACGACGATGCTGCTTCGTGATCGCGAGATCGAACATGCAAAAGGAAAAAAAAACAGTAAAGGCCTTCAAAGGAAAAACCAAACCATGCCCCCCCACTCTTCTTTCCTCCACGTAACTTCATCGACGTAGAAAAAATAAAATACATTGTCTAGAAAACTCTTTCTCCTGTCCTGACGCTTAGACCTCATCCCTCCTGAGAAGGAAACAACGTCGGAAGGATGGTCGTTCCGATTGCGTTAACTCATCTACAGCGAAACAAAGTCAGGCGAACGAACGGCAGGGGGGTGCAGTTTCATATCACGAAATCGCGGGCGAGGGCGGGCCTGACAGGAAGCTCTGCTGGGCATGGTTCGCGGACGCGGGTTCGGGGCTGCGGTAGTTATCTGCCAGTACATACTGACCGTGCAGGACATCGAAAGGATGGTCAGTCGCAGCGGGGTCCTGGCGGCTGTAGATACCGCATCCTCGAACGAAGGCGTCTGGCGCCTGTCTGCCGCGGCGGTTGCCCGTCTGCTGACGTTTCGCTGGCCTAGACTATATATCATACATTGATGGATTCCTGTGGTGCTCTTGTGGGCCTGAATCGGGGCACTCTACGCCACATCCCCACCCCGGGGGCTACTAGAAGGTTGTCGCATCTACGCCACCACGAGCTTCTGCGCGATCAAAGGCCGTGAGTGGACTTGGATGGAAAGTCCTTTGACGTCTTCCGGCTTGCCCTGGACGGTTCGTCCATGGAAGTCATCCGGCCGAATACGTGTGACAGCGGGTTGCGAGAAGCTCCCAAGCGGGACCCATGTCCCGGCCAAGCCGCTTAAGCTCACCTACAACAGCTAAGCGGGTTGCCCCACCTCCCCCATCACCACACCATATCATCATCAGCATCATCATCATTATCGCGCGGGGGGCTCTTCGACCGAACCACATCTTCTCTCACAACACCGACAGGGCCAGAACTCCGCCGAGCCATGGCGAACGCTCAGAAGCGCATCTCTCGCGTACGTCCGATACCTTCCGCCGTATAGATGGGCAGCTCGGCTCTGGCGGGCGCGACTGACGTGGGGACCGCAGGAGTACGCCGAGATCTCGTCGAACCCGTTGGAGGGCGTCAGCGTCGCGCCGATAGACAGAGACATGTTCCGATGGAGCATCAAGCTCACCGGGCCGCCAGGTTCGCCGTACGCCGTTCGTCTTCCTCGCCGCACCGGGGGGCTTGCCCGCTTCGCTAACGTGCTCCACGTGTATATATACATAGGGCGGCACCTTTAAGCTCCTCCTGGTGCTGCCCGATAACTACCCGTTCAAGCCGCCGGTCCTCTCGTTCCAGACCAAGATCTACCATCCCAACGTCTCGAACGACGACAAAGGCAGCATGTGTCTGGGGATACTGCGCAGCGACCAGTGGAAGCCCAGCTGCAGAATCGCAGCCGTGCTGGAGATGGCGCGGGGCCTGATGCTGGAGCCGAATCCGTACGTCTCGTCCCCGTCCTGTCCCCCGTCCGTTCGGCGCTGACGGGAAACGAGGTGCGGTCAGTGACGACGCCGTCGAGAACTCTATCGCAGACGAGTACAAGAACCGAAAGTCGAGCTTCGACAAGACGGCGAAAGACTGGACGAAGCAATACGCAAAGTAGTCTACAGTCCGTTTGGGGGGGGGATCATTCCGGCGTGCTGGAGAGGGGGAAGAAATAATTATCAAATAGTTATATTAACCGTTTCTGCTTGGATTTTCCCCATGTGAGCATATGCCTTCCGTTCGGGCCGGTTCGATGTGTGACATGCTGTCCCACTCGTTTCTTTTCTCCGGATGTTTTTTTCCATCGCCCGTTCCTCAACAGCGTCCTTACCGTTTCTTTTGGGTGGACTGACGTCAGAGTTCTCTTAGAGCGTTTGAAGTATGTACCATACATATCTAGGTACATATATACATCCTTGATAGATATACACCCACGCTATCGCGCGACGAATCAAAATTACTGTACACGCGGCTGATCGTGATGCTCAACGTTTTGTTTTTTTCCTTTTTACCCCGGTTTTTTTTATTCCTCGGTTTTCTGCTTGGTTACGAAGCACTCATCTCTCTTTGCTGCAAGGTGGAAAAACTTTTCTTTCTGTCGTACTTCCCCTCCCCACAAAGGTTATATCCTGCATGTATAGTTAGTTACCCCCACCCCGCAGCCGGCTACTCACGTAACTACATATGCAGAAGATCGAATTTCTCCTTTTCTCCTGGAATTCCCGTGTCACGGTGAAGGGGAGTCGCTCCTCTATTTCGCGGTGACGGCTACGAGGTTATATCTACATATCTGTGTATATCTATGTGTAGAGAAGTTACATATCTAGCAAGACAGGGTGCTCCGCCACAGGAAGCGACTTCAAATCCCACGCACGACTCGAACACGCCCGCACCGTCAAACGTCTCCGGCCTGCGCCTCCGTCCACCTGCAAAGCCTCTGGCGAGTCGCTCCGCCAGCGGAGTCGGTCCGTCCGCCGATGGGAGCCCGCAAACTGGCAGCCCGTAACCTACGTACGAGCGTGTGGGGGGGGTAGGGTCTAGATATCGTTTCTACAGGCGATGCAGGGGGAGGGGACGGGGCTACATATTTGACGCGGAGAAAAATAAATAAATGCAATCGTAAGTACATAAGTAGGCACTTAGGTACGGGGTTGCCCGAGGGGGGGGGGTTTGTTTTCCCGGATGCTAGGTATGATGGATGATGTCGCGTGGGATGATCGTTCGCCGCGCATGTATGTATCCATGTGTATGTAGTAGTTTCGGACTTGTATCTATGTGCATACGAAAGTCTTGAACTCACTGAGTTTATATGTATCTACAATCCATGCCGGATTCAGGGGTTCGTCCTCGTCCAGAGGCAGATGTTAATCTACCCTCTCCCTCAAATCCTGGAGATTTTGCTCATCTTCAGGCCTGCCATGGTCTGTATCTGTAGGTCAGATGCGAGCGGTGATTAGATAAAAAATAAAAATAAAAATAAAAACACGGACGGATACGAGGCGCGGATGGCTGGACCGGGATAGTGGGGGGCGACGTTATTGCAGTGTACTCTACCTACTTACTTACTTACTTAGTTATGTGGTACCTGTGTGCCTAAGTATCTCCGTTCGAGGCAAAAGCTGCCGGCCAGAACACAGCGCTTGTGGAACGTCGCCGAGCCTACATATCCGAGGTTTTTGTTTTGTTTTGTTTTGTTTTGTTTTGTTTTTGCTTCATTACTCGCATGCGACCATGTTTGATCGTGGCCGAGCCTGAGTCCGCGAACTCAGGATTGAGCGAAGGGAAAAAGCAGACTAGACTTGCCGGGGGGCCGAGAAGCCACAAAGCTCAGTGATGCTACATATATGGTTATTCATTACCTCGGATGGCCAAGTCATCCAAGAATCTAAATGCATAGCAGCGAGAACTACAGCAGCCAAGCCAAGTGGAACACATCGACAGTATATACTGCCACCAAAACCCCTCCGCAGTCCTTTTGAGTAACCACTGCTTGACCAGGCAGGGCATAGGTTTGTCAAAGACAAATACAAAAGTCCTGGACATTTCCTTTTTCGTCAGTCCGCGATTTAGAGGCAGATCTCTCTCGCCTAGATTTTTAAGGACTTCGATAGTCCGGATGGGCTCTCCATCTTTCTTCAGCACGCGCCAAGAGCAGAGTCTCTCCGGGCACCCCGGAGCGAAGACGGCCACCAAAATCCAATTTTCATCCATTCCTATGTACATCGGTACCCATGCAGAGAGAGTTTTATGGGTTCTCGGGCCCGCCTATCCAAGGTTGTGCCATATGTGCTGGTGTCTACATATGTATGTTCTACATATGTATGTATATTCGGCGGCTGCGCGGGGAGGGGAGTCATGCCGGCTCGGGGGCATCGGGGGGAATGCAACAGTCGGCGTTGTATCTACATAGCTCCAGCCGCCGGACGCGCATATCAACTTCGACTCGCATTAGTTAGCAGTCGCAACGCCAAGCAAACCTGGGAGCTCGGCGGCTCGCGCACCGAAGCCCGGTGTGCGTGCGATGCACAGTGCCTACATACTTACATAGGTGCAGCGCGGCCCGGCTCGGGCTGTGTCCGCCAGCGCGGGGGTCTGGAGAGGGCGGAGAGCGGCGTAGGGGAGGCGAGGTGGAAGGAAGCGCTTATGGACCACAAAGCGCTTATGGCTTATGGATCACATAGGCCGTGGACATGTGGGTGGGATCCATCCACTCCGCCCCAGCTGCTCCGGGATCGGAGGCGGTGTCTGGGCATCCGCGCGAGAGTGACACCCAAACATCGACGAACAACCGGTTCCGGGACAGAGGTGCTCCAACAAGAGTCAGATTGCTCACTGGATGGTGCAGGCAAGCGAGCAGGCGGGCACATATATACGGGCCCAGTGAGCAGTGACGCCCAGGATGAGTGGGCAGGGGCTAGGTATAATTACCAGCATCTGGGAACAATATACTCTATCTACATACATATGGCGAGATTAATTTTACGACGCGACGGTCCCGACAACGTGGCTACCACTCCACTCCACTCCGGGTAAGGAACGTTGGAGGGAGGTACTGTAGTGGGGATCGCGGGCAGCGGGCAAGCGCGTTCGTGATGAGTGGGTGGGGATTTCGGAGGGGGAGGAGGAGGGGGGGGTGAAGGCGGTTGATGTTGCGTTTCTCCAGGCCGTTTTTCCTTTTCCTGCGGGTTCCGCGTTTCTTTTCCCTTCCCTTCCTCCTCCGGTCCGTGATCCACCGTTCAGCCTACCACAGCCGGTTTTTTTTTGTTTTTTTTTGTTGTTTTTTTCCTGCGCTCCAGGTGATTTTCCTGCCGATTGTTCCGGACCGGCAGATGGACGGATGGACGGGAGGAAACCGTCGCTCGGCCGGCCGAACCCGTGCTTCCGCCTTGCGGGTGCGGATCCTCCCGTGTCGTGCGTCGAGCCGTCGAGCTGATGGGGGGTGTTCCCAAACACTTGGAGGCCGCACTGGTCGCTTGGATCCCCTCTTCCGCCAGCGCAGCAGCTCCAATTGGACGGTTCCCGAGAGGGGTGCATGCGTGCTTCGGCGTCTGGTTGATATTCGCCAGGAAGCTGCGGAATGTCCGGACGGACGCACACACCCGCGCGGACGGTCCGAGGAGAAAGTAAACGCCGCCGGCGCTTGAGGGCGTGCATTGCAAACGGCTTCGAGGGAGCGGACATCGGCGCGAGTGCATGGTGCGTCCACCGGAGCAGAGCGGAGCTTCTGAAGAATCCCGACGGAGAGGACGCAACAACCGCAATGGATGGCGGTTTCTGCTACTCTCGACCGACTCTGTTTCCCGGAATCGCTCTCTCTCGCATGCAAAGGAGGAAGCCCTCCGAGGAAAAAAAAGACAGAGAGGGAGAACGTGACCCCCTGGAGATCAATGTCCTCGGATCGCGTTTCGGAATCCACCAGGAATGTTCCTGCGCGGATGGGGGTTTTAGCCGTTCTGGGGGCTGCGCTCTCCCGGTCTTGGCCCGATTGGTACCCTGGGATCCGTTGACGGCGTTGTAGAGTAGAATACCGGGGGGGGGGAGCATCGAATACGGCTCTTTCGTGTGCGCTTCCCTTCGTGCGGTGCTGGATGTGAGTGGACGGGCCGAAAGTGCTGAGGACCGTCCCCATGAGCAGCGAGATGCCCAGCGGACAGCACTCGCTTCGATCCCTCCCCGGATTCCCCACGAATGCAGTCCGACTGCTGCGATGTGTCGCTCGTCATTCTGGAGGCCCCCGATGCCCGCATCATCCTCCCCCGCTAGCTGCATGCTGGCCATTCTGGGCTCAACCGGCCAGACCGGGACGAAGCGCTGTCCCATCGCACGCACCGAACATCTCCCACTTCGGCTAGAGCGACGCAGGGTGCGAATCTCAGGTGGCGGCTTGTCTCGTCTCGCCGGCTTGTCTGCTTCGAGCCGGACGCTGGGCTTCGGAGGGAGAAGGGGGCAGAGGGGAGAGGGAACTAGCTAGCGAGAGCGGAGAGAGCCCACTAGCGAGAGCGGAGCGGTGGATTGGGTCTGTCCCTGCGCGGGCGGCGGGCTCGTTTCTCAGTCCATCTCTGCCCACCGGCGTGTTCTCTGCCTTCCTTCCCGTTCCTGTTCCTGTACCGTTTCCTGTGTTTACCCACCTCCGTAGCGCACCATCGTCACCAACCGCCGCCAACCACCACCACTCCACCTCCACCTGCCACTGCCACTGCCACAACACCATCACCGATACCCACCACCACCATCGCCACCATCACCACCACCACCACCGCCGCCGCCGCCCTGCGCCCTCCCGTCTGCCATCCAGCAACCTCAACCGCCATCGCGCTCTCCTTCACCCTGACCGGAATCCACTCCGTCGTTCGTTTGTTCGATACATCTCGGCCCCGAGTCGACCGCCGTCCCCAATGCTATCGTACCGCACAACACGACGACGCTGATCCGCCGCGGGATTACGGGTTTACCGAGGGAGAGAGGCCTTGACGGCTACCCGCACTTGCCTTGCCTGCCTGCCTGCCTGCTGCCACTGCTGTGGGTTTGCTTATTGCCTGCCTGCCTGCCTGCTCCCGCTCCACTGCATTTTCTGCATGTTCCATTCTTATTCTAGACTTCAACTCCCCCAACTGCCATCCTTCTCCTCGATCCGTCCGTTCGATTCAAGCTGTTCGGAAACAAACAAACATACAACAACAAATTCAGGATCACATCGAAAGGCAGCCCGACGGAGAGCAACCTAGCTAGAGTCCTCAACCCTCTCTTCGCTCCCGCTACCATACCCGCCCCCTCCCCCCATCCTTCCTCCCCTAACAACGCCAGCCGTCATTAGTACCACCAACCCTACCTATCGTTCATATCGATACTGCCACCACCACCTCCACCTCCACTACCACACCACTACCACTACCACTACCAACCATCAACCCCCAGTTTCCTGCAGTGCCTCTGGTACTGTTATTGCTTGCCGCTTTGGTCTGTTATCGCGTAGGAGTCCCGCCAATTCCGGTGCTCTTCTTCTCCGTCTTCTTCTTCTCCTTCTCCTTCTCCTTCTTCGTACCAGTGTATATACGTTCAGCGCTCCGTCATCCATTCCAACTGCAGTGCTCGATACATTTGCCGTCCCGCTGCTATCGCTACTGCTCCCCCAATACTGCTCCTTTTGCTCCTGTCGCCGCTGTGGAAACGACGAGCTGGCTTTTTTGTCTCCCGAACACAGTATCGCTCAGCCCCCGAGATTCGGACATCTCGGTTTTGACCCGCCATGACTACCGCGTCCAATATAGATCCAAGGTCGGCAGGGCACTCGTTAGATGAGGGAGCACGGCAGTTGCCGCCGCCGCCGCAGCAACAACAACGTCAATACCACCTCCCCCATCCCTCCCCTCCGCGGCAGCACCCACACCACCCTTCTGCAAACTCTATACATAATACCAGCCATCAACCACCGAACGGCGTCGCTCACCATCATCCGCCTCCTCCCCCTCCTTCGTCCCACCCCCCTCCGTACCGCTCCGACGACGACGGCGACGACGACACCACCACTTTCTACCTACCGTCCTCGCACCCCAATCCCCACCCTTCGCACCCGTCGCATCCGTCCAACAAGCCAGCGAACCGACCGCCGCAAGTCAATCGGTACGCCGGCGTGAGGCGCATGTCCTCGGTCCCGGAGTTGGGCCAGACGCTACGCGGCGTCTCCGGTACAAGGGCACCGGCTCGGTCGCATTCCCGAGAACGCAGCAGCTGCAACAACAACAACTACAAAGTTTGGGACGGGAGACAGGTGCCACCCATCGCGCACGGCGGAAATAGACTGATCCGGCAGAAGAGCATCGAGAGGGGGATGATTGCGGGGGTTCCGCAGCGCCCTTCGTCTGGCAAGAGGATGATAAGTAGTGGCGGTGGCCCCCGGTCGGGGAGCAGGCCGGGCAGTCGAAACGATGTGCACCCGCACTCCCACCAAATGGCCCAAGGCCGGCCGATACCGCCCCCGGGCCTCAAAATGCCACTTGCCTTTAACAACATAGCCAGGGAACGGGGGTTTACCACCGGATCGCACCCGGCGTCGCAACAGCAACAACTGCCGCGCAACCACGCACACGGCCCACAGGCTATCCCTACGAACGGCGCACCTGACCACTACGAAAATCGCCAGCGACCTCAACATCGCGAACCCCCGCGGAGTCACCCTTACCCGCCCCAGCCCCCATTCTCGGCAAATAGCAGCGCGTACAATTCCCCGCACAGCTCGTTCGGTCCCTTCAGCAATGCCGACGAGATACGAACGTCCTTTCGCTCGGCGCTCTCCGCTTCCGACATGAACCGCTCGAGCGGCTTCACCACCGCGTCGTCCGAGACGCCGACCGAAGACAGCCACGCGATGACGGTGGACGAGGCGATAGGGATGTACGGCTCGGATACGGACGACGACATGTACACGTCGGGGATGGAGTCGGAGCACCGGCGGAGCAAGGGCGATTCAGTGCTCGGCGGGGGGCGAAATTCTCCTCACGGAAGCTATTCGGAGTGCAGCTACAGGATGAAGGGAGATTCCGTCCTCGGAGGCGAGACGTCCCCGGAAACGCGATCGCGACACTCAGGCCAGGAAGAGCCACTGGAGGAGGAGATATTCAGGCAGGCGCAGGAGGATTCGCCAGGCGCACCGCGGGCAGACGAGGTGCTCCGGCGCAAATCGCTGGCTCCGACGATCGAGGACGGCCCGGAGGTCGGTGCTCCCCCGGATCTGGTCGAGGAGATGGTTCTCAGCTCCGTACCGAACGAGAACGGAGGAACGGATGAGGGAGTTGATACCGCGTCGCCGGATATGCCGGAACAGCTGCCACAAGACCCGATACCGGCAGCCATCGTAGACCCACCTGCTCCGCCCGCGGAACCGAGAGATCGATACGGGTATGGTCCCCCTCCCTCCCCGGGGGGTCACGTCCCCCCTTCCGAGCACGTTACTGACCGGCGGGGTTGGTGCGCCAGGTTCAAGAAGCAGAGCCAATATGTTTCGCTAGCAGAGTACCTGGAATGGGAGGTACGGTACAACGAGACGCTGGATAGGCGGCGGAAGAAGTGGGATCAGCTGTTGCGGGAATCCGGGTTGACGCCCGGAGAAGAAGGGCCAGTTAGGTTTCCACCCAAGTCCGCCAAAATAAAACGATACGTGCGGAAAGGTATACCTCCGGAGTGGAGAGGCGCCGCCTGGTTTTGGTACGCGGGGGGCCAGAGGTATCTCAGCAAAAATGCGGGGGTATACGATAGCCTGGTCAAGAAGGGGTCGATCGCGCCCGACGCGGAGTTGATCGAGCGAGATCTGCACCGCACGTTCCCCGACAACATCAAGTACAAGCCCGACCCGCCCCCGGGGACGCGGATGTCCAAGATGCTAGAGAAGCAATACGAGACACCCATGGTGCAAAAACTTAGAAGGGTACTGATCGCGTTTGCGATACACGTGCCGAGGATTGGATACTGCCAGAGCCTCAACTTTCTGGCCGGGCTGCTGTTGCTGTTTATGCCGGAAGAGAAGGCGTTCTGGATGCTGTACATCATGACCCAGACGCACCTGCCCGGAACCCACGAGATGAACCTGGAGGGGAGCAGTGTGGATCAATGGGTAAGCCATCCTCGGTCATCCTGCGCCGGGCCTCCTCCCCGGATTACCAGGGGGAAAAAAATGCTGACGGGGAGGTGCGCAAACAACAGGTACTCATGACGAGCGTCCGGGAGAGTTTACCGCATATCTGGCAGAAAATCGGCGGAGGATTGGACGGTAGCGAGGTCGAGCTCAATGGCACGGGGCTCCCGCCGGTCACGCTGTGCACTTCGTCCTGGTTCATGAGTGGCTTTATCGGAAGTCTGCCCATCGAGACCATACTCCGCGTCTGGGATTGTCTCTGGTAGTAAGTGCTGCGAACGTTCCGATGGGGAGCCACCCGGCGATGCTGACCCGTCACAGCGAGGGCTCGAAGACGCTCTTCCGCATCGCCCTGACGGTCTTCAAAACCGGCGAGCCCCAGATCAAAGCGGTCAGCGACCCGATGGAGATTTTCCAAGTAGTACAGACCATCCCACGACGCCTGATCGATGCCGGCGCCCTGATCGAAGCCTGCTACCGCCGGCGCAACGGGTTCGGCCACCTCAGCCAGGAAACCATCGACGAGCGCCGCCAAGAGCGCCGCAACGTGTTCGCCGAAGAGCGCGCCCTCATTGCCCGTGGGCTCCGACTCAGTAAGGATGATGGAGCTCTACGGGGTGGGTTCGATTCGGCCTCAACACACAAGGCGGCGGGTGGTCACGGGGAGCTCGGGAAGAAGTTTAAAAAAATCTTGGTGAAGACGTAGCAAATCAAGTAGTCGTTCCTTATGTTTTTTTCCTTTGTTTTATTCTGGATCCTTTATTTATTTTTCTTTTTATTTTTTATTTTTTTTGTGGGGGCATTTACGGAGCGGTGTTTACTTTCTGTTTCTCGTTCGAGGCGTGGCGTTTAGTGTCGTTTCTATGTAGTTTTTTTTTCTTTCTTCTTTTCTTCCCGTCGAATCTGCCTTGTCTCGCTATAACCCTGCCCATTCCATTTTCCGTTTTTTTTCTTTCTTTCGTATCCTCATCGCTGGGGGTTGGACTGCGGGTTCTCAAGATAGGGAGAGTGATAGGAGCTGCTTTAGAGGGGGGGGAGAGTACATACAGGGGGGGGGAAAGAATAAACCAAACCACCCGAAAAAAAAAGAAAGCAAAAGGCCCGAGAACCGAGGTGAAGGTCGGGTGGTGTTGCACGGTGTGTGTACACACTGCAGGCAGGCAGGCAGGCAGGTGACAGCGGGCGGGCGGGAGATACCGTCCCAGCTGTGTGCATACATAGATACTGTACATGCTTATGTACATACGTTCGCTCGCTTCCCCTCCATCTGCCGCTGTTGAATACATATGCTGTGCTATCTGTGTTGCGTGCGAGCGAAAGAAAAACAAAAAGAAAAAACAATTTGGGGGGGCGGACGGAAGGCGAGAAGGCCAGCGTCCCGTCGCTGTGCATTCAGGCTGGTATGTAGCTATATGATGCATACATACTTAGGGCGAACTCCAACTCTGCTGTTATTGCCTCGTCGCCCCGCTTCGACCGCCCCCCCCCCCCCCCTCCCCTCGGTGTTTACTAGTTATCCCCAAGAGTTCAGCCGTAGCCCCGACCTGGGTGCGGTGCAGAGGGAGGCCATTGCTCGGCGTTGGCTAACTCTATTCCCTATCCCCCGACCGGGGGTGAGCGGATCCCACGATTCATTGCAGGAGCTTCCGGCCGGAAGGTGTGCGTTGTCAACTGTATCCCTTATCTATCTCCTGCGACTCTAGCACTTCACAGGCTTACTGGTCATTGCTGCAGGCCCACTGCCATATTTACGGATGCATATGCCTAGACGCACTAGGTCGCGGATGCCGTATGTCGAAATTATGGATAACTCCCGCTGTCATTGCCTTGTCGCCCCGGCCCCCGGCCCCCTCTTTCGGATCTTCAACTAGGGAGCAAACAAAATACATTCATGCAAATTTCCATCGTACCGCCAGCAAAACAAAAAAAAGTCAGTACTTTCCCAATGACTTCTCAGAACGCCAGCAATGCACCCACAACCGCTGTCACAACCGCCAGCCCTGGGTCTCCAATTCCCGCATTTCGAAAGGAAACAAAGAAAACCAGCGAGTGAAAGTCAGCCACGCAATTCGGGAGAATTCGCAGGACACAAGAAAAGCTAAAAAAATCGACGGCATATGACGTGATGGTTGATAGCTGAACTCATGCAGGCGTGCGGTTTGTCAGTGTGTTTGCTAGTGTGGCCGGAAATTTGAACGGTGTTTGTTGGGTTGGCGATGATCGCGACTCCTGTGTTGCTTGACGTGCTTGTGACTGGCATCTTGGCGGAGCGGGGCTGGAGAGGTCATTGTACGGGCTAACGCCGTCACCGTCACTGAACACGAAGCGCCTTGCTTAGTGGCTAATACCGCTGATGATATCAAAACCATGCAGACCCCCCGCGCCCCCGCTATGCCACTTAACCCAGCATTCTCCTCCCTCAGGCCCACAAAGCGCACTTCGTCAGCTTTGCGGCTCGCCGGCCGCACTTAGATACTCTTTGTAAACTAAATCTACATACCATTTTAATTAGTTATGTCACATCAGCGATGCTCCTAGCTGCATCTATCGTACGTGCCCATTCCAAATCACTAGCTCGTCTTCTTCACATACGTGCGGCGTACTCTCAGCTTCCTCAGTACCTTGGTGACCATGATCTCTTTGGCAAGTAGTCGATGGAAGCTGGCAGCTGAGCGGGCCTGACGAAAGGGTGCGGTAGCCGGATTGCAACTGACTAAAGAGGTATCAAAAAAAGGACCACTGGGTTTTTGATACATACATACGTCTTTCGATTCCTTTCCATCGCCACGGCATTTCCAGCGACACAAGCAGCAAGCAAGCTTCTTACCCGGTGGCAGATGGATAGACTTGATATAGACCTTTTTGGCACAGCATTTTGAGATGAGGGGCCCTGCCAAGAAACCGAGTGCAAAAGTGTGACCCACCAGAAAGCAACCAGTCGGAACCCCTCTTGATTGTTGATTCTTTATGTTCGTCTATTCAGGGGGGGGCGGGGGGCGGCGGGGACCAGTCGAAGCGGGGCGACGAGACAGTAAATATCTAGAGCCTGGATCATACAGTATCACTCATCTTTTTGTTTTATTGTGGTGGTGTGGAGCAAAGCTCGGCAGGTGGGGAGAGTGTTTTGCGTCCCTAGCTTGCCTGTCCAAGTGTCGGGCACTCTAACTGAAACATTGACCATGGCTGCAGCATTGGTTGATGGCAACCTGAATGTCGCCGTCCAGGCGGAGTGATCATGGCGGCGTACATTTTGCCCGGTTTTCCTGTCCGCAGTCCGCGCGGTGGCGGCACGTTGCAAGCTCCCCTTCGCCCTCCGCCCAGGCCTGTCCCAAGAGAGAGTAGAAATAAGGAAAGTAAGGAAAGTACAAAAGAAAGAACACAAGGAAAGCGCAACCCGTCCCCTAGTCCTCGCCTGCCGACACCATGAACAAGGGTGTGGGGAGGAACAGGGGGCGTTCCTCCACGGCGCCCAACTCGTCCACAGCGCCCAGCGCCTCCGCCTCTGCCTCTCGCTGCTCTTGCCGCTCCTAACGCTCCCGGAGCTCCCATTCCGACACCTCACTCGCGGCGTCGCCTTTTTCTTACAGCGGCGGCACCAGCCTTCCCACGTCCGTTGTCGGCCAGCAGGTCTCGGACCAGAAGTGACAAGTTCAGGAGTGGTGAGGAGATGTCGTTCGATCTGTTCCAAATTCCAATCTCGTCTGGCTCATGAACTGGGCCGTAGGATAGGTCGGTTCAGTCTGTCGTGTTTCCAGTAGTCCGCGATCGATTGATGTGCCCCGCACCCCCCCCCCCCCCTCCACCTTCTCCTCCGTGTAGGGTACTGGTGTCTATGTCGGGGCGAGCAGCAAGGGTGCGACGGTATTCAGTCATTTCGATACGGCCGGGAGAGACGTTGGCAACTTTGGACAGCTCTCCCATATGACGCCAAATGCGACGATAGTTTCCACTTGGGTGCACGTCAACCCGCTGGGACTGACCCCTCTGGTAGGTTTGTGAGAGGACTGGCAGCAGTATAAATATATGGGCTTCAAGGCCCAGCATCGAGATATACACTAACGGATTCTCCGATACCTACCATACGGATTACGAACGGTACTGGCCAATCAGATCGCCCCGAAATGGATTCTATTGCAAAGCCGGACGATATTCTCGCGGCATTCGAAACGCTCGACCTGAAGGACTGCCAGACATTTCTACTGCATCTTCCGAAGATATTGCATCTCCAGGAAAAAGAACACCTCCGGAGGGACCTGAATTCGCGCATCGACCCCACCGTGAAGCTGCCTATCGAGCTCGTCACCGAGGTGCTCCGGTACCTTGAGCCCCGTGAGACCGTTCGCTGTCGCCGTGTCAGCACGAGTTGGCACCGCCTCCTCACGAGTGACTTGATGTGCGGCAAGCTCCTCAGAAATTGGCACCGAGAACCCTACAGGAGAAATAGGACGGCGAATACGTTACAGGAGGCATTGTTGTTCGAACAGTCAATCCGCCGGCCACATCTACAATTTTTTATGCATTTGCTCGCTGTGTCTTCTTGCATAGCTGGCAGGGATTTTCCCATTACTCTTCCCCACCCGTGCGTCAAAACGTAACCATACCATCGATCACCACCCCACCTCGCGCACGGAAAATTCGAAATCCACATCGCATCGAGAACTCGGCTCGAACCACGAGAAAAGAAGAAGAGGAGTTGGGCGGAAAGACGAAATGAGCTCACACGAGGAGCGAAGTTTCA
>Ga0307516_10003772_pt1 | contig 19257 bp, 25 predicted proteins | sample 19_EM_MG_FD_203310 | JGI IMG/M metagenome (GOLD analysis project Ga0307516, IMG submission 203310) | Populus trichocarpa ectomycorrhiza microbial communities from riparian zone in the Pacific Northwest, United States - 19_EM | ecosystem: Host-associated > Plants > Roots > Unclassified | place... | reverse complement strand
CGCCCCCCTGCTTACTCATCCTAATCCTGAGTCATGTCCTCGGAGTATGAAGCTCCGTCAAACTTCCCTTTAACCTTCCGGGCCACCTCAGGCCGGACTTGTCGGCTTGGCACCGGCACTGCTAGGATCGCGGCGAATGGCAAACAGTGTCACGTGCAGCGGGTACCCGCGCAGTGCTGTTCCGAGGTTATTGCCTGAGGGCGGTAACCGAGGATGATGCCAGCGTACCTGGGTTAGGGTCACAGGAGATATTCGCCCCGAAATGGCGCTCGTCAACCACCCACCCGGGGAAAAGTTGCAAAAATGAAGTTGTAGAAATCTTTATTGTACAATTGAAAAGAACTCTATTGAAGGGTAGCAACTAAACTCGTCATCTGATAGTCTTATTGAGCAGAATCTTCCCAAAGGGGGGGGTAAGTTTTTGCATGCCATTTGGCACGGAAACCAGTTACGGACTAGGGGATAGTATGAGGAGCAAGCTCCTCGCGCTCGTACTGTACCACCGAACCCACACTCGAGATCTAAGATTATTCTTGTGTGAATTATCGAAAGTAGCCTGATGACCTTTGATTCCCACTGCACTCCGATTACGAGGAAACCCCAGTGTCACACTCCGGGCTAGCCACCGTGACCTTCTTTTATACCAGTTGCTCTTTCCCTCTATGCATCATAACAGCTTGACTGTATTACACCCTAAATACTACAAGGTCGGAATTCAGATACAGACCAGGCAGGAAGGTATCGGAAACTCGTTACACGGTCTTAGGACAGCATCCCGAGACCGGGCAACCAACACTGTTGGGGCTCAGCTTGGATCAACCAATTCTATGGCACCAGGAGGTCCTGGGGCCACGTACCTGCGCAAGACCGGGAAAGCACAAGCGCTGCCGCGGAGGAAGACAACCTTGGTGGTCATCATAAAGACAAGCAATCGCAAGGAAACGGGAACGCAAGGAGTTGCGAGTCTAGTTCATGGAATAGGAGCAGGGTTGTTTCCTGAGGCAGGGTTCAGAGGAACAACACCATGAGTCAGGAATTGCTGTATCGTCGCAGATGGCTCGGAGGCCCGAGGCGATACAGCTGCATGCCGTGGTCGGGATACACAAGGGATCATACTACCACTCTCATCCTTGTCACTGACACGCAATTAGGGCGATGAACTCTGGGCTCTGCCAGCGCTTGACAGCATGAGCGTATCCCCACTTATCCAAGATACTTACAACTGTTTTATGGCCGGGCACACGCCGCACCAGCATGAGAACATCGAGTTGAATGAATACTAGAGCAGAGGTTTGTCCGCAAGCCGATTCTGTAGTGCTGGGTAGCCCTCAGACCAAGTACCGGCTTATGATAGGGAAAGTGCAAACGCTGCTACGTGACCACACCTCAGGAACAGACTCATGGGAGCGATATGGGGCGCAGCTATACCTTGGTGCCCGTTGCGGCCAAGAAGGATTAGCTGGTACAGTTGAGCGCTCGTTGCTCCAGCTCTAACTAGTCGAGGAACGAAATCAACCCTGCACACAACCCAATTGTATCAGTCAACCATGACGATAGAGCTGAGGCACCTGCTCTGGCCACTCTCAGGAAGATACATGGAATGCCTAGGTGAGGAGTTTTGACGTCACAGTGCGGGGTAGTTTCCAGCAGCATGTGACGTTGCCAAGCCGGATACTTATACGACTTCCCGCCGACGAGCGGTGCGGAAGGGGAGTGGACGAATCATCACGATCATCCGCTGAACTATGAACCACCTACAGGTCACAAAGACATCGGGTTAACGACCATCCCCCCAAGTGATCCGTTGAGCAATTCGTCGAGCAAGTTGTCGCCACAGAACCACAAACGATCTCTTGAACGAACCGCCGAAGCGACACCTGCAAGCGGGACGATAGTTGATCGGGAAGAAGATGGAAGGATAAGCAAGGGGCTGGAGAGTCAAGGCGGGAGATAGCAAGAGTCTGATGGGCAACACGTCGGTTGGCACGTATAGGACCCCTGTTGAGGGTAAAATTCCCGAGGCCGTAGCCAAGGGCTGACGTGGGGTTGTGACTTGAACCCAGCTATAAGCTGAGGGAATGGCGCGGTCTGTGATACCATTGGGTGGATCCTATCTGGGGTGAGCCTCTGCTGGTGTACATGGCTTTCCTTACATGACAGCCCACCTCGAGCGCGATCGGTGCAGGTGGAACACGGAACATTGAACTGTAGCGTGAGCCTATGGAAGGGGGTGCCTTCTCGTTCTCCATGTGCCAGCGCAGCGGCGATATTGTTTTCCTTGGCTGCCGATTGTTTCTCTTTCTTCAATTTGACGTTTGGAGGGGATCTGGTGGGTGCCATATTGTCGCTGATGGTTTTGACTGGGTGGGTTGCAGATTTTTACTCGGCTGGCGGGGTAATATGTGGAGGGACCTGTCTGCTACTAGCGGATTTTCTACTCTCCGGGTTCTCTATCGTGTCTGGTTACCCTATCAGTTATGTTAAGGTTTGTCAAATAAAGTCTTGCTCCCTTTGTAACACTCGGGTGTTTCACCAACGGCACAATCGCCCAGGTGGTCACCAACATTCTATCACCCTTGAGCGGGCAACACTTGTATGATGGCAGCAGAGTGACTGTTTAGTTCCGAAGGATTCGCACGGGAGCAGATGGGAAAATTCACTAAGAGATTCGCGTTCGAAATATCACTAGAGAGTTGATCCCAGAAACAATGTAATATTGTTAAGACTCAACTTCTGTCAGACCGACCAAGATGAGTAGCTTCGGGCACCGGCCCACACCCAGGAGGGTCTGGTGCGTGAGCATATTACTTTCCTTATCTTACCCATGAGGCAGTCGTTGTGTGAGCCACTTGGCAGCCACCGAAACAATATACGCAAGCCATTAGGCACACCACTGCACATGCCTCAAACCATCCGCCGAACCGAACGATCGACAGATGTGCAGATATGCGTAAGCGATGCTAGTGGGACGACAGTTGATCGGCAAGGAGACGGAAGGATATGTAAGGGGCTCAAGAGTCTAGACGGTCGATAAAAGGAACGGAGTTCAGCTCTTGGCTGAGATACCGGCTGTAAGAGTTTAACTCTGGAGGTGAGGGTATGAAGATTGTGCAAACGAGCAACTGCATTACCCTCATGCAGACCGTCACCCCGGGGTGAACGGTACGGGAAGTGGTCGAACTCCTCGCGAGGATAAGACCATGTCACCTCAGGGTGGATGAAAGCTCTGGGCCAGAGACCCCACTTGGCTGCATGGCCCTCATGCAGACCGTATCACCTCGGGGTGAATGGGAAGCTCTAGGGCCAGAGTCCCCACTTGGCCGTATGGCCCTAATGCGCTGTGCAAATGAAACCTCATCTCCCATCATTGTCAGACCGACCAGGGTGAGTAGCTTCATGCTCTAGCCCGCACCCAGGAGGGTCTGGTGTGTGAGCGTATTCCTTACCTTATCTTACCTGTGAGGCAGTTGTCGCGTGAGTTGTGGGGAAAGAGGCCGGGTCCATTTCGATCCGAACTATCCGCTGAAGCACAGCGAGAGAGCTGTCAGGCAAGGGACCTGGCCCATCTCGATCCAAACCATCTGCCAAAGCGCCGCGAGTGAGCCATTGGGAAAGACGCCAGGCCCGTCTCAATCCAAACCATCCGCCGAAGCGCTGCGAGTGAGCCAGAGCCAGTAAGCCAGGCACGTCTCGACTGTACCATCTGGCGAAGCAATATACGCAAGCTGTCTTGCATGCCACTGGACATGCGTTGAACCATCTGCCGAAGCAATAATGCAAGCCGACGGGCACACCCCTGAGCATGCATTGAACCTTATGCGCTACTGCACGAGCCACCGTGCATGCTACGCTGTCCACTGAGCGATCCGTCGAGCAAGCCACGGCCGTGGAGCAGTGTACAATCCAGCGCTCAAGCCGCTGCCGTAGATACCAAACCAAGCCACTTAGATTATTCGCTGTGAATCCCTTAACGGTGGGCGATTTTAGAAAAACAGTCATGTGGGGTTTTATTCTTGTATAATAATTGAATGGCTGCGAAGACCGCGCATGCCCCACCTCCTTCGTGACTATAGAGAAACCTGACTAGTTCGATATTACCGTTACTCCAATGTTAACCGGACATCCCTGTGTCACAGCCTGCAAGTCTGACACAGTTCCTCCCATAGTCAATGACTAGTTGCTCTTTCATTAGACAAACCCCAGATCGTACTGGCAAGACAATATAAGAGTAACACCTACCTAAGAAAGGCAAACGATGTGCAAGCTAACCACAAGAGAAACACATACATAAGAAAGGAGAAAGATGCGAAAGCTTAATATAACAGAAACTCAGGTTGGCCTGTGGCCAGGTCAAGACTCTCCTGATGGCATCAAATGGAGTGGTGATAGACGAGTGGTTGGGGTGCTTTAAGTGCGAAGGAGCACAGAGGTGTCAATGGTGGAGATGAGGAGGAAATATAGGCTAGCTAGGGCGATGGCGGCACCTGCGGCAGCCCCCCAGAACCTATCACATCAAGTCCATGACCATCAGTGTCCAGCCTACCATGCCCATATAGTAATCTCTCGCCTTTGCCTTCCTTTCTTCTTTCTTTTTCTTTTCCTCTTCTTCACTTACTTTCATGGGATCCCATCCGTTAATGTCCCAACCTGTCATTTCCGCACTCATGTTGGCCCTTGGGTGTGGGTTTCCCAGCACCTTCCACACAGTGACCTCATGGTCTGACCCAGTTGCTTTTTCATTAAGTAGGCACCAGATCGGCTCCAAGTTCGGTGAGGACAGGGTGAGCTTGATAAGTGAGTCATTTGCCCCTGGTCCCATCCTTGTTGCTTCCCAGGTGTTCCATATGAACTGGTCCTCCTCTTTAATCAGCCATTTCTAGAAGACATTGTTCCTGTTTCACATCACCATAGGATTCCACAACTTGCTGTGGGTGTTCATATCTCCAACAATGATCACCCTCCACTGCTTGGTGCTCTCCTCCCATTGGGCCTCTTGTGCTCACCGTTTGCGCTCACTGCCCTCACGTTGGTCGTATACATTGGTGATGACCATTGCAGCCCCATCTAGTGGAACAACCACTATCACACCCCAGACAAAACTCAACGCGAACGAAGGCCAAGACTTTCCTCCAACACACCAAATTTGCGTGACCGATAAGACTTAACAGACCTCACGATGTCGGGCGGAGCGACCCAGCCAAGCAAGGGCGCCCCAATGGTGGCCCCCGGTGCCGGCCCAAATTAGGCATCGCTTTTGAGAGAGCTGGTGGGGGAAGGAAGAGTGGGAGGGTATAAACGGCGGCAGGCTGAGCTTCAGACGCGCCGTCCCAGGTGCCGGACAGCAGCAGAGCACCCAGGATTTCTTCTGGCATGGTGCGCAGCACCGCATGGGCGAGATAAACATCTTTGACATGCCTGGGAAGACGCCCGTGAGGGGAGCACTCGCACACTTTGTTACACCCTAAATACTACAGGGTTGGAATTCAGATACAGACCAGGCAGGAAGGTATCGGAAACTCGTCACACGGTCTTAGGACGGCATCCCAAGACCAGGCAACCGATACTGTCGGGGCTTGGCTCGGATCAACCGACTCTGCGGCACCAGGAGGTCCCTGGGCCAAGTACCGTCGCAGACGGGGAAAGCGCAAGTGCTGCCGCGGAGGAAGACAACCTTGGTGGTCATCATAAGAAGGACAAGCAATCGGAAGGAAACGGGAACGCAAGGAACTGAGAGTCTAGGTGGTGGAGATAAGACCCGGAGCCGGTAGCAAGGGGGGCAACCGTAGGGGGCAGTTCGACTGGCTACGCCCGGGTTCTCCCTGAACCCGATGGGGCCACGTAATGATGCTCGCGCAGAGATAGTTACGTGGTTGCTAGCACCACTACCGATCCGGAGCCGGCAGCAAGGGGGGCAACCGTTGGGTGGAGTTCGACCAGCTTCGCCTGGATTCTCCCTGAACCCTACGGGGCCACGTGATGATGCTCACGCAGAGATCGTTACGTGGCTGCTAGCACCACTACTGGTCTTATTCCGAAACCGATCGGGATGAGGGAGTTCTGGGCTTTGCCAGCGCACGACAGCGTGAGCGTATCCCCCACTTATCCGAGATGCTTACCACGATTATGATGCAGGGCATATGCAGCACCAAGGCGAGGGACATCGAGTTGACCGAATACTGAACTGGAGGCTTGACTTCAAGCCGAACCTGTAGCACTGGGTAGCCCCAGACTAAGTACCGGCTCGTGTTCAGGAAAGTGCAAACGCCGCTACAGGACAGCACCCCAGGAACAGTTCGACAGTCTGTTGGGAGCGATAAGGGGCGGAGCTATACCTTGGTGCCCATTGCGGCCGAGAAGGATTAGCTGGAACGGTTGAGGGCTCGTTGCTGCCAGCTCCGGTCGAGTAACGAAATCAACCCTGCACGCAACCCATTCGCATCACCCAATCACGACGAGAGGACTTAAGGAGAGGCACCTGCTCTGGCCACTCTTGGGAAGATAAGGGAAAAGCACTACTGTCTGACCCAATCAAGAATTATCCTCTTTACGCTGATGAAATCTAGTACCAAGGCGAAGAGTTTTCACGTCGCAGTGACGGGTAGTTCCCCGCAGCACGTGACTTTGCCCAGCCAAATACTTATACGACGAGCTGCCAACGAGCGGTTGTCATCAAGAAACGATCTTCGGAATCATCAGCGGAACCATGAACCACAGAACGGTCAATCATCAACGGACCACCTACCGGTCACGAAGACATCGAGTCAACAACCATCCCCCTACGAGCGATCCTACGAGCCATCGTACGAGCCATCCTTTGAGCCATCCTACGAGCGCTCCTACAAGCGCCGCAAGCAAGACGACGGTTGATCGCGAAGGAGACGGGAGGATTCGCAAGGGTCTCGAGAGTCTAGGCGGGAGATAGGAAGGGTCTGATGGGCAACACGTCAGTCGGCACGGATAGGACCCCCGTTGAGGGTATAATCCCCGAGGCAGTAGCCAAGGGCTGATGTGGTGTCATGACTTGAACTTAGCTATAAGCTGAGGGAATGGTGCGGTCCGTGATACCATTGGGCGGATCCTATTGTCAGACCGACCAGGACGAGTAGCTTCGGGCTCCGGCCCGCACCCAGGAGGGTCTGGTGTGTGAGCATATTCCTTACCTTATCTTACCTGTGAGGCAGTTGTCAAGCGAGCCGTTTGGCAGTCGCCAATGCGTCACACGGTCCGCCGAACCGAAACGATATACACAAGCCGTCTGGCACGCCACCGGGCATACGTCGCACCATCCGCCGAAGCGCAGATACGCCTAAGCGCGGCTAGTGAGACGACAGTGGATCGGGAAGGAGACGGAAGGATACGTGAGGGGCTCAAGAGTCTAGGCGGGAGATAGGAAGAGTCTAATAGGCAACACGTCGGTCGGCACGGATAGGACCCCCGTTGAGGGTATAATTCCCGAGGCCATTGCCAAGGGCTGTCGTGGGGTCGTGACTTGAACCCAGCTATAAGCTGAGGGAATGGCGCAGTCCGTGATACCATTGGGCGGATCCTATTGTCAGACCGACCAGTAGGAGTAGCTTCGGGCTCCAGCCCGCACCCAGGAGGGTCTAGTGTGTGAGCGTATTCCTTACCTTATCTTACCCATGAGGCAGTTGTTGCGCGAGCCATTTGGCATCCGCCGAAGCGCCACGAGTGAGCCGTCGGGCAAGACGCCTGGCCCGTCTCGATCCGACCATTGCGCCAAAGCGCTGGGATCGAGCCGCCGGGCAAGACGCCGGGCTCGTCTCATCGAACCACCCGCCGAAGTGACACACGAGCGAGCCGTGGGGCAAGCCACTGGGCCCGCCTCGAACCACCCGCCGAAGCGACACGAGCGAGCCGTCGGGCAAGATGCCGGGCCAGCCTCGAACCATCCGCCAAAGCGATACACGAGCAAGCTGTCGGGTAAGATTCCGGGCCCGTCTCAATCCGGACGATCCACCGAAGCGCCATGAGCAAGCCGCCGGGCAAGACGCCGGGCTCGTCTCATCGAATCACCCGCCAAAGCGACACACGAGTGAGCCATCGGGCAAGCCACCGGGCCCGCCTCGAACCAACCGCCGAAGCGACACAAGCGAGCTGTCGGGCAAGATGCCGGGCCCGCCTCGAACCATCCGCTGAAGCGATACACGAGCGAGCCGTCGGGCAAGATGCCGTGCCCGTCTCAATCCGGACGATCCGCCGAAGCGCCACGAGTGAGCTGTAGGACAATACGCCGAGCCCGTCTCAATCTGAACCATCCGCTGAAGCGATACACGAGCGATCCGTCGAGCAAGCTATTGCTGCGGAGCCGCGTTTGATCCGGCGCTCAAGCTGCAGCCAGCGGGCACCGCAGATATCGAACCGAACCCCTTAGATTATTAGCTGTGAATCCCTTAACGGTGGGCGAACTTGCAAGGATTGTCATGGGGGGTGTTATTCCTGTATAATAACCGAACGCCAGCGAAGACCGCATGCGCCCCATCTCCTTCGTGACTATCGAGAAACCTGACTAGTTCAACATTACTGTCACTCCGACGTTGACCGGACGTTTCAGTGTCACACACTTGCTCTCAGCAGTGGCATCCAGCAGCAGCCCACAGGAGGGGGGACGGCGCAGACCCTGAATTTTGCCAAGGAAGGAAGGGAGGGGTTGGGAATGGAGGGGAGTGAGGGGAGCGGATTGGGCGCGCGTAAGGGGGTGGAGGGAATGGATGTGGCGGCAGATGATTGGGCGGAGGAAATGGCCAACCAGAGCAAGCGAGAAAGGCCTTCAACCCCCAACGCCCCCCCCCGGGCCGGTGAACAGCCCCAACCCCAGTCCTAGTTACCCTAACCAAGGGCAGCAAGAGAATGGTGCTGGGCACCCCGAAGGCCGTCTAGCCCTTCCAGTGGCCAGTACCGATCGGGTTCACGGCGCAGTCGGCACTGGAACTGATCCTTGGGACGATAGCCACCATAGAGAAAATGATGGAGGAGAAGGTGGCTACACTGGAGGTGCGGATGATGGAGGGAATGGGAGCACTGGCAGTGGATACGAAGGAGAGGGGGAGGCAGCTGACAGCAAGGCTGCTAGCAGACAGAGAGGAGAGGGAGGCAAGGCTATCAGTCAAGCTGCTGACCATGGACGGCATCGAGACGGAGCTTACCCAGAAGGGGCAGTGTGAGCAGAAGCAGTGGGAAGACCTGGCAGGGCTGATGCGCCTGCGACAGGAGGACACGAGGGCGGTGAAACAGGCGGTGGACAACATCACGGCAGAGAGGAGAAGAAGGAGAAGGGTAAGGGAAAGACAGTGCAGATCGCAGTGCCAGAGGGAAACCCCCATATGCCCAGTGTGTCAGCCCACCAGCAGAGGAGACAGGGAGCGCTCAACACTACCAGGGCAGAGAACCTCGCGGCAGTCGGTCCAGTGCCGCGGTCGATCTTGAAACACCTCTAGACGGCGGAAGCGGAAAAACAGCAGGCGGAGGAGAAGGTGGCGGAGCAGAAGGAGGAGATGGCTAGGAAAGAGGCAGCAACATCAGCAAAAAATTTGAGAATTCCTAGGGAGCTCCCGTAGCTCCCGTAGCTCCCGTAAGCATCACTAACTCCAGTAAGAGAAGTTATATTTTGCTCCTGTAAGGATTTAAAAAAAAAAGTACTTTATTTTTAGCTGAAACCTCGAGAAATATTAGTTCAAATTTATGTCTCACCTGTAAAAAAAGCAATATACTTCGACTTTTCATTTTTTTGCTGATGAAGAGCAGCGGAGCACGAGAGAAGGATGGTAGTCAAAGCGGAGGCGAAGAAGAGATGGCAGGCGGGGAATTTTAAGGGGAAGTAAGGGGCAGCATATAGTGAGGCGATGAGGCTGATCTCGGACCGAGGCCTTTAGGATCTCGGTGCAAGGGAGGCTGTTCACGACAGCTCACTTCGGCGCATCGGCGGTGATGCTCCTCCGTTTCAAGAAGGTGATCCCGAAAGCAGCTAAGAAGGCAGACAAAGCGATCATCAATGTCACCGCCAACGAGACCTGGGCGGAACTCAAGATCCTGATCCCGTATGAGAGATACAGACACCCGAACGGGCTGGGCGAACTCAGGGAACAGATTGAGGCAAAGAACCCCAGGGTGGTGATCCCCCTGCATCAGCAAAAAAATGGAAAGTTGAAGTATATTGCTTTTTTTACAGGTGAGACATAAATTTGAACTAATATTTCTCGAGGTTTCAGCTAAAAATATAGCACTTTTTTTTTTAAATCCTTATGGGAGCAAAATATAACTTCTCCTCTTATGGGAGTTATTGATGGTTACTGGAGCTACGGGAGCTAAGGGAGCTCCCTAGGAATTCTCAATTTTTTTGCTGATGTGCTCTCGATGAAATAGATACAGGCAGTCAGGACGATCAAGAGCCACTTCCAGGTCAGGTGCCTCCCAAAGAACACGGCATCAGTAATCTTCAAGGTGCCAGGCAAGGTGGCTGCCCAGAAGCTTCTGGTGGAAATGTGGGTGGCGGGCAACAAGTTCCGGGCCATGCTATACATCCCCGACAAGTCGGAGACCCTATGCAGGAGATGCGCCCGGTGGGGCCACTCCGAGTTATACTGCTACCATGCAGTCGCCTCGTGCGCCATCTGTGCGGGCACCCATATAACAGAAGCGTACAAGTGTGAAGTGGTGACGTGTGGCAAGATTGGGAAGATCTGCCCACACAGCAAGATAAAGTTCCTGAACTACTGCGGACAACACCCAGCCCAGGATGCAAGCTGTCGGGCAAAATGCACCGCCATCACAATCGCACAAGGAAGGCAAAGCTCTGGGCAAAGCCAGGAAGCATGCATACCCTGACCGACAGAGCCGGCCGGGCCCCGCCGCAGGAACTGACACGTTCAGACGGCTACGAGTACTGACCCCAAGAACATTGCCCCCCCCCCGCTGAACGGGGCCCCACGGTAAGAACCTTGCTTGCAAGCGACTTGGCAGGCCCTGGCGAGAGTCGCACCGGACTGGATGCAGGACCCGCGCGAGATGGACGCGATGGAGATTACAGTAACCGGAAGGGAACCCAGTGACACCGCCCCACCCGTGGCTGCATGATGGCAAACTGTTACTAGCAGCTGGTGCTGCTAACGGCACTGCAGCAAAACTGCACATGGAGCAGGCTGGTGATGGAGGTGGTCTTGGATTTGGCAGTGCGGAGAGGTGTGGACCTGGTGCTCATTCAGGAGCCTAGAGGAGAGAAAGAGAAGGATGGAACGAGATCGCACTCCAACCTCACCTTCATCAGGGGAGAGGATGGCGTCCCGCTGAAGTGCTGGATTGCCGTCAATCGGGCACCAAGGTGCAGGGTGACGGAGCTCAAAGAGCTCACGAGAGCATGCGAAAACCACATCCTGGTGGTGGAGGTCGCCCTCCCAGGGGTAGGGGAGCCAATCATCATTGCGAACGTGTATGACCGACACAGAGGCAGCGCAGCCTCCCGCCCAGCACAGTGGGCAGCGTGGGGTGAAATTACCCAGCCCAAATGTGTAATCATCGCCAGAGACATGAAGGCGCACAGCAAGCTGTGGAACCCAGAGACAACCAGGCCAAGAAACCACTCCTTCAGGGAGAGGCTCATCCAGGAAGATGCGCTCATCGTTTGGACCTCAGAAGAAGTGACGTGGACAGGGCTGGGGGCAACGATCCACTCCATCATTGATCAGACACTCTCCTCGCCCAACATGGAGCTGGAGTGGAGCCTACTCAGAGGCGAAGCAATGGGGTCAGACCACGAGCTCATAACATGGAACGTCCTGGAACAGCTTCCACCCAGGGCAGACACGAGCACGGAAACCACGGGGTAGGACATCAGCAGATCGGACCCGGCTAAAGAGAAGGAGGAGGAAGGGAGCAAGAAGGTGAAGGAGCTAAGAGGGAAGGCCAGGGAGTGCTACCTCCGGGGGTGGGACTGCACCCCCATCCTGACGGACAGCAGTACAAGGAATGAAGTGGCGGTGGCGGATGGTGCGCTGAGGGAGGCTATGACCTCCATACTGGACGGGTACGTGAGGAAGAAGCAGTGGTGCTCCAGGTCGAAGCAGTGGTACTCAAGGTCGAAGCCATGGTGGAACGAGGACCTTCGGGTGCTGAGGAAGGATCTGGGGAGGGCGCGAAGGAACTGGAGAGTGGCGGGGATTTCCAGGGTGCAGGCAGCGCAGAGGGAGTTTCTGCATGCGATCCAGAGGGCAAAGAGGAATTGCTGGAACAGGTTCATGCAGGAGGCAGATGGGAACAAGGTGTGGATGGCTGCAAGGTACACTACCTCTCGGAGAGATAAGGCTGGGCAAGCCCTGAGATGTGAAGATGTGACCATTGCGGAGGGCCACTGGGAGCAGCAACAGGCACTCCTCCTGGTACACTTCCCACAGGGGCCACCAGGCAACAACGAGCCGGCCTCCGGGGGGCAGGCATTTAAAAGGTTAAATGCAGCGTTGGTCGGAACATTCCTGGGGGCAGCAGAGAATACCTCAACACCGGAAGAGGACCAGATCTCCGCAGACATTGTCCAGGTGTTCTGGCAGTGGGACAAGCAGCGTATCACCATGCTGGTCCGAACATGCATCCGGCTGGGCTTCCACCCAGGAATCTGAAAGACAGCAAAGGGGGTGGTTATTCCTAAGCCGGGGGAACCAGACTATTCCAAGGTGGGGGCATACCGGGTGATATCGTTACTCGACATCATCAGCACACTACTGGGACGAACAGCAGCTCACCTCATCGCGGACCACCTGGAAGGGAAGCATGGGCTGCATGAGGGCCAGTATGGCTGCAGGAAGCAGAGGTCATGTGTCGACACAGTTGCCATCCTCATGAATCGCACCCAGCAAGCATCAGCAGATAAGCAGGTGGCGGGGGCCCTGTTGATGGATATAAAATCAGTGTTCAACAATGTTGACAAAATGATCCTGGGGAGAAAAATGGAAGAGCTTGGGATAGAGGCGGACCTCATTCGGTGGATATGAGCTTCATGACAGACTGGTAGGTGAAGCTGATACTGGATGGCAAAACAGAGGAACCCAACCCAGTGGACACCGGCGTCCCACAGGGCTCCCCGGCAGCTCCCATTCTCTTCATCACCTACCTGTCAGGGATATTTGATGCAGTAAAAAAGGCAGTCTTGGGCATCAGCGGCCTGTCCTTCATCAACGACATAGGATGGTGGGCCCAGGGCAAGAATGACGAGGCGCTGGTGGCCAACCTGGTGGAGGCAGCGGCGGCCACCATTGAGTGGGTGGAGGCCAACGGAGTGGCCTTTGACCATAGTAAGATCGAGGTGGCCATCTTCTGCAGGAAATGGAAGTCAGCCAAGGCTATGGTCAAGGTGGGGGGCAAGGAGGTGGCGTTCAACAAGGAAGCTAGATGGCTACGGGTGTGGCTGGACTCGTGCCTCAAGCTGCGAACCTACTATGAGGTGCGGATGAAGTAGGGCAGGAAGGCAATGAGAAGGCTGCAGTGGCTGACGGGTCAAATGGGTTTGTCACCAGCAAATTGCCGAAGAGTCATGATGGCATGCGTCTAGTCCACTGCGATATTTGGGGCAGAGCTGTGGTGGAACGGACAAGGGGAGCGGGGCACCGGTGAGTGGGCCAAGGAGATGCAGAAGCTGGTCAACCAGCAGGCAAGGGCGACTACAGGAGTCTTCTGAACGGCCAACCTGGGAGCGCTGTCGATGGAGTCTGGGCTCAGACCAGCGACCAACCAGCTGGAAAACAGGCAGCAGAGGTTTGGCCTGAGACTGTTCAGCCTACCCGATGAAGAGGGGACCCGTGGGGTAGTCGGCGCCAACTCAGCAATCGGAAAGAGGTTGGGAGCAGCCCTGAGATACAACTGGATGGAAACAGAGAAGACAGTCCTCCCAGGGACCCAGACTGCCTTCGACGTGCAGGTGATTCAGGAAGAGCAGGAGGAGGCAAACAAGGAAGCAGAGGAAGAGAGGCCGTGACTCGTCATGTTCATCGATGGATCCCAGTTGGAAGGTGGAGTGGCCGGTTATGCTGTAGTATGGAAGAATGGCCAGACCTGGGAAGGCATCAAGATGAACATGGGCTACAACCAGGAGGCCTTCGATGCAGAATGTGGGGCTCTGGCATGAGCACTAGAAACCGCGGTGAGGATGGATACCCCTCCGGCCCGAATCACCATATTCACCGATACCCAGGCTGCAATCCAGAGGATGGCATCAGATGAGCCAGGGCTGGGACAAAACTACACCCTATAGGCGAGGAAGCACATTGGCGCCCTCCGACACACAGCACCAGGCATTATTATCAAAGTCAGGTGGTGCCCGGCACATGAGGGAGTGGAAGGAAACAAGATGGTGGATGAGTGGGCTAAGCTGACAGCGGATGAGCCGAACACCCACAGCATGGAGGAGTGGAACTACTCAGACCGGCCAGAGGAGCACCCGTCACTGCTCCCCAGATCGCTCGTCAACATCAAGCGGGAGATCGCCGAGAATAAGTGGGAAGAAGCGCAGCAGTGGGTGGGAGACCGGACCTCCAAGAAGAAATATAAAATGTCGAAATGCCAGAGGCAGGACGACTTGGTTGCTGGGAGTACCAAGAGGCTTGTCTTGAGGTTCTACCAGTTGAAGACAGGGCATGCACGCACTGGCGAATACCTACACTGGGTGAAGGCCAGGCTGACGGCCCAGTGCTGATGGTGCCCGCACCCCACGCAGCCAAGGGATCACCTCCTGAAAGAGTGCCCACAGTTGAGGCAACAGCAGAAGGTTCTGTGGAAGGAAGTGTGGAAGGATATTGGAAGAGGAAGGGGGCAGTGGAAGACTCACGAGCTCTTTGCTGACCTGAGATGCAGCCAGGCGGTGCTGAAGTTCCTCTCCACGACGGATGTAGGGAAGATGTTGTAGCGGAGCGGCAGTGCAAGAGACGAAGAGAGAGAGACAAGCACACAAACGGGAGGTAGACGACTGTGTATTCGGTATATTCAAGGATGTCGAAGAGTGCATCCAGCTAAGCTACAGAGGAACAGAAAACATATGGTGCTGCCGGCGCACTAGTGTGTGGGCAAAACGCCCGAACCCTAGGTTCTCCAAACCTCACTCCAACACTTCCCCTTTTGCCCATACACCATGCTCTTTTCAATCGCTACTCTAGTTCCATCATGTTGAGGAACTCTTGGTGCTTGACACTTCCCAACCCCTTTGTCAATCCATCCGCACACATCTCGCCAGTCAGTACGTACTCGATCGCAAGCTCGTGCTTGTTGATGCAGTCGACGAGGCGGCAGAATCTCATGCGCATGTGTCGGCAGTCGGTGGAGAAGTTTCTGGAGCTTAGCACTTGCACTGCACTCTGATTGTTGTTGTAGAGTAGCGTTCTGTGATCTTAGGGCCAGTGACTAAGCTCAGATAGCATGTCACGTACCCATTGCATGCACTTCCAAGTCTCTACTACGGCGATCAGCTCTGCTTCCATTGTGGATTGGGCGACCACTCACTGCTTCTAGGACTTCCAGTGGATTAGGATACCATCAGCATAAACGAGATAGCCACTGGTAGACTTGCTTGCCACCGTATCACCACCATGGTCAGTATCTGCGTATGCAACCAGTCCAGTAGAAGGAACAACCTTGTGGACAAGTGGGAGACTAATATGTAAGGTTCCTTTGATGTAGCGCAGTAGGTGTTTGATCGCTTTCCAGTGGTGTATCGAGGGATCTCCAGCAAAGCTGCCAAGAACACCAACAGTGTATGCGAAGTCAGGGCAGCTTCCAAGAGCTGCATATAGGATGCATCCCACTGCTTGACGGTACAGATTTGATCCATGGCCTCCTCATCTTTGTCGGGTGGTGCTGGCTTCGATTCCAAAGGCATCGCTCTTTCTTTGCAGGTATGCATCTCAAACTTCTCCAATACCTTCTGCGGATAGCCTCGCTGGTCGATTCGAATCTGCATTTGCTCTCAGTCACGTGTAACATATAATCCAAGATAAGAAAAATTTGTCACTGCAGATTGCACCTTTCGTCTGAAACTTCTCATGGAGGGTATCAACAATGCTTTGCAATTCGGCTTCTTTTCCAACAATCAGAAGTTCATCAACATAGAGGTTGAGCAGGAGCTCCATGGAATAAAAGAGGGCAGGGGTGCTGATCAATTGGTGCATTTTTAGCGTAGTGCTGAGATAGCTGGAGATGTTATCAAACCAACAGCGGCCAAAATGCTTCAGTCCAGGAACTGACTTCTTCAGTCGGACAATCGAACGGGCCTCTGCATATCCGAACGATGACCAATCAGCATGTGGCAGTCACATGTAGACCTCTTCGTGAAGCGTAGCACCATGGTATGCGGTTGGAACATCCAGGACTGCAATCTCAAGGTCATTAATGGCTGCAAATCCCAGAGTGTATCAGTCCGCTGCAGTATCGATTACTGGTGAGCAGAATTCTCCGTAATCGTCAGGGTCTTGAGAGAAACCTCAGGCTACCAAGCGTGCCTTGTACTTGTCAATTGCTCCTTCCATGGTAATCGTGATCGTACGAACCCATTTGCTGTCCACAACCTGGGTTGATGCCGACAAATCGTTAGAACTGGTATTGTCGAAAACAGCATGCTCTCGAAGTGACTTCATTTCACTTGCAATTGCAGCAGACCACTGTGCTGAATCCGGACTAGTAACTGCTTCTTTATAACTGCGAGGGCCCGGGGATGCCAGGAATGCAATGTGTTGAAATTCCATTGCAAAACTTGCAGCAGCATTTGCAGGTCGTCCTCGAGTCCGAGTCCTGAATATGTTGTCTCCCCCTGCTGGCTGCCAGTTCATGTCAATGGAGAGATCATCACCACGCCTCTTCCGGGTCTCTGGCGCTCCTCAGCTAATATCTTCTGCAGGTTTTGGCACCGGTTTCACAGGGTTCGGTTCCTTCAGATTTTCGGGGACTGCTATCGGCGGGGCAATGTCTTCTTCAAAATCGTATTCAGGACCGTTAGAGAGAGAAACAAGCCGTGGAGTGTCACCATCGTTGGTGGAATCTGAGTTCCCATAAGGAAAGCTGGTCTCCATGAATTTCACATCTCGGCTGGTGAAAACTCTCTTGCTTGTGCGATCGTAGAGGCGCCAAATGGAAGCGGTTTCCGTATATCCCAGAAAGACACACTTTCTCACCCTGTCATCCAACTTCTTCCGGCCTGTTTCCGCGGCTACATGGGCGTATGCAAGACAACCGAAAACATGCAGATATCCAATATCTGGTTTGCAGTTGAATAATGCCTCGAATGGTGATAGTTTTCCGTTTTCCAAGGCTCGATGAGGAATCAGATTCTTCACATAGATGGATACAGCCGTGGCTTCTGCCCAGAATGCCAGCGGCATACCAGCATGCTTAAGGATGAAACGTGTCGGGTCCAGAAAGCCTCAATTGGTACGTTGGGAGACTCCATTCGACGCAGTGGAATAAGGTGCTGTGATATCATGGGTAATTCCTTCTTCTTGCAAGTAGGCCTTGAAATGGTTGCTTGCATACTCGCCTCCCCCGTCCGTCCGAAGCCTTGCAATCTTGTCATATGTAGACATCTTTGCTTTGAAGAGTTTGAACTTCTCCGGTACTTCAGATTTTTCAGTCATGAAGTGGATTTCCGACCAATGTGAAAAGTCATTCGTAAACGCAATGGCATATCTCTTTCCACCATGGCGACGGACCTGAATGGGTCCCACCACATCCGAATGTATCAGTTCCATGGCCCTCGTTGAGCGTTTGGCTGGTAACAACGAGGTGAAAGGCTTTTGAGCCAATTTACCAATAATACAGGCTTCACAAGCACAAGTATCAGGTGTTCCAGCTGCATTCTTCAAGTGAGATTCTTTGATCCCTTCCACCATGCCGGGCAACTTTCTCACAGTGCGTAAAGACAAGTGGCCAAGTCGGTTGTGCCAAAGAAGCAGCTGGTCACCAACAATGCCAGCCGAATGCATTGCCGTATCTTCTCCGACAAAGTTGGCAACTGCAGCGCCCGCAATAAAATGGAAGAGGCCACCATGTGCAGGTCCTCCTTCTGCTATCAGTAGGTGTGTTTTCCTGCAGGATATAGCGGTGTTTTCCAGGCCAAGCTTCACTTCGTATCCAGCAAGCAAAAGTCGGTATACACTGAGCAGACTCTTTGCACCAAATTCCTTGACATGCAGAACATCCAGGAGCACAACACTGTGAGGCTTGAAGGCGACAACCACATCGCCAGTGCAATTGACAGGGAGATATCTGTTGTCTGCAACCTTGATAATCCGTTCACCTGGATGACAAGCGCGGTAGTTGAAGGAGATTCCAACTTTGCCGGTAACGTGTGATGTTGCTCCTGAATCAACGATCCAATCAGCAGGTCTCGGTACGGCCGGGTCCAAGGTAACATCTGCAATGTCAATATTTGGCTCATTACAAGCTGATCCGGTTTTAGACGTCTCCTGCGCCACGAAAAGCATATCCTCAACATCGCCCTCGCTTATGACATGGGCGGTATTGCCTGTACTCGAGCTTGTGTTTCTGCTCGCATGATCTTTCGTGTTCCATTGTTTCCTGCTCCGGCACTGGTTCTTCATGTGACCCTGCTTGCCACAGCCATAGAACTCAATATCCTTCTCATCATGACGTGTTCGATTTTCGGTGTTTGAAGGGTCTTTCCTGCGTGATACTCCCTGCTTGTTGTACTCATACTTGTTGCCTCGTTTTGCAAAAAGAGCAACATCCCGAGACACTCCATGCACTTCCCGTAGTGTGGATTCGAAAACTTCCAGATGCTTTAGGAGATCGTCCGGTTTCGTATCGTTTTTCGTCATATTGAGTGTATTCTTGAAGGCTGTCCACTCCGCAGTCTTTGGAAATCCTCTCATCATGTGGAAGGCCTGCATACTCTCACTGACAACATCATCGCATATCTTGAGTTGCTCTGCGATATGTCGGATCTCAGTGAAGTACTCCATTCCTGTGCAGTGTTCCGCATAGTCCGGTCTGGACGGCCGTCCACGCCGTCCGGACGGGATTTTGGTAGTCTCGTCCGAACTCCGGACGGACTGTACTGAGATAGTCCGTCCCGTCTGTGATGGGGGAGGACGGTGCCCGTCCCCGTCCTAGCTGTTGGACAGACAGCGCTAGTATTGGACGGATGGCGCTAGTATTGTTAGGTAATATGTCACGTGCAAGTACTAAGTGCATGAAAATTTTCCTAAATCCTCTGGCGAAGCATTGCACATCTACCGCCACCAGTCCACCACA
>Ga0307516_10003771_pt1 | contig 19259 bp, 17 predicted proteins | sample 19_EM_MG_FD_203310 | JGI IMG/M metagenome (GOLD analysis project Ga0307516, IMG submission 203310) | Populus trichocarpa ectomycorrhiza microbial communities from riparian zone in the Pacific Northwest, United States - 19_EM | ecosystem: Host-associated > Plants > Roots > Unclassified | place... | reverse complement strand
TCTGCTCCGAACATGGCGACGGACTGAACGCACGCTGTCATGATTCTTCTGCAGTTCGTGGGGGAGAGACCCATCTTTCCCGTGAGCCGGCGCAGCCGGGTCATGGCGTTTCTTCCGCTCTTCAGCCTGGTGGTGTGGTGCTCTTTAAGCGTGAGTTGCGAGTCCAGCCACACCCCTAGCCACCTCGTCGCCTCCTTGTTGAAGGGGATTTCTTTGTCCCCCATCTTCATCTTGGCCGATGTCTCCGTTTCCTTCCTTTTCTTCCTCCAGAAGAGCGCCGCCTCCGTCTTCCCATGGTCAAAGGCCACTCCGTTCCCCACCGTCCATTCCATCGCCACTGCTGCCACCTGTGACAGCTTGGTCGCCACCTCTTGATCTCTTTTCCCCTCCGCCCACCATCCCATGTCGTCTACGAACGACAGCCCACTAATGTCAGGGACTGCTCACTCGACCGCCTCGAAAATCCCTTACAGGTACGTGATGAACAGGATCGGTGCTGCGGGAGAGCCTTGCGGGACACCGGTGTCCACTGCATTGGGTTCTCCCACTTCTCATCCAGCACAAGCCTGACCCGTCTGTCGGATATGAAGCTCATCGTCCACCTGATGAGATCCGCTTCCATCCCCAGATCCTCCATTCGCTTCCCCAGGAACGTCATGTCGACGTTATTGAACGCCGTTTTGACATCCATGAAGAGCGCACACGCGATTTTCTTTCGCTCCCATGCCTTCTGCGTGCAATTCATCAAGATCGCGAGTGCGTCAACACAGGACCTCGTCTTGCGGCACCCGAATTGGCCCTCGTGAAGCCCTCGTTTTCGCTCTAGGTGGTCGGCGATCAGGTGGGCTGCCGTCCGTTCCAGAAGCTTGCTGATGGCGTCGAGTAACGATATTACCCGATATGCCCGCACCTTCGTATAGTCTGGCTTTCCTGGCTTTGGGATTACCACCTCTTTTGTCGTTTTCCATATGCCCGGATGGAATCCCAGCCGGATGCATGCTCAGACCAGCTGGGTGATCCGCTGTTCATCCCATTGCCAGAACACCTTAATAATTCCCGCCGATATCCGGTCGTCCCCCGGGGCTGAGGTGTTGGCCACCGCTTTTAGGAGTGATCCGACTAGCGGAGCATCCACCCTCTGATAAGCCTGGCCCCCCTCCACTGGCGCAGTGTAGTTGTTACACTTGAATATTGCGCGGAGCACCCAGAGTATCTAGATTACTTAGCGACAGAGTAGTAGGAGGACTATCGGGTGACAGATGGAGGATCAAGAGTCTAGGCCGGAGTTAAGGAGCCCGAGACGAACTCTTGGCCGAGAGATCGAACCCCGCCGCAAGAGATCGAACCTTGCGGGGATCGGCCCAGAGACCTCCGAGGTGAGTGCAAACGAGCTGAGCGAATATGGCCGAACTAGTCCCCTTGCGGGGGGAGGACACGTACGTAGAGAGACTGAGTCCTTGCGGGGACTGGCTTGGATCCTTGCGGGGGGAGCCACGTACGAGGTCTAGACGCTGGTTCCCCACTCAGGCGCATAAGACAGCTCATCTCCCTTATCATCACCCCGGCCAGAACCAATGATCCGCCCACGGGGTCCATACACCTTGGGGGAATCCAAACCCGAGTCACCACTTCTCACGCTGAGTCATCAGATCTCACGATGACTCTTTCTCTACAAAAGAAAGAAGATTTCTCCCCTCGACAAAGGGAAATCAGCACGAACATCCTTTCCAACACTACTACTGAACCCACACACAAGATCTAAGATTATTCCGTTGTGAATTATCGAAAGTAGCCTGATTACCTTTGATTCTCTGCACACTTCGGTTCCCCCACAACCCCAGTGTCACACTATAATCTTGATCTCAAATCACCCTACTTTCATGCCCTCTTTCGAGCAAGATCACTTCCTTTTGCTCAACTTAGCCACGATTCTCGAACCCCAGTAAGGCTATCAATTTGACTATACCTTCGGTTCAATCGACGAGGAAATAGCAACCACCACAAAAGAAGAAAACGAGTGGAACAAATACGCCAACGGACCAACCCCTGTCGAACTCGACGACATCACGCCTTGGCATTGGTATACCCAATACTGGTCCACCTGCGCCCTGCTTCGACAAAGCGCCGATCTTAACGGACTCGAATTTCGAGAAATCTGCGACTACGAGTTCCAAGACGACGAAACCATTTACACGGGACACTTCCTGGACCTATACTAGACCCACAAGATGGCATCCACCGACTTCAACATGCTCCGGCTCGAGGCCCCTCGGGACCTGCTCCAGATCACCAGCAGGACACCAAATCCGGAACAAGCAGTGGAGCTCGCCAACCCCGCGGTCTGGGTCAGAACCTTGGTAAACCAACAGCGACAAGCCGAGAACGACCTCCAATGACTCACGAAGTTATGTGGGGATGCCTACGACAGAACCGACCAACGAACGCGGGAAATTGAGCGCGCCTACCAAACTTTGGCGGAAGGCACTAGGTACGTATATGACCGGGTCAACGCTAACGAAAAAATAGCCGGAGAATGGATACGCAGCGAACTATCAAATGCCGCAAACGCGTACCAATCCCTTGCCAGCAATATCTGGCAGGCCATCCTCGAACACACCAACGAGGCCAACGAACGACAAATATGCCAGGCCACCTAGCTGGCCCGGATAAACGACGCCCTATCCTTTTTGGCAGAAGCTAACGCGGCCCGTAATCAACACCTGGCCAACTTCCAGGGAAACGTAGAGCTGTGGGCCGCAGACCACCAAAATCGGGTGGCCTCCCTGGAAAACCAACTTCGGGAGGCAAGGGCAGAAATCCAACGCGTTGCCGCTAGAATCCCATTACCCGCAACGCCACCGGCACCCCCAACGTGGAGAAGCCCGGCCCGACAAACCAGCACCAGCGCCCCTTCAGCGCATTCCCCCCCGGCACTGGGAAGCCCACTACACTTAAACCCGGGACTACCTACCCGCCGGCAGAGACCCCCGGCGTTACCCCCGATGCCGGAAATGAGGCGGCGACTGTCGGAACTTTGAAGCCACATCCCCCCAAGGCCACCAACGCTTGAGCCCATGGGCGGGTAAGGAGGAGATCCCCCCTCAACACCCCCCGGATCATCCGCGGGGCCACCTTCGGGCCCGCCGTCCGAGCCACCCCGTCCGCCTCTCCGGCCCCGCCGCTCCCCCTCGCCGCCTACGAATCCGACACCTACAATCACCACACAAGAATTGGTGCGGTTAGTGGCGGAAGGAGTATACCGGGCCAGACAGTTGGAACAACCCGCGGGTAAAGCACGAGTACACACGTCCCGACTAAAAATGGAAAACCCCGAGAAATTCGATGGGAAAAGCCCAACCGCGTTCAACCAGTGGTGGGAATCGGTCACAATGTATCTAGGATTCTACCCGGACGCCACCGACCGACAGAAAATTGCTTGGGTCGGGACCCTCCTGACGGACACGGCCCTAGTATGGCACCTACACCAGTACCGGGAACTGCGAGAGAACGATACGTGGGCAAACTACTCGGTGGCCATCCGTGCGGAATATCACAACGAGCGTGAGGCGGCCGATGCCCAGCTGCAACTAGGCCAGCTCAAATACCAGGGGTCCATCCGCGCCTACCTCACGGAATTCCGGGCGCTAAACGACTTCGCCCGCGCTACAGGAGAAGCACTACGAGAAAAAGTCGACCTGGCCATGCCGGACGCGGTACTAGACATGCGTTTCGCCCACTACCTCGAAGACTTCGCGGATGACGAGGGATTCCTGCAAGCTACGCATCAGGCAGGCCTTCAGGTAGAAAAGGAAAAGGCGTTGAGGCAGGCCCGAGAACAAATGAAAGGGGCCAGCGGACGGAGCGACGACAAGAAAAAGGAAGAAAGAAAGAAGGAAGAGAAGCGGACGCCCGCCCCGCAGCAAACACGGGAGCCAAGGAGAAGTGACGCCAGAACCCCAAAACAAGAAGGATGGGGGACAACGGGAGCGGCCCTGCAAGGGGTTCCACAGAATGAAATCGAAGCGCACAAAAAGAACCGCGACGGCTGCTGGAGATGCGGCAGGACAGGGCACAGAACCCATGACTGCTATTCCTTCCAAACCATTCAAGGAACAGAGCTGCCCCCGGCCAAATGGAAGGTGGCCGCGGTAAACCCGCCAGCACTGGAACTAGCCTCCGGGAAACGAAAGAGAGAAGGCGACGAAGGAAATGCTACGGCGAAACAACAGAAGGTAGCAGCAGTGGAAGAAATGAACATCGAGCCACCAGCGTGGGCGGACGCAGAAGACTCGGATTTTTGAGGAGTTCCTTCGCGGCGCCGAAAGGAACGATCGAACTAATATGCGGCGCCACCAAACGAAAACCACCACCAGAAAAAAGGGATGCTTCGGGTAACAAGAAACGGCGGAGAAATGATCCGCCGGTCATCCTGATGTTGCTGCACTGGCAGGAGAAAAGCCACCCGGTCCGAGTCCTCCTGGACACCGGGTGCTCAATCAACCTGATAAACCAACAAACAGTCGAGCGCTTGCAACTGGCAAAGCGACCCCACAAAAACCCAAGAAGCATCGAAAATTTCACAGGAGAAACCGTCGAAGACGCAGGAAAATATCAAACGGAACCCCTGCGATTGCAACACCGAAAGCACTTCACAACGGAAAAATTTGAAATATCCCCGATGGAAAAAGGGGTGGACATATTTTTGCCGTTCAGATGGATAGAACGGCACCCACCCCAAGGAGCATGGACCCAGGACGAAATAAGGTTCAACAGTGCCCCGGGTCTGGAAGCCTGCACCAAATACGAAACCAACAACTCCTCCCTGAGCTGGGACGACTCGGTGCTAATGGACAAAGATTCCTGGGTCATAGGACACGCATTTGCGGTATCAGACGATCCCCTAAACAACGTCCCGATAGAGTTCCGTCAGTATCTGGGGATAATGGGAAAAGAGGCAGCGGACGCACTACCTGAACACCGCCCTTATGACTGCAAGATAGAGCTCAAGGAAGGAGCAACGGCGTCTTGGGGACCCATCTATCCACTATCCGAAGAAGAACTACGAACACTCCGAGAATGGCTAAAAGAAATGGAAAAAACGGGGAAAATAAAGAGATCCACATCCCCCGCGGGATCTCCAATCCTCTTCGTGCCAAAGCCCAATGGACGAGGATTAAGGCTATGCGTTGACTATCGGGGATTAAATGCGGTAACCATCCCGAATCGATACCCACTTCCGTTAATGCAAGAATTACAGGACCGAGTACGCGGCGCCCAATGGTTCACAAAAATGGACCTAAAAAACGGATTCAACCTTATCCGAATCCGAGCCGGGGATGAATGGAAAACGGCGTTCAGGACGCGCTACGGACTATTCGAATTCCAAGTTATGCCGTTTGGTCTAACCAACGCACCGTCCACATTTCAGGATATGATGAACCACGTCCTCTCGAACATGTTGGATGTAGGCGTACTGGCATACATGGACGACATACTCGTATACGGCATTACGGAAGAAGAACACGACAAACGGGTCAAAGAAGTACTCAAAAGGCTCACAGCGAACGGACTAGCTGTTTCTCCTGAGAAATGCGTCTGGAAAACCCAGGAAGTGGAGTTCCTAGGCTACATAATAGGAAGAGAAGGAGTCAAAATGGCAAAAGATAAGGTGGACGCAGTCCTAAAATGGAAAACCCCCGAATCCCTGGCGGAGGTACAATCCTTTTTAGGATTTGCTAATTTCTACCGACGGTTCATCAGAGACTATTCCCGAGTCGCTAGGCCACTAACGGAATTGACAAAAAAGATTGTAGGAAAATGGTCCTGGAATCATGAAGCGGAGACGGCCTTCAAGGAGTTAAAAGAACGATTCACCACCGCCCCCATATTAGCCCACTTCGACGCCCAACGAACAGTCGTCATCGAGACTGACGCCTCAGACTTTGCGATAGGAGCAGTGCTGTCCCAGCGAGACGAAGAAGGACGTCTACACCCTGTGGCGTTTCACTCGAGAAAATTCACACCGGCAGAAATCAACTACGAGATCCACGACAAGGAACTTCTCGCGGTGGTGGATGCCTTCAAACACTGGAGACGGTATTGTGAAGGAGCAACCCAGCAAGTCCAGGTGTTCTCGGACCACCAGAACCTGGAGTACTTCACGAACACAAAGGTACTAAACCGTCGCCAAGCAAGGTGGGCACAGGAGCTAGCAGGAGTCGATTTCAGAATCTACTACCGACCGGGTACCCAGAACGGCAAACCAGATGCTTTGTCTAGGCGTTCGGAGTACCGCCCAGAAAAAGGGGGGACAGAAAACCAGCCGGTAACGACGGTTTTGAAAGAAAAACACTTTGGAAGCTTCGAAGAAGAAACCAAGGAAAGAAGGGCAAGCTCGTTCATCTGTTCATCGGCCAGACTCTCCTCAATCCCAGCAAGAAAATGGAGTCCAATGTTCCTCGAGGGAATCCGGGAAGTGGCGAAAAACGACCCCGGGTATCAAGCAGCGCTGAAGGACCAGGAGACCAAGGAATGGGAAGCAAAAGAAGGGTTACTCTACAGGAGGAATAAGCTGTGGGTCCCAAAAGGAAGAATCCAGTCGGTTATGGAATCAGAACACGACACAAAAGTCGCCGGACACATGGGCCAGGATAAGACCATCGAGCTAATCCGACGAAATCTCTGGTGGCCAAAAATGAACGAACGAATCATCGATTTCGTCAGGAGCTGTCCGGAGTGCCAGAAAAATAAGGCAGCGCGACACCGACCCTACGGTCTATCATCGCCACTGGAGCTTCCGTACGCACCATGGCAATCAATCGCCATGGATTTCATCACGGAACTACCGGTCTCCGAAAAATGTGACCAACTGTGGGTGGTCATCGATCACTTCACCAAAATGGCCCATTTCATACCACTACCTCAGAACGGCAAGACGACCACTGACTTGGCAAGAGGCTTCGCGAAAGAAGTATGGCGCCTCCATGGTCTTCCCACTGATATCGTGTCAGACCGAGACTCCCGCTTCACCTCGGAAGCTTGGCAAGAATTTTTGAGCCTACTAGGAATCCGGCCCCGGATGTCGACAGCATTCCACCCGCAAACGGACGGTCAGACAGAACGACTAAACCAGACGATTGAATCTTACTTACAGGCCTTTGTGGGGCAGGAACAAGACAACTGGGTACGCTTGTTGCCAATGGTGGAGTTTGCCTACAACAACTCCGTTACAACGGGAATCGGAATCTCCCCCTTCTACGCCAATTACGGGTTCCACCCCCGAACACTGAATCCCCCGGAAGAATCGGAGGAACCGGTCAATCCAGCCAGCACCGTATATGCACACTGGATGAAGGCCATTCAGAACGAGGCCCGGAAAAGTTTGGAAGCGGCTCAGGAACCAATGCGCCGATACACCGACTCGGCCAGGAAGGAATCCCCGGCCTACCAAGTAGGGGACCTGGCAATGCCCAACGGACGCAACATAAAAACGCGCCGACCCTCTAAGAAGTTGGACCACAAGAATCATGGCCCCTTCCAGATCGAGAAAATCATCTCCCCCTTCACGGTACGCCTGACGCTATCCAGGAAATGGAAAATCCACAACGTCTTCCATGTGTCCTTATTACAACCCTACAGAACCAGCGAACACCGGTCGCCGCCGGACCCCACGAAAGTGCTGCGAGAAGCCGACGACATCGAACAATCGGAGGAATATAACGTCGAGGAAATAATGTCGGCCCGGAGACAGGGGCGACGGATCCTCTACCTGGTCAAATGGCTCGACTATCCGGAACGGAAGGACTGGACGGAAGAACCATACGACAACTTTTCGATAGGAGGTCTGGAGAAACTCCAGGAGTTTCACCAACGAAACCCAGACGCGCCGAGGGACTACCGGCTCACCGAGGGCTAGACCAGATCCACCGAGGACCTGGCGGTAGTGGGCTGAAGGGGCGGAGGACTTCAGCACCAAAAAACCCCACGGCCGACAAAAAGACCCGCTTCACGGGCAACCACGAGAAGCTGCCGACCAGGCGCCCGGCGAGGAGTGCACGCGACCGGAAAACCGTTGAGAGTCAGGAAAACCGTTCAGAACAGATGTATCGACCCCTCGGCGACCGACTTGGACCGGCGGAACCGGCGCAGATGGCACAAAATCAGTGAAGTGAGTCCCCGACAGCGCGGTCACTGCTCCAGCATACTAGTCTCCCCCCGGAAGGATGTGGGCGCGGTCACTGCCGAGCATACCGGTTACTAGCACGAAGGACACCATGTGTTATACATAGGTATCGAGTGCAGGAGACAACCCCGTAGACACCCCGAAGGAGGAGACCGAAGGAGAGGGGAGCGGAAAGCGGGAGGACTTTACTCCGGTCCTAGCCGCTTGGAAGCGAACCTCGGGCTCAGAGAGTCTAGGCGGGAGATAAGAAACGGGATTAAGAGTTACGGCCGTAAGAGTACGGACTTAGGACCTTAAACCCGGAGGTGCGGGGAGATTGCAGAAAGCGGGAAACTTTACTCCGGTTACCCCGCCGAGCTGCAGGAGACCCCCGCCTCCCTTATCAACACCCCGGCCAGGGCCAATGAACCCTCCCCGTGGCCCAAGAGCCTCGGGGGAACCTTAGGCCGACTCACCGGATCTCACTCAGGGCTCTCGAGGATAAAAAGAGCAGGGAGCTCGCCTCGAGGGAACGACTCATCGGCACAAAGATCCTCACAAAAACATTACCACCGAAAACCCACACGCAAGATCTAAGATTATTCCGTTGTGAATTATCGAAAGTAGCCTGATTACCTTTGATTTGCTCTACACTCCGGTTACGATACAACCCCAGTGTCACACTATAATCTTGATCTCAAAATCACCCTACTTTCATGCCCTCGTTCGAACAAGACCACTTCTTTCTGCTCGACTTGGCTACGATTCTCGAACCCCAGTCAAGCTACCAATTTGACTACACCTTCGGTTCAATCGACGAGGAAATAGCACTCAATACAAAAGAAGAAAACGAGTGGAACGAGTACGACAACGGACCGGCCCCTGTCGAACTCGACGACATCACGCCCTGGCACTGGTATACCCAATACTGGTCCACCTGCGCCCTGCTTTGACAAAGCGCCAATCTCAACGGACTCGAATTTCGGGAGATCTGCGACTACGAGTTCCAAGACGACGAAACCATCTATACGGGACACTTCCTCGACTTGTACTCGGGAAAAACAATGGCGTCCTCCGACTTCAATATGCTCCGGCTCGAGGCCCCCAGGGACCTGCTCCAAATCACCGACGGAAGCCCAAGCCAAGAACAGCCCGTGGAAATCGCTAATCCTGCGGTATGGATCCGGACCTTGGTAAACCAGCAACGACAGGCCGAGACGGATCTCCAGCGACTCACGGAGCTCTGCGGGGACGCTTACGACAAGACCGACAAACGAACGCGAGAAATCGAGCGAGCCTACCGAACCCTGGCAGAAGGAACTAGGTACGTCTATGACCGCATCAACGCTAACGAGAAAATAGCGGAAGAATGGATACGCAGCGAGCTGTCCAACGCGGCGAACGCGTACCAGTCCCTCGCCAGCAACCTCTGGCAGGCTATTATTGAACGTACCAACGAAGCCAACGACCGGCAGATATGCCAGGCCACCCAGCTGGCGCGGGTAAACGATGCCCTTTCCTTCCTAGCGGAGGCAAACGCAGCCCGGAACCAGCACCTAGCCAATTTCCAGGGAAACGTGGAATTATGGGCGGCGGCGCATCAAGACCGCGTAGGCGCCCTGGAAGACCAACTACGGACGGCAAGAGCGGAAATCCAGCACCTCGCAACTAGGATCCCGCTACCAACGTCTCCACCAGTACCGGTAGGTCCGCCTGGCTGGAGAAGCCCCCTACGACCAACCAGCACCAGCGCCCCTTCAGCACACTCACCGCCGGCGCTGGGAAGCCCGCTGCGACTAGCCCCGCTGCCAACGTCCAGACGACAAAGACCCCCAGCGGTACCCACGACGCCAGAAATGAGACAGCGCCTGGAAGAGCTTAGGAGCCACATAACCCCAAGGCCACCGGCTCCCATGGTTGGAGGGGGAGGAAACCCCCCTTCGAGGCCCCCGTCGACGCCACCGTGACCGCCCCCTCAGCCCTACCGAGCCCCGTCCCCGCCGCGAAACCCTGCACCCACGATCTCTACACAGGACCTCGTGCGATTAGTAGCAGAAGGGGTAGAACGGGCCCGCCAGGACCGACCAGAACAGTGGGAACGCAGCAACGTCGCCCGTCTCAAGATGAAGACACCGGAAACCTTCGACGGAAAGAGCTCGACCGCCTTCAACCAATGGTGGGAGGCCGTCACCATGTACCTAGGATTCTACCCGGAAACCGACGGCCGGCAAAAGATCGCATGGGTCGGCACCCTCCTGGCAGATTCTGCGTTGGTGTGGCACCTCCACCGGTTCCGAGAACTGGGAGAGAATGATACATGGGCCAACTACTCAGCGGCAATTGGAGCAGAATACCGAAACGAGCGGGAAGCAGCGGACGCTCAACTTAAGCTGGGGCAGCTCAAGTACCAGGGGTCCATCCGCGCGTATCTTGTGGAATTCCGGGCCCTCAACAACTTCGCAAGAGCAACCGGCGAAGCCCTTCGAGAAAAGTGGACCTAGCGATGCCAGATGCAATCCTGGACATGCGCTTCGCCCATTACCTGGAAGAATTCGCAGACGACGAAGGATTCCTACAGGCCACACACCAAGCCGGCCTACAGGTGGAGAAGAAGAAGGCCCTGAAGCAGGCACGAGAAGCCGTCCGGCCCACTGGCAGCACCCGGCAGGAGGAAAAGAAAAAAGAGAAGGGAACAGAAAAAGGAAAGGGGGAAGGGGACACCAGCCGCGCACGCCCAAGGCAGGAAGGAAACCCAGCAGGAAAAAAAGAAGAGGGCGTGGGTAACCCTAGAAGCGGCCCTACAAGGGGTTCCCCAAAAAGAGGTGGAGGAATACAAGGCCACGGATAACTGCTGGAGATGCGGAAGGCCCGGGCATAGGACATTCGAATGTTACGCCTTTACGACGGCCCATGGAACCCGGCTCCCGGCCGCTCCGGGAAAAACGGCGGCCGCTACTGGCCGAGCACCGCCGGCCAGGGAAAAAAGAAAAGCTACCGAAGAGCCGGACGAGCGGCAAGGCAAGCAGCAAAAGGTGGCAGCGGTGGAACCTATGGAGACAGAAAAAACCACCACAAACCCATGGGAGGACTCCGACTCGGATTTTTAGGACGTCAGGGACAGCCGCACCCTGAGACGCCAATAGCCATAAACGCGGCCTCACGAAAACGAAAAAATGAGGAACCAAGTACGGGAACCCCCAAAAAACTGAAAAACACCAGGCCGATCATCACCATGCTTCTGCACCAGGGAGAAGCGAAGCATTCAGTGCGGGTACTACTGGACACAGGCTGTTCGGTAGCCCTTATCAGTGAACGCATAGTGGAACGATTGGAACTCGCGAAGAAAAAACACCGACACCCCAGAACGATAGAAAATTACACGGGGGAAAAGGTTCCAGGAGCAGGGCAGTACTACACGGAGGCCATAAGACTGCAACATCGGAAACATTACTCTTGGGAACAATTCGAAATCTCGGTGATGGACCCAGAGGCCGACATATTCCTGCCGTTCGACTGGATTATGGGTCACCCACCACAGGGCGCCTGGACGAACGAGGAAGTACGATTCAACAGCCCCCGATGCTTGGAAAAGTGCACCAGGTATGGAAACAACGACTTCTCCCTAGTCTGGGACGAAACGATACTAGGGGACCCAGAAGCGGGAATAATTGGGCACGTCATGACCATTCAAGACAGCCCCGAAGGACAGGTACCCCCCGAATTCCAGCAGTTCCTGGGTATCATGAGCAAAGAGGCCGCTGAAGCGCTGCCCAAGCACCGACCATACGACTGCAAAATCGACCTTCAGGAAGGAAGCAAGCCACCGTGGGGACCAATATACCCCCTGTCCGAAACAGAATTACAGACGCTCCGGGAGTGGCTGAAAGAAATGGAAAAAACAGGGAAAATACAGCGGTCCACATCCCCGGCCGGCTCCCCGATCCTGTTCGTCCCGAAACCCAGCGGCAGAGGACTACGGCTCTGTGTGGACTACCGAGGCCTCAACAAAATAACCATCCCCAACAGATACCCCTTGCCGCTGATGCAGGAGCTACAGGACCGCGTCCAAGGCGCCCAATGGTTCACCAAACTGGACCTTAAAAATGGGTTCAACCTGATCCGAATGCGAAAAGGCGACGAATGGAAGTCTGCTTTTCGAACAAGATACGGGCTGTTCGAATTTAATGTAATGCCTTTCGGACTAACCAACGCCCCGTCCACCTTCCAAGACATGATGAACCATGTCCTGTCAGATGTTCTGGACATAGGGGTATTGGCATATATGGACGACATCCTAATTTACGCCAAGACGGAGGATGAGCACGACCGGCTGGTCCGAGAAGTTTTGGGGAGGCTGCAAGAAAACAGACTAGCAGTCTCGCCAGAGAAGTGTGTATGGAAGGCTCAGGAGGTGGAATTCCTGGGCTACATGATCGGAAGAAAAGGGATCAAAATGTCGAACGGAAAAGTGGAGGCAGTACTGTCCTGGAGAAAACCGGAATCCCTCACGGAAGTACAGTCATTCCTGGGATTTGCCAACTTTTACCGGCGATTTATTCAGGACTATTCCCGAGTGGCAAGACCGCTCACGGAGCTGACGAAAAAGGAAAGCGGAAAGGAATGGTCATGGACCCCAGAAGCGGAGGAAGCATTTCAGGAGCTGAAGAGAAGATTTACCACGGCCCCAATCCTCGCTCACTTCGACGCAACCAAAACCGTCATAATAGAATCGGACGCGTCGGACTTCGCTTTAGGAGCCATCCTGTCGCAAAAAGATGAGAAAAACCGCCTGCACCCGGTCGCCTTCCACTCGAGAAAGTTCACCCCGGCAGAGATCAACTACGAAATCCACGATAAAGAACTGCTGGCAATAGTGGACGCCTTCAAGCACTGGCGGCGCTACTGCGAAGGGGCGATCAATCAAGTGGAAGTCTTCTCAGATCACCAAAACTTGGAATACTTCACCACGACTAAAATCCTCAACCGCCGACAAGCGAGATGGGCGCAAGAACTGGCGGGTATAGACTTCAAAATCTATTACCGCCCCGGAACCCAGAACGGCAAGCCGGATGCGCTATCGAGGCGTTCGGAGTACCGCCCTGAGAAGGGGGGGATAGAAAACCAGCCGATAACAACGGTTTTGGGAAAAAATCACTTTGAAGAACGCCTAGGGCGCTCCCTCATATGCACGTCGGCCCGGATAAGGTCGCTCCCCGCAAGGAAATGGTCGGAAGAATTCCTGGCAGAGGTCAGGAGGGAAGGGAAAAAGGACGAGGCCTATGAGCAGGCCAGAAAACAGGAAGCGGTGGCAGAGGAACTGTCACCGAAGGACCGAAAGGTCAAGGAGCTGAGCTGGGAAAACGACGTATGCTACCGGGGAAAGTTGCTCTGGGTGCCAGAAGGGATGGTACAACGGATCATGGAATCCGAACACGACACCAGGGTAGCCGGCCACATGGGGCAGGATAAAACCATCGAGCTAATCCGGCGAAATTTCTGGTGGCCAAAAATGAACGAACGAATCATTGACTTCGTCAGAAGCTGTCCGGACTGCCAGCGAAACAAGGCCTCCCGACACCGCCCATACGGCCTAATCTCACCCTTGGAACTACCGTATGCCCCATGGCAATCCATAGCAATGGATTTCATCACGGAGCTTCCCCTCTCGGGAGGATGCGACCAGCTATGGGTAATCATCGACCGGTTCACCAAGATGGCGCATTTCCTCCCGCTGAAAAAGGAAAAAAAGACGGCGGCCAATTTAGCAGTTGTTTTCGCCAGGGAAGTATGGAAACACCACGGCCTCCCTACTGACATAGTGTCGGACCGAGACTCCAGATTTACGTCGGAAGTATGGAAGGAGTTCCTACGATCATCAGGAATCCGGCCTCGAATGTCTACCGCATTCCACCCACAAACCGACGGACAAACCGAACGGCTCAACCAGACGATCGAGGCTTACTTACGAGCGTTCGTCGGCAAAGAGCAGGATGATTGGAAACGCCTGCTGCCAATGGCCGAGTTCGCCTACAACAATTCGGCCACCACGGGAAACGGTGTGTCCCCGTTTTACGCTAACTACGGATTCCACCCCGTGGCGGCAGGCCCTGCGCTCTCGGAGCCCCTCAATCCGGCCAGTACGGCCTACGGTCACTGGATGCAGGCGATACACGACGAAGCACGAATTGGACTCGAGGAGGCGCGGGAGAAAATGCGGCGATACACGGACCCGGAACGAAAGGAGCCCCCGGCATACCAAGTAGGAGACTTGGTAATGCTCAACGGCCGCAACATCAAAACGCGCCGTCCCACAAAGAAGCTGGACCACAAAAATCATGGCCCTTTCCAAATCGAAAGGATCCTTTCCCCACTGGCCGTCCGCCTCACGCTGCCACGAAAATGGAAAATCCATAACGTCATCCACGTATCGTTACTCGAACCTTACCGAACCAGCAAACACCGGCCCCCCCCGAACCCTTCGCAGGTACTGAGGGAGGCAGACGACATCGAACAATCGGAGGAATATGATGTCGACGAAGTCATGGCGTCGGCGGAACACGGTCGGGGAAATAAGAAACGAATCCTCTACCTCGTCAAATGGCTCGACTTTCCGGAACGCAAAGACTGGACGGAAGAACCATTCGACAACTTTTCGGTAGGCGGTCTGGAGAAACTCCGAGAGTTTCATCAACGAAACCCAGGCGCGCCGAGGGACTACCGGCTCTCCGATGCTTAATTGGGATGGCCATGAAAGGGCCCAACGAAGCACGAGTGGTAGTAGGGATGAAGGGACGAAGGACCTCACACACACGACACGGTGGGCCAACTTTCGGAATAAGGAACCGGCGGTTCGGAACCCGGCCGCGGGTGCACCCCGCCCCCGACCGCGCGAGCACTCCTCGGCACGCCTACAGAGTGGCCACTACCCGGAACTCGGTTACCAGCATGAAGGGCACCATAGGCTCTCCCCGTACGCAAAGGAGCCTGGACCGAACCGACCCCGGAACTGAAGTCCGAAACGAGGCACCGACCGAACGACAAGACCCGCTTCTCGGGCACCGAGGCACCAGAGTGACCAGCCTCCCTGTCAGACCTACGCAGGGTACCTCACTATCCGGTACGAGGAATCAGGGAGCCCGGGAAGGGAGATACGGGATAACGACCGAGAAGGCGCGGGCACTTTCAGACACGCTTGCTTCATCCGGAATGAGTTGTCGTGGCCTCTATCTAAATCCCGGTTACCAGCCCTCGGCCCACCGAATTCCTACCCGACTCTCCGAGGAACTGGGTCCCGGTAGGGACAAAAGCGAGGTCTGGCATAGGACTGGACGGCAGTAGGAGTACGCACCGGCTTACTCCGAGGGCCCAGCCATCTCGACGGATTACAGAGGGTCTCGACAGACTACATGACCTGATCCAGTGGCTGGGAGGGCTGCAGGGGAGGAGGACTGCAGTCCGTGACGCTGATGGGAACCCAGCGTTGAAAGAACTACACCACTGGGAAAAGGAGGGCTACTTAGATAGAAAGAAAACGCTTCGGGACGAAGCTAAGGAAGGGGGGAGGTAGTGTTATACATAGGTATCGAGTGCAGGAGACAACCCCGTAGACACCCCAAAGGAGGAGACCGAAGGAGAGGGGAGCGGAAAGCGGGAGGGCTTTACTCCGGTCCTAGCCGCTTGAAAGCGAACCTCGGTCTCAGAGAGTCTAGGCGGGAGATAAGAAACGGGATTAAGAGTTACGGCCGTAAGAGTACGGACTTAGGACCTTAAACCCGGAGGTGCGGGGAGATTGCAGGAAGCGGGAAACTTTACTCCGGTTACCCCGCCGAGCTGCAGGAGACCCCCGCCTCCCTTATCAACACCCCGGCCAGGGCCAATGAACCCTCCCCGTGGCCCAAGAGCCTCGGGGGAACCTTAGGCCGACTCACCGGATCTCACTCAGGGCTCTCGAGGATAAAAAGAGCAGGGAGCTCGCCTCGAGGGAACGACTCATCGGCACAAAGATCCTCACAAAAACATTACCACCGAAAACCCACACGCAAGATCTAAGATTATTCCGTTGTGAATTATCGAAAGTAGCCTGATTACCTTTGATTTGCTCTACACTCCGGTTACGATACAACCCCAGTGTCACACCATGCCTCTCCCGATTCCCTGTGCCAAACTGCGACCCCGGAACCCCACCAAATCGGCCAAAGCCTTGGCGCAGCACGGTGGCGAGTACGACTCAATATGACACGACAAGTATGAGTACGCATCGGCCTACTCAGAGGGCCCAGCCGTTCCGACAGATTACAGAGAAGGATGCCCTGATCCGGCGGCTGGGAGAGCTGCAGGGGTGGAGGACAGCAGTCCGTAACACTGCAAGAAACTCAGCGTTGAAAGAATCTCACGATCCAAGAAAGAGACGGGCTACAAAAAATCAGCACTCGGGACGAGGCTAGGAGGGAGGGGAGGTAGTGTTACACTTGAATATTGCGCAGAGCACCCAGAGTATCTAGATTACTTAGCGACAGAGTAGTAGGAGGACTATCGGGTGACAGATGGAGGATCAAGAGTCTAGGCCGGAGTTAAGGAGCCGGAGACGAACTCTCGGCCGAGAGATCGAACCCCGCCGGGAGAGATCGAACCTTGCGGGGATCGGCCCAGAGACCTCCGAGGTGAGTGCAAACGAGCTGAGGGAATATGGCCGAACTAGTCCCCTTGCGGCGGGAGGACACGTACGCAGAGAGACTGTGTCCTTGCGGGGACTGGCTTGGATCCTTGCGGGGGAAGCCACGTACGAGGTCTAGACGCTGGTTCCCCGCTCAGGCGCATAAGACAGCTCATCTCCCTTATCATCACCCCGGCCAGAACCAATGATCCGCCCACGGGGTCCATGCACCTCGGGGGAATCCAAACCCGAGTCACCACTTCTCACGCTGAGTCATCAGATCTCACGACGACTCTTTCTCTACAAAAGAAAGAAGATTTCTCCCCTCGACGAAGGGAAATCAGCACGAACATCCTTTCCAACACTACCACCGAACCCACACACAAGATCTAAGATTATTCCGTTGTGAATTATCGAAAGTAGCCTGATTACCTTTGATTCTCTGCACACTCCGGTTCCCCCACAACCCCAGTGTCACAGTAGTTCCCCGGTGGCCAGTGGGAAGTGTGCCTAGAGGATCGCTTGTTCGCGGTCGTGGTGGCCCTCCGCGACGGTCCCGTCCTCTCGGACTAGCGCCTGACCGGTCTTGTCAATTCTGGGCGTCGTATATCTCGCCGCCGTCCACATCTTGTTCCCATCCACCTCTTACAGGAACCGATTCCAGCAGTCCCTCTTTGCCTTTATTATCGCCCTCCTGAATTCTCACCTTGCCGCCTTCACCTGTGAGATCCTGGCTACCCTCCACTTCCTCCTTGCCCGTCCCAGGTCCTTCGTCAGCTCCTTAAGCTCCTCGCACCACCATGGCTTTGACCGTGAGCTCCACCTCTTCTTTCTTGCATGCTCATCTAGTGTCACGGTCATTGCCTCCCTGAGCGATCCTGCCGCCTCAACCACTTGCTTTGTACTGTCATCCGACAGGACTGGGGTTCTCCCTACTCCTGCCAGATAACATTCCCGCGCCTTCGCCCTCCTCTCCTCCTACTTCCTCCGGTCCTCTTCTTCGTCCTCTCTTGTGGGATCCCACCCGCTGATGTCCCAGCCGGTGGTTTCCGTTCTCGTGTCAGCTCTCGGGTCGGGGGTGCCCTGCACCTCCCACGTGATGAGCTCGTGGTCTGATCTAGTCGCCTTTTCACCAAGCAGGCTCCAATTCAGCTCCACATTCGGCGAGGACAGGGTGAGATCGATAATCGAATGGATCTTAGCCCCCGGTCCTATCCTCGTAGCCTCCTTTGTGTTCCACACAAAGAGACCTTCGTTTTCTATGAGCTGCTCCCAGAAGATGTGGTTTCTGTTGCGTGTCGTCATGGGGTTCCACATCTTGCTGTGAGCATTCATATCGCCAGCGACAATGACTCGCCCGTGTCTGGCGATTTCGGTCCAGGCCGCACGCTACGCTGGTCTGTTTGCCTCACTTCCTTTGTGCTGGTCATACAGGTTGGCAACGGTGAAGGCTTCCCCGCCCGGGGGGGCCACCTCCACCACCTGCACATGATTCTGCCACTCTCTTGCCAATTCTTCCAACTCCGTCACCCTGCACCTTGATGCCCGGTTGACCACTATCCAGCACTTGGCCGGCACCTGCTCCTCACCCCTAATGAACGCGAAACTTGGGTGGGAGCGCGTGCTGTCCTTCTCTTTGACTTCTCTTGGCTCTTGAATGAGAACCAAGTCCGCTTCCATCCTGACTGCCGTTTCCAACACCGCCTCCAACACCTGACCCCCACTTGCGCAGTTGTGCTGCAGCGCGAGCAGCTTTTGGTTTTCCCGGGGGATCGCCATCAGATGGCTACGTGTGGGGCGACGCCACTTGATTCCTCTTCCGCAGTCTCCATCGCATCCTCCGTTGCCTCCACGGTCCATTCCGCGGGGGGGGTGGCAAGGCTCACAACAGGCACCCAGTTCAGCGGCCCCGATGACCCCGAATTCCTAGCCTTGTCGCTTCCTTGGGGTCCGGGCCCGGTGGTCAGGGTGGGGGGAGGAGCCCGGCTACACTCTAGCTCCTCCCTAGTCTCCGGTCGCGGGGTGGCTGCGCGCCCCCCTCTGGCAATCTGGATGGTGGCACCCTTGGCCTTGCACCTGGCATCTTGCTCTGGGTGGATTCCTCCGCAGTTCGGGCACTTCACTGCCGTGTGCGGACAGATCTTGCCTTGCTTGCCAAAAGACGCCACCTCACACCTGTTGTTACACCCTAAATACTACAGGGTCGGAATACGGATACGGACCAGGCAGGAAGGTATCGGAAACTCGTCACACGGTCTTAGGACGGCATACCGAGACCGGGCAACCGACAGTGTCGGGGCTCGGCTCGGGTCAAGCGGCTCTGCGGCACCAGGAGGTCCCTGGGCCAAGTACCGGCACAGACCGGGAAAGCGCAAGTGTTGCCACGGAGGAAGACAACCTTGGTGGTCATCATAAGAAGGACAAGCAATCGGAAGGAAACGGGAA
>Ga0307516_10003770_pt1 | contig 19267 bp, 17 predicted proteins | sample 19_EM_MG_FD_203310 | JGI IMG/M metagenome (GOLD analysis project Ga0307516, IMG submission 203310) | Populus trichocarpa ectomycorrhiza microbial communities from riparian zone in the Pacific Northwest, United States - 19_EM | ecosystem: Host-associated > Plants > Roots > Unclassified | place... | reverse complement strand
AGCGAGAGCATCGCACCGCGCTCGCGCCCAGCGCCGGAGCGGCCGCCGGTCGAGACCTGCGTGATGATGCCCGGCGCATGCTTGCGGATGCCGGCGAGCACCTCGGCGAACCGCTCGGGCGCCGAGGTTGGCGTCTCGTCGTCGTTGCGCACGTGCAGGTGCACGAGGGTCGCTCCAGCCTCGTAGGCGGCCTGGGTGGATTCGATTTGCTCGCTGATGCTGATCGGCACCGCGGGGTTGTCCTTTTTCTTCGGCAGCGAGCCCGTGATCGCGACGGAGATGATGCAGGGGAGCGTCATTTGCAATCTCATTCAAGCGGCAAGCCGACATAGTTCTCCGCCAGCGCGGTGGAGGCCGCTTGCGAACTCGTCACGTAGTCCAGTTCGGCAACCTGCAGTCGATGCTGAAATGCATCAGAGCCCGGGAAAGTATGCATCATCGATGTCATCCACCAGGAAAACCGCGTCGCCTTCCAGACGCGACGCAGTGCAGTTTCGGAGTACCGATCGAGAAGCTCATCGTCGCGCTTCTTGTAGTGCGCGACCAAGCCGCGTGCAAGAAGTTGGGCATCGGAAGCCGCGAGGTTCAGTCCTTTCGCGCCGGTGGGTGGGACGACGTGGGCCGAATCACCTGCGAGAAACATGCGGCCATGGCGCATGGGTTCGACCACGAGGCTTCGCATGCCGATCACGGCCTTGCTGAAGATCTTGCCCTCCTTCGGTTCCCAGCCATCGCGCGTCGCCAGCCGGGCACGAAATTCGGCCCAGATTCGATCGTCGGACCACTCATCGACCTTTTCGGTCGGTGAGCACTGAAAATACATTCGCTGAACCTGTGGCGAGCGGGTGCTGACGAGAACGAACCCTCTTTTGCTCATCGAGTAGATCAGTTCATCCGACGACGGCGGCGCCTCGCACAGGATGCCGAACCAGCCGAAGGGGTACAAGCGCTCATACACGTTGAGCGTGTCCTTCGGGATCGAGGGGCGGCTGATGCCCTGTGTGCCGTCACAGCCGGCGACGAAGTCGCAGTCGATCTCGTGAATCGAGCCGTCGGCACTGCGATACCGGACCTTGGGTGCCTTGGAGTCGATGTCGTGGACGCTGACATCGAAGGCGTCGAACCGGATGTCACCTCCTGTCTCCAGCCGCACCTTGACCAGGTCTTTGATCACGTCATGTTGCGCGTAGATCTTCACCGCCTTACCGCCGGTCAACGCGGCGAGATCGATGCGCGCATCGCGCCCGTCGTACCGGAGAACGATGCCTTCGTGGCGCAGGCCCTCGGACATCATGCGCGAGCCAGCACCAATCTCGTTCAGGAGGTCGACGGTGCCTTGCTCAAGGACCCCCGCCTTGATGATCTCTTCGATGCTGGAGCGGCTCTGTTTCTCCACGATCACCGACTCGATGCCGTTGAGGTGCAGGATGTGCGACAACAGCAAGCCGGCAGGGCCGGCTCCGATGATGGCAACTTGTGTACGCATGGTAGGTCTCCTTCGATCAGTGATCTCTTGCTTCACGCTGCTTGCGGCGCGCCTGTTCGATCGAAGAGTTGGAGCCCCAACCTGTCTCGGACGAGATGCAAGCCGAAGTCCGACGACTAGTTGGTTCCCGCCACGTCCTTGCCCGTTTCCGCAAATCCCTGTGAAAAACTCATCGAAGTCTTCCGAGGGTTGCGATTGACCATCAAGCGAACCACGTCGCCGCGCGCGTAGTGCCCGGAGGGGTCGTACGCGGCCTTCGCGATGGCGATCATCGACAGATCGATGTCGGCGTACAGGATGCCCTCCTGGTCCTGCGGCAAGTGCTGCACGAGCGGCTGCCCGTCGGGCCCGAAGATCATCGAGTACCCACCGCCGGGTTTGCCGCCATCGGCATTGAGAAGCTGCGCTTTCTCGGGCGTGTCGCAGAGCGTGTCGAACATGTCCTGGCCGGTGATGGCAGAGGCGTGAAGTACGAAGCAGCCACCTTCCAAGGCGTAGATCTGGCTGGCGGCCAGATTGACCTCATGACCCAGCGCGTACGCGGTTCCGCGATAGAGGGTGAATGACGGCCAGGAGGCGACGTGGACCTGCTCGTTCATCGAGTACATCGCGTACTTCGACAAGGGCTGGATGTGTTCCGCACAACACAACGCGCCCAGCCGGCCGACGCTGGTGTCCACGACCTGGAAGTCCGACCCGTCGCCTTCGCCGAACAAGGTGCGCTCGACGTGCGTGGGCTTGAGCTTGCGGCGCTTGAACAGCATCTCCCCGGAATCACTGATGAGTGCCTGGCTGAGGTACAGCGTTCCGCCGTCGACCTCGGAGAACCCGATGACGACATTGATCCTGGCCTTCGCGCAGGCTGCGCTCAGCGCTGCCAGTTCAGGACCGTCCGCTCGCAGCGAATTGGCGTGATAGCGCGGCACGAACTGCATGCCCCAAGCCGGCGTGCCCAGCCACAGCCACCACGGGTACCCGGGAATCCAGACCTCGGGGAATGCAAGCAATTTGGCGCCGGCTGCAGAAGCTTCGTTGATGAAGCCGACCGCCTTGTCGACCGACGCCTTGGCGTTCATGAAAACCGGGGCGGCTTGAACGACCGCGATCTTGAATGCTGTTTCGGACATGGCGTGCCTTTGACGTTCGTGGAGGATGGAAGCTACGGGTAGGGCATGTCGCGCCGCACGCCGAAGGGATCGATGGACCAGCGGCTGGAGATCAGGCTCCAGGCTCCCCCAGGCGCAAGCACCATCGTGGCGATCGCCAGACTGCCCAGGCCGATGAAGTACCAGGCGCCGTAGCCGGCGAAGCTCTCGCGCAGCAGGAAGTACAGCAAGGTTCCGAGGATGGGCCCCTCGATGGTGCCGATGCCGCCGAGCACGGCGATGAAGATGGCGGCGGCCGTCCAGTTCAACGAGAAGGACGCGTCCGGTGTGACCTGCAGCGTGTTCATGTAGGCCACGGCGCCGGCAACGCTCGTGAGCGTCGCCGCGATCACCCACAGGGCCAGCTTGGCGCGCTGCACCGAAACACCACAGGCCGCCGCGGCCGGCTCGGCATCGCGAACGCTCATCAGGGCCAGGCCGAGGCGCCCACGCAGCACGGCCCTGGCCACCAGCAGCGCACCGATGCCCACGGCAGCAGCGGCCCAATAAACGCCCGCGTTGCGGGTCCAGCGATCGAATTCACCCAGCGCCTCCAGTGGCATGCCGCCACCCGCACCGAGCCATTCGCTGTTCAGCGCCAGGATGCGCATCATCTCGGCCACCACCCAGGTCCCGACCGCGAAGTGCGGTCCACTGAGCCTGAACATCGGCAACGCACTGGCCAGCGCGAACAGCGCACCCGCTGCCCCTCCCAGCGGCAAGGCCAGCCACGGGTTCATGCCGAGCTTGTTCGAGATGGCGAACAACGCATACGCGCCCACGCCGACAAACATGTGCTGCCCCACCACCACGAGACCGCCGTAGCCGGCCAGAAGGTTCCATGCCAAGGCCACGGTGAAGACCGTGAAGACCTCGACCAGCAGGCGCTGCATGCTGAAGCTTGCGAACCACGGCAACCCGACGAGCAGTGCGATTCCGATGCCCAGCAACAGGAGCTTCAAAGCCTTCCTGCGTGGTCCTGCCGGCTGCGGCGCGTCGATCGAGACAGCGGCGGTCATCGCTCATTCCTTGCGAACAGCCCTTGCGGCCTGGCCAGCAGCGCCAGCAGGAACACGAGGTGGCCAAAGAACGGGCCCAGGCCCGAAGAGATCTTGGCGCCGAACAGTTGTGCCACGCCGATGAGCAGGCCGCCGATGAACGTTCCCCATACGTTGCCCAGGCCGCCCAGCACCACGGCTTCGAACGAGTAGAGCAGGCGCTCTGGCCCCGCCGTGGGGGAAAACGGGGTGCGGATGCCGTACAGCACTGCGGCCACAGCGATGACAGCGAGCACGAATCCGGTGATGAGCGCGAAGAAGTTGCGATCGTCCACCCCGACCAGCCGGGCGGTGGCGGGATCGTCGGCCACGGCACGGGCCTGGCGACCCCAGTGACTGTGCCCGATGAGCCAGGCCGTCATCGCAAAGATGGCAACGCTGACGAGCGTCGATACCAACGGGAGTAGTCCCAGTGAGACGCCGCCGATGTCGAAGCCGTGCAGCGCAAGGTCGCCGGCCTGCAGGCTTCGTGTATCGGCCGTGAACACCTCCTGGAGCACGTTCTGCAAGACGATGGACAGGCCGAAGGTCAAGAGCAGCGGCGACAGCGGCCCGCGGCCGACGACCCGGTTCAGCAGCAGGCGTTGAAGCAGCCAGCCGATGCCGAACATCGCCGGAACCACGACGATCATCGACGTGAGCGGACCGGCGCCCAGCGCCTGCATCACGGTGCTGCACAGATAGGCGCCCAGCACGATCAGGTCGCCGTGGGCGATGTTGATCATCTTCATGACGCCCAGGCTCAGGCTCAGCCCCAGACCGAACAGCGCATACAACGCGCCCAACATCAGTCCGCCAGTGAGTGTCTCGATGGAAGTCTGCATGTCACATCCCGAAGTAGGCTTGGGCGACCTTGGCGTGGTCCGCGCGCTCGGACTGCCCCTCGAGCACCACGCGGCCCTTCTGGATGCAGTAGTAGCGGTTGGACTCGGACAGTGCGCGCTTGACGTTCTGCTCCACCAGCACGATGGCCAGGCCTTCGCCGCGTGCGCGGCCCAGCAGGTTGTAGACCTCGTGGACCGCCAATGGCGACAGGCCGAGAGAGATCTCGTCGCACAGCAGATAGCTCGGGTTGCACACCAGTGCGCGCGACAACGCAACCAGCTGCTGCTGACCACCGGACAACGCAGTCGCCGGCCGATGCTGGAAGCCTTCCATCACCGGAAACTCGCGAAGCAGACGCTCCACGGTCCAGGGGCCCTGACGCCCATTTCGCGCGGCCAGCAGCAGGTTCTCCCGGACAGTCAGGCTGGGAAAGAGGCGTCGGCCTTCCGGCACCAGCGCAATGCCGCGGGCAAGCTGCTTGCGCTCCGGCTCGCCACCGATGGCCACGCCGTCGAGCTGCACACCGTCGTGACGAACGCTCAACGCGCCGACGATGGCCTTCATGAGCGTCGATTTGCCGGCCCCGTTCGAGCCGATCAGCGCGACGGTTTCGCCCGGCGCCACCGCCATGCTCAACTCGAACAGCGCCTGGAAAAGCCCGTAATGCGCATCGAGGCGGTCAATGCGGAGCATGCGCAACCTCTCCGTCCATGTCCGAGCCCAGGTAGGTGTCGCGAACGAGCTGGCTGCCCATGACGGTTCGCGGGTCTCCGTCGGTCAGCACAGCGCCGTCGGCGAGCACGACCAGGCGGTCCGCGGCCGAGACCAGCGCGTGCACCAGGTGCTCGATCCAGATCACGGTGACGCCGCTCTGGTGGATGGCCACGACGAGTTCGATCAACTGCACCACCTCCGCTTCGGTCAGTCCCCCCGCGACTTCGTCGAGCAGGAGCAGTCGAGGCTGGGTGGCGATGGCTCTGGCGAGCTCCAGGCGTTTGCGCTGCAGCAGCGTCAGGCTGCCGGCGATCTTGTTGCCCACAGGGGCGAGCCCCGTCCGGTCGAGGGCTTCGCGCGCTTGCTGCTGCGCTGCCCGTCCGTGAAGACCAGCCCCGAAGGTGGCGGCAACCAAGGTGTTCTCGTAGGTCGTCATCCCCTGGAATGGCTGCGGAATCTGAAAGGTGCGGCCAATGCCGGCGCGGCACCGCTTGTCGGCGTCGAAGGCGGTCACGTCGGCGCCCTCGAGCAGCACCGTGCCGCTGTCGCAGCGCAAACCGCCCGAGATCAAGCCGAACGCTGTGCTTTTGCCAGCGCCGTTCGGGCCGATGACCCCGACGAATTCGCCCTCCTCGACGGAGAGCGTCAACCCAGGGATCACCAGCATGTCGCCGTAGCGCTTGGTGACCTGGCGCAGTTCGAGCAGCACGGCCGGTCCTTCAGGCCAGCTTGAGCAACTCGAACTTGCGCTGCACCGGAATCTCCGGCGCAGTGCGGTTGTGCGTGATGAAGATCTCCGGCTTGCCACCGGCATTCAGGCGCCACTGACCACCGACCACGCGCATCTTCGAGACGTTCTTGATGCCGCTGGCCGTGAAATCCAGGCGGCCGATGATCGTGTCGTGTTTCATCACGCGCACGGCATCGGCAACTTTCGCCGGGCTCTTCGGATCGCCACTGGCCTTGAGCGCCTGGATGCCGGCTTCGAACAGTGCGTGCACCACGCCGATCGGCTGGGTCCACTCGCGCTTCGTCGCGGCGGTGTAGCTGTCGGCGAGCTGGCGTGCTGTCTGGCCAGTGATGCTCGACTTGAACGGATAGGCCGGGGTCCACCAGATCTCGGTGGACATGCCCTCGGCGCGCGAGCCCAGCGCGGATACCGCACCTGGGAACAGCAGTGCCTTGGCCACCGTGGCGACCTTGGGCTTGAAGCCCATTTGCGCCGACTGCTTGACGAACGAAGCCCACTCCGGCGGGTTGAACAGGCCGGTGACGATCTCGACGTTCTCTTTCTTGAACGCCTGGATGTAGGACGAGAAGTCGTCCGCCCCGACCGGGAACTTGCCGATGTCGACGATCTTGTAGCCGGCCTTGGCGAAGGCGCTCGGCATGCCCAGCTTGGGGTCTCCCATCGCGTTGCCTGGCACGTCGTTCGTGAAGGCGGTGCCGACGATCTTGCTGGACGGGATGTCGCGCCAGATGTCGAGGTACACGTCGGCAATGTCTTCGAGACCCCAGAAGAAGTGGAAGACGCTCTTGAATCCCTTGGCGGGATCGCCCTTCAGCGGGAACATCCAGGCCTGCCACGGGCCGACCGTCGAGATGCACGGCACACCGTTCAGTTCACACTGCTGCGACACGTTCGGGCCGATCGCCACTTGCGCCAGCATCAGGTCGATGTTGTCCTTGTTGATCAGTTCGGCGGCAAGGTTGGATTGACGGTCCGGGCTGCTCTGGTCGTCGCGCGCCAGGATCTCGACCTTGTACTTCTTACCGCCCACCGTCAGGCCGTCGCCCAATGACTTTCGGACCTGTTCGAGGATGAAGTCGTCGGCTTCCGCGAACGGAGAGAACGGGCCGGTCCTGGGGCTGATGTAGCCGATGCGGATCGTGTCCTTGTCGGCGGCCGCCCAGGCGCTGCTGATGGGCCCCAAGGCTGCCGAAGCCGACAGCGCGGCAGCACCTTTCAGGAAGCCCCGCTTTGCCGTGTCCGTGCCGAACGCCACGGTGTCGTCGAATCGATCTGCTTGCTTGTCCAAGTTGCTCTCCGTTGTGCCTGCTTCCGGGTGACCGGGCCTGAGGAGAGACTGTGCGGCGAGCGTGCCAAAACGACTGTGCTGAGACAGTTCGAATACTTGTCTGAAACGGCCGGCGCGCCACCGCGCACGTTGCACTGCGTCGGACCTGTCGACTAGGGTTTCTTGGCACCGAACTTGCGATTAACGTTGCGAAAATCTTGCCCTGATGCGCGCGCGCGTCAGTCATTTGAGTTTCGCCCAATGAACGTGCACCCCGTGTGATTCGCACCTGCGAAGTCGATGATCGCCATGCCTCTCGCCACACTCACTGCTGCTCCTGAGGTCATCACGGCCACGACGGCCGGCTTGCCCGGCCGTGACAAGTTCGACTTCTGGCATGACGTGGTGTGCCGCACCGTGGTGGACCTCGAGTGCCGGCCCCAGGGCACGGACCCGTTCGATGCGTCTGTCCGAGGCGTGCGTTTCAACGCATTCAACTTGTCGACCATCGAGGCGACAGCGCATCGCGTATCGCGCTTGCCTTCGGGCATCTCGCGATCCGGCAGTGACGCGCTGATCTTCAACTTCGTCGTCGCCGGGCGAGCGCTGGCCGAGCAGGATGGGCGCTCGGTCGTGCTGGGCCCAGGCGACGGGGCCGTGTGCGATGCCGAGCGTCCCTACATGCTCCGGTTTGATGATGCCTTCAAGGTGCTGACGGTGAAGTTGCCGCGCGCCGCGTTGAGCCATCGTGCGGCCAGCGTGCACCGGGTCACGGCGCTCAGCCTGGCGGAGTCGGGGCAACTCTGCCCGATCGTCTTCGCTTACCTGGTCGGATTGACCGAGCGTGCCGCACACCTTGGCGCCAGCAGTGCCGACAAGGTCACCGGAAACTTCGTCGACCTTCTCGGTGCCGCGCTGGACGAAGCCATCGCCAACTCGCCGCTGCCGCTTTCGGAATACCGGTCGATGGCACTGATGCGCGTCAGGGAGTTCGTCGAGAGGCATCTGGGTGACAGCGAGCTGGAGCCCGCCACCGTGGCCTCGACGCTCAAGCTGTCACCGCGCTACATCAACAAGCTGTTCGAGGCCGACGGCACATCGCTGTCGCGCTACATCTGGCGACGGCGGGTCGAGAGAGCGGCGATCGACTTGCGCGATCCCGCCATGCAAGCCGTGGGCATCTCGGCCATTGCGATGGGGCTGGGCTTCAATGACCTGAGCCACTTCAGCCGCGTCTTCCGCCAGCGCTTCGGGACCTCGCCACGCGGCTATCGCGTGGATGGATCACAAGGTCATTGATCGGCGTCGCGAACCTGCGCGAGCGACGCGTGTTCAAGCCGCCATGCCGCGCAGATCTGAGACCCGCGATGCGCCGAGCAAGATCATCGTGCGGATGAAATCGTCGCTGAACAGCTTCAGCACGCCTTCGACACCGGCCTGACCGCCTGCGGCGAGGCCGTAAAGCAAGGGCCGTCCGAGGAAGACCGCATCGGCGCCGAGCGCTATCGCCTTGGCAATGTCGCCACCACGCCGAATGCCGCTGTCCAGGAACAACGGAATGCGGCCGCCTACGGCCTTAGCGATACTGGGGAGCGCGGAGATGGCCGAGGGCGATGCATCGAGCTGGCGCCCACCGTGGTTGGACACGATCAGACCATCCACGCCGTGGTCGATCGCGAGCCTTGCGTCGTCGGGATGCAATACACCCTTCAAGACCAGCGGGCCTGGCCAGGACTGACGCAGCCACTTCAGGTTGTCCCAGACCAGGGTGCGGTCCATGGCGCGGGCCAGCAACGCGGCCTGCATCTCGGCCGAACCGGCGGCCTCGCCATCGGCGGTCAGGTTCGCAAAATCCGGCGCCCCGTTCCTTGCCATGCTTATTGCCCAGCGCGGGTGGGTCAGCACATCCCAGGCCAACCTCGGCGTGGGCTTGAAAGGCATGCGAAATCCGTTGCGAGCGTCGAGTTCACGATTGCCGCTCACGGGTACATCGACCGTGAGGACGAGCACCTGAGAGCCCGCCCGGTGCGCACGCTGGACGATGCGTTCGGCCACGGTCCTGTGCATCACGTACAACTGCATCCACTGCAAGCCCTGCGGCGCAGCGGCACGAACGTCTTCCACGCGCATGTTGGACGCCGTCGACTGGGTAAAGGGGATTCCCGCCTTGGCCGCAGCCCGAGCGAGCATCGCATCCCCGCCGGGCCGCACAAGGCCATTCAAGCCGGTCGGTGCAACGCCGAAGGGGAGTTGCCATGTCCTGTCCAGTACCTCGATCGTCGTATCGATCTGACTGGTGTCGCGTAGAACCCGCGGCAGAAGGCGAAGATCATCAAGGTCCGCCCGGTTGCGACAAAGGCAATTGCCATCGTCCGCAGATCCATCGACGTAGTCGAAGACGAAGCGGGGAAGAGATCGCCGCGCCTGTTGTCGGTAGTCTTCCGCATTCAAGAACATGACGCACCCTCGAGCTTGTGCACCGCCTCAACCCTGGTACGAAGGATCGATGCGATCCAGCAATCGAAGCAGTGCCTGCCAATCCCGGCCCTTGACGTAGGTGTCGTCGCCTGCGAACTGGCTGCTGGTGCGTTGGCTCACGGCTGCGGGCGGATGGATCACCGCGCTGCCACCCGACAGCGCGGCGATCTGGATCTGGCACGCACGCTCAAGGAAGAACATCAATTCGAACGCCTCGCGCACACTGCGCCCCATCGTCAGCAGCCCATGGTTGCGCAGGATCAGCACGTCCTTGTTGCCGATGTCCGCGACCAGGCGCACCTGCTCATCGGCGTCGAGCGCAATCCCCTCGAAGTCGTGGTATGCCAATCGATCGAGCAACTTGAAGGCGTGCTGCGAGATCGGCAACAGACCGTGCGCCTGAGCCGCGACACCGGCGCCCGCTGCGGTGTGGGTGTGCAGGACGCAAGCCACCTCGGGCCGTGCCGCATGGATGGCACCGTGGATCACGAACGCCGCCGGATTCACGTCGAGCGGAGCGTCCTCGACCAGATTCCCATGAACATCAACCTTCACGAGGTTGGAAGCCGACACCTCCTCGTACAGCAAGCCGAAGGGATTGATCAGATAGTGCTCATGGCTGCCGGGGACACGCACTGAGATGTGGTTGTAGATCCAGTCGGTCATGCGAAAGTGAGCGATCAGGCGGTAGCAGGCTGCGAGCTCGACCCGGGCCGCCCATTCCTCTGCACTCACCCGCGCCTTCGATGACTTGCGCTGCTCCAGCAATTGGCGAAGTTGTTCGTTGCTCAACATGAGTTCTGCTTTCAGTGTTGTTGGGGGACGGCCTGCGTACTTGCACGCGCACTCTCGGCGAGGTGAACGAGTGTCAGCAGGCACTCGGTGTGAACCACCTTCATTCCAAGGCGGTTTGCAGCAGCGACCACCGCGCCATTGATGAAGTCAATTTCGCTGGCACGGCCCGCCAGCACATCCTGAAGCATCGACGGTTTGTGCCCCACATGGGTCGCCATGGCGTGGGCTACGTTGGACCGGGTCTTGGCACCGTCGGCTTCCACGCCGTTGGCCCGAGCCACCGCGATCACTTCGTCCACGATGCTCATCGCCAGCGTCTGCCCGCCGGAGGCGCCGTTGAGTTGATCCACGGTGCAGCGTGTCACAGCGCAAAGGCTGTTCAGCGCTGCGTTGAAGGCTACCTTCTCCCACACCGCTGCCCAGACATTGCGGTCAGCCTCCGCACGCAGACCGGCATTCGCCAAGGCGCTGGCGACCCGTGCGAGTACTTCTCGCTTCGCACCGTCCGCGGTCGACAGACGGATGGCGCCCTGACCGTGCGAATGCACATGTCCTGGGGCGACGCTATCCGCTGGCCAAGTCGTCACACCCACCAGGATGCGCTCCAGCGGCAGGAATTCACCGATGACCTCGACGTTGCCCAGGCCGTTCTGCAAGGTCAGGACACAGGTATCGGGCCCGAGCAGCCGCCGTACGCCCTGGAGCGCAGCCCGGGTGTGCAGCGTCTTGGTGAAGACGATCAGCAGTTCCGGTATTTCGCTCGCTTCATCCGGCCGGCAAGCCCGGAGGTTTGTGACTCGGCGGTCCCCTCGGTCTGTCTGCAGCCGCAGGCCCACCGTCCGTATCGCATCGAGGTGGGCTTGATTCAGGTCAAGCAGCGTCACCGCTTCGCCCGCCTCGGCCAGCAGGCCACCGAACAGCGAGCCCATCGCGCCCGCGCCGAGAATGGAGATCTTCATGTCGGTACCTTGATCAGCGGGTTGCCAGGACAGGGCAGCTGCAACATGCGCGTGGGTGGAAGATCGCGGCGCCCCGGCCGTGGCGAGCTCAGAACGGGTAGTGGCGCGGCGTGGTCTGGACGGTGATCCAGCGCAGATCGGTGAATTCAGCGACACCGGCCTTGCCGCCGAAGCGCCCGATGCCGCTGCCCTTGACGCCACCGAAGGGCATCTGCGCTTCGTCGTGGACCGTGGGCCCGTTGACGTGGCAGATGCCCGACTCGATTCGTCGGGCCACGTTCAGGGCCCGTGCCACGTCGCGGCTGAAGACGGCCGACGACAGGCCGTAGTCGTTGTCGTTGGCGCAGGCAATGGCTTCCTCGTCGCCACGGACCCGGACGATGCCCTTCACCGGCCCGAACGATTCGTCCTGGTAGATGCGCATCGCGGGCGTGACGCGGTCGAGCAGCGTGGCCGGGAACAGCGTGCTGTCGGCCTTGCCCCCGCAGACCAGGGTCGCGCCCTTGGCCAGCGCGTCGTCGATCAGCGCATTGCAGCGCTCCACGGTCTTTATGTCGACGACCGAGCCCAGCACGACCGGGCCCTTGCGCGGGTCACCGAGCGGCAAGGCGCTGGCTTTGGTCGCGAGCCGAGCCACGAAGTCGTCGGCGATCTTCTCGTCGACCACGATGCGTTCGGTGGACATGCAGATCTGCCCCGAGTTGGCGAATGCGCCGAAAGCAGCGGCGTTCACGGCAGCATCGAGGTCCGCATCGTCGAGCACCAGCAGCGGCGCCTTGCCACCCAGTTCGAGCACCACCGGCTTCAAGTACTTCGCGCAACTGGCGGCAATGATCTTGCCCACGTGCGTCGAGCCCGTGAAGTTGACGCGCCGCACGGCGGGGTGCGCCACCATCGCTTCGACGACCGCCCCGGCGTCGGCCGGCGCATTGGTCAGGAAGTTCACCACGCCGTTGGGAAATCCGGCTTCCTGCAGCGACTCGACGATCAGGCCGTGCGTTGCGGGGCATAGTTCGGAACCCTTCAGGACGACGGTGTTCCCGCAGGCCAGTGGCACCGCGATGGCCCGCATTCCGAGGATGACGGGCGCGTTCCACGGTGCCATGCCGAGCACCACGCCGGCCGCCTGGCGCACGCCCAGGGCCAGGTTGCCGGGCACATCGGAAGGGATCACCTCGCCGGCGATCTGCGTCGTCATGGCCGCTGCCTCCAGCAGGATGCCGGCCGCCAGATGGACGTTGAACCCGGCCCACATCGCCGAAGCGCCCGTCTCGGCGGCCATCGCTTCCGCGAACTTCGAACCCTTGGCCTCCAAGGCTGCTGCGGCTTTCAACAGCAGCGCGCGGCGCTCGCCGGGACCCGTGGCAGACCATGCCGGAAAGGCCTTGGCCGCAGCATCGACAGCGGCGATGGCGTCGGCCACCGTCGCGGCGGGCGCGCGCGTGGCCACGCTGCCGTCAAGCGGGTTGCGCCGCTCGAATGTGGCGCCAGTGCTGGCCTGGGTGTGCTCGCCGTTGATGAGCATCGAGATGGTGTTCATGTCTTGTCTCCGTTTGAAGTGGTTGTGTGGCTGGGTGGCGCTGAAGAATCAGGCCACCTCGACTTCCACGAGGGTGGTCATGGGCGAGCGCAAAGCCATGCTCAGCGCGTCCCGCAGACCCGATGCATCCTTGACGCGCAGGGCCTCGCAGCCCTGGCCCTTCGCCAGCGCCACGAAATCGATGCCCGGAAGCTCGGTCCCTTGCACGGGATCGTCGGCAGAGAAGCCGAACACGGGGGCAAAGTCCTGCAGCGCTGCATAGCGGCCGTTGTTCAGTACCACGAAGGTGATCGGCAGCCGCATGTGCGCGGCGCTCCACAAAGCCTGGATCGAGTACATGCTCGACCCGTCACCCATCACCACGATGAGCCGCTCGCCCGGCTTGGCCAATGCGACGCCCACGGCGGCCGGCATGCCGTAGCCCAGGCCACCGCTGTCCATCGTGAAGAAGCCCTCGCTGCGCGTGATCGGCAGATGGCGCTGCATGGCCGGCCGGGCGCTCGGCGCCTCTTCGACGATGATGCTGGCGGGGTCGCGAACGTCGTTGAGCGTCTGCAGCACGAAGGCGGCAGACATCGGTGACGAAGGCTCTGCCCGTGGGGTGGCAGCGCGCGGCGCAGGGTGCGCACGCGAGGCCGTTGCAGACCGCGCGAGCAGATCGAGGATGCCCAGGCGGATGCTGCCGACTGCGGCCACGCCTTCGGGCGTCCAGGCCGCGGTGGTCGGGTCGTCGGTCAGTTGGGCCAGCGTGGCGCCCGGCGGAATGTGGGGACCACGGCCTTCGACGTGGTACGCAAAGGCCGGCGCGCCGAGCGCGAGGATGAAGTCGTGCCCACCCAGCAGCCCGACGATGGTCTCGCGCATCGCCGGCAGGAAGCCGGCGAACAGCGAGTGGTCCTCGGGAAAGCTGCAGCGGCCCGACATCGGCGCGACCCAGACCTTCGCGCTGTGGCTCTCCGCTAGACGCACCACGTCGCCCCAGGCGCCATCCCGATCGACGGCTCCGCCGACGACAAGCGCCGGGCGCTGGCTGGCATCGAGTGCCGCGCCGATCAGCTCGATCAGGCGCGGATCCGGCCGCAAGCGCGTGCTGACGGTGCGGTGTGGCACGAGTTCCGCGGGCTGGTCCCAGTCGTCGGCCGGCACCGAGACCAGGACCGGGCCGCAGGGCGGCATCATCGCGATGTAGTAGGCCCGCGCAATGGCCAAGGGCACGTCCTGCGCGCGAGCCGGCTCGACACTCCACTTGACGTACGGCTTCGGCAATTCCGTGGCCTGGGTCGACGAGAGGAACGGGTCGAACGGCAGGATGGAGCGCGCCTGCTGGCCGGCGGTGATCACCATCGGCGTCCGGTTCTTGTGCGCGGTGAAGATGTTCCCCATCGCATTGCCGACACCGGCCGCCGAGTGCAGGTTCACCAGCGACGCATTGCGGGTGGCCTGGGCATAGCCGTCGGCCATGCCCACCACCACGGCTTCCTGCAAACCCAGCACGTAACGAAAGTCGGCGGGGAAGTCCCGGAACATGGGCAGTTCGGTCGATCCCGGGTTGCCGAAGACAGTGCGCATGTCGAACCGTCGCATCAGGTCGTAGACGGCATCGCGCACCGTGACGGTGGTGCCTGAGGCTTGTGCGTCAGCGGTCGGCGTGGCGGTGGTTTTCATGGGGAATCGATCTTCTTGCGGGTGGTTGATGGCAGCGATGTCTGCCTTGATGAAGAGCAGTATCGAAGGCGAGGCCCGTCCTGGAAATTGCCTTTTCGAGAGAAAGTCATTACCGTTGCGCATGACTTTGGACCTTCAGCAGCTCAACGCCTTTTTGGCCATCGTGTCGACGGGTAGCCTGGGACGTGCAGCCGACTCACTGCACGTGACCCAACCGGCGCTCAGCCGAACCGTTCGCCGGCTCGAAGATCAGCTCGGGGCACCCGTTTTCGAACGCCACTCCAAGGGCATGCAACTCACCGCTATCGGCGCGGCGCTGCTGCCGCATGCAACGCTGCTTCAGCGTGAGGCCGAGCAAGCCGTGGAGGAAATCAGCGCGATGCGCGGTCTGTCCAAGGGCGTGATTCGCGTCGGGGCGCTGGGCAGCGTCGCCAGCCTCGTGCTACCGCTCGCGATCAGCGCCGTGCTGAAGAAGTGGCCTAACTTGACGGTGTTCGTCATCGAGGGCGTGTGGGACAGGCTCGCCGAGGGTCTGATGAAGCGCGAGATCGACATCGCCTTGGGCATCGCCGGTGCGGCCACGGACGACATCGAAGAGATCCAGGACTGTCGTTGGGAAGACCAGAGCTATGTCGTCGCGGCGATGGATCACCCGCTCAGGAAAAAGCCCAAGCTTCGGCTCGCGGACACGCTCGACGCGCAATGGGCGATTCCGCCACGCGGCACAGGCCCTTACGAACACATGCGTCAAGTTTTCAGGGACCAGGGTCTCGGACTGCCGAATGTGGTCGTGGAGACTCGATCGATCACGGTGCTCAAGAGCCTGGTCACCCGCGCGGGATTCCTGAGCTGGATGGCGGAGTCGATCTACGACGCAGAACGGCGGGCGCGCCTGGTCGACGCTCTGAACATTCCTGGTGCGATGGGTGCAAGAACCTTGACCGCGTTCAAGCGGCGCCAGGGAATTCTGCCCTCACCCGCAGGAAAACTTCTGGACGAACTCCGACTACTGGCAGCCTCATAGGCCAGTGTCTCCATCTCCCGGCAACGATTTTCGTATCGGGCCGCGCATTGGCTCTTGTCCAAGCGCTCGGCGGCTGCGCTCACACACGCCCAGGTGGGACCGCCGGCGGCAGATGACCGGTCCGAGGAGAGAGGGCGACTGACCGGAACTGGCCGAGACCGTGAGTACGCGGCCTCGCCACCAAGCTGCCCGTCGCCGATCGGACCCAGCAGGCTACCGTCTTGACGCGCGGCAAGCGCATCGGTCGCAAGGGGCGCATCGTTGTGGACCCTCAACTTGATGGGAGTTCATCATGGGATCCGTCTCTAACGCTGTTCATCGCGAGCCCTGGAACAAGGGCAAGATCGTCGGTCAGAAGGCTCCGTTCAAGATCAAGGACATCTGGGCACTTCGAGTCCGCCTTCAAATGGAAAGCCGGGTTCGCGAGCTTGCACTCTTCAATCTGGGAATCGACAGCAAGCTGCGCGGTTGTGACCTCGTCAGTCTCAAGGTCCGGGACATATGCCACGGCGACCAAGTGGCAACCCGCGCTGTGGTGATGCAACACAAGACGCAGCGTCCTGTGCAGTTCGAGATCACGCAGGCGACCCGCGACGCTGTGCAGAAGTGGATCAAACATGCAGGTCTGAGGTCCGAGGACTTTGTGTTCCCGAGTCGCATCCATGACTCGCCACACCTGGGGACTCGGCAGTACGCTCGAATCCTCGAGGGTTGGGTCGAGGAACTTGGACTTGACCCCGCGGACTACGGGACGCACTCGATGCGGCGAACCAAGGTGACGTTGATCTATCGGCGCACCAAGAACCTGCGTGCGGTGCAACTGCTCCTTGGTCATTCCAAGCTTGAGTCGACCGTGCGCTATCTCGGCATCGAGGTGGACGACGCTCTGGAGATCTCCGAGCAAACTGAGATCTGATCCAACAACCGCTGCCAAGTTGGTCGGGCGGTGTCTCCGCTTCGTCGTTGCGTAAGTCGAAGGGCAGCTTTCTGGCACGGCTGGGGCTGGGCAGTCCCGGCCAGGAGCGGACGGTCGTGACCGACTGCTGTCCGGCACTCCAGCATTGTCTCGCTCGCCAAAGAAGCCCAGCCTGCAAACTCTCGGAAGATGCCGCTGATCGTTGGTCCATGGCCTGGGAAAAGTCGCCGATCGCTCGCGCCTCGGCCCCGGGTTGCCGGAAGATCCTCACCATGGCCGGAGTGATCAGCGTGTGCGCAACCAGACGAAGGAGGGAAGCGCCGCTTCGGATTTAACCCTGCGCAGACCGCCGCCACTGCTTGGGGGTCACGCCCAGTCGCCGTCGCATCGTCGTGCAAAGATGACTCTGGCTTGAAAAGCCTGCGCTCACGGCAATGTCTGCGAGTGGTTGATCGGTGGCCGCCAACAGCGTGCGCGCAGCGGCGAGCCGCTGATCCATGATGAAGCGGTGCGGCGTGATGCCGAGACTGTTCTTGAACAGCCTAAGGAAATGGAATCGACTGACGCCGGCCGCCGCCGCGAGTTCGTCCAGGGCAACGTCTTCGGCCAGCCGCTGCTGGATGACATCGAGAACGCGGGACTTCTGCGACGCAGTCAGTCGACCACGCTCGCGCACGGACGCGCGCCCAGACTCCCCCTTCTCGCTGAACAGGTGCGCAGCCAGGCCTAGGCTCAACGACGTGGCGTAGAGCGAACCGTGCGGGCTGCCGAGGCGCACTTCGTGGGCGATGAGCCGCATCAGCGTCGCGAGCTGAGCGTCGCGCATCGTCAGGTCCTGCCGCAACACACGCCGCTGCGGGGCCACCATCGCATCGAGATCGCCGGCGCGGGAGAGATCCGCGAAGTCAAGCTCGATCATCAAGCGCTGTGCCCCCGGTTCGCAGTCCCAGCGCGTCCAGCGTATGTCCAGGTGGGGCGCGAACAGGCCGACCGAATCCGAACCAGGGCTGAAGTCGCAATCGTCGCCATGGCTGACGATGCGCGCGCGAGTCCGCCCCCGCAGGATCATGCCCAGGGCCGCATGCTCTCCGCGCTGTCCAGCGACTTCCTTGGTCGTCGCTTCGAAGATGCCCAGCCGAAAACCGGCCCAGGCGGCGGTCTGCGACTCGAGCAGCAACGAGGGCTCGGGCCGGGGTGCTGTGCCGCGCAGCCACGACATCTGCCGCGGCTCGAGCGACGAAGGTTGAACTGCAGGGGGTGCCATGGTCGGATCGATATTAGCGCGGCTGATGCGTCGACCTCCCGATTCGCGAGGGATTTCCCTCGGCAATCCCGTGCAAATCGAGCAAATTGCTGAAATACCCGACATCGTGGATCGCGTAATTTGCCGACTTGAATTCGCGGTGTCCCGGGGGCTGTCGGTTGTCGTCAGAGAACAAGCTCGATCTGAATCTACTCTCTGTGGTGGTGACGCTGCTGGACAGCGGCAGCGTGACGCAGGCTGCGGTCAAGCTCGGGGTCAGCCAACCGACCGTGAGCGCGGCGCTCGGCAAGTTGCGCGCTCACTTCGACGATCCCCTGTTCGTTCGATCGGCGGACGGAATGTCTCCGACACCGCGCGGTGCCGAGGTCGCCAGCGCAGCCCGAGAGCTCCTTCGCCAGATCGACGAGAAGTTGCGGCCGGAAGCGAGATTCGAACCGTCGCGCAGGCATCGGCCGTTTACCTTTGCCATGTCCGATGTCGGGGAGATCGTGTTCCTGCCGCGCATCGTCAAGGCCATTGCGGCCGCCTCGCCCGACACGCCCGTGCGCACGATCAGCATGCGCCCGGCCCACCTCGCGCAGGCACTTGAAGACGGCGACGTGGACTTGGCCGTCGGTTACTTCCCCGACCTGAAGAAGGGCGACTTCTTCCAGCAGCGACTCTTCATGCACCACTTCGTCTGCCTGCTGCGAGCGGACCATCCGATTCAGGGATCCGCGCTGACGATGGGCGACTTCCTGAAGCTTCAGCACGTCGTCGTTCAATCCGAAGGGCGCAGCCAGGAGATCTTCGAGAGCCACCTGGAAGCCCAGGGGCTGGAGCGCCGGGTTGCCGTCTACACGCCGCACTTCTTGAGCATTCGTCGCCTCATCGCGCAGTCCGACATGGTGGCCACGGTTCCGCACGCGCTGGGCATCGAATACGGCAAGGCCGCCTTCGGGCTCAAGTCGATGGAGCCACCGTTTGCGTCGCCGCGCATCGAACTGCGCCAGCACTGGCATCGAAAGGTCCACAAGGACGCGCGCAACATCTGGATCCGCAAACTTGTCAGCGGTCTCTTCAACGAGTCCACGGACGAGTGGTGTCCTTCTCGGGCTTGATCAGGTTTTCCCCTAGCGCCGGATTCTTCCCGGGCATCGTCTTGCGAGGGGAGAGCAACGTGTATTTGCATTCCTGATGATTGCTATCGGCCGGATCGTCTTGTGGAGGGCGTGCCCACTCGCGAGACTTCGCACCCATGCAAAAGCAGAGCGGAGCATTCTCTTGGTACTTAGGCGAACAAAGGTGGCAATCGTGGGCGCTGGGCCAGCTGGATTGCTTCTGGGTGCACTCCTCGCGCGTCACGACATCGACTGCGTCATCGTCGAGCAGAGGAGCGCG
>Ga0307516_10003769_pt1 | contig 19270 bp, 18 predicted proteins | sample 19_EM_MG_FD_203310 | JGI IMG/M metagenome (GOLD analysis project Ga0307516, IMG submission 203310) | Populus trichocarpa ectomycorrhiza microbial communities from riparian zone in the Pacific Northwest, United States - 19_EM | ecosystem: Host-associated > Plants > Roots > Unclassified | place... | reverse complement strand
GCGACGACGGCCTGCCGGGGCGGCGGCTGCCCCGCGTTGAGGTAACGGTGCCAGGAGGACTTGCTGTACGCGGTGCGGGCGCCCAGCGCGACGAGGCTGAGGCCCGTGCGGTCCTTGAGAAGCCGCAGCTGCTCCACGAAGTGCCGCACCTCCGGCGGCAGATCGTCCGGCAACGGCTGCCAGCCGCCCATCGCCCACCTCCACGGCGTTCCTTACCTGCTTCCAGGCAATTGACGACGTCAGAGGCCTGATCGGTTCCTGGACTCGGGGCGGCTGTGTCAGGTCACGCACACCGTGCCGGAACCGTCACCGTTGCACACAGCGCAATGACAGCGGTTGAACAGGCGGTTCACGACACGGGAGGCTGGGTGGTGTCGACGGCCCGTCCTGATCGGGGGAGGGGACGGACCGCCGTTGGCCGTGTGGGCGTCGTGATCAGCTGCGGTTACTCGTTGAAGACTCTGCTCGTCGCCACCGTGAGGCCCATCCACTTGAGCTTCATCTGGTAATCACCAACGCCGTTGACGTCGTGAGGCATCTTGTCGCAGCCAGCGTCGCCGCCATCCTCTTCCCAGTCCGTGACGTACCAATCACCACCTATAGCCTTGTACCACAGCTCTCCCCTCACGCCATGACCGTCCGCCTTGGTGTCGCAGACCTCGAAGACATCACCGTCGTCGATAAATGTCATTCTGCCGTGCTCGTCACTGATGGTGATGTTTGTGATAGCCGCTGCCGGCGTCAGTGAAGCGACCGTCGCGGTGACTGCGGCAGCCACCAGCACAGAGAGCCGACCCAATCGCGTTTTGAATGATCTACGCATGGCATGAGCATGCATGTCGAACGTCAGTGCGATCAAGTATTTATTCGGCCGCGTTCTAGAGATCTTCAATGGCCGAGGTTACGGCGGTTGGAAGTCGAGGCCGGCCTTGGCGATGAGGCCGTCGATGAGGACGGGTCGGTATTGCATCCGTTTGGGCCGGGTCTTCACCAGCGCGGTGAGCTGGTCGAGGCTGTGTTTGGCGAGGTTGTGTTCGGCGAGGTTGGCCAGCCATCTCTTCAGGTGTGACCACACGCCCCCGACCGGGTTGAACTCAGGTGCGTACGGAGGTAGTTGGTAGACGGTCAGCCATAATCGGGCGTCGATCAGCTGCCGCATGGTGCGGCTGACGTGAGTGTTCAAGTTGTCCCAGACCAGGACGATCGGGCCGCCGAGCTGCTGGTGTGCGGCGTCTAGCAGGCGGGCGTAGTCGGTCTCGGTGAAGCGGCCCTTGGCGGGACTGCGGTCGAGGTGGATGCGGTAGATCAGCCGAGGCCGGTGGCCGGGCTTGGTGCAGATCAGTGCCGCGCCCAGGTCCGCCGCCGTCTTTTTATGACGGGCCACTGTCCGTCCTTCCAGGCGGCGATCTTCTCCTCGTCGCGCTCGGTGGCCTTGCGGGAGGGAATCTGCACGCTCCAGCCAATGCGGTGCAGCAGCAGGCCCGGCCCGGCCCGGCCAGGGTGTACTCAACCCCGAACCGACGTCGCATGACCTCGGCGATCCTCGCCAGAGTCCAGCACTGGTCAGGCCAGCCGGCAGCAGCCGGGCCAGCATCCAACGCCGCCTCCAGCACACGCAGTTGACGTGTATCGAGCTAGTTGTTCTGTCCACGGAGGTTGGTGACAGCGATCACTGGAGAGTGATCTTGAACGAGTGAGGGCCTTCCGGGTTCGGTGTGGATTGCGACATCTCCACCGAACGACGAAAGGCCCTCGTGCCCCACCGTAATGCACCCCTGACCGAGACCGGCCGCCTGCGCCTGGCCTGCTGCGTGGTCGAGGACAACTGGCCCCTCAGGCGCGCCGCGGAACGCTTCCAGGTCTCGCCGACCACAGCCCAGCGCTGGGCTGACCGCTACCGGCGGTTCGGCGAGGCCGGGATGAGTGACCTCTCCTCCCGCCCGCACCGCAGCCCGCGCCGGACCCCGACCCGCACCGAACGCCGGATCATCAAGGTCCGCCTCCTGCGCCGGTGGGGACCGGCCCGCATCGCGCACCTGCTGCATCTGGTGCCCTCGACCGTGCACCGCGTGCTGACCCGGTTCGGCCTGGCCCGCCTCGCGTATCTGGACCGGGCCACCGGCCGGGTCATACGCCGCTACGAACGCGCACGTCCCGGCGAGCTGGTGCACGTCGACATCAAGAGGCTCGGCAACATCCCCGACGGGGGCGGACACAAGGTCCTGGGCTGGCAGGCCGGCCGCAAAACCCGTTCCGGGACCGGCTACAGCTACATCCACACCGCCGTCGACGACCACTCCCGCCTCGCCTACAGCGAGATCCACGCGGACGAGAAGAAGGAGACCGCCACCGGCTTCTGGAACCGGGCCCAGGCGTTCTTCACCCAGGCCGGGATCACCGTCGAGCGAGTTCTGACCGACAACGGCTCCTGCTACCGCTCACGCAACTGGCGCGACGCACTCGCAGCGGCCGGGATCACGCACAAGCGAACCCGGCCCTACCGCCCGCAGACCAACGGCAAGGTCGAACGCTTCAACCGCACCCTGCTCGACGAATGGGCCTACGCCCGCCCCTACCGCTCAGAAACCGAACGACGCGACGCCTTCCCCGGCTGGCTGCACACCTACAATCACCACCGCGGACACACCGCGCTCGCAGGCAAACCACCCGCCAGCCGCGTCCCCAACCTCACAGGGCAATACAGCTAGTGCCCCGACAGGCAACGTTCGCCCCGTCGCCCCCACTACGTCCAGTGCGACGACTGGCGACCGACGGCGACCGCTCGCGTTGCGGGCCCGAGGGTGCGGGCCCGAGGGTGCGGGCCCGCGGAGTGGCGTGGCAGGTCCGCGCTCCTCACCTACCGGCGGCGGCGGCGACTCCGCTCGCCCAGGCGCCGAAGCCCAACCGCGAGGCGGCGATGAAAGCAGTCAGTGCACCGGGTCGGCCTCCTCGGCGAGTGCCTTGAGGCCACGCAGGGTGGATTCCATGTTGGTGCGGAGCTCGGCGATCCGGACGGCCACGAACTCCTCCTCGCGCTCCGGTGCCCGGTCGATCGCCAGGCTGACCCCGGAGCGTCCCGGCCCGATCCGGGCGAGGTGCCGCAGTCTGGTGCCGGTCCCCTCGGGCTCGAGCTCGAAGCGCCACGTGGCCATGGGCTTCGCGGGGTCCGGGACCGGGTCGCCGTACCGGCCGTCCGGGTCCACGACCACCCAGCCGAACACCCGACGCTCCTCCAGTTCGACGACGTGCGAGACGGTCCGCCACTCGCCGATCATCCGATGGCGGTTGTACCCCGCGAAACAGGCCCCCACGGCGGGCCTCCGAGCGCTGTCGAGCCATTCGGCACGCTGCAGTTCGGGGCTCAGACGGGCCGGCAGTCCGATGTCCGTCACCAGGCCCCACACTCGCGAGGGATCCGCCTCGATGTAGACGTCGCAACAGACTCTGGGCCCCTCGGCGTACCGCATGGTTTCCCTCCCTGGTGGTCCGGCCGGACGGTCCGTGGGCCCGGCCCGATCCTAGGACCGCATCAGTCAACGTTCGCCCGGCGATGAGGCGTCACTCTGTTGCTGTCCTGGGCGGCGCCGGACGGCCAGAATGATCGCGTGGCTGAACGTGTGCAGGTCCGAGAGGTCGATGACGACGAGGGCAGGCGGTTGCTACGGATCGTCCGTAGAGGCACCGGTTCGGTGGTGACCTGGCGGCGGGCTCAGATGGTGCTGTTATCCGCGCAGGGCATGCACGTGGCGAAGATCGCCGAGGTGACGTTCACCAGCCCGGACCGGGTCCGAGATGTGATCCACAACTTCAAGGCGGACGGGTTCGACTCGCTCTACCCGAAGTACAAGGGCGGCCGGCCCAAGACCTTCAGCCTCCCCGAACGCCGCGAGATCAAGAAGATCGCCAAGTCCAAGCCGGCCGAGCACGGCCTGCCGTTCTCGACCTGGAGCCTGGCCAAGCTGGCCGACTTTCTGGTCGCCGAGGGGGTGGTCGACGACATCAGCCACGAGGGCCTGCGGGCACTGCTCCGCGAGGAGGGCGTCTCGTTTCAACGCGTGAAGACCTGGAAGAGCTCACGCGATCCCGACTACGCGGCCAAGAAGGCCCGCGTCGAGCACCGCTACGCGATCGCCGACGGGGAGGTCGTCCCCGAGGACGGTGAGCCCGAAGTCGTCTTATGCCTCGACGAGTTCGGGCCGCTCAACCTCCAGCCCCACCCCGGTCGGCAATGGGCCGAGCGCGGTGGGAAGCACAAGGATCCCAGCCGCGGCCCCCGGCCGCGACGCCGGGCGACCTATACACGACCGCACGGGGTCCGCCACCTGTTCGCCGCCTACGACCTGGGCAGGGACAAGCTCTACGGCCACATCAAGCCGAAGAAGAACCGGACCAGATTCTTGGAGTTCTGCCGATACCTGCGCAGCCTCTACCCGCCCGAGATCCGCATCGCGATCGTGCTCGACAACTTCTCCCCGCACCTGACCACGAAGAAGGACACCCGGGTCGGCGACTGGGCAGCGGCCAACAACGTCGAGTTCGCCTACACGCCGACCAACAGCTCCTGGCTCAACCGCATCGAAGCCCAGTTCACCGCCCTGCGCTACTTCGCTCTCGACGGCACCGATCATGCCAGCCACAAGGAGCAGGGCAGCATGATCCGCCGCTACGTCATCTGGCGGAACAAGCACGCCGTCGACGAACGCCTACGTGAGGTCGTGAACAGGGCGAACGTTGCCTGATGCGGCACTAGCAGCGGGCGCCGCCGGGCCCCTTGGAGACCAGTGCCTGCCAGCCACCCGCAGCCAACGCCCGCCGCCAGCGGTTCGCGCCGACGTCCGCGTCACCCTGAAGTGCCGGGCCACCTCCCGGTCACCGGCCCCTGCCTCGATCAGATCAGCGGCCGCCAACCGGACCCGCTCACGCCGAACCCGCTCCTCAGCCGTCAGCACACCGCCATCTGGATACCTCATCCCTCCGGCATAGCGCCGCCCACGACAACTGTCACGACCCGACGTAACCCGCACCGTTATAGATCTTTAGCTAGGCACCCCTCTCGATGAACCTGGTCCGCGTCCCCGGAGGAAGCACGAGCCATCGGCTCGCGGGAGCCTTCAATTGGTCACGGAGAAATGCAGGATGTCCGTCAGGAACGAGAGCTTCAGCAACGAGTGGGGCTGGATCATCAAGGCCAGCAGCGCGATCGCGCCGCCCAGCACGCCGTAGGTGACGATGTCGGTGAAGCGGGAGCGGACGGCGAGCATGCCGACGTCCGGCAGCAGCCAGCGCAGGAGCCCGCCGACCAGCAGCGCGACGCCGACCAGCAGGATGCCGAGGCGGAACAGGTCGAGGGCGGTCAGCAGCAGTCCGAGTCCGACCGTCGACAGGACCGCGAGGATCGGCCACTGCCGGGCGGGCGCCGGGGCGTCGCGGGGTGCGGCGCGGCCACCGCCCTCGGGGCGCGCGGTGTCCCTGGTGAACAGCGGGAACCGGCGGGTCGCCCGGCGCGGGTTCCCCTCGGCGTCGGGCACGCTGATCGGGTCCCGCACCTCGATGTCGTCGACCGCCTCGGCTCCGTCCGCTTCGTCGGCTCCCTGGGCTTTCTCGGGCTTCTCGACTTCCTCGGCCTTCACGACTTCCTCGGCCTTCACGACACCGTCGGCGTTGTCGGACGCGGACGCGGTGTTCCTCGACGCCGGGTCACCCGACGCCAGGTCACCGGACGCCGGGTCACCCGACGCCAAGTCGCCGGACGTCAGGTCGCCGGGCTTGCCGTCAGCCGACACTGCGCTCCGCCGCCTCGACCACGTTGACGAGCAGCTGCGCCCGGGTCATCGGGCCGACGCCGCCGGGGTTCGGGGAGATGAAACCGGCCACCTCGGCCACGTCCGGGTGGACATCGCCGACGATCTTGCCCTCGGCGCTGCGGGAGACACCGACGTCGAGGACGGCCGCGCCCGGCTTCACGTCCTCCGCGCGGATCAGGTGGGCGGAACCGGCCGCGGCGACGATGATGTCCGCGCGCTTCAGGTGCGCCGACAGGTCGCGGGTGCCGGTGTGGCACTGGGTCACCGTGGCGTTCTCGCTGCGGCGGGTCAGCAGCAGCGGCATCGGCCGGCCGATGGTGACGCCACGGCCGACGACCACGACCTCGGCACCCTTGATCTCCACGCCGTACCGGCGCAGCAGGGTCAGCACGCCGTTCGGGGTGCAGGGCAGCGGGGCGGGCTCGTTGAGAACGAGGCGGCCGAGGTTCATCGGGTGCAGGCCGTCGGCGTCCTTGTCCGGATCCATCAGCTCCAGGATCCGGTTCTCGTCGATGCCCTTCGGCAGCGGCAGCTGGACGATGTAGCCGGTGCAGGCCGGATCCTCGTTCAGTTCGCGGACGACCGCCTCGATCTCCGCCTGCGTCGCCGTGGCGGGCAGTTCGCGCTGGATGGAGGCGATGCCGACCTGGGCGCAGTCGCGGTGCTTGCCGGCGACGTACTTCTGGCTGCCGGGGTCCTCCCCGACGAGGATCGTGCCGAGGCCGGGCGTGACGCCCTTCTCCTTCAGCGCCGCCACGCGGGCGGTCAGATCGGACTTGATCGCGGCTGCGGTGGCCTTGCCATCGAGAATCTGGGCGGTCATGGCCCCATCCTCGCGGATGACCCGGCCCGGGTTCCAATCAGGGGCCCATTGGGTGGTGCGGCATCCGTCCGCCCGTATCCCCTCATGATCAGTCATGTTGCACTTGCACAACGCATGCGGAATGCGGCTGGACAAGCGAGACGACGGTGAAGAACCATGACATGCACAGTGCCGCGGGCAGCTCATCGGGGGGACGGCCGCATCTGAAGAGCTTTCCTCCGCACGATGCCGCTGCGCGTCGTCCCCGCACTTGGACATCAACGGAGGAAAGACCGCCATGAGTTACGGCGACCCGAACAACCCCTACGGCGCACCGCAGGGCCAGCCGCAGCAGCCGCCGCAGCAACAGCAGGGCTACGGCTATCCGCAGCAGCAGGGCCAGGAGCCCGGCTACGGCTACCCCCAGGCCCCGCCGGTGCAGCAGCCCTACGGCGCCGGCGCCCCGGTGACGACGATGCCCGGCTCGGTCAGCGCGGCCCGCGTGATGCTGTGGGTCATCGTCGGTCTGCAGGTCATCGGCGTGGCCTTCTTCGCCTTCGGCGCCGTGGCCATCGACAAGGCCAAGGACGACGCCGCCTTCGAGCAGCTCGCTGACTACCCGACCGGCGTGCTGTGGGGCTTCTCGGTGTTCGCGCTGGCCTGGCTGGTGTGGGCGGCCTTCCTGGCGACGAAGTTCACCACCGGCGGCAACGGCCTGCGTGTCCAGGCCCTGGTGTTCGGCGTCATCACCGCGGTCCTCGGCCTGTACCCGTTCACTCTCGTGGGCATAGTTCACCTGGTGCTCGGCATCCTGATCGCCGTCTTCACCGGCAACTCCAAGGGCAAGGCCTGGTTCAGCCGTCCCCGCTACTGAAGGCGCCGGGGCCGACTGAACAGTTCGCGCCAATCCTGTCCAAGGGCCGTGTCTCACCCGCACAAGGGGGACACGGCCCTGGTGCGTCGCCCTACTCTGACCCCTGTAGCCGTCAGGCACGGGGAGAAGCACCTTGTACAGCATCATCGTGGTACCTCCGCCGACCACGGAGGACGAGCCCCAGTACACACAACAGCGACTCGCGCCCGGCGAGCGGCTGACCTTCGGCCGCTCCGCGCGCGAGAACGACCTGATCGTTCCGCATGACGGGGTGTCCCGCCGGGCGGGCGTGATCAGCGCGCAGGGCGCCTTCTGGACCCTGAGCAACCTCTGCGGCCACCAGACGTACGTCGTGGAGAACCCGGAGGGCGCGGGCGAACACATAAAGGTCGGGCCGGGGCGGCTGGACGCGCCGGTGCCGTTCGAGTTCTCACGGATCGTGCTGCCGGCGGCGGGCGATCTGCTGGCGATCGACGTGTGGGCGCCGCGCCACGACTATCTGCGCACCGAGGGCGGCCTCGACGGCGACACCACGGCGCCCGCCTTCTCCGTCGACCGCACCAAGCGCTACTTCGCGGTCCTCGCCGCACTGTGCGAGCCACGGCTGCGCGGTGAGCCGCACGCCCCGCTGCCCACGGTCGAGCAGGTCGTCGACCGCCTGCGCCCGAACTGGCCCGCGGCGTCCCGTACCACCGTCCAGTGGAACATCGACTACCTGGCCGTCAAGCTGCGCCTCAAACCCGGCCCGGACACCGCGGAGACCGGCGCCCGGCTCAACGGCAAGAAGGAGTCCCTGGTGTCCATGGCGCTCCGCTTCGACCTGGTCCGGGAGGACGACCTCACCGTCCTGACGGCCCCGGCAGCCCGGGAGGCACGGTGACCGAGCCGTACGCCGTGCCGGTGCCCCGGGGGTACCGGGTCGGGGCCTGGGAGGTGCGCGAGCCGATCGCGACGGGCGCGTTCGGGAGCGTGTACGAGGCCCGGCGCACCCAGGACGTCGTCGGCGGCGAGGAACTGCCCCGCACGGTCGCCCTGAAGTTCCTGCCCACCGGCACGGGCACCCCCAGACAGCTGACCCACCTGCGCGAACTGATCGAGCGGGAGGTCGAGTTGTACCGCCGGCTCAGACGCCCGCGACTGATCCGGATGTACGACACCCTCACCGTCGACGACCCCGGGCGACCGGCCCTCGACGGTGCCACGGTCCTCGTACTGGAGAAGGCGGAGCGATCGCTGTCCGCCCTGCTCACCGCCTCGCCCCGGCCCGGCGCGGGCCCCGTCCTCCTCGCGCAGATCTGCGAGGGGCTGGCCCAGCTGCATCACGCGGGCTGGGTGCACGGGGATCTGAAACCGGCCAACGTGCTGTTGATGAAGGACGGTTCGGCGCGGCTGGCCGATTTCAACATGGCCGCGGAACTGGAGGGCACGCACGCGTACACGCCCGCCTTCTCCACCCCCGACTACACCCCGCCCGAGCTGCTCTGGTCGGAGATCGGCGAACGTGGCCGCCGGATCCGTCCGTCCGCCGACGTCTGGGCCTTCGGTGTGCTCGCCCACCTCGTCCTCACGGACTCCTTCCCGCTGCCCGGCGGTACCCCGACGGCTCGCAGGGACGCCGCCGCCGCGTACGCCCGGGGCACGGACGAGCTGCGTCTGTCGCCGGGGCTGCCGCAGGTGTGGCGGGAGATCGTGCGGGACTGTCTGGCTCGCACCCACGCCGACCGCATCACCACCGAGACCCTGCTCCGGCGGGTCGAGAGCGCGACGGGCTCGGGCCGCTCACCCCGTCTGCCCCGGATGCCGCTGCGCCGCCGTACCGCCGTCCTGGCCGCCGCGACCGCCACAGTCGTGGTGGCCGCGCTCGGCTACGCCGTCTCCACCTGGTCGGACCCGGGCGGCACGGCCGGCCCCGGTACCGGCGACAAGGCGAAGATCTCCGCCGCCACGGGGGCCCAGACCGTCACCTCCGCCCGTTACGGCGCCGCCGAACTCCGTACGGACAAGGGCGTCCCCGTGAAGTACCGCAAGCTGATCGTCGACTCGGCCCACAACTGCGCCCAGCCGGAGGTCACCCCGGCCCTCATCGCGGCGATGCTCAAGTCGGAGAGCAACTTCGACCCGAACCTCTCCGACCCCGCGGCCGGCGAGTACGGCATCGCCCGCTGGACCCCGAACATCCTGCGCTGGTGGGTCCGCAACGACGGCGTCCCCGCGGAAGAGACACCCCGGCCTCCCCTCACGCCCGAACAGTCCATCCCCGCCGTGAGCCGCTACCTCTGCGGCATCGAGCCGCTGCTGAACCCCTCCCTGCCGGGCGACCGGAAGGTGCTGCTCGCCGCCTCGTACCGAACGTCCTACAAGAAGGTGAACGCCGCGGAGGGTGTTCCCCCGAAGGCTCGCGCCTACGCCGACCGCGTCGCCCACTACCTCAAGGAGTACACGCCTCCGGCCAAGCAGTGACCCTGAGACTTCCCAGGTTCCCCGTCGGGCCCGCCGGTGGGAACGTGGTCCCGCGGTGGCCTCCGGCCCGATCGGGGGAAGGCCGGAGGCCACCGTCACACAGACCTACGGCTCAGCCGCAACTGCCTGTGATCCACTTGTGGGACCGGACCTTGTAGGTGCCGGCGAGGTTGCCGCCGTGCTGCTGCTTGGTGCAGCCGACCCGGTCCGTGTAGTCGGCCCCCTTGTAGTACGCCACACCGCTGAAGTCGCCGGTGCCCGCGTTCCACACCGACTTCACGTTCGTCGTGCCGGCCCAGGAACACGTGATGGCGCCGGACTGCCAGTCGGGATCGGCGGCGTCCCACGCGCACTTGCTGCCGGTGAAGTTGGCGCCGGTCCAGAAGCAGATGTCACCCGTCGCGCAGTCCACGGCGGCCGGCGCGGCCGGCGCCGCTGACGCGGACGTGGGCAGAGCCAGCGTGGTGGCGACCGCCGCGCTGACGGCGAGGGCTGCGAACAGCGGTGCGGTACGGCGCGGCCGGCGTACGGAAACGTGCATGGGCCTGGTCTCCCTTGGTGGTTCGTCGACTGGTGCTGCGGACAGCCAGACCGTGGCAAGCCGTGCCCGACCCGGGCAAGGAAACCGGTCGGGATGGGATGCCGGGACGGACGGGACACCCTCTGGATGGCGCGTTCTGATGCGGTTGGGACGGCCGTGGGACGCTACTGTGACCAGCCGGCTGGAACGTCTGACCAACGTCCCGTACGGCAGGGGGATACTTCGATGTCCGCGTGCACGGAAATCGAGCGGTTCGCCGCGTTTTTGCGTTCGCTGAAGAACAGATCAGGCCTGAGCTACGAGGCGCTCGCCGCGAAGTCCGGAATAGCCGGGTCCACACTCCATCGCTACTGCCGCGGCACTTCGGTGCCTCAGGACTACGGGAGCGTGCATCGGCTCGCCAAGGTCTGCGGCGCGGCGCCGGACGAGCTGCGGAACCTGCACCGGCTGTGGGCCTTGGCGGACGCGTCCCGGACACGGGAGAACGGGGAGCGGGAGACTGGCAGGCCGGAGACCGGGGAGGACGGTGCCGGAGCCCTCGGGGAGGTGGCGGGCGGTGCCGAAGAACCGGCGGTGGGGCCGGAGTTGGCGCAGGAGCCGGAGCCGATGCCGGTGCCCGTTCTGGAGCCGGAGTTGGCGCAGAGACCCGTGCGGGCCCGGGGCCGGTTCCTCCGGCACCGGTTCCGCAACGCCGTACTCGCCACCGCGGTCCTGACGATCGGCGTCTCCGCCTGGGCTCTGTCGGCCCAACAGCCGTCGTCCGGCAGCGGCAACGGTTCCACCGGAGGCCCCACGGACGGCCGACTGCTCTTCTCGCCCGCCTGTCGGTCCGTCGTGGCCATGGGCCAGCAGGACGCGTGCGTCGAGGAGGTGCAACGGCTGCTGCACACCAAGGGCGCGGACATCGGCGTCGACTCGTCCTTCGGGCCGCAGACGCTGCGCCGCGTCACCGCCTTCCAGGTGTTCGTGGGTCTCCCGCCCAACGGGGTCGTCGGGGACTCCACCAAGAAGGCGCTGTACGAATCGCACGTACGCATGACCGTATGGTCCCCGGCGAAGGTGCGGCAGCACATCCGTGCGGTGTTCACCGAGGCTCCCGACGAGGCGGTCGCCATCGCGGACTGCCAGTCCTTCCTGGACCCGCTGCACATCCTGCCCAACACCAACGGAACCCGTAACTGGGGCCTGTTCCAGATCTCCGACGCCCGCCTGCGCGAACTGGGCGGCACACCTCGTCAGGCGCTGGACCCGGAGTGGAACATCAAGGCGGCCCACCGCCTGTGGAGCAGCGCCCGCGACTTCCACGACTGGCCGCACTGCGAGCGAGCCGTCAAGGACTCCCCCATCTCCGCGGTGAATCCCGGGGGCGGATCCCGGGGGCGGATCCCGGGCGGCCGCCACCCGCAGTGATAACCGCCCGGACAGGTCCTACCGCACAGGTCCTAGTGGAAGAAGTGCCGCGTGCCCGTGAAGTACATCGTCACGCCCGCCTTCTTCGCGGCCTCCACGACCAGTTCGTCGCGGACCGAACCGCCGGGCTGGACGATCGCCTTGACGCCGGCCTCGCTCAGGACGTCGATGTTGTCCGGGAACGGGAAGAAGGCGTCCGAAGCGGCGTACGAGCCCCGGGCCCGTTCCTCTCCGGCGCGTTCCACGGCCAGCTTGCAGGAGTCGACGCGGTTGACCTGGCCCATGCCGACGCCGACCGAGGCGCCGTCCTTGGCGAGGAGGATCGCGTTGGACTTCACGGCACGGCAGGCCTTCCACGCGAAGGACAGCTGCTCCAGTTCGTCCGCGCCGAGCGCCTCGCCCGTCGCCAGGGTCCAGTTCGCGGGGTCGTCGCCGTCGGCCTGAAGCCGGTCGGCGACCTGGAGCAGGGCGCCGCCGTCGATCGGCTTGACGTCGACCGGGTGGGCGGGGCTGTCCGGGACGCGCAGCACGCGGATGTTCTTCTTCCGGGCGAGGGCCTCCAGCGCGCCGTCCTCGTAGTCGGGCGCGACGATGACCTCGGTGAAGATCTCGGCGACCTGCTCGGCCAGCTCCTTCGACACCGGCCGGTTGACCGCGATCACGCCGCCGAACGCGGACAGCGGGTCGCAGGCGTGCGCCTTGCGGTGCGCCTCGGCGACATCCGCGCCGACCGCGATACCGCACGGGTTGGCGTGCTTGATGATCGCGACGGCCGGCTCGGCGTGGTCGTACGCGGCACGGCGAGCGGCGTCCGTGTCCGTGTAGTTGTTGAACGACATCTCCTTGCCGTGCAACTGCTCGGCCGCCGCCAGGCCGCCCGTGCCGGCGGTGTAGAGGGCGGCGGGCTGGTGCGGGTTCTCGCCGTAGCGCAGGGTGTTGGCGCGCTCCAGGCTGGTGGCGAGGAAGGAGGGGAAGGGCGAGTCGTCGGCCGGCGCGTAGGCGGAGGCGAACCAGGAGGAGACCGCGATGTCGTACTCGGCCGTGTGCCGGAAGGCCTCGGCGGCCAGCCGCTTGCGGGTGGCGAGGTCGAAGCCGCCGTGCTGCGCGGCGGAGAGGACGTCCGCGTACCGCGCGGGGCTGGTGACCACGGCGACGGAGGGGTGGTTCTTGGCGGCGGCGCGCACCATGGACGGCCCGCCGATGTCGATCTGCTCCACGCACTCGTCGGGAGTGGCACCGGAGGCGACGGTCTCACGGAAGGGGTAGAGGTTGACGACGACCAGGTCGAAGGGCTCCACGCCCAGCTCGGCGAGCTGGTTGCGGTGGTCCTCGAGCCGCAGGTCGGCCAGGATGCCCGCGTGGACCTTGGGGTGCAGGGTCTTGACCCGGCCGTCCAGGCACTCGGGGAAGCCGGTGAGCTCCTCGACCCTGGTGACGGGGACGCCGGCGTCGGCGATACGGGAGGCGGTGGACCCGGTGGAGACGAGCTCCACGCCCGCCTCGTGCAGCCCGCGCGCGAGGTCCTCGAGCCCGGTCTTGTCGTAGACGCTGACGAGCGCGCGACGGATGGCCCGCTTGTTGCTCTCGGCGGTGGCGGTCACTGGATAACTACCTTTCGTCCCTCAATGCGATAGCCGTTGCGGGCGAGCCGCCCCACGACCTCGACGAGCAGCCTTCGCTCGACTTCCTTGATGCGCTCGTGCAGAGCGCTCTCGTCGTCCTCGTCCCGGACCTCGACCACGCCCTGAGCGATGATCGGGCCGGTGTCGACGCCGTCGTCGACGAAGTGGACGGTGCAGCCGGTGACCCGGGCGCCGTACGCGAGCGCGTCGCGGACGCCGTGGGGGCCGGGAAAACTGGGAAGGAGGGCGGGGTGCGTGTTCACGAACCGTCCGCCGAAGCGGGCCAGGAACTCCTTGCCCACGATCTTCATGAACCCCGCGGACACCACGAGGTCGGGCTCGTAGCCGGCGACGGCCTCGGCGAGGGCGGCGTCCCACTCGTCACGCGTCCCGAACTCCTTGACCTTCCGCACGAAGGTGGGGATCTGGGCGCGCTCGGCCCGCGCCAGCCCCTCGATGCCCTCGCGATCGGCACCCACGGCCACGATCTCGGCGCCGTATGCCTCGGTGCCGGTGGTCTCGATGGCGTCGAGCAGCGCCTGGAGGTTCGTACCGGATCCGGAGACCAGCACGACAAGGCGCTTGGCCACGGGCTTGGCGGCCACGGTGAGGCCCTTTCTCGGGGGTGCGTTTGTACGGTCGTACGATTGCTTCGCGCCCCGGGATACGGGGAAGTCTACGAAGCGGCCGACCGTCAGCAACGATACCGGCACACCGGACGGCCCCCACGGGACGGGGGCGCGGCCGGAAGGTAGCGTCTGGGGCGGGCAGGCGCGGGAACGCGGTGGTGGTGTGGTGCGTTCTCCAAGCGACAGCTCACGCCAGACAGCCGTATCACCTAGGGGAAGACGCTCACTTGATGCCGGACCGCAGTCTGCGACTCCTCACGCTCCCCCCGCAGTCACCGCAGGGAGGGGAGCGCAGCGGCGTGCTGCTGCGGGAGCGCCCCGCTTCTCCCCCCGACGCCGCGGGCACTCCGTCGGGCGGGGGCGGGGGCGTGGCAGGCCATGGCCGCGGCGGCGGGTCGTCCCAGGGTCCCGGCGACGGACAGGGTGGCGAGTCGTCCCAGGGCAATGGCGGCGGGCAGGACCGGGGGACACCCGAGGACACCCGGGCCGACAATCCCTTCGCTCCGCCCCCGGAGGGCACGCCGGACAGCCCCTGGCAGCCGCGTCGCCCGGTGGGCGGCGAGGGGTCCGACGGTGCGCGGGGGGCTCAGGGCGGGCAGGGCCCGGAGTCCGGCGACGACTCCCCGTGGGGCAACCAGTGGAGCGACCGGCAGCCCGGCCGTTCCCCCGGCGGGTTCGGTGAGCGTCAGGGCGGCGGCGGCCAGGGGACCGGTTCCGAGGGCCCGAGCGGACCGGGCCCGGGTACCGGCAGGCGGTGGGACCCGACGGACCCGGCCCAGCGGCATGCGCGGTACGCCCTGCTGAGCGGCATGTGGGCCTTCTTCTTCGCCCTCTTCAGCTGGCCGTACGTGGCCCTGCCGCTCGGTGCGCTGGCCATGTACTGGAGCATCAGCGCGCTCCGCGCCCAGCCCCGCACCCCCGACCCGGACAACCCGGCTCCCGTCCAGAGCGGCCGCCCGGTGACGACGTCCGCGGTGAGCGGCCTGGTCACGGCGTCCCTGGCCATCGTCCTGGTCGCCGCGGGCTTCACCGCGAAGCTGGTCTACGACGACTACTACACCTGCACGAACGACGCCCTGACCAACGCGGCGAAGCAGTCCTGCGAGGACCACCTCCCGAAGGAACTGCGCGGAGTGCTGGGCACGGACAACTGACGTCCGAGGTTCGGCACCGACACCCGTCGGGCCCCCGGGGGCTCGCACCGGCGTAGGTGTGCGTCTCTCAGAACGCGGACCCAGGTTCTGGCGGCTCCACGGGGAGGAAGTCGTAGGGCTCGTCGTCGGAGTCGTCTTCGTAGGACACGTACGGGACCTTCGGCACAACGTCCGCCGCGACCTCCCGTCCGCCCCGCGACTCCCGCTTCGACTCCGCCCGAGGCTTCCCGATCGTCGCCTCACCTGTCCCTCCCCCGCCCCGTCTGCAGCTGTGCCACGCCCGCACTCCCAGCGCCATCGGCACCGCCAACCCCGCCGTCCATGCCAGCGCCGCCCCGCCCGCCTGCCACCACAGGGGCCCGAAGCGCGCCAACGCGGAGACTCCGAGCGGTCCGCCCGCCAACGCGGCAAGCACCGCGACCAGCCCCGCACACCCCACGGCCGCCGTCCCCGCGGTCGCGGCGGTACGCCCGTACGACCAGACACCCACCGCCCGCCCACCGTCGTCACCTTCTCCGACCACCGCGGCCGCTTCCCCGGTCCCGGCACCGCCCGTCGTCGCCCCCCGTCCCGTGAACCACCCCACCGTCAGCCCCGCCGCCACCGGCACCAGGACCGCCGCCCCGTTCAAGGGCGTGCCGACCCCCGCGTCCGGCACCGCCGCCAGCAGGGGAAACGGCGGCAGCAGCGGCGCGGGTGCGGAGGAGAACGGGCTCACGACATGGCCGACGCCGAGCGTGAAGCCGGGCCCCATCCCGTACGCCGCCGCCCACACCGCCGCGTTCGGCAGCAGGGCCAGGCACAGCAGCAGAACGGCGAACCGCCCCGACCACCCCTCGGTCAGCTGCAGGAAGGACACCCGCACCGCACCGCCGTGCCACACCAGCGACACCGCCAGTGCCAACGCCCCGCCTCCGATCAGCACCGCGGCCCCCGCCCCGGCCGCGCGCCCGGCGACACCCCGGCCCGCCCACGCCCGCGGCCCCATGGCCCGCCGCCGCAGCCACGCCGGCAACAGGACCAGCACACTGTCCATCGCCGCGGGAGGACGGCCGTACGCCGTCCACACCCCCCACCCGGCCGCGGCTGTCACGGTCAGAGGCAGGTACACCGCCGTCCATCCCCACGCGGGCCGCAGATCGCCGCCCGAGGCGTAGACCGCGGCGGCCAGGCCGACGGCGAGGTAGCCGAGGACGACCCCCCGCCACGCCGTCCGCGCGGCAACCGGCGGCGGCCCCTCGGCTCCCCCGGCTCCCCAGCCGCCCCCTGGGTCCTCGCTTCCGTCCACCGCGTCCCGCCCCGCCCGGTACAGCAGCCAGACCGGCAGTGCGAGCAGCAGGAGCGGGGTGACTCCCACAGGCGCGGGGGCGCCGGAGTGTGTGCCGGGGCGGATCAGTTCGGCGCCGTGCGCCAACAGCCACAGCGCGGCGGCGACATGCAGCGCGCCCCCGGGGCCGCTGTCGGGATACGGCGAGCTGATCCACAGCAGCATCGCGGGTGCGGAGAACAAGCAGAGGCCGAGCCCCGCGGCGACGGCACCGTTCAGGAGGCTGGCAGCCTCTCCGGGCGGGCGGTCGCGCATCCGGGTGAGCAGGGACGACAACAGCGGTCGGCAAGCGGTCATCTGGATCACGAACGCCATGCTGCCAACGACACGCACTTTCTCGTCGTAACAGGCGAACACCGGATGTGTCGCTCAATATACGTTTATGTACTTTTCGGCACGAGGGGTCGTCCGGTGACCCAGAGCACTGCAACTCCGCTTCCCCCGCCCAAGGAGCGCCGACGCCTGCGTGAGTCCAGGGCGTTGACGCTGGCTCAGGTCGCGGCACGCGTGGGCGTCGCTCGCGAGACGGTACGCGGGTGGGAGACCGGCCGGACGACTCCGCGCGGCCGGAAACGGGAGGCGTACGCGAAGCTGCTGGCCGAGCTCACGGCCCACGCCGCCGACAGCCCCGTACGAACGGACGCCCCGTCACCTGAACCCCCGCCGAGCCCCGCACCGGAGCCCGCACCGGAGCCCGCACCGCCCTCACCCGCACCGGCATCCGAACCGGTCGCGGAATCGCCCCCTCCGACACCCGCTCAGACGCCCGCTCTGACAACTGCTCTGACACCCGCTCAGGCCTTCGACGCGCTCTACGCGTTCGTCGCGCCCGCCCTCGTCCGGCAGGCGTATCTGCTCACCGGGCGGCGCGAACTCGCGCGCGAGTCGGTCGAGCGTGCCTTCCAACTCGCCTGGCAGCACTGGCCCGAGGTGGCCCGCGACCCCGACCCGGCGGGCTGGGTGCGGGCGGCGACGTACGAGTACGCGCTCTCCCCCTGGCACCGCCTCCGCCCCCGCTTCCGGCACTCCGACCCGCCCCCCGCGGACGCCTTCTCCCGTACGCTGCTCGACGCTCTCCTCAAACTCCCGCCGCCGTACCGTCGCGCGCTCCTCCTCTACGACGGTGTCGGCCTCGGCCTGCCGGAGACGGCGGCGGAGACGGAGGCGAGCACACGGGCGACGGCGAACCGGCTGCTGCACGCGCGCGAGGCGGTCGTCGCGCGTCTGCCGGAACTGGCGAACCCCGCGGAGTTGCACCGGCGGCTGGTCGAACTGGCCTCCCTGGAACGGCTGCGGGCCGCGCGGCCTTTGGCGGTACGGACGGGCGGTGAGCGCCGGGCCCGACTCTGGACCCGGGCCGCCATCGCCTTCACCGTCGCCCTGATCGGCGCGACGGCGCTCACGCTGCGGACCGCACCGACGCACTACGAGCCACCGGTGTCGCCGGGTGAGACGGTGCAGGGCGTGCCGCCGAAGGTGGCGCCGGGCTCGCTGTCGGCAAAGGAGCTGACACTGCGGGCGAAGCTGCGGGAGGGAACGGGCAGCGGACCCCAGAGACTGGTACCGCAGGCGCGTTGAGCATGCGGCACACGCAGGCGCGTTGAGCATGCGGAAGGGCCCGCACCCCCGGTGAGGGTGCGGGCCCTTCCGCTGAAAGACGCGTCAGCCGGCGAGGATGGCGCGCGCCAGCTTGGCCGTCTCGGTCGGCGTCTTGCCGACCTTGACGCCGGCGGCCTCCAGGGCCTCCTTCTTCGCGGCGGCCGTGCCGGAGGAACCGGAGACGATGGCGCCGGCGTGGCCCATGGTCTTGCCCTCGGGCGCGGTGAAGCCGGCGACGTAGCCGACGACCGGCTTCGTCACGTTCTTCGCGATGAAGTCCGCCGCACGCTCCTCGGCGTCGCCGCCGATCTCACCGATCATGACGATCAGGTCGGTGTCGGGGTCGGCCTCGAAGGCCGCCAGGGCGTCGATGTGCGTGGTGCCGATGACCGGGTCGCCACCGATACCGACGGCGGACGAGAAGCCGATGTCACGCAGCTCGTACATCATCTGGTACGTCAGCGTGCCGGACTTCGAGACCAGGCCGATCCGGCCCGGCTTGGTGATGTCGCCCGGGATGATGCCGGCGTTCGACTGGCCCGGGGTGATGAGACCGGGGCAGTTCGGGCCGATGATCCGGGTCTTGTTGCCCTTGGACACGGCGTACGCGTAGAACGCGGCCGAGTCGTGGACGGCGATGCCCTCGGTGATGACGACCGCGAGCGGGATCTCGGCGTCGATGGCCTCGACCACGGCGGCCTTGGAGAAGGCCGGCGGTACGAAGAGGACGGACACATTCGCGCCCGTCTTCTCGATCGCCTCGGCGACCGTGCCGAAGACGGGGATCTCGTTGCCGTCGATGTCGACGGACGTGCCCGCCTTGCGGGGGTTCACGCCACCGACGATGTTCGTGCCGTCGGCCAGCATGAGCTTGGTGTGCTTCATGCCCGTGGCACCGGTCATGCCCTGGACGATGACCTTGCTGTCTTTGTTGAGGAAGATAGCCATGGCTGTGTCTGTCCCTCTTCCTTACTTCGCAGCCGCGAGCTCGGCGGCCTTGTCGGCCGCGCCGTCCATGGTGTCCACGCGCTGGACCAGCGGGTGGTTG
>Ga0307516_10003768_pt1 | contig 19270 bp, 18 predicted proteins | sample 19_EM_MG_FD_203310 | JGI IMG/M metagenome (GOLD analysis project Ga0307516, IMG submission 203310) | Populus trichocarpa ectomycorrhiza microbial communities from riparian zone in the Pacific Northwest, United States - 19_EM | ecosystem: Host-associated > Plants > Roots > Unclassified | place... | reverse complement strand
TAAGACTTCGACATCCACTCGTTCTTGAGACAGCGCCTTTCTGAATGATGCGGGCGTCGCAAACCCCAGCTCTTTCCATAGGGCTTGAGGCGGGACGAATTCACCGTACCGGCCCGTCAAGCGCGACTCGAATTCTTCAACAAGTTCACTCATCGCGGAATGCCGGCTTCTTCACGCTCAATGCGTGCTCTGGTGCTGCCAAGGTAGACGTACCAGCGCGCGCCGACAAGTCGCACCGAACACACCAAGTGTGAACAGGTTATTTCTTCGGGGGTCGCGAGAGGACCGCGATTTCGCGACGTACCCGTGCCTGGAGAGCGTCGATTTCGGTGGTGTTGCCGCCTGTGTAGGACAGCGTTAACAACGTGAGCGGATGAATGGCGAGCACCTGCGAAATAGCCGCTATTTTGTTGAGCGTCGGGCTCTTCATGCCGCGCTCGAGGGTGCTCAAATACGTGCGGCTGGAAACGTCGGCAAACGCCTCCTGGCTCAGGCCACGCGCTTTGCGGGCCATCTTGAGCGCAGCAGGCAGAGAACGTTTCGTCGGCATCCGTGAACTTCCGGGAATTCCCGGATGACAACCGATTGCACCCTATAGAGCTACAATCTATAGTGTTCATTTTGTGGCGAAAACAACGATTTACGCGAAATTCCTGCGGGGGTGGGTGTTTCGCGACAAAGAACCGACCATTGAGGGGTGACTCACCTGTGACAGCGATCGACCTAACTGCCGATCTGTTCTACGTGTCCGCGCTGAAAGCGGCGGCGGACAGCTCGTTTACTCGGCTTCTGCCGCTCGCGGACCTGCGCGAACCGCTGGCGCCGCATCCGCGTTTTTCGCAGCGCATCCTGCTCGCGCTCTCCGCCGTTGGCTACATCCAGCCGGAACTCTCGATGTCGTGGGCCTCCGATTGGCTCCAATCTCGCGACTGGTTCTCGCATGGCTTTGAAAACGTCAGTTGGCGAATCTTACGCCCACCGCTGGAGTCCACGGACGCGCTCTTCAACTGGGCCGAGGGAACGGACCCGCACACGTCGATCTTCGAAAATTGGCTGCGGATCTGGGAGGATCTCGCCCTAGCCGAAGTGGCCGAGTACACCCGCTGGTCGCTCGCACAGGTCGGATTCAATCCAAACTGGGCGAACGACGCGACTGGCGCTCTGAAGGCGGGCCTCGAGAAGTTCAGCATTCAACAGGTCATGTATCTCGTGCATATCGCGCTGCGATCATTGGCGCTGCAGCATCAGCGTGCATCAACGGGCATCGGCCGGCTCGGGCATCTGTTCTCCTCGACCATCCACAACTATGTGCAGCGTGCGCACGCTGAGCGCTGGACGATTCGGGGAATGTCGCGGACACCAGACCTGCCGCGCAGCGCTGTTGCCGCGTTGTTCGCCGATGGCGTCACTGGACTTGGCGAGCGGTACTACACAGATCGGCCTTGTCTCGACGCGCTCGCTAGTGCGCTCGTCGCCGGCAACACGGTGCATTGATCGTGGCGACCGAAATTCCGCTCGAGCGCATGCTGCGCAATGCCTGGCACGAGCCCGGACTCCGGCCTGCGTTCTACAAACGACTGCTGAAGTCAGACGTCTTTGTTCCGGTGCTTCCCGATCCTGGACAAGGGCAATCAGGCCGCATTGGTGCCGGCGAGATCCTCAAGGTCATTGCGCTTGTGCGAGCGGACCAAGTGGAGGTGATCCCGTTTTATTCCTCGGCCGAGCATCTGTTCAAAGCGTCACCCGCCGGTGAGAAGTGCGTCGTGATTCGCGTCCGGAACCTCTTCGAAAGCCGCCCGGATGCGCACTTTCACCTTAACCCGTTTTCCATCTATGGGCGTGAGTTCTCGCCGTCCGATGCACGATCATTGCTCGCAACCGGAGGGATCGTCGTAACAGAGCGCGTTTGGGTTCCATACGCAGAGGAAACCGACCTCAAGGAACCGCAGAACCCTCCGCAGGCAATTCTGTCAGCACTGTGCGTTCTCTTCGCGCGCAATTTCGAAATCCGTGCTGCATACATAGCCCAACGATGCGAACCGAAACCCGACCGCGAGGAGCTCCTGGTAGTCTTGGACCTGGTCGACGGCGGCAGCCAAACTCGCGCGCTTCGCGAAGCTGGCACAGTCGTCACTGAACTAGTAGACCCCGGCATGCCGCGCTTTGCGTTCGCGGTCCTTCCGCGCGACGGTTCGCCGATTGCGCGGTACTTCGAAAACGCAATGCCGTTCTACACGATCGGCCTTGCTGGTTCTATAGCGGCGGCACTCACTACCAGGAGGGTTGAACCCCAGTGATCATGGTCGCCATGGGGCTCTCGAATGGCGACTGGAAGCGACGTCGCAGCCATGCAGCTGGAGCGCGTATGCTACTTTAGGCACGCCCTCCTGTTCTTGGTTTCCACTCCATCATGCCGAAGTACGATCAACTGATCGCGCAAATCAGAACGATCGCAACGACGGTTGTTCAGATCCAGAAGGGTCGCGTCGTTCCTCGTGCAGAGGACGTCGCTCTCGCTGATGGTGCCAGGCAATTTCAAGCCACATTCGCGTACGCGGACCTAGTTGGCTCCAGCTTGTTGGCGGCACGCTTTCCAACGGCCGACGTCGCAAAGATCTACAAGGCCTTTCTCGGCGCTTCGACCGTTACATTTCGAAACTATCAGGGACAGATCAGAAGCTTCGACGGTGACCGAGTCTTGGCTGTCTTCTTGAATGACGATGCCGAAGTTAGAGCCGTTCGTGCTGCACTGCAATTGAATAGTGCAATGGAGGAAATCGTCCGGCCAGCACTCCGTAAAGCTATCGCGTTCCTGCGCGACGGCAGCTTCGTTCTCCGCCATCGGACGGGAATCGATTCGGGCACTGTTACTGCGGTGCGTGTGGGCCCGATGGCCAACAACGACTTGTCGTGGATAGGTGCGCCACCGAACGTAGCCGCGAAACTAGCTGCATCGCCGCCCGAGTTTGGAACGACGATCGCAACAGCACATGTGTATGGACGGCTACCGGACGAGTTGAGGTGGAACGCCGGAAACGCGCTTTGGACCGCAAGGAATTGGGACGGTCCTGAGGGACGCATTCAGATCTACGGCAGTACTGCCTTGCTTCCAGTCGACATTAGCCCGCTCGTTAGAAGTGGTTTTTCACGCTGGCTTGAAAGGTAGCACCTTTGTCATATCGGACCGTCGTCAAAGCGCTTTTTTAGGTCCTTCACCGCATTCGTCAGGTCGAGAGTACCGTCGTTTTTGCGTCGATACCGAAGAGTTGTAACGCCGAGCAAGTCGGTTGGCACCTTGAGCGACTTTGCTTTTCGCGCAAGCAATTTTTGCCATAGCGTCGCCTTGCCAGGGTTTTCGCACAGCGCGAAGACGCGCTTCCGCCCAAGCGCTCCCATGAACAGCCCCAGTTCAAAGATCACATTGTCGCGTGGAGCTGCAGCGTGCGCTCCTCTCGATTTGACAGTGTCATCCGGGGTGAGTACTAGGATGGCGAAATCGGATTCGCGCACCATGTTCTCAAGTGATTCAATCGCCGTATCCGACGCGTCGAAGACGCCATCCGACCAAATCTTCACGTCGATGGTCCCGTCGTCGAGGAGACCTTTAAGGTCTTCGGCTATGGCCTTTCCTTCCGATGAAGAGCCTATGAACACGAAGGGCTTGGGGTTCTTCCGCCGTACATCCAGAAGTCGCTGTCGAAGCCGGCCGGAAATTTCCTTTGCCAAACACCGCCAGAGTTGGGGATGCGCGTCGGCGATGCGTGTGAAATCCTGTTCGCGGATTCGCGCAACGACCGTTTCTTCCACGGCTCTGACTGTCGCCGAGCGGCGTTCGTATACATCGATCAACGCCATCTCGCCGACGTGTGTGCCTGCTCTGCGAACTGGCCCCGGGCGGCCATACCGCTCAATCACCGCGGCGCCGAAGAGGATGAAGAAGAAATCCGTATCGGACGCATCTTGCTCAATGAGTGCTTGACCGGCGACGAAGCTTTCGACCTTACTTGCGCTTGCGAGCTCGCCAGCAATTTGCTGCGATCCCAACGAGAGCGAGCTCTGGTAGAACGCATCGATAACTCGCTGCAGACCCTCGGGACCTATGTATCGATCAATATCGCCCACGACTCAACTCCTCTTATTGCCGCGCAGACGCGCCTTTTGCGCATCACGCAACTCGCAGCGTTCCATAGTGCCGCAGCACCTATGGCCGCTGCAGACGGCGGAACGGACGTACGCATCATGTGCCAAATGCCACTGAAAGATATCTTTGCTCAACGCGGCCAAGAGCTCTGCGTGGTTTGAGCACTTGGTTGCCGGCGACGACGACGTGCCGCACGGGCAAACATCGGCGACCCATAGCGGCGACTTCTTGTTCTTCTTCGTGCGCGCGATCGGGTGGCCGTGGCGGAGCAGGACGAATCGTTCCTTGTGCCAAGTCCTGTCGACATCCACGGTCAACTTTCCGCGCTTGAGGTCGTGCAACATATCGGCACTCAACTGCTGACAGATCTTCTCCGCGTGATCTTGAGAATCGGCAGCCGCTCCATGCGCACGTGCATTTTGTTGCCCTGGCCATCGCCGGGTATTGGAAGCGGCCAGTTGACTGTTAAGAAACTTCTCGACGCTACTCCAGAACTCCCGCGCGTTTTGCTCGTTTACGATCTGTTGGTCGCTCCCGTCGGACCACCCCAAGCAGAATGATCCATCGTGATTGATGTGTCGCTCCAAACAAGCTGCGGGGAAACGACGCGGCTCTGCTTCAAAAACCCGCGGTCCGCCTTCAGAATCAACAACGATCAGCGAAAACGTCTCGGTCGCGCCGCTCGGTCGCGGGACACAGAGTTCCACTTCCATACGGTCGGCACTGGTCGCCTTGAGCGTTGCACCAAATTCGGCGGCAACGCTCTGCAGAAATTGCAGCGGCATCTCTCAGCGGCGAATATGCGGTCGCAGCGGTTCGCTGAGGGACGATACCACTGCAGGTTTGGCGCGCTCGTACACTGACGCCTCGGCCTTTGCGGCGGTCTTGTCGCCCGCGGCTGCTAATGCAGAAACCGCGGTGTCGTAGTCGAGGTTGGCCACGCAACGATCGTCGGTGAACAACTCCTGGATTGCGTCATTGGACTTGCCGTACGCGGTCTGCCCGATACGCGTCTCGACGCCGCTGCACAGCCGCTGTTCGGCTTCGGACTGCAGCACACAGCGGCCGATCGAACAACGCACCTTGGTGCCCTTGATCCCCAGGCGGCTGATGCTGATGTAGCCGAAGTCCAAGCCGATAGCGAGACCGAGATCGCCAGTCTCAACACCCTGGTCTTTGAGGTAATCCAAGGCGGCGTCAAAGCTACTGCGCAACCCGCCGGCGCAGAGAACCGAATTGCTCAGGGTCGCATCTTCATCTGTCGTTTGGGATGTACCCTCGAGGTGGTTACCGTGGATGCAGTCGCCGACGAAGCGAATTCGGCGCCCGCCAAAATCGGAGGAAACGACCTGGTCGAACTCCGAACGCAGCACATGTAACGTGCGAACGACGTCCTCGGCGTTGTCGCTGATGTGCGCGTCGACATACGCGGTGAACCCGTCAATGTCGGCGTAGATCGAGACGCCGTCAAACCGTTTGGAATTGGCCAGCGACAGACTGGCGATGTCGAGGTTTTTTAGAGGGGGCGCGGGGCGCGAGAATTCGACCTCACCGATAGGGCTGTCTTCTTGCTCCTTCTTCCACTCCTTGATCACGCTGTCCTTGGTGATAGTGAGACCCGCTTCCTTTTCGCAATCTGCGATTTCCTGACTGGTAAGCGCCGTCGTTCGATCAGCCCCATCCTTGAGCGTCTTGAGCCCGATCGCCGCCCGGGCGTCATTCGAAAGATAGATGCCAGTTTCGGTTCCGGCTGCAGCGCACTTCGCCGCAATGTTTGCTGGCTTGCCGAGGAACAGCGGTTCCCGGTTTGCAAGGCGACCATTGTTCACGACCAGAGCGGTTCCTGTATCGATGCCGATGCGCACTTTCGCGTCCGGGATCATCTCGTCGGCTTCACCGGTTTCTGCCAGGACCTGGCTGATCAAATTGCCAATCGCCACGGCACGGCAAACGCGCTTGCGATTGAAATCGTCCCCGTACGGCTTGGCGACCACCCCATGCAGGCGCTGATTATGGAAATCGACGCGGCGCGCATCGCTATCGCTTAGGATGCGTTCGACGGCCCGGTAGTGCAGGTTCAAGAACCGCAGCGTGCGCTTGTGACACATCACGCCCTCGACATCGGTCGTACCGAGGATCTCATCGAGGTTCAGAATATCGACATACAGATGCGCTGCCGACATCCGATAGGCTTTGTTGACCGGGATGTTTTCCAGGGACATGTCTTTCGTGTAGTCCACGACGTCAACGTCACGGACCTTCTCGTATTGCGTCTCGATGCGTTCTTTGGCGCGTTCTTCATTCCAGTCGTTCGACATTTTTTCTACTCCAACGCGTTTCAACGATTCCGCACAAGCGGACAGCATTCGCCGTGTGCGCAATCCTGCGCCGAACCAATCTCAGCGTCAGAGACGGCTGAGCTCTGATTTACACAGAAATTTGATCGCCATCATGGAAATTCAAGGTGTAAATGTGCTTGGCGGAGCCGGCGTGTCCAACTGCCCTGGAATGCGCGCGTTACGTGCGTACGCGCCACCTTTGAACCCAACATTCCCATGTCAGGCGGGATAACTAACTATTATCACGTGCTATATAGTGCATCATGTAGATTGATTTTTTGCGCAAGAGTATTATGTAATAACGTGGTATGTAATGTGTTATGAAATACACAGGAGGAGGCAGTCATGGCGCGCGGCGGCGTATATCGAACGGAAATAGAAAAAGCCCGTAATAGTCTGTTAGGACAGGGAAAACATCCATCAGTTGATGCCGTACGTGTCGCGCTCGGCAATACCGGCTCCAAGACCACCATCCACCGGTACCTGAAGGAATTGGAAGCTGAAGATATGCAAGGCGTCGGCGGAAAATTCCCGATCAGCGAAGCGCTGACTGACCTCGTCAGCCGGCTGGCGGGCCGCCTTAACGAGGAAGCCGACGCCCGCATCGCCGAAGTACAAGACCGGTTCGAGACTCAGGTGCGCGATCGCGCCCAACAACTTGTGCAGCAAAAGCTGGAGGCGCAGACGCTACACGATCAGCTGGATGGCAGCGTTGCCCAATTCGCGGCCGAAACGGCCGCGCACACAGCAACGCGCCAGGCACTCGCCGAGGCTACTATGACGATTCGGGCACTCGAGGAGCGGATTTCCGGGCTGACGACGCGCGTCGGCGAGCACGAGGCGCACGCGAGATCACTCGAGACGAAGCACGAACAGGCGCGCGAGGCGCTCGAACACTTCCGCGTGGCCGCCAAGGAACAGCGCGAGCAGGAGCAGCGTCGGCACGAACACCAAGTCCAAGGGTTGCAGCTGGAGTTGCGTCAGGCAAACGACACAACGACGGCCAAGAATCAGGAAGTCCTGACCCTCAACCGCGACAACGCGCGCCTCACTGAGCAAGTGGGGCAACTCGACAAGGAACTGCGCCAACTGCGAGCGGATATTCGCGAGCGCGATCACGAACTCCAGGCATTGCGACCGGTGGCGGCCGACCACAAGGTGCTGCAGGCACGCTGCGTACTATCAGAATGCAGTGTCGAGTCGCTCAAATCAGAATTGGCTGCCACGCGCAGTGAGGTGAGCGAGGAGCGCGCCGCACGACTGCGCGCAGATTCTGTCGCAGACCGCGCGTCGGCACGCTTAGCTACGGTTGATGAGATCCTGGCCAAGCTCGGTCTTGCAGGCTCTAAAGAACCGCAGCTTGTTGATCAAACGAGTTGAGTATGCACGGAAATCTCTGATGTGCTTTTCTTGGCGCCACTGGAGCCGAACGCTTGCACAACAATGGCACGCGCGGATATCTTGAGTTCGAAGCGCATGGGCGTAGGGCACGGACTCAATGACCAAGTCGGAACTGATTGCGGCGCTAGTGAAACGCCATCCGCACCTGCAGATCGCCGACGTCGACATGGCGACCCGGAACGTGCTGATCCAGCTAACAGATACGTTGGCGCGAGGCGAGCGCATCGAAGTTCGTGGCTTCGGCACGTTCGCCGTGCGTTTCCGTCCGCCGCGCATTGGCCGCAATCCAAGAACCGGCACTGCGGTCGCGTTGCGAGCTAGGTACTCACCTCATTTCAAACCATGCATTGAGTTGCGCGAACGGGTGAACAGATCGTAGTGCGAGTGACGCATGCCGGCGAAGACAGGATCTGGATCGAAGTGGCGAAGAAAATCCGATCCGGCACGTAGTTTTCGATCCGGCATGTAGCCGTGGCACCAGGCGATTTATAGCGAACTTAGGGCATCCTGTGCTTACACTCGAATTCGAGTGGTGACTTTCATCGCGTGGTGCAGGTCTTGCACCTTGACTCAGCACCACAGATCAGGAACCGTCTGTATAAATGTTTGCGTCTTTGAATGAATAGCAAATATGGCTCGGAGCAAAGATGAATGAGATTCCTCTCGGTTTGAGGACGGCGCTGGAAAGTGGTGAATGCGTCCTTTTTGTTGGCGCTGGCATTGGCGGCCATCTACGCACACGTGATGGGAACGCAGTCCCGACAGCGAGTCAGTTAGCGCGCGACCTCGTCGACCACTTCAAGCTCGGTGTTGATTCCACTGACCTGGCAAAAGTATCCCGTCTTGTGGAAATTCGGAAGGGCTCGAGAGTGGATCTCGAAGCTTATCTTAGTAAACTGCTTTCCGGAGTAGAGCCAGACGAATCCGTCCGATGGCTGGCAACACTAAGATGGCGCGCCATTTTTACGACCAACTATGACAACGGCTTGGAACGTGCGTACGAGCTCAACCCCAATCCGCTGCAACAGGCGGTTCCAATATCGTCAACCCAGCAGCACAGGTCGACTGACGCCAATGTTGAAGTACCGATTTATCACCTCCACGGGAAGTTAGCTGGGGAAGCGGGAGGATCGATCGTAGTCACAGACGATGACTATACCAAATACGGCGAGAGGAGAAACATGCTATTCCGTAAGCTCGTTGAGAGCTTCGGCACCTCCACATTTCTGTACATTGGATACAGCGGGAACGACTCCAACTGGAGGCAACTACTCGCGGATGTCCGAAGAGAATTTTCGCCGTCTTCCCTCCCACAGTCATACCGAGTCGACGCCTTTGCTGATGCGATCGACATAGAGATCCTGCGCTCCTCGCATATCGAAACGCTGAAGATAACATTGGCAGATTTTGTCGCGAGTGCGCAAGCCCAACTGAAAGGCTCTCGTCTGGACAGCGACAGGATCGCGAGACTAAAGAAAAAAGTCCCAGATGATCTGTTGGAAGCGTTTGAAAAGAATCCAGCGGCAGTCGTACGACTGCTCAGCTCCTGGACGTATGCTAATAGCGCACCATTCTCAGAGATTCCTAACGCGGAGTCTTTTTTGAGAGGCGATACGCCCAACTGGGCGCTACTCGGAGCATCGAACTTCTTCAAGCGAGATATAGAGGACGAGATATTTGATGCGCTGCTTGACTATGCAACGACGGATACCCGACGACCTGTCGCCTCTCTCGCTTGGGCTCCTGCCGGGTATGGCATTACGACCTTATTGATGGCGCTCTCAACAAGGTATGTTAAAGAGCATGCGGGGCCCGTCTACTATCACAAGCGATCGACGCCGTTGATTGAAGGTGATATCGAGTTTGCGAGTACGATTTTTGCAGGATCCACACCACTTTTCGTTGTTGACGATGCAAGCGACTTCTCCTCTGAGCTAGCTTCGTCGTTTTCCATACTGCGTGATCTCAACAGGACGGCCTATTTCCTGATTGGAAGCCGGAAGAACGAGTGGCTGCAATCAAGGGCAAAGCATTTGGGGAAGACTTTTCTTATCGAGCCGTTGAGCGACGAGGAAATCGAGCGCCTCCTAAGATTCCTGGATAGAAACAAAGCATTGAACAAGCTCGACGGGTTGGAGCCGGATCTTCAGATCGCCGCAGTCAAGCAAAAACATGGCAAGGAGCTACTCGTAGTTATGCGCGAGGCGACTGAAGGTCTCGGGTTCGATGCAATCATTGAAGATGAGTATCGTGGAATAGAGAGCGATTCCGCCCGTATGCTTTATCTGACCGTATGTTGCCTTTTTCAACATGGCGCACTTGTGCGGGATCACGTTCTTGCGGCAAGCCTCAGTTGCACCGTCGAAGACATGTATGCAAATGCAATATCAGGCACCGACGGCGTCGTAATTTTCGACTGTACTGACCCGGAGCTTGGTACGTACGCCGCTCGTGCACGGCATCGTACGATTGCGACGATCGTTTGGGAGCGTTGCGGCGATTCGGCGTCAAGAACCCGAATTGCTCATGCAGCTATCGGCGCTCTCAATATGAATTTTACACCGGATGTTAAAGCGTTCGAACAGCTTGTTCGGTCAGACCGCCTAGTGGATGGTCTTGACACTTTGAATGACAAGATAAATTTTTTCGAGACTGCAGTTCGAAAGGATCCCGATAGTCCATATGTTCGCCAGCATTTCGCGAGGATGTTCCATCGCGAGGGAAAATTTGATCTTGCGCTCAGTCAAATTGATGCTGGAATAGCCCTTAGACCGAAGGCCACCCCGCGCGTGCTGTTTCACACGAAAGGACTCATCCTAAAGTCACTCGCCTTGGCATCAGAAGGACTCGAGATTGGTAGGCGGCGCCTAATTCAAGCGGAGGCTGCCTTCAAGATGGCGATAAGCCAAAATAACAAAGATGAATATGCGCACCAAGGATTGGCCGACTTATACCTGAGCTGGGCAAAGCATGTCGAAAACGACGAGGAGTCTTCCAACTACGTTTCCAAGTGCGAAGATACTATCGGCGCCGGCCTTCGTGTTGTGCGCAATAAGGAGTCGCTATGGATAACCTCATCTGAAGTTGAAGATTTCCTCGGCAATGAACCCGGCCGAGCTAAGGCGCTAGAGCGCGCAGTCAAGGACAATCCTAATAGCGTCGTAGCACGCTACTTGCTTTCTCGGCTGGTTCGACGTAACGGTCACCCAGAGCAAGCATGCGCAATTCTGAAAGATATCGTTGCGAGCTACCCGGAGGAATTCCGCGTAGTGAAAGAATACGCGATTTCTTTGTACGAGAGTGGCGAGTCTATCGATAGTGCAGTGGCAGCGATGCGCCTTGGCACTCTTTATGGTTACAGTGACCCGCGATTTCTGGCGACTCTCGGTGGTCTTCTCTTTCTGAGCGATAGATTCGGAGAAGCGAATGACGTGTTCGCTGAGGGCGCGAAGCGGGAACTGCCGGCAGAAGAGTTGCAGATGATTGGTTTTCGACCTCGCGTGCCTCGCTCAAATGTCCCTTACCGCCTCACGGGAAAGGTCGTGCTCGTGAAGCCGGGCTACTCGCTCTTGGAGGTCCCGGGCAGGCCAAAGGTGTTGTTGCTGGCTACACGCTCCCGGGGAATAGCAATACGTGTAGGTCTAGCTGTCAGCTTTGACCTCGTATTTTCTGCGAAAGCGGCACTCGCTGAGAAGATAGAAACCGTTCACTAACTTTTTCCATGCGGTTCCATCGGTCCGCCTCTTCACGCGAGCGCGCTGCAGGCGCAGGCTATATGATCTGATAACCCCGTCCTACCCTCAAGTGGATTTACCCGTGAGCCGGCGTCAAACTAGGTACAAGCAGTTTCAGCGGTTCTACGACACGGCGCAAACCGAGTTCGATCGGCTCGCAGCCCGCGATCCGCAATGCAGGAGACTCCGTCGGTCCCATAGTTTCTACGCGACGCCAGGCAGTGCCGCCGGTGGCACCGACAAACGCGTCACTGAGGTCTTTTTTGGGAAACGACCGTTTGACCAAGTGCTTCCTGAAATGCGAAAACTACAGCTACCCAGCCCAACGCTGCTTGTCGAGCATGGAGCACGATTGCGCTACGACCGCCTCGACAATGGCCGCGTGCTCTGCCATTGATCTAATGAAGAATCGAAAACGTCACTTTTCGGAGAATTTGTCCGGTTACCCCAAGTGGAGGACGTGTTTTATGGCTACGCGACTACCCAAGAACCTCGGCATGCTGCTACTCGGTGCATGGCTGATCCTAACGGGGTTGCTTCCGCTGATCCATTTAAGTTTTTCTGGTTTGGGCTTGCTGACGGCAGTGCTCGCGATCGCTGCTGGAGTGCTGATTCTGCTCGGGCGATAATCTGAAGAGATGGTTCACTGAATACGCGAAGGGTTCGACGGCTGCTGTCCTCAGGAGTATCGATATGCGTGGGATGCTCGATTGGCAGTTCAGCGCGCGCGGCGGTTACGGGCGCGCGCACTTTGAAGTTGGCAAGGACGTACTTGTGATTTTCCAAGGCGAGGAGAAGGGCGCGATCCCGGCGTCAGAGCTCGCGGAGATAATGCAGGAAAACGTACCTTTTGATGGTCGCGCCACAAAGGTGGTGGAACGGATACAGGCCCTGATGCAAGGTGACATCTACGGAGCAGACATTGCTAACGGTCTGGGTAGGATCGAGACCTGGATTGCCAACAACGTGACCTAACACAGGCACGTTGGTAGAAGCTGAGGGTGTGAGTTGGCCGCAGACATAAGATTGCAGCGATAACATCTTGATGTGTAGATTTTTTTCGGCTTATTTTACGCTGACGGGGTTGCGCAAACTTGGCCATATTGAGAATGGACACTAGAGTCCTAGAATCCGCCCTAAGCCGCAATTCGAGGTGCGCGTCAGAGCGAGCGACTCTGGTTGGGTCGTCACAAATTGCACAAAATTCGAGGTCAGCGCGAAAAACGCCGACGGCGTATGTCGCTGATTTTACGAGGCGTTACTGAATTGGGTCGTCACAAACTGCACGAAATCCGAGATCACCCCTATCAGTGCAGAACGATTGCGGCGTGCCCCACATCAGCCACGTGAAATCCACGAGCCCGCGCTCGGCCAACCAGACATCTTTCGGCAGGACTGCGTGCACGAGTGCCAGTGCCACTGTCAGGCGGCTGGGTGCCTCCAGCGAAATGCAGAAGCCCAGCACGACGCGAGTATGTCGGTCGATCACGATAGTCAACCACGCCCGCCCCAGCGGCTGGCGCGTCTTGCTGTCAAGCAGCGTGAGGTTGAGTGGGCTGTGATCGATTTCGACGACGGCCAGCGCATGCGTGGTGCGGATGCGCCCCGCCTTGCCCCGAACGGCTTCTTTAGCGCGCTTAGGTCCCAAACGCATCCGATGTAGCAGTTCCGGGCCGTATCGTGGGATGCGGGAGGCCAACGTTTCCGGGTGGGGTACGGCCTTGCCTTGTGCATCGCAAGCAAGCTTCAGGTTCTCGTGCAGCGCATCCAGACGATACGGCTTCCCCTCGTTCACTGCGGCGCGAATCACCACCTTGACGATGGATTCGATGTCGGGGAGCAGCGTAAACGTGCCCTTGGTCGGGCCGCGCTTGCTGCAGACGATCGCCTTAGGCCGGGGATCCTCACGCAAGGTTCGGATCAATTCGCGCAGTCGTGTTGGCTTGAGTTTCAGCTGCTGGGATAGCCGCTGCATTTCTTCGTGAGGCACGCGATCGCCGCTTTGTACGTAGGGGCGTAGTGCGATCTCGCGCGCACTCGCGATGGCCAGCGCGGCGCTGACGATCTGCTCGGCCGTCTGCTCCACACGTGCATCCGCTATCGGCGGCCCCACCAATTCGACAACCGGCGCAACCTCCTGCGCACCCGAAGCCAGATTTTTCAATCGCACGCGTGCCAGATCGAGGATCGCCGTGATTTCGTACAGCGTGTTCTGCCAGACACACGGCTGTCCGGGCTGAATCACCAGAAAAGTCGGGGTTGTGTCGACGGCAACCGCCACCGACACGGTGTCTTCATCCACCATGTCACGTCTCCGAAAAGGGTGCTTTTCGCAGGCAAAAGCCAGACGTGACGGACCGCTTGACACGCGTTGCCCGGGGGGCGACACTCACGGTCAAGACCAAGGGCTCATTACTTCGGTCACATCCAAGGCGCAGCCGTGCGGGAACACGACTGCGCCTTTTGCTTTTCTGAGGCCTGCGGGTTTATTCGCCAAATCAACCGCCGGGCTCATCTAACCATTGTGTTCTCCTGCTCCGCATGCGCTGTCGCGGCGCTCTCTTCCATGGCCAAGTCCAGGCGCGCCAAGAACGTCGCCACATCGCGCAACCGGGCGAATTGCCCCCGGCGTCCAAACATCGGGAAAGTGGGGAACGGAAGGCGTTTGCGCTTGGCCGCTTGGCGAAATGCCGCAGGGGTGCGATAGCCCAACAAGTGCGTCAAATCCTTTCCGCCAATGACTTGCCCAAAGCGAACGGCTAATTGGCGCTCGTGTTCGCCAATCTTCAGCTGCAAGGTGTCGCGCACTATCACGTCTTGTCACCGGGCCGGGCGTTACTCTGGATATTCGCGGTCGCCGGAAACTCTGTAAAAGTAGCGCTCTTCAAAGGCGCTACTTTGACAACACCCTTGAGTGATGCTAAGGCGCGTGACACACTCGCCCGCCGCCAACCATTTTTCTCACGTTGGAACGCCGCCTCTACAATCCCTACGGGTTGCGCAACGACGTCAAGCGCTTGGCCAGCGCCGCCTGCTTTGTCGAGCTTGCGCTCAGAGCTCGCAGTTGGAGTTCGAGAGCTATCGAAGACTGGCTGCGTCACGGCGCAATATCGAAGGACGCGGAAACACCGAGGAATATGGTTCGTCCGCTCCTTCAGGGACGCCTACCGAGTACAGCGACCGCAAAAAAAATCGCGAGCGAACACTTCTACTGCAGACTGTTGCATTGGCGCGACCATCCGCTATGGATGGCACTTCAACCGACCGATGAGATGATCCATCGACACCTGCTCTACTACACCCAGACTTTGGATCTCGACGTCGCATCACTGCTCTTGGGAAAGCGAACCTACGAGAATGTTGACACGATGCTCGAGGAAGAGATTGCGCTTGGCGACGAGGACACATTCACCGGGATGTCCCTTGCCTGCGTTTGCTATCCACCATCCGGGAACAACACCGCCTGCTACGGCACGTGGCGACTCTTTCCGGCGACCGTAGGCGGCACACCTCATCTTTTCATTCGCTGGCGCGAACTCTTGGAACTGTTCAACGAACGCATTTGGACCCATGGAGAAGCGCGCGCGCGCCAAGATGCCTTCGGTCTCGAACGGATGCGCGTGGAAATCCATCGCTGCGCTGATGAGGCACGCAACGAGGGTGTGCGGATTCCGCCGGATGAGCTGACCCTATTTTCGGGTCCGGTGCGCCGGCGCGCATCGCGAAAACATTAAGATCAGTAGCTTCGCAACTTACGATCGTCGGATTCCGCATGCGCTGGGTGCTACTCTCCTGCGATCCGAACATCATCTTTGCACGTCAGGAGAAGACCTGCTGAGGCAGTGACGAAAGTAAGGATGCTCCTTCACCGATTTACCCTCGATGACAGGCAGAAAGGCCGATAGGGCGCTGATACGCAAGAGATCGGTCGGAATAGCGTTTTTCCTTCAACGCGCTGGCGAATGGACTCAGAAAAATGCGCTATCTGACTCAGATCCGAGGGCATCAAAAACTCGCTAAGTCTTAAGTCTATGTTTTTAAAAGTTTTTGAGCAACGTTTTTCCGATGATGGCGACGACGGTTTTCCGATCCGAGTCGAGACCTCTTCCGCCAAGCATTCGAGCTGGGCGCACTAAGTCTGTTACTTCCCGCGCACTAAATCTGTGAGTTCTTGCCTTCTGACCTCATCCACGGGCAACTCACAGGTTTATCCGGCGTCCATGTGCGAACTGAGGTACCCCCCGCGCCCAATGTTCATGACCACCGGTTGTCGGCCTCAATTGAGCTTTGATGAGCGGCGCTTCAGCGACAGGAGCTGTGTCTGCTTTTCCGCCGACAACGGAAGCTCGGACCCAATGCTGGTACCCGTGAAAAATCATCCATCGCTAGCGTCTGTGTGGAGCATTTTGACCTAGCCACAAGTGGAGCATTTTCAGGTGGCCGTCAGGGGCCGTACATCAGGCCTTCGCTTCACCGCGCAAGCATTGCAACACATCTGAGCCAAAAACGTTCTGCCCTGCAGGAGCACCTCGGCATCGCCGGTGCCTATCGGACCCACCTCGCCGGCAACGCCGATCTCCGACCAGATCTTCGGCGATCATTTTGGTGCAGCCCATTGCGGGTGCTTCTGAGCGGCAAGTAAGGCTCCCAGTTTCCGGCGCCCTGTCCGCGGCGTGCCGGTCGAAGGTTCCGGAGCCGACGCCTTCTCGAGGAGCGGCCAACCCCCAACCGGAAGGATCAGCGGACCATCAAGCTCCGCTCGCGCGTGCGATGCGCACGCCGTTTTGCGCCAGCAGTGCCTCCACTTCGGCGAGTTCGGGCATCGCTGCGAATGCGCCGAGGCGGGTCACGGTCAGCGCGCCACACGCGGTGGCGAACCGCAGGACCTCGGACCAGGACGGCCCATCGGCCAACAACTTCTCGAGCGTCGCCGCAGTGATCCCGCGCTCAGCCATCGCGAACAAGAGGCCGCCGACGAACGCATCGCCCGCCGCGGTGGTGTCGACGACGGGCACGCGCATCGCCGGCACCTGCCCCGTTGTCGTGCGTGTGAACCAGCGCACCACGTCCGGACCGTTGGTGACGATCACGACGCGCGCGCTGGTGAGCAGATGCTCCAGCGCGGCGCGTTCGCCGGTGCCATGCGTCGCCAGGTACGCGAGTTCCTCGTTGGCGAGCTTGACCACGTCGGCGGCGCGCAGCGCCTGCCACAGCAGCGGCAGCGGGTCGGCATCGCGCGGCCAGAGCGAGGGGCGCAGGTTCATGTCCATGCTGACGAGCGCGCCGGCCGCGCGTGCGCGCGCCATGCCGCTCAGCGTGGTTTGTGCAATGCCATCGTCCGTCAAGCTGTTGCTGCAGACGTGGAAGATGCGTGCGTTGGCGAAGCAGGCATCGTCGAAATGCTCGTCGCGGAACAACAGGTCCGCCGACGGCGGCCGATAGAAACTGAAACTGCGCTCGCCGTGCGCATCGAGCGCGACGAACGCCAGCGCCGTCTTCGCGACCGCGGTGCGACGCACGTAGCGCGTACTGACCCCGGCGGCATGCAGACGCTCGATCAGGAAGTTGCCGAACATGTCGCGCCCGAACATGCCGACGAATTCGCTGTTGCCGCCCAGGCGCGCCACAGCCGCGGCGACATTCGCCGGCGCGCCTCCAGCGTGCTGGTGGAAGATGCGTGCGTGCTGCGTGTCGACAGCGGCCTCGGCAATGAAATCGATCAGCGCCTCGCCAAAACAGACGATCGACTTCACGTGGCCGTCCCTTGCGCGTAAACCGGCGTGGCGACGTTGGCGTCGTCGTTGCGCGCCCCATAGCGGCCGTACCACACGATATAGGCATAGCACAGCAGGGGCAGCACGAACGCGTATTGCAGCGAGCTCGTTTCATTGCCGCTGACGGCATACAGGCGATCGGCGAGAAAGCCCTGCAGCGGCGGGATCACGGCACCGCCGAAGATGGCCATCACGAGCAGACTGGACGCTTTCTGCGTCAACGGTCCGAGCCGATCGATGACCAGCGTGAAAATCGTCGGGAACATGATGGAATTGAAGAATCCGATGGCGATCACGCTCCACATGGCCAGATGTCCGCTGCTGCACGCAGTCGTCACGATCAGCACCATATTCGCCGATGCGTAGAGCGCGAGCAGGCGGCGCGGATGTGCGCGCAGCAGCAGCGCCGCGCCGATGAACCGGCCGCACATCGCCGCGCCCCAGTACATGGACACATAGTGGCCGATATCCGCCGCGGGGATCGCGCCGATGTCCGGCCGCATCAAGTAATTGGCGAGAAAGCTGCCGATCGCGACCTCCGCCCCGACGTAGAGGAAAATCGCCAGTACGCCGAAGCGCACGTGGCGATGCCTGAGTGTCTCGGCGAAGGTGTGGCGCCGCGGATCGGCTTGCTCCGTCGCCTCGGCATGCGCCGGCAGGCGGAACAGGAAGATGCCGGCGGCCAGCACGATCAGTGCGAGCGCCACGCCGAGATACAAGGGCTGCACGTTGGCCACGCGTTGCGCGGCCGGCAGCTGCGCCAGCTGCTCGGCCGAGAGCGACGTCGCGGCAAAGATGATCGCGCCGCCCACAGCCGGGCCGATCGTGTGGCCGAGCGAGTTGATCGCTTGCGCGAAACTGAGCCGGCTCGGCGCGCGCGCGGGTTCGCCAAGCAGCGCGACGTATGGGTTCGCCGAAACCTGCAGCAGCACGACGCCGCTGGCGAGCACGAACAATGCGGGCAGGAACTGGTAGAAGGATCCGGACGACGCCGCCGGCAGGATGGCCAGCGCGCCGCAGCCGGCGACGAGCAGTCCACTGACAATGCCGAGCTTGTAGCCGAGCCTTGCGACCACGCGCCCTGCCGGCACGGCCATCACGAGATAGGCGCCGAAGAAACAGAACTGCACGAACATCGCCTGCCAGTAATTCAGCGTGAATACCGCCTTCAGATGCGGGATCAGCACGTCGTTGAGCTCGGTAATGAAGCCCCACATGAAAAAAATCACGGTCATCACGCCCAGCGCGAAGCGATTGTCGACGGAACGAGACGAATTCATTCGGTTGATCCCAGGGTTTAGACGCTGCCGCCGCTACTTTCGCGCACGACGAGCTTGACCCCTACGACCGTGCGCTCGGCGGCCTCTGGCGCGTGCTGCGCGCGCGCCAGTGCGAGTGTCGCCGCCTGCCGCCCGCGCGCGCGCGGGTCGACGGCCAGCGTGGTCAGCGGCGGCACGCTCATCGCGCTTTCCGGAATATCGTCGAAGCCGGTCACGCCGAAGCCATGGCCGGGACGCTTTCCGCGCCGCGCGAGGCCCAGCATCAGGCCGAGCGCAACGGCGTCGTTGTAGGCGACGGCGGCGGTCGGCGCCGGATCGCGCACAAACAATGCCCCAGTCTGTGTCGCCGCTTCCAGCCGCGTCGGCGCGCATTCGACCAGCCATTGCGGTTCGGGGGTGATGCCGGCGGCGGCCAACGCTTCCATGTAGCCCTGCCGGCGCTGCCGGCACGAGCTCGAGTCCGCATGACCGCCGTAGAACGCAATACGGCGATGACCGTGCGCGAGCAGGTGCTCGGTCGCCAGATAGGCACCGCGACGGTTGTCGAGGCCGAGGAAATCGAACGCGGCGCCTTCGAGTTCGCGGTTGAACACGAGCACGG
>Ga0307516_10003767_pt1 | contig 19271 bp, 20 predicted proteins | sample 19_EM_MG_FD_203310 | JGI IMG/M metagenome (GOLD analysis project Ga0307516, IMG submission 203310) | Populus trichocarpa ectomycorrhiza microbial communities from riparian zone in the Pacific Northwest, United States - 19_EM | ecosystem: Host-associated > Plants > Roots > Unclassified | place... | reverse complement strand
TGATGATGAAGGCCGTGGTGTCGGCTGCGCGCGCGAACGCGAAGCTGCCGCCGTTCGAATTGACCGAGACGGCCGTGAACTGTCACCACAACTACGTGGCGCGCGAGCATCACTACGGTGCAGACGTGCTCGTGACCCGCAAGGGCGCGGTCCGGGCGGCCGAAGGTGAGCTCGGGATCATTCCCGGAAGTATGGGCGCCAAGTCGTTCATCGTTCGCGGCAAGGGAAACCCGGAGAGCTTCTGTTCATGCAGTCACGGCGCGGGTCGCAAGATGTCGCGCACCGCAGCGAAGAAGACCTTTTCGCTGCTAGACCACGCGGAAGCCACGAAGGGGATCGAGTGCCGCAAAGACGCGGACGTGATTGACGAAACGCCGGCGGCCTACAAGTCGATCGAAGACGTGATGCACGCCCAGCGCGAGCTGGTCGATGTCGTGCATACCTTGCGGCAAGTCGTGTGCGTGAAAGGATGAGTCCGTGATCACGAGCGACGGATCCATGGTAGCCCGCGGAGGGCCGGCGTTCTCGCGCTGAAACCGGCTCAGGCTCGCGTCACGTCGAAGACGGCGATGGTGTCGTCGGCGGCGATCAGCAGGTTTGCTTGGTCGTAGACCCAGGCGCCAGCGTCGACGACGACGATCGGCCTGCCCGGAGAGTCGGTCCAGGAGGCGCTGGGCGTGTGGCTGTGACCGACGATCACGACGTCTGCCGAGCGGCCACCCGAGCCGGGTAGCGCAGCGACTTTCTGAGCGATGGTCGCCAGGTGGTCGACGTTCTCGCGCACGACGAATTGCCCGCTGCGCACGTTGGCCGGGGGCGGGCTGTGATCTTCAGGTCGAGCCTGGGGGCCGGGGTCATCGCGAACGGTTAGGATGGAGTCGAGCAGCCAGCGCCCGATGCCGGCGCCGAGTCCGAGGCGATCGACATAGCTTTCGAAGGTGCTCGTGCCGGGGATGAACCCGCCGATGGTGATTGCGAGCGCCACGGCCGCTTCGTCGAAGCTCGAGCCGACCGGCGGCACGATGTCCGTCTGATGGCCGTGCAGCGCGTAGACATTGCTGCCAAGCCAAAATCCCGAACGAAAGAGCTGTGGTTGCGCTACGCGCCGACCCGGCAAGCTGTTCAGAAAGCCGGCGTCGTGGTTGCCGATGAGGTGCGCCAAGCCGATGCGCGCGTCCAGGTCGAGGATGGCCTGGTACGCGGCGACATTCTCGATCGAGCCGTAGGTCATGTTTTGGGGGTTCGTGCCGGTGACCCGCCAGATGTCGAACCAATCGCCGAGCTGAATGGCGCGCGCCGACATCGGGTGTTGGTTCATGTAGTCGAAAATCGCCTGCAGCACCGCCTGCAGCTTGCGTGGCTTGTCGGGATTGTTGTTGTAAAAGATGTCGCCGCCGCCGCCGTTGCACAAATGCGTATCGGGCACGGCGAAGATCGGCGTGCCGAACAGCGCGGACTTGAATACGACTTGAGTGCTCGTCGCCCGCAAGACGTAGCCACCTGGAGCGAGCAGCGCGTTGAAAGCCCCGACCGTGTCGTTGAAATTCGTCATCGTTCAGCTCCCGTCGATGGCCACGGCGACTTGCGAGACGCCGAAGGTGTCGCTGGTCCCGCAGCGTTGCAGCACGACCCGCACCACAGTGTGCTTGTCGCAATACCAGATCGCTTCGCCCGGAGTTGGGTTGTTGCCGAGCGGCACGTCGTCAGTCATCACGGGCGGATCTTTGCCGAGGGACGCGACCTGCCGTGGTTGTGCCCCGCCTTCGGTTTCATGGGCATTGCACACCCTGCCGAAGTGCTGGTCGATCGCCGCGCGCGGCACGCAGGCGGTGGGTGGCATACCAGCGACGGCGCTCGCGCTCCCGACAGCGAGCGGCGCGCCGTATTCGGGCGGCCGTGCTTGGCCGATGCCTCCGGGCGAAGCGTACACCCAATGACCACTGAGCTGCGCCGTCGTAGGGCAGCAGGCGGCGGCTGTCAGGGCGAGCACCGCCCAACCGAATGTCGTAGTCATATGTTGAAGCCTTTCTGTTTCACGCTGTCTCGTTCATGATGCGCGCGCAGTGATCGGCAATCGCCAGCACCGTCCACTGCGGATTTACACCGCTGACCATCGGAAAGACGCTGGCATCACAGACGCGTAGGTTCGCGATGCCACGCACGCGAAAGGTGGCATCAGTGACCGAGATGCGCGCGTCGTCGCTCATGGCGCAGCCGCCCTGTGGATGACCGGTCGAGAGCAGCACACGGTTGAGTGAGCTGAACCAGCGATCGAAGCGCTCGACGTCGTCGGGCGTTCTGATGCTGAAACCGCTGCCGAGCGAGCCACATAAGATTTCGGTAGGCGCGAGCCCACCGCCGCCCGCGAGCAGGGCGCGCGCCAAGAGCGCGAAGCCCGTGCGCATGCGGCGGTGCTCGTTCTCGCCCATCGGCAAGGTGGAGCTGGCACGCCCCTGAGCGTCCACGCTGATGCGACCGTTGGCGGTAGTGCCGATGGCGATGCCCATCAGCGCCGTGTGCACGTAGCGCGACATGCGCTGCCGATGTAGCTCGCCGTAGCCGGGCATGATCAGCGCGCTCTGCCCAGGTGGGTTGAACAAATTCTCGATCAAAAACCCGTCGTCTTGCCCCGGCGGCACGTAATAGTGCGTGAGCTGAAGCGAGGGTCGCTGGTGCAAGACGGCGTCGTACACGCTCAACATCGGCGAGACCACGTTCGCGCTGAAGCGCTGGCCGACAGGTAGCTTCGATAGCGCGCGCGCCAACGAGGCCGAGCGCAGCATCAGCGCGCTGGTGTGGATCGCGCCGGCTGACAGCACGTACTCACGCCCGCGGACGCTGAGCTTGCCGGCCGGAGTCTGGACGCTGAGCGACTCGACGCGCTGCACGCCGCTCGCGCTCCGATCGACGACGACGTCGATCACGCGCGCGTTCGCGACCAGCTCCGTATCGCGCCCTGGCCCAAGCGCGCGAGGTAGATGGACTTGTAGAGCGTTGCGCTTGCGCTCGGAGCCGCAACCGGTGTTGCACATGCCGCAGCCCAGGCAGCCGTTCGGCACCATGTTGACCATGCACTCGAAGAAGCCGGGCTGAATCGGTCGGCCAAACTCCGGTTTTTGAGGCTTGCCGAAGGCGTTTTCGAGCACCTTGCAAACGGGGTTCAGAAAACGGGTCTTCTCCGAGACGGCGCCGATCGAGAGCTCGCTGCCGGTCGTCAGATAGCTCTGGCGCAGGTCCTTGGGCGCGATCGGAAAACCGAGACCGAGCCATTGCTCCAGCCGGTGACTCGGCAACATGAAGTTGACGGCGTTGTTGATCACGCCGCCGCCACCCACGCATGCCGCTTGCAGCATCACCACGTTTCCCACCCGACTGGCGTACGGCTCCTCGAGGTTCGACCGCTGCAACCCGGAAGATTTTTGGAGTCGGGCGACCCACAGCAGCTCGTCGGGCGTAAGCTCGGCCTCCGGCACGTAAGGGCCGGCTTCGAGCAAGAGCACACTCTTGCCGGTGGCGCTCAGTCGCTCTGCGAGCAAGGAGCCAGCCACGCCCGCTCCCACGATCACCACGTCGAAGGTGCGCGCGCTGGGGCTGAGCTTGATTGGCAATCTGGTGCCGAACAGCGGCACGAACGTCGGCCTGCGGTAGCCGACCAGCGCGTCGGCGGCGCTGTGCGAGTAGTAGCCGAGCACCGCGACCTTGTGCACGGAATCCAGCAGTGGGCGCAGCAGGTTGGGCGCCTCTGACTGCAGCATGCCGAGCACTAGTCGGCGAAGCTCGTCGAGCACGCCGCTTTTGACCTCGCCCAGCTGGCCCAGCGTCTGAAGCTGCGCACGCAGCGCGGCGACTGCGTCGGCGTCCGCGTTCGACATGAACGTGTCGAGGTTGTCGACGGCTTGCTGTAGCGTGGGGCCATTGCTCGGCAACGGCTGAGGTAACATCACGGTGCTCAAGAGCATGAGCGCGCGGCGTTCGCCCGGTGTCAGTGGGCTTTGGGGGGTGAGCAACGTCGGCAGCTGGTCGTGCACGCTCGTGCACTGACGATTGAGTAGCTCGAAGAAGGCAAGCCGCGCGGCGTCCGCCTCGGCACCTTCGGCGCGCACGGCTTGTACCGAGAGCAGCCGCGCCAGCAGCTCGTCGACGTGCGTCGACAACTGTCCGCTGGCGATGACGTTGCCATTGACGGACAGCGTGACTGCCAACTCCGAGAGCTGCGCTGCCGCGTCTCGCTGGTTGGGGTGCGTCAGTGAACGACTGCCTCGCACCAGTACTTTTTGGCCAGTGGTATCGGTGTACTCGAATTCCAAAGTCAGCTGTTTGCCGGGCTGCTGGTCGCAGTCTCGAAACAGCTCGGCCTGACCGGAGGCGATTGGAGTGCGTGGCAGCTGGGGCCCGCCTTCGACCCAACCCCCCCTGACCAAAGCCGTGTGCGGACCAGCTAGAAATGTGGGCAAGCGTGGCACCTCGAGCATGAGCTCGAAGCGAAGCTCGGAGACGCTACCCGCCAGCGTTCCGGAGAAGCGCTCCACGAACGTGATGCCGACGTCCGTCCCGATCGTCGGCGGCTCGTACGGGGCGCCACAGCCCGAGCCCGCCTGCGCTCGTGCCGGCCTCGCGCTCAGCGCCAATGCCCCGCCCAAGCTCGCTCCGGAGCTCAAAAAACCGCGTCGATCGAGCGCACGTCGCGTCATTTTCCGCTCCTCGTTGGGGCTTTCGCCCCGCTGTAGTCGTCGACGCCGTCGCCGTCGCTGTCGGGAATCGGTCGCTCCGGGCAGCCGTCATGATCGTCGACGCCGTCTTCGTCCTCGGGGTCGTTGATGCACGCATCGTCGACATCGGGCACGCCGTCGCGGTCGTTGTCCAAATCAGGGCAGCCGTCGCCGTCCTCGAAGCCGTCGAAGTCTTCCGGCTCGCTCGGGCAAGCGTCGTCGCGGCCGGCGTAGCCGTCGCCGTCGAGATCGGCGGCGCCGGGGGCGAAGCTCACGCCCAGCGTGACGCGAGCCAGGGCGCCTTGTAGCCCCTTCGTGGGACCCCACGCGCCGCTAGCGACCAGGCTGAAGAGGTTCGTCACCTGATACTTCGTGCCCAGCGACAGCTCGACGGCAGAGGCGCCCGCCTTCGGAAACGAGTGCACCAACTCAGCGCCGTAGGCGTCGAAGTCGAACGACCAGCGCGCGGCCGGTGAAAGTTCTGCGGCTGCCCCCCAACGGAGCTGATCGTCGTAGCGAACGCGGTCGCTCCCCACGGGAAGCGTGGCGCCGTGCCCGCCCACGCCGCGATAGCCCAGCTCCAAGCCAGCGCGCAGGAACGCGAACGGCGTGTACTCCAGCACCGCGGCAGGCCACAGCCCGACGCCCGGCCCGCCGCGCAGCTCGGAGCTATCGCCGGTTGGTAGCTCCGCCCGCAGCAAGGCCGCCGCGCCGAAGCTGCCCGCTGTCGCCTCGCGCAAACTCCATTTTGCGTGCAGCTCCAAGGCTCCGAGCCCGGTCGAACGCAGCGTCGTGGAAGCGTCGTCGTAGACGCCTGGCAGCCGGATCGCGGCCCCTGAAAGCGCTTGAAAAGGCAGCGTGATACCCAACAGTGCGCCGCGGCCCAGACCCAAGTTGGCCGTCAGCGTAGCTGTGGCGGCCACGTCTACGAGCGCCGTGCTCGGTGCGCCGGCAGGCGCAATGCGTGAGACCTTCCAGGCTCCGTCGAACAGCGCTCCGAAGCCCGCCTGACCAATCCGCAGCGCCTGTGTGCCGTTGACGCTGAGAAATCCGTCTGCGTCGACGGCCGGATGATAGAGGATGGGATCGAGCCCGCGCCCACGACTGAGCTGCGCCTGCGCGAGCGCGCCGTGCGCCTCGAGCAGCATGCCTAGGGTGAGAGCTGGGGCCGAAAGCTTGCACCGGCAGGAGCGCGTGCCCACGCGCTTACGCACGGACCGCGATCCGCGCGCCCGGGCGGCATGCCGAGGCAAGCGCCGACAGGCCTGCGCCGGCAGACGAGCCAAGCGTTGCTCCGAGCAAGCTGCGACGCGAAATTTCATCGAGCACGACACGCATTCTCATCGCCTCCTGCCGCCGGCCGCGGCGTGCGAAGTTTTGCATAGGCTGCGCAGAACTCGGCGCGTCGGGAATGGTCAGATATTCAGCACATGGCTGGCCTTCGGCCTTCGGCCACCGCCAGGCATTCGCCCAGCCAACTCGACAGGATGTGGCAAGAACGGTTGAGCGCGGCCAGCCGGCGCAGGGTGAAATAATCACTACGAGCCGCCGCGGCCGAACACCGCTATGGCCTAGACGCCCAAAGCTCGTGGGTGAGCTCGGCGAAGGACACTACGTGCTGAATCGCTACAGAGGTTTCGCGAAATGGCTGCTCGTGCTCTGTCTCACAGGCTGCGGCCAGGTCGTCAAGATCAAGGTGCCGCAAGCGGGCTCGAACCCGTCGGATCCGAACGTGAATGCAACCTACGTTTGCACGCCTTCGGCCGGGACGTCGTTCGACTGCAAAAGCGGGGTGGCCTACTCGGCTTACGATCGCGAGGTCGACGTCGGCAAGCAGTGCAAGTACGGCGTCGCCAACGTGTACGTCGCGACGAACTTTCACGGCGGCGTGACCGAGATTCAATTCGCCTGCGCCCTCGCTCCGGTCACTGGCTTTCCGACCACACCCAGCCCACCACCCAAGGCTCCCTAATGCCTCCGAACCACCCCGCGCTCACCACCCACCTCGACGAACAATGGCGTGACATTCACTTTGCCAACGACGAAGTGCGCTGCACTCGCTACGAGGTCACGCCACAAGCGGGCACGCTCGAAGGGCTGCTGGCTGAAGTCGGCGGCGCCGTGCGTGCGGTCGTGGCAGACGCTTTCACCACCGGCCAGCCGCTGCGCGTGCCGGGGGGACGCTGGTCGCTGTCGGCGATTGGCAAGCCGCAGGGCTCGATGCTCGACCTGGGTAACTATCGCAGCATCGGCCCCGTCATGCCCGCCTGGCTGACGCCCGAGTACACGGCGCTTGCCGCGCAAGCCGGCGTTTCGGCGACGTTGATCGCGGCCGGCATGACGATCAACGTCGTGAATCGCGAGCTGGCCAAGGCGGGGCGCGCGCTCAAGACGTCGGGCGCGAGCGACGGGCAGACTTTCGCGGGCGCGATCGCGACCGGGACCCACGGTGCCGACCTCAAAGTAGGCGCACTGCACGACACCGTGCTGGCCGTCCACGTGATCGTATCACCGACGCGCTCGGTGCTGATTCAGCCGGCGGGCGGCGCGCTAAACGGCGTAGCCGCTTCGACGCTTGCCAGCTGGTTCGGCATGCCGTGCGACCTGCTGAGCGACGACCAGCTGTTTCGTGCCGCCAAAGTGCACCTGGGCTCGCTCGGCGTGGTGCTCAACGTGGTCGTCGAGACCGTCCCGCTCTACTACTTCGACCGAGAACGAACCGCGCATCGCGACGGAGCCAGCTGGCGCGCCGTGCTTACCAGCCGCAATCCAAAGAACGCCAATGGTCTGCACAGCGACGACCCCGACTACCTGCAATTCATCGTCAATCCGTACGTTCCGTCGCCCGAAACCGATCCGCGCGCGTGGATGATCTCGATGCGCAAGATGCCGTACACCGGTCAGGCCGGCATCATCACCACACCCACCGAATCCAGCCTCAAGTCCGATCTGGCCGACTTTCTGCCGGCGCTCGTCACCTTTTACCAACAGAACATCGAGCTGCCGGGCAATCCATTGCTGCGATCGGTCACTTCTTCGCAGCTCAAAACACTCTACGGCGCGAACGCCAGCTCCTTGTCGGCCTTGCCCGGCGCCATGTTCGGACCGCCCGATTTTCTCGGCATCGACTTCAACCCGGTGCGCGGCGCAAGCGCCGAGTACGTGTTCGACGCCACGCAGGCGCGCCTCGGCGTCGAAACCATCCTCAACACGCTCGCGTCTCAAGTCACGGCCCAGCACCAGTACTTGGGCGGCATCGGCATCCGCTTCGTCAAAGGTTCGAACGGCTGGCTCGCGCCCAACGCCAAAGCCATGAACTGCTTCATGGAGCTGCAAAGCCTGTACACCACCGAGCTGCCGGCCATTCACTCTGCGATCGGCGCCGCCCTCACCCAGGCCGGTGTCCCCTACTGCGGGCACTGGGGTCAGTGGTTCATGAATACGCCCGAGGTCGCCGCCCGTTGGTGGGGCGCCAGCGCTGTCGAGTCGTGGAAAGCAGCGCGAGCCGACCTGCTCCCGAGCGCAGCGGCCCAAGCCATCTTCGCCAGCCCAATTTTGGCCGGCGCCGGCCTCGGCTAGCTGCACGAGGGAAAATCAGTTCTGTGCTGCAAGTATGCGCTGCGAACGGATGAATGAGCGCTTGCGCGCCAGCCGCCTCTCGTTCTTTCTGTGGGGCTCGATTCCAGACGACCCGCTCTAGACCGATGCAGCGCAAGGGCGTTTGCAGCAGGCGGGCGTGCTCAAGGGCCATGTGCTGCGCATGCTGGCGGATTCGCGCGTGGCGTAATCGGCTGTGCGCACTCCCACGCCTACCGCTCGAGACGGCCGGCACGAGCCAGCGAAAAACCGCCGTCGTACGTCGGGACGCCCTTCCGCGAGAGACCGCCTTGCTCGGCCATGATTCCGGAGCCGATCACAGTCTTCCCAAACGTCGTCGGTGAGCGCACGCGGCGTTTTGTAGTCGGCTGCGTAGCAGTGAAATGTACCTTCAGGGCGACTCGTGACCATCCGAGCGTCCACGAGCCGTTTTTGGGTGGTGGCTCAACGGGCAAGCCCAGTTCGAAAATACTAGGGCCAGTCCCGAGCGCCTACGTCGGCCGGCGGTTGGCCCAGCACTCGGCCGCTGCGCGACAATCCTCAGGGATTTGGGCGAGCGATCGAGGCGTGCAGTCCAGGACATGCCCGCGTGCATCCGTGGAAATCTCGCAGCACTCCTCGAACATGTGGCGAATCTGCTCGCGGCCGCGTTGAACGCGAGATTTCATTCCTGAAAGCGAGAGCCCCAACATCTCGGCGCCGTCTTTCTGCGTGAGCCCTTGGAGCTCCGTTAAAGTGATGGCTTCGCGGTACGGCGATGGGAGCCGCGAGACGAACAGCGCGACACATTCGGCGAGGTCTGCCTCCAACGTGGGGTCGGCGTCGCTCACCTCGCCGGTCTCAGCCTTGAGCTCGGCGTCGTGACCGCTTGCGAGCGGGTGTCGCGCACGAGCCCGAAGGTGGTCCGCCACGGCGTGCTCGGCAACGCGGTAGACCCAACCGCCGAACCTCTCACCGTCACGCAGGCCCAAGAGCCCACGCTGCAGGCGAACGAAGACGTCCTGAACGACGTCGTCCACGTCTGCGGGGCCGCGAACGCGGCGCGCCACATAGGGACGAAGCCGTGCCTCAAGCTCGCGCCACGCCCCGCGGGCCTCGGGGGCGATCATGAGGGGCACCTTGCGCGGCTGGGGCTCTGCATCGTCGACGTTTCAACAGAAGACGGCGATGCGGAGAAAAGGACGCAGCTCATGGCGAAGAAATCTCCGGCTGCTCAAACCGCGCGAACAGGCAGGCAGCGCTCGCGGGGCAGGCATCGACGAATTCTGGCGAAGAAAGAAGCTCTTCGGGAACGGTAGTGCGGGCGACGCGCTCGAAACCGAGCCGCAGAAACCACTCGGCGGCGCCGGTCGTCAGCAGGTATGCGCCTCGCAAACCGGCCATTCGGGCCACAGCCAGGCGCTCGGTCACCAGGGCTCGGCCAATCCCAGAGCCGCGGGAGGCCTCCGCGACAGCAACGGAGCGCAGCAGCCCGAACTGCCCGTGCCGTTGTAACCCGGCCACGCCCACCAGCTTCCCGCCGTGTCGAACCACGGCGTAAGCTTCGGGGAACTGGTCGTCGAGCCCAGCGAGCGGCAGCCGCAACGCTCCCAGGAGCGCCGTCACTGCATGCCAGTCACTGGACAACGCCGGCTCCAACCGCATCACGTATTTCTAGTATTTTCGAAGATAGCGGGCAAGCGCCGAGAAAGTGTGCGTCCTTGTCCAACGGTCGGCGTCCTTGTTGCGGAGGTAACAATGGAAACTCAAGACAACGACACCGTTCGCACTCAAGTTCGGACCGCCTACGCAAAGGTCGCCACTGGCGCCAGCGGCTGCAGCGTCGGTTGCTGCGGAACCGACACCGGCACAAACATGGCGATGGGCTACTCCGACGAGGAGCTCACCAGCGTGCCAGAAGGGGCAAACCTCGGTCTCGGCTGCGGCAACCCTCAGGCGATCGCAGCGCTACGCTCCGGCGAGACCGTCCTCGATCTCGGTAGCGGCGCCGGCTTCGACTGCTTCTTGGCCGCCAAGCGCGTGGGAGCTACGGGGCGCGTCATCGGCGTCGACATGACTCCCGAGATGGTCACGAAGGCGCGCGGCAACGCACGCAAGGTCGAGGCGACGAACGTCGAATTTCGGCTGGGCGAGATCGAGCATCTCCCGGTGGCCGATGCTTCGATCGACGTGATCCTCTCGAACTGCGTGATCAACCTGTCGCCCGCTAAGGCGACCGTTTTCCGCGAGGCGTTCCGTGCCCTGAAGCCCGGCGGCCGCCTTGCGATTTCGGACGTCGTGGCGATGAAGGAAATGCCAGCGGAGCTTGCCAAGAGCGTCGAAGCTATGACCGGATGCGTCTCAGGCGCGGCGCGTATCGAAGAGCTGCAAGCACTTCTACAGGACGCGGGTTTTCAAGACGTGAAGATCGTTACCAGACCCGAGAGCGCTACCATCATCGGCCAATGCATGCCGGGCGCCGAAGGCTACGTGGTCTCGGCAACCATCGAGGGCAAGAAGCCCGGCGGCGCGAGCTGCTGCGCACCGACTTGCTGCGCCTGAGCGGCGGGTGGGCTGACGCGGAAGTAGTGGACGACCTAGGGAGGCATGAGCCGCGGAGCAAACGGCGCCGGAGCGCAACGTCAACAGGAAGACGCACGGCTCGCGGTTGAGGATCGAAGAGCTAGCGTTGCAGACGGAGTGAGGCGCGAAACTGGCATCAGTCTTGCGTTGTTGGCTGCGAGCATGCTGAAGACGTTGTCGTTCCTGTGCGCGGTAGGGCTGCTGACGGCCTGTGGGGGCCAAAGCCGCTCCGCGCCGCCCGATAGCGCTTTGGGCGGCGCGCAAGCCTATTCCGGCTCCGCGGCGCTGTAGAATCTACGCGACAGCGGGGCGCACCGGAAAGGCGCTGTCAGCGAGCGTCGAAAAGCGCGGGAATCTGAGCAGGCCGGACCGCATGCCCTGAGCAGTTGACCAGTTCCATTCGCCTCGCGCGATCTCGATCCTCGACGTCGATGCGCTCGCGATCAGCTCGCCCAGTTCAGAGCACCAGCAATCGCCTCGCGACGTGCGGCGTGGCCGGCTGCTCACGCCTGTTTGCCGTATGCGGAAGCTGTGATCGAGGTAGGCGCTACTGCAGCGAAGGCTGTGCGGCGCTGGCGCGACGCGCCCAGACGCGCCGCGCGGGGAGGTGCTACCAGGCCAGCGAACGCGGGCGCCAAGCTCATGCTGCTCGCCAGGCGCGCTACCGGGCCAAGCGGTCGCGAGTGACGCATCAGCCTCTCGCCGTCCCCTTCGATTTGCGGGAAATCTCGCGTGCGGCGGAGCAAGGCGCCAAAGCCGTATGCAGCGAAGTCGCTCGGTCGCCAGTGGGCGCTAGCGTACGCGACGAGGTCAAGGGGTCGGAGACGGCTGCTCGTCCTCCGGAGTGCGCGTTCTGCCGTCGCCGATCGATCTTTCTTCGAACGGGCTTTCACGCGATCACGGGGGCTCGGCCCCATGCTGGTAGCGCTTCGCAGCCACGCCGTGGGCAAACCACGTCGGCCGTTCGAGGTGGCTCGTCGGTCGCTCTTGGGCGCGCCACGCGGCCGTCCGCAATGGTCGGCCCTCCAGGCGCTGCCGCGTGAGAGCGCACGCGCCCATTCGCTCCAACCCGTCCCGGCGCCATCGCGCAACAAATGCGCACCGCCGTCGGCCTGTTCATTTTTCGACGGAAACCGAAGCTCGGCAACAAGGCGCCGAGCGTCGAGCTCATGGCCGGGGTATTGGCCAGAGCCGCCGCGAGCTAGCCTACGTCCCCGCGCAAACCCTCAGCGATACGAGTCTACCAGAGGTCAGCTCGGACCCATGCCGAGCTCAGCCTGGGCGGCTTCACGCCGATGTGGGAAGCCATCCCGGAGCTGCGCGATCGGTGACCGAAAACGTGAAGACAGTTCGGTTGTCTCCACGCTGTCTCCTTTGTCTCCGTCCGGCTATTCGCTCAAGCAGTGACGGCGCCCTAACTCGCGTCGGGGCGCCGTCTTTTGCTGTGGGCCAGCCCGGACTTGAACCGGGAGCCAACGGATTAGGAGGAGGCCCGGTGAGAAGGGCGTAAGTGGCGAGAAATGCGGAGGAATCTGGCGGTTTTCGAGGTCAACCCGAGTGGACAGGAATGGACACAAGGGGACAGGAGTGGACACCAAACACGACGTGAGGCGACCCTGCAGCAGCCCGATACCGGGCCGCCTTGAACGACGGTAGCCAGCAGGCCGTCTCCGACCTGTGGCTCTCATCGGCCGATCCGCGGTTCAATCGGCGCATATTCAGTCTCCATTTTGGAGGGCCCTGAATCGGTCCATGAACCACCTGGTGTGTTGAAGGAGGCCGGACGGATTCAGATCCCGGGGATATCGGTCCCACATTTGCGCAACGGTGCGCGCCCCCGCCGCTATCGCGAGTAGTGCCATATCGACAAGGCACTTGGAGACCATGGGCAAGATGCGGTCGGCAAAGCGCAGCTCAAACGGATCTAGGTCATCGCTTAGGTCCAGTTGCCGGAACCCGCTGTGAGTGATGTTGTTGCGCGCTTCTCTTAACTTTTCGAACGCATCGTGGACGACTTTCTTCCAAGTCCGGTACTCGATGGACTTCGACAGCTGGTTCACCTCTGCGGAGTTGAGTGCTAGCGCCCGTTCGCCGCGGGGAAACCCTGCTGCCGCGGCCATCTTGTGTTGAACGTTTGTTTCGTCCCGATTCGCCCTACAGAGGCACTCCGAACTCATCCACGCGAGCATGAAGCGCTCCCCTTTGTCGGCAGCCGACTCGGCCAGCGTGCGCCAATGAAAGCTCCTTCGAACGGCTTCGCCAAGCTCACCATACGTGTGTCGCTCAGTGACCAGGATGACGTTTAAGATGTGGTCGGGCTGCTTGGCCCTTACATCGAGGAAGGCGAAGGACATGCTCGGGAATCGGCCAGGCTCGTAGGGCGGCCGGAGCGGCGTCACGCCGCCGGTTTTTATAGCGAGAAGGTATCCCGCGTCCGTAGCCGACAGCTTGGTTAGACCTGACAGGCAGTGCTCAACGAACAGACCAACGGTCTCGCGGACCACGGCACTACCGGTTCGCTTGGCCTCGTCCACGGTTTCGTTGTAGCGCGTCGTTCGGGCTCGCCAGGACTTGTAGGGGGCTTCTGCGCCTTCTTCAATACCGAACGACTCCTGCGAAATGCGCCGCTGCTTTGTGCATTCGTCATCGTCCCAATCTAAGGGGGAAAACTCGACGTGTCCAAACCAGTAGGGCTTTCTCGGAAAGATGAGCGCGTCCGAGATCACTACACCACAGTAGATCCAGTCACCTTTGGTCACGGTCGTGCCTCAAGATGTTGAGAAGGCGCAACTGCCAATGCTTCCTCAAGAGCGCCAGATGTTGTGGTATCAGGTCGTCCATCAGTGGCCTGAGCATCGGTGTGAGTTCATCAAGAATCGGGTTGCCAGCGTCCAGCGACCACAGCAGCTGAAAGAGAGTCTCTGCCTCGTTGGTGAGGTGCCCCCTCATTGTTTTCCACGCTTCATCGGGCCAGCCCAGATATGCGTTGCACAGCGCGTGAAGCGTCCAGTATTCCACCAGAATCTGGTTCCTCAGCTGTTCAAAGTGCGGGGCTTTGGCCATCCTCGCCAGATTGTGCAGAGCGGCAGGGCAAAGCCTTCTCTCCCAGAAAATCCTGGCCTCGACTAGGTGGGCTAGTGGCGAGTTGCTCGAGTTCGCTCGCGCGTAGGCGGCGAAATAGGACGCCAGGAGTTGATCGCTCGGCCATTTGGCAAAATGAGCCTTCGATCCGGACAGAAGCATCGCTAGATGCTGAGCCACCTTCCAATCCTCAGATTCCCAGTAGAGTCGTTGCATCGCGATCTGAATCGCGCGCATGTCGCCCTCGTCCTTGATCACGCCAACCAGGGGGCCGAACGTGCTTGGGCCTGGGGCTTGCCGATAGTCCCGCCATTCTTTGAGCGCGGGCTCGCTCGAATTCCCGTCGAGCCTAGTCACTTACTTCTCGCCATGGCCGGTTTCTGCCGAGATTTCCTTGCTTGCCGCGCGAACGACCTGGCACACCGTGTCGGTCTGATTCAGCCCGCCATGCGGACCGGGCGAGTTCGAATTTGGGGGTTCGTCCCGGGTCGTCATCGGCTGTCACTCCTTCGACCGTCGCGCTCGCGTTCGTGCTCGTGGTGCCACGCGCCGCGCCTCGAACTGGTGGATCGTCTTCTCGATCTCTGCGACGAGGGCGCGCTCCTTCGGGAGCGCCGTTCGGTATTCGGCAGCGAGCACCTTGTTCGGGAGCCCCTCGAGCGCGTAGCGAGCGACCGCGCTGTCCTTCTCGGCGCATAGAACCAACCCCACGGGTGGATTCTCACCTTCGAGCATCCAGTGCTTCCTGGCGTAGTTCAGGTAGAGGTGCATCTGCCCGGCGTCCGCGTGAGTGAATCGATCCAGCTTCAGGTCGATGATGACGAGGCAGCGTAGTCGGCGATGGAAGAACAGCAGGTCGATCCGGTACCAGGCGTCGCCGACGCGTAGCCGACGCTGCCGACCCACGAACGTGAAGTCTCCGCCGAGCTCGAGTAGGAACGACTCGATCTTGGCGATCAACGCTGCCTCGAGGTCGGACTCGGAGTACTCGTCCTTCAGCCCGAGGAACTCGAGCACGTAGGGGTCCTTGATCTCCTCCTCGGGCGTGACCGCGTCGCCCGGCTGCGTCGCTTCTCCGCCTCGGAGCATCGCGGCCTTGTTCCGAGACAGCGCCGTGCTCTCGTAGAATTGGGTTCCGATCTGGCGATCCAATTGACGGATGGTCCAGCCGCCGCGAAGGGCCTCGGTTTCGTAGAAGCGCCTCGCGTCGGCGCTGCGAACGGCTAAGAGACGAACGTAGTGCGACCATGGCAGTGGCAAAGCCGGGACCTCGGCGCGACGACCGGTGAAAAGTGCAGGCGCGGTCTGCACTTTTGAGGCGCCAGAGAGCGCCAGAGATTGTGCAGACACCGTCTGCACAATCTCGCGGTAGGCGAGAAAGAAGGCTCGCATCTGAAACAGGTTACGGCGACCAAATCCGCGGCCGAATCTGGTCGTCAAGTCCGTGGCGAGGCGCTCCACCAGCGCCGCTCCATAGTCGGCACGCGCCTTTCCGTGCTGCTCCTGTTCCACAATTCGGCGGCCGATACTCCAATAGGTCGTCGTGATCAGCGAGTTCACTGCTCGCGCCGAGGCGTGCCTCGCCGCTTCGACGAGCCCCACGACGTCCGTGAGCACCGCCTCGTAGTCAGGCTCGAGGCGCGCGGGTGCGGTCTTCTTGCGGGACACGGCGACGACTTTGCCCCAAGGCTCGCCCCGACAACAAGGCCGATCAAGCGGCCCTCCGATAGTCGAGGTGTAGCCCGCCGAGGACCGGGATCGAATGAATCTCGCCGTCACACGGGTTCGCCGACGCCTTCACCGGGGTGCTTTGACGTAGGCCCTGATGGGGACGGACCCAGTTGAAATACCGCACATACTCGCTGAGAAAGGCGAGCATGTGGCGCCGGCTCAGCACGATCACGTGGTCGAGGCATTCTCGCCGCGCCGAACCGAGGAAGCGCACGCAGGTCGCGTTCATGTTCGGCGTGCGGACGGCGGTCTTGATGACCCGAGCGCCGACAGCTTCCGCGGCGCGATCGAAGTCCGCGCCGAACTTGCTGTCTCGGTCGCGAATGATGAAGCGCGGGCCCGCACCGACTGGCGTGGCGTTTCGGAGTTGCTGCGCCGTACAAGCGGCTGCATGCCTCGGTTTTTCCATCGCCAGAAGACCTGGAAGGCCTGCCGATGCCAGCGCAGGATGGTATCGGGTTTCACGACGAGCACAGAGTCGCGCCAGGTACCGGCGACGGCGCTGGCAGTGACGAGCACCGCCCGGTCAACTGGGCTGACCTGGGGGTGCTTTACTTGCCTGCGTAGAACCAGCAACTGCTGACGAAGAAGCACGTTCTCAGCCAGCAGAAGCGTTCGGGGACGCATCAGGTCGGAGACCAAACCGACGACGGGCACCCCCGGCCGAGTGACCTCGCGAACAAAGGTGGTTGCGCGCTTCAATGCGTGACCAAGCTTCGTCATTAGACGGCTTTCCGAGGCTGTTCAAGGCGACCGCCGAATGCCCCCGTCAGCCACCCGGCACAAGCTTGTGCGTTTCGAAAACCTGAGCGATTCTGCAGCGGACCGACAAGTAGCCAGCACGCCCTATGCGCGACGGCACCACGCCGCGTAGATGCTTCAACCCTCGCTGGATCGCCGACAGTACTGTCGGCCAATTCCAAGGTTTCAAGCCGTCCATCGCCGGACTCTTGCGCATCGGGCTGACAAGGTGACAAGGCAGGGTGGAATCGCCCTAGCGGTCGGACTTCGGGAGAGGCGAAAGACTCGGCAGACGATCTTTCGTTCAAGGCCGTGCCGAGCTGCGCATCGCTTCGATCTCCCTCGGCGATGTGGTCGCCGATTCACGACGGAGCGTCGCGACCTTCTTGGATCAGAGAGTGCTACTCGAGACCGGCAGGTAAGTTGCGGCTGACGCCGGATGGGTGGATGGGTTGACATCGCACTTGGTCTACTCTCCAGCCGACGTACTCCCTGCCTCCTGATAGCACCCGGATGCTGGGATTCGAGTCACATCCCATTGGGAACAGCGCCGCCGCAATGAGCGCCTGGGCACAGCCTAAGGTAAGGGCTAGGTCGTGTGTAAGGAGCCGTCATTGCTGGCGTCGGCAAGCGACTCGTAGAGTGCGTGAATCCGAAGCAATTGGGGAGAAGGATTCCAATGCTCACTGAGCTCCACACCGCATTCCAAGAAAGTGTGCTCGAGGTCACCATTTCGAACGCGGCAGGCGAGCTGCTTAGCCACCGGCTGTCTGAACCAGCCCACGAGGTCGACCTGGCAGAGCTTTGGGCGGATCTGATCGGCGGTCGGCACTTCATGCACGATGCACGCTATGTGAAAGGGCGTTGTTTCGTGATTTTCGAGAAATGCCACCGCACGCCCCTGGCCTCGCAGTCTCGTCAGATTCTCGAGCGCGCCCTGAGCGGGGAGCGCTTGAAGGTGTTGTCGATTGAGCTAGGCCTCAGCCCGGCGACCATTAGCCAGCGGTGCAGCAGCGCCTTGTCCACATTAGGCTACGAGAGCCGTCTGTGGAGAGTGCCGGTGCTGTTGGTTGCGGCGGCCCACGCCGCGCGTGGCATGACGGTGCCCTGTGCCGTGAGGTTGCCCCTATCGCCCGGCGACGGCTTCGTCGTCAGCTGCGCGCTGCCCGGCGTGGGCTGGGAGCTGCACCTCTCGCGGTCCGAGTATGAAGTCGCGAAGTTCATGATAGAGGGCAAATCACACGAAGAGATAGCGTTGGCACGGCAAACGGCCAAGCGCACCATCGCCAACCAAATATCGTCGATCTTCCGCAAGTTGGGCTTGTCGGGACGGAGCGAGCTCCGTGCCCGAGCTATCCTGGATGAGGCGGGCGGCCATGTTCCGCGAGATCTGCTCAGAGTCCCCGTTCGGCAAAGTCCCTGGCACCGAATCGAACCAGACGACTGCGGCCGCGACGCTCGATGATTCGACCAGGATCCACCAAGCCCAAGAGCGAGAATTGCTGTCGGATTCGGTAGATCTGCACGTGCACGTGCTCGACGTCGAGCTTTACCTGGTTCGAAAGATCTTCGATGTGCACCCAACCGCAGTTGGGTTCTGGTAATCCCTCGTCAATATCCTTCCGGCGTGCGCGCGCGAGCACGCGCAATAGCTCGAAGTGGCTGCGCGCCTGGAGACGCTCTTCGTTTGGGCCGCGTTTCACCACAAGCTCCACGTCATCCAAGTCGGACGAAACTCGAAATTCGACGAACAACTCGGAGATGCAGGCACCGCTCAGCGCGACGATGGGCGTTGTACGTGGCGCGACGTGCGGGATGCAGATCCTATAGCGGGCTCCCAGCACGTCGATCACGGATTGATCGGCGATGCCGTGCGAACCTGCTGCAGGCTCAAGCTCCCAACTGCCATCGCTTGTTCGGCATAGGGTGACGACTGGGTTCTCCACGGAAGGCAGCGGCAGCAGCCCGTCTTCCTCCTCAAGCACCGGTCCGCCCTCGAGGGGAACGGCCGCAACTCGAGGGGCCCGCGCGTCCGCCATCAGCCAAGAGTCGTTGTCACGTCCGAACGCCAGCCGGGCGCCGCTGTAGAGCGCCTTCGACTCGCCGGCCGAGAGCGGCTGGCCGTCGACGAAGGTTCGATTCAGGCTGCCCAAGTCACGAACGCTCCAGCCCTCACCCTCCCAGCGGATGCTGGCGTGGTCGAGGGAAACCCGATCGTCAGCCAGTCTCAGCGTCGAACGGTCCGAGCGTCCAACGGTGCTAACCGCTTCGAGCACGATGCGCTTGCCAAGCTTGTCGTTGAGCAACGTACCCATGCTCTTCTAATCTCTGGGAGTATATGGAGGCGTGGTGACCTTGCCAAGTCAGCCGGACAAAGTCGTGAAATTACCGGACCTGGTAGGGAAATATGAATTGGTCCAGCTACTCAGCGCGCGTGCGGGGGTCTCGGTGTTTCGCGCTCGAGTCGGGGAGAAGCCGGTCGTCATCAAGTTGTCAACGGACGCCGCCGGGGTCCGCGCGCTGGAAGGCGAAGTCGCTGCTCTGACAGCTCTCCAACGCCCGGGAAACGATGGGGTCCTTCGACTGGTCGAAGTCGGTGAGAGGGCTGGGCAGCCTTGGTTCGCTGCGGCATGGGGCGGCGAACAGACACTGCGAGACTATCTCGATGGCTTGGACGGAGCCTTGAGCCATGAGCGTGCCGCTAGGATCGTTCACGAGTTGGCTGAGGCTCTCGGCTACGTCCACGCCGCCGGTTGGGTTCACGGTGACCTCAATCCGAGCAATGTCGTCATGGGCGATTCGAGAGCAATGCTCATCGACTTCGGTGCCGCGCGTTGTTTGGGTGGCAAG
>Ga0307516_10003766_pt1 | contig 19271 bp, 26 predicted proteins | sample 19_EM_MG_FD_203310 | JGI IMG/M metagenome (GOLD analysis project Ga0307516, IMG submission 203310) | Populus trichocarpa ectomycorrhiza microbial communities from riparian zone in the Pacific Northwest, United States - 19_EM | ecosystem: Host-associated > Plants > Roots > Unclassified | place... | reverse complement strand
GGAGAAGAAAGAGAAAAAGGAAAAGGTGAAGTGTTCTGTTGTCGTTCATGGCATCGACTCAAGGCGTGGTCCTTTGTAGAAGAAACATGCTTCTAATGCATTGCATTGGGGGAAATATGGTGTAATTACTGAGGCTGAGTGAGCGCCTTTGACTCCTTGAAATGGTGCACGCTAATCGTTCTTTGCAGTATCTTCACCAAGTCTGCCGAGTTTCATACGTGGCTAGTCGAAGAGCGCAAGATCAACCCAGAGACGATAACGAAAGACCAAAGCAAGAAAGAGTTTGCAAAGTATGTTGAAGATTTTAACACAGGTGCGTAGGTACGAGAAGGTCATAGACTCATCCCTTATTTCTACTGCCTAGCAACACTTCCACATGAAAAATACTACCATATAGAAGCGTACGAACGACGGATGTCTGCACTGCGGTCCGGAGAATTTGTCCCACCTCCAGACGACACGTACGATCCGCACGCGGACATTAAGGCCATCAACAGCGCGCACAGGAAGAAAGCGGTCGACCACGATAGCTATTTGAGCAAGGAGCAGCTCATGGAGCTGAGGAAGGTCCAGCATGAAAGAATCGAGGTTCGTCCTGGTTTCAGTTGTCCTGGAGTTGTTGCTTAAGGACTTTGACGAGCAGGCTGGTAGGATGAAGCTCTTGGGCATGGAGGTGAAGCAGAATATGGGTGTGCGGATGGATGGCACATCGTTCGAGTAGCTCTGTATCGCTACCTTGCTTGCCAGGTTGCCGAACTTATTATGTCTAACCGCCCGGTAAACTCCAACACCACCGTTGTCAGTTACGGCAGGCATTGTGGCAGAAATTTAGGTGGACTATGTATATGAGGAGCAAAAGACGGAGCGAAAAAGGGGAGGAGAAAAGCAAGGTGTAGACAATATCGATCCCGTCTGGTGCTGGGTCCACAACACTATTTATATCCACTCTTTCCTCGAGGTCGCCGACCATGACCACGCAGCAGAAATCCGACGTTGTCGTCCTCGGTGCTACTGGCTACACAGGTCGCCTAATAACTCGTTACCTTGCCTCCCATCCCCAATTTCTCGCTGGTCATTTCTCATTCTCGATAGCCGGACGATCGCAGTCCAAGCTCCAAACACTAGTTCAAGAGCTTTCGCTGCCCCCTAAAATTAGCGTCATCCAACTGGATGTCACCGATTACAATGCACTCGAGTCTGTCGTCAAAACTGCAACGGTCATTCTCAATACTGTTGGACCATACTGGACCTGGGGAACACCCGTTGTTAGGTAGCGTATTCGAAGAGGCTACCATGCTCGTGAAACTCACATTGGTCTTATGTAGAGCATGTGCAAGGAATGGCGTCCACTACGTTGACCTGACTGGGGAATCGGCTTGGATCAAGGACATAATCGCCGAGTACGTACTCCCTTTTCTTCGCCCGCTCGAATGTCATTGACGCGGGTCCTAGATTCCATTACCTGGCTACAAAGACCTGTGCAGTCATCGTCCCCTCCTGCGGAATGGACTCCATCCCATCCGATCTCTCTGCGTTTCTCTCCAACAGGACACTCAAAGCTCACGGTATATCGCCAACATGCCTCGTAAATGAATTTTGGTTTTTACCATCATATATGCATTCGCAGGACAATATGACATTGCCAATTCTGTGACCGCCGTCGAAATGCGGGGAGGACTCTCCGGTGGAACTTTGAGCACAGCCATGACCGCGCTTGAACAAGTCCCCGACGACAAAAGAAGGGAGACTGATGTCGACTTTGCTCTGAGTCCGGGTGAGTTATTCCTCTCGTCCCTTGAAGCTCTCGGCGTCCGTACTTCTCTGTTTGAATACAGCTGTAGGCCGATCTCCACCGCGCTTCCAACTCTCCTACAATCTCTGTATTCCACGTGAACGTCCCATAATTGGCGGATTCTTCTTTATGAAGCCAGCGAACAAGAAAGTGGTCGAACGAACGTTCGGTTTACTGGAGGTGCAAGCTCGTCAGAGTACGTTTAAGAACCCCCTGTCTTCTTTGCACTCCCCTCATATGTGACTCCCACCCCTTGCAGCAGAAACACGGCAAAATCCCTCTTCAGAGCTCACCAACATCGCCCAGCGAGAACGCTACGGCAGCGACTTTGCGTACGACGAGTTCTTCGTTACGCGTTCCCGATTTTCAGCCTTCCTTTTGTCAACTGCATTGGCAGTTGGCTTTGGACTCATTGCTTTTATCAGACCGGTTCGTTCTTATGCCTTGAGCTGGTCCGCCGGTCAACGATTTCATTTTCCTTCCCTTCTTTTTAGGTCAGGTGGTTCGTTAAGAAATACGGCCCTCAGCCAGGAGATGGACCTTCTGACGAGTTGAGTGATATTTTCACAGCATGCACCAGCATATACTCAACCTAACACGATTTCTTTGACAGAGACCTGCCGAAAGGCTTCCTTAAATGCACGAACCATACCACTTCCACCTCCAACCCACCTGTACATATCAAAACCGTCATTAAGGGGGACGGGGATCCAGGGTATTTCCTTACGGCCAGTAGGTTCCTCGTTAGCGCATACAAGGATCCTATTTACTCGGATGAACTTTTCGCCAGTTATGATTTCTGAATCCGCGCTGTCGCTCGTTCTCCCCCCGACGTCGGTTGCGCCGTCATCTTCGTCCTCAGCCTCGACATCCCCTTCGCCTCGCTCCCAGTCAAACCTTCCAGCAGGCTTACCAGCCCTAGCTTATCAAGGCGGCATCCTCACACCCATGACCGCCTTTGGCGGTGTTCTCGTAACCAGGTTGCAGGACTCGGGAAAATTTGCTTTTGAGAGCCATGTAGTGACAGACGGCGTTCTGCCGGAAGGTCGAAAAGACGTTTGAACCATCGACAACGAGGCGTTTCCTTCGTCCGTTCGCTAGTAACTTATTATTTCAAGCCGCGGCGACTTGAGCTCAGTTGACGATTGTAATAATAGCTCTTTGTACACGATGTTCGTGGTGAGATTGTCCTCTACTACGTCCTCCGAGAACAACAATCTTGAATGTGCTCGATTGCGGACATGCGCGATGGCCATCATATGTAAAGTTGTCCGTGTAGAACATTACAGCTCACCCCACCTATATATTTACCTGATGCGCCAGTAAGTACATGCTATCGCGCCTCCGCGATAAAATGCTGAATCCAAAAAACAAAACAAAAAACTGCGGAAGGGTATCCGAATAGATGGGCTCCTAGGCGTTCTCCAGACGTATCACAGGAAAAGCTCTTCAACATCATAGTGACTAAGACTCGCCAGAGTTGCTTCTGCGAAACTGCCTTACCGCCACTTCTCTGCTATCTGCCTCAGTTTCCTCCGAGAAATTTGCAACTTCATGATCCGGCACCTCAAGAATTTGCTCTGAAATTTTGGGACAAACAGAAGCAGGACTCGGAAAGTGCCAGCCTTGTGCTCGGGATCATGGGAATGCTTGTAGGATCCAAGAGCAGTAGGAACTCATTCCGCCTTGTATGAGTTGACAAAAAGGTTAGCCCTAAGATTCCTCCATATTCACGAGATGCTTCGTGGAAATGGCACATGTATCGAATGCGCCGACACCTTTGAAGACGCAGGTGAATGTCAAACAGTATCATTTTTCGTTGGGCTAACGTTCCGTCAAGCTCCTCCCTTCCAATCTACAAATATACGGTGACACCATGCATGGGAAAAATTGAGGATTTGCGGCGGTCGAACAATTGACTCCTTATACTTACAGATGAAGTAAGTTTGTTCCAAATCCTACTCAGACCTGACTTTTCATGGGATTTCAGGTGGTCGGCCCAAACGCCGAAATCGCTTCATTATCCAGCAAGTTAGAAGCCTCAGAGGTAAAGCAAAAGGGCACCGAGAAGGGGTAAGAAGATCTCTTGGTGTTATTGGACGAGGTTACGACGAAACGGAAGGACAAACCGGGATCTTGGACAGGAGGTATCAGAGGATGGGGATGAGAGTGACGATAGGGTGTATATGGAACTATCATTTGGTCAATCGACTTCATTGGGATACTCAGTATCTTGTTATCCAGATCTGTTGCGATTGACTAGACGCTCTGAGAATCGCAATTTGAACGCAGCAATCTTGTCAGGAGATGTACGCTTTCCCGGATAAGTAGCTCAAGTTGGACTGCGGTATCGATGCCGTTTATCATGTGGTGCGTGTGTTCCCTAGTGCGTCTTACTTCTTTGTGCCCGCTGATAAAAATCTGATATCTCAAAGTTTCATCCCCAGACAAGAGTCGACTCCCTGGCTTGGCCGCATCATGCCTAGACTCCTTCCAGATTGCTAATTCGACCTCTTGGGAATTTCAATGGGAGCGGCGACTCTCAAACCCCGAAGAACTTCGGAAAAAGTGCGTACGGTATGGGAAAACATTAAATTTACAAATGGACTTAAGTACTGGAAAGATTGAAAAAACAGCCGGTCCCTGATATTCCCGAAGACAACGTGAGTATTGTCAACGCCAAAACGTACCAGGAGAACCAGGGATATGGACCATGGTGAGCGTGATTCTGACTCCTGTTTGTTCATTCAGTAATTGTCCAGGTCCCCGGCTTCCATATCTCATCGAATCGTCGATACATCCAGGGCACATGCTCCCGTTCTATCTTCCTATATATGAGTGAAGTGCGACACCGTGTGGGGGATATCCCAAAGTCTGTCGAATACTCGGCCCGCAGGACGAATTCAAGTCACGGTTAACCTTCTTCCCATGGGACCTGTTGTCATGCTCGGATTCGTCTGTTTCTTCTCCGCCTTGTACAATATGTACCGTCGATTCAGTCGCATCTCCATTGCACACATACCTGGGCCAAAACCGGATTCATTTTTACTTGGTGAGGAAGCCCTATTTTATTTTTTCTTATTACGCTGGTGTAAATCGACGGCTTCTTTCCAGGAAGTTATGGCCAACTTTTCCAGTCACCGGCGGCCAAGGTAGATCTCCCGCTCTTGCATATGGTATCAGCCATTCACATCACCTCCATCGCAAACAGTCCGATCTCAAATGGCAAGCCCACTATGGAGATATCATCGGGTTGAAAGGTCCCTTGGGGGTTAGTCCCTCAATCCCAACTTCGCATGGACGTGACCATCATAAATCCGCAAGCAGACTACCTATTCGTATCGGACCCTAAAGCTATGCAATATATTTTCACGACATCGGGCTACAACTTTCAGAAACAACCTGAACGTCGTGAGGTATCCAGAATTCATAGCGGTAGAGGTCTCGTATGGGCAGATGGTAAATTTTTTCAATCGTCAGGCAATACCCGATACCTTGGCCTCAACCTTTCCTAGGTGAGATTCATAGAAGACATAAGAAGTAATCCTTCCTGGATTTTCTGGAGCTGCCGTCAAATCCTACACTCCCATTTTCATTGCCTATGCCTCGAAGGTCTGGAGCTGTTAATCTCATGTATATACATGCAGCCTGATAGGTAAGCATCCTCCCATCCAAAGCTTGCAGCCAAGTGGAGGGAGAATTTATTCGCGACCGCCGAGCATTCAACCATACGCAATGTCCGTTCGGATATTTCGCATGCAACCCTGGATGCTATTGGAATAGGTGATAAAAGTCGTTTTACTTGCGCCTCGAGAACTTACGTTGCTCTTCACAGTGGCATTTGATCATGAATTTGGGACGATGGACAATGCTGATAATGCACTCGGACAGGCCTATGCCAATATATTGCAAGTCCCATCCCTCGCGTCGCCCCTTGGGATGTATTTATATGCTGACATAGACTCAACATCTTCGGCATGCCAACGAAGGGTGAAATTCTTGCGCAATCTCTCATCGGTTATTTACCGCAGTCCATCCGCGAATATATAATAGACCATGCGCCAGGCTCTAGAATGGCTCATGCTCGGACGACGACGGCACTTGCAACCAAAGTTGCGAAGGACCTCGTGGAATCAAAGTCACAAGCCCTGCTCGAAGGCAAAGGTAGGAACGACATTATGACTTTGTTGAGTAAGCCAGCCTCGCCGAGGGCCGTGCCTCATCTTCTGACTTTTTTCTTGAAGTCCAAGCCAACATATCCGAGGACGAGAAGAGAAGGCTGAGTGAAGAGGAGCTCCTGTCGCAGATGCGGTATGTTAATTGCATCATGATCACTGGTTGTGACATCAAACCTCCTCAGGACAATCATACTGGCTGGCCACGAGACGACTGCAAACACCCTCAGCTGGATTCTGCTTGAGTTGGCGCGAAACCCTGATATGCAGAATAAACTGCGAAACGAAATCCGATCAATGGAACAAATCATACAGTCTCGTGTCGATCGCGAATTCACGCCTGCCGACTTGGATTCTATGATGTATCTCAACGCATTTGTGAAAGTAACGATAGCGCCTGAGTTCAATGTCGCTATTACTTATAACATAGCAGGAGTCACTTCGATTTCATCCCGCTGCTGTTACTATCTTCCGTCAAGCCGTGAAGGATGACATTTTGCCCCTCTCAAAGCCTCTTATCACGATGAATGGTGAATCTCTCACTGCACTTCCAATTCCCGAAGGCCTTCGCATCGTAGCATCGATCAGCGCTTATAACAGGTATTTTCCTTTTTGGTGCGGGGTTGCTGGAAAAAAACTTACTTGTGGCCGTTTGCAAAGGAATAAAGACGTATTCAGGGAGGATTCTCATATCTTTGACCCTGTACGTTGGTTGGATTCGCGCGTCAAGAAGACGTCCACGATAGGCCTCGTCGGGAATCTGTATGTCCTGCCTAGTGATGTTGTCGATGAGACTTCATGGCTTACTCTGTCTTGTTACGTAGCATGACCTTTTCAAGTGGTGTCCGGTTCGTCGTTGACCCTTGTGAAACGATCATAATCAGTTTAACACATCTCTCCCGCATCGGCAGGGGATGCGTCGGGTGGAAGTTTGCCATGACAGAAATCCAAATCTTTCTTGTTGAGCTTGTCGGTTCCTTCGAGTTTGAACTCACTCCGGAAGCACGGAATATCATACCGGCACCATCATTATTGTTGAATATACCTACGGTGGAGGGCCAGTTGGAGAAGGGAGCGCAACTGCCACTTCGACTTCGGATTGCGTCGAGGGGAGAGGAATTGTGATTTTAATGCAGGATTTGAATGGTGACGTTATGCTCATTTGAATATAGAAATACAGCGTATTTCTATATTCGACCTGTATTATACAGGGAGCCAAACTAGCCTGTAATTCTATCTGGAACACATTAATATAGAAAACTATCCTATCGTGATCAGAGGTCATGTCTTTTCAAGCAACGCGCCATCCTCTCGGTTATCTTTTTCAAAACACAAAGAAACTTGAGCCATCTGGCAACCGGTATCATAAGAAAATCAAGGTATATCAGTTAGTACATAGATGAAATTTCGTCGGTGATCATCCCCGAGTATTCGGGTCAGTAACATAAGAAAGCCCACCTGACGACACCGACGCCGCCCTCGAATGAGCCCTCGGTAAAGGTGAGGCAGTCTTCAATGGCGTATGCGGAGCGTTCCCGCCACCTTCCGCATGATATAAGAACGCAGGATCCAGATATCTCGACGGATCATACTTCCCATACGACCCTGCAGACCTCAAGGACACGTTCGATCCCATGCGCGAGATGGCATGGTCCTGCGGCGGTAGCAACGCCGCTTGGCTCGGACCCGGAGTCTGCGCAGCCGCAAACCGCTTCTGTGACGTCTCTGAAACAGCCGTCCCAGCGTGAGGAAGTGACCGAACGCTCTGCGTCGGGGTGAGTGTCCATCCAGATGTATCATGCATGCCTGGCCCAGCCTCGCTGGTAGGTAAAGGTTGGCTCCGCAGGCGTGGTGTCGGATGGGCGGCGGGTTGAGAATGAGTGCGAGAGTGGTGGGAAATCCGACTGTCTGGCCTTGGTTCCCGTGGACCTGACACCGACCTGGGATGCCCCGCACCAAAGTCTCGAGGACTGCTTGTCCTGGAGCTCGGGCGTGGTGGATCTTCGGGTGGGAGCAACGGCTTCAATGGAGGTCTAGGGCTCTTTGGGTATTCGCTGCGTGGCGTCGGCCCCGGTGTGGTCGGGGCAGGCATGCCATTGGGCCCAAAGAGGGACGACTGGAATGAGCTGGAAGGACTCGGCACGACAGGTGCAAGAGTCTGAGAGGCGTTGAGCCTGGCAGCGGTTATGGCCCGGGCGGCTGAGAGGGGGCTGAGAAGATAGTTCTCTGTCGTTGCCGGCGCGGAGCCCAAGGTGTGAGTCTCGCTGGGATCATAAGACGTCTAAAACCTCGGTAAGTACTTGGACCTGAAAGGGAAAAGATATATGTGCATACCGGGGACACGACTTGTATTCCGACTGCGCTTCGCTCCGGGGAAGTTACCTGTTGGGTGAGAGCAGCATTAGAGAGAGGGGCAGGTACGGTTAAGTGGGCGGGACGTCGACGAGGCGGTCGCGTCTGCGTACGCTGAAAACAATTATGAGCAAAGCAGATCGTATGAAGCTGGCAGGAGCTGACCTGTGGACTCGCGCTGGACCTTCTCCACTCATCCATGACGTTTGGATTGGAATATACAGAACCCTCGTCGACAGGCCTTTCGGGTGCTTTCCCTTGCGGCACACCAGATGCCCTCTGAGGTTGCTCTCTCTTCAAAAGAGGAGCCGTTCGACTTGCCGGATTTTCGCTGATGGCTTGTAGGCCAGAAGTACTCGTCTTGAACTTTTGTAGAGGTTTGACACTCCCTTCGAAACTTCGCTCACTACCATTCGCCATCTTAACGGATGGAGGGCCGAAGATACCCAGATGCGATATAGACTGGGAATCAACAGACAACCTTTGTTTGGACTGTCCAGGAGCTCCGAAATCACGAACATATATAGGAGCATGGGTGCGTTTGTTGGATTCCTGGCGGGCTGCGGGATGTGCCTGTTCTGCTACTTCATCTTCCGCAACAAAAGTAATCGTACTTAATAACTCAGGCTCAGGCTCAGGCTCAGGCTGGCGTTTTCGTTGGAACCTACGACTAAGGGTGCGGTACCAGGGGTCCTTCTTCGGCTTCGGATTCTTGTTCAGGAGGGACGTTCGACGTCCGAAAGTGACCTTTGGTCCTGCAGGCGGAGTGTCATGACCACCTGCGGCAGATGATTGTGAAGCTGTCATTGCAAGATGCTGATCTGCAGTCACCCATGGCTGGGAAGTTCTCGCAGGATATTCTTCGTTCAAGCCGTACTGCCGCTGAAGTTCAGAAGTTGATGGTATGTCGAGAGAAAACATTTGAATTCCCGGTGAAGCCGTGCGAGAATCAGATGCACGTTGGGCAACAGGGGCAGGGTTTGAAGGACGCAAGGAATGGTCTGGGGATTGTGAAGGTGAGATGTGCGAACTTGTCGGGCGTGGGGGGGTGGGGCTCCGGATCTCAATTCCAGGCAATGATGTATCCTCACTCGAGAGAGTTGGGGGTGTACGCTTGGACGTTCCGGCTTGGTAATCATCATCAAAAGTCTGCAAGGGGTTGGTGAGGGAGGACAGGTCGCTTAAAGGGTCCAATGGATCTGCTTGTAGCTTAACTGAACGAGGTCGGCGGCGCGGTGGTCGGGATTGGGCTCCAGGTTGTCCAACCTCCTGCTCCTCCAACATCAATTCTCTCTCCTGGTCTATTCTTCCCTTCCTGAGCCCCTCTTCGAAACCCAACCTCCTGCCTTCCTCCCGTGCAGCTTGGAATATTCGTTCCTGATGCAACTGCCTCGCTTTCGCCCTCGCTTCCGAAGCAGCGGTTTCCGCATCATCTCTCTGTTGCTCAACCAACCTCAACATCTCTTCCGCCCGTGTAATCTTGTCATGCGCAGCCTTCAGTTGGAGCTGGGACAGTCGCAGGTCCTGTGTCACCCTATACGACTCCTGTTGGGCGGCGTTCCGGTGCTCATCTAGAAGCCTCAAATGTTCCAGTGTGTCTGATGTCACGCGCTCTCGTTCCCCTGCAGCTGCTTGGCGTGCATCGGATTGTATACGATCGACGGCAATGTGTAGGGCCTGGCGCAGTTTGTAGGATTGGCGTGTCTGATGAACGAGACGCTGGACGAGTTCTTCGGGAGAAGCGTCGAGTGGTACGTCAAAATCCAAATCACGTCGCCGGCGCGACGATCGATGTTGCTGGGCGCGGCGGGGGCGCTCGCGATGGGAACTTTGGTGTCTTTCATGTCTTGGTGCAGCAACTGGGTCTTCGTTCAAATCTTGGGAGAGCAATTCAGACCTCGGGGAAGGGCTTTGTGCGGGAAAAGCGGGCGCTTGATTGTGGAGATCGTGAGGAACTGGGCTAAAAAGCACGGTTCGGTAAAGAATTCTCTAGACATAAGAAAGACATACGCTTCTGGATCAGGGAAGGGCAAAGGAACGGGCATTTCCATTCCGATCGATGGAATGGGCTCAGCGGGGAAACAAAGTACTTCAACTACTATACAAAGGCACCTCTTGTCCACGGATTGATCAAAGGAATCTATCCTTGCAGGAAAACGAGCATGTTGTCGAATGTTCCTGCGAGGAGCTTTACAGTGTAAGCGGAAGATGGTGGCGCGGGGTAGACATTGACAATAGTGCTTTAGGCGAGCGTCACGTGCGGCCATACAAAAATACAAGGTGGAAGGCGAAAGTTCAATGCAAGGACGTACATAAACCGAGTAGAAGCCTACGCGCGGATAACGAAGAATGAAGACAATGGTACAACCAGTGTTTGAGCTTCAACTAGAAATCATGAAACATGAGAAGAGGCGAAAGACATGTCGCTTCTACTCTGAAGAACTATCGGGGCGGACTTGATTTGTTCCATAGAAACTGAGCCGTCGACCCCTACCGAGCCCCATTCAAGATATTGGCAACAGTCCATAGCCTCCAGAGTATCCCCCACAACACCCAGCTCGTCATGCTTCCAGGCAAAGAGCTCGAAATACAGCTCGTCAGCCAATACGTCCCCAGGCGCCATAGCGAACAACGGGTCTTCCTGTGACAGTGCATCACACGGAAAAGAGAAGTCGCGGAAGGGAGGGAGGGAGGAGCTACTCGGCAATGAGGGCGAATATAAGGAGTTATCGACATCATCAAAGATGTAGATGTATTGGGTGTCGCTATCATCTCCATAATCTGATGCCTCGTCCTCTATATCGGACTCAAGATCGGGGGTGTCGACCCAGCAAGGTTGACGTATGCAGGTCTGAGAGGAAAATATGCCTGAGCTTCCAAAGGTCGAAGGAGCAGGAGTGCAGCGTACCTCCTCCGTAGATGTTGTTCCACCCGGACGGCTCAGGTCCAGACGCGAAAGTGATGCTCTGGGTTCACAGGATGATGATGAAGAAATTGAGATGGAGGACGACATGATAAGGTGGAGAAATGGAATGAAGGATGAACGAAAAAGTTTGGTCCGATGGAACTCCATCTTACTTTATAGCATGGCATGAGAGGGCGTAGCAACCAGATCTCTGAGAAAAATCAAGCCGCGATGGCGATCGGCGGAGGCGCGAAGTACGGGCACTGCTAGCAGAACCAATCGACGACCGTCAAATGCCCGCTGGGTTACGACTCGTGGTCCGACGAGGCGGAAAGAAGTATGCGCATCAAACAGTTGCATTTTTGCTATCTCTGATGGCGTTGCACCGGTTTCCAAAAAAGGGTAGGGTGCATGGTAACGAGCGGTTGAATTCCTACTTGAGCTCCCCGCGCCTCAAGGTTGGGGCAGGGAAGCCTAGGGAAGCACGAGGGAAGCGCAAGGATGACAATGACCCGCATGAAACGCGGGATGACCGGAGCCGTGTGGAGACGAGCACCGCGGAAACACGGCACAAAAGATGGTCGCAAGGCTTGGCAATGTGGCACACGTTTTGGAGTCGTTTGGATTCGACGGAAAATTCAGCGGAAAAAGGTCAGTTAGACCTTCGCAATTTGACGCGGCCCAACGAGATATCGTCCCTGGCTTCAGCCAGCTTCACAACCTGCCTGACCACGTCCCTCGTTTTCATTTGCAACTCTTCATCGACCCGCCGTTTCTCAGCCTTCTTTGCATCGACTCTCCTGCCATCAACCGGATATGTGTTCCGAGGTTGCCAAGAACGGACTCTAGTGGATTCTTTATATTCACTGAGGAACAGTAACGAGAGGTTCCTCGTGAGTTTATGCGGCAGCCCACGAGATGTGGCTGAGGTATACAGCAACGCCAATGTGCCGTCCACTAAGAATAGAGATTATCGGCCCGCGCAATTTCATGAGACTGACACCGACTCACTGCGTTTTTCCCATCTATTCAACCAATCCTGGAACTGGGACCGTTCTGTGATGTCCTGAGAATCATGCAGCCTCTTTGTGACCATAGCAGCACCGTCGAATGTTGGTCGCCAGAGACGGCGGAGGTTCCTTGCAGCTACGGTGTGATGCAGGACAGACGCTGAAGATGCCCGGAGAAACAGACGGTAGAGGCTGGTCAACGTTGCCGGTAACCTGCTCTCTGCCATCGAAGACGGTCGTGGGTTGAATTGTCACGGACTCGGAGTGTCGGACAGTGCAATCCCACGGCGACTTCAACCGTTACCACCATCAGCCAACTTCCGGGTTCTTTATCGTCAACCTGGATTCTTTGGATCAGTGTCTCCTGAGCTGATACCCATTCTTGCGGAACCGGATGATCGTGAGGTGCGTATATTACATTACTGTACTTAATAACAATTAATGGCTCTCGATAGGAATCGATATATATGACAGTCCAGCGCGCACTATCTCATCCAAGGGCCTTATAAGGCATGTATTTGATATTACCAGAGATCTGTGCCAGTTCTCATTGAGAATTGCTCCCAAACAAACATCTCAGCAAAGGACTTACCCGTTGTACATACACCATCTTCCCAACTGCAGGGGTGAAGGTCTCGCGACGCGTCACGACATGTATCCACCTTTCCGGCACACGGCTACTCTGTAATTCTGGCGGGAACATGTATTCCTCTTCCGGAGCCGCAGAAGGGCCGGAGAATGTCTGGGGCTCGCCTTCAGCATCGTTGCTTTCCAAACGATAACAACACACCTTTCTGAGGGGGAATTGGGGCGAGGAAGCCTGGGTTGCTTTTCCCATAATCTCGAAGCGGTAGGCTGGAAGGGGACTTGCTCTTTGACGACGCTCTTTGACAGGGCTTATAAGGCAGCCACAAAGAGAGACGGAGCGACAAGCGACAATGGAGTAGTACCGTGACGTGGGCCATGCCATTGTCGTGAGTGGCACCGCACTGCCAACTCGTGCTTCATGGATCGATGAGCAAAGCGTGCGGGAGGCATAATCCCTTGCATGTCTAAAGTCAAAGCGGCCATTGCGATAAACTGTCATCTAAAGCTGGACAATATACGTAAAACCCTGGTCGCTTCAACACTTTGCGGCCCAATAATGAAGCTTCATGATTGCCTAGAATCTTAAAACGCCTCCCAGCCTCAATCTCTGATGGTTATCTCCGTACCTGCCCCCATCAATATGTCAACCGCAGTCGAAGCCACCACTTCACGACATGTTCTCACCAAAGCCCGAGTGAGCACCTTGCTCTGTATCCTGTTGTTTACCTCTAACCTTCCTTAGTCGTATCCTAACATCGGCGGAGCGACGGCAACGCCCGGACTCCAAGACGATCGAATGTCTGCTCAGCGCTTCGACCTTCTCACAAAACCCCGTGTAAGTTCTTCGCTTCACGCTTTCCCCCGCATAGTCCATCATGCCGACGCTTGCGTTCCCGAAGTCGCGCCCGAACGTAGGAGCGGACGTCGGGCCCGCGACTGCAGGACCGAGTAGCCCACTTCCCCGCATTCATCAATCTCAATCCTGGAGTGACTATACCTCCGCATCGCACCCCTCTCCCGTGTCATCCGAGTCTGAGGACGAGTCCACATGTAGCGACAGCTATTTCGTCACCAGCCGTTCCACCGACACTCCGCTCACCGACCATACCTCTGATATCGAACTCGGAGACGACATTGATCCTGATGACCCTGCAGTTCAAGGGATAGACAAAGGGAAGGCAAAGCAGGTAGAGGAAGAAGAAGAGGTTAAAAACAACGACGAGGAAGACTGCATTACAACCTGCACCGTCATCCGGCCCCTCCCAGGATCATCCTCCCTTCGCCATTTCCTCTCTCGGACCTCTTCCCACATCACCCTCCGCAAAAGATCATTCAACTTCCATCGTAGCCGCCCCATGACACGCAGCGTGTTCGAGGAACAAGTCGACCACTTCCAGGCCCAACGAGCCAAGGAGCTCAGTGGGTCGGCGGGGGTGCGGGTTTGGGTTTCCAAGACTCTCGAGATCTACGCCGAGGAGTCTTGGAGGCAGAGCATCCAGAAAATTCTCTACGGCAACCTTGACGGGAAACCACCCTACATTGGACCCGTTATCGGACGAGGAGATTAATCCCCTTGGACGTTGACTATCGGATTTGGACGTCAATGTACATGCCTTCCGTCCATTTTCCGTATTGTGATGGGCTTTATGGCACCAATCATTTGACAAAAGTTGTACCACTAGTAGATAGTAATGATTCACTATGTAAATATGCTAAATATCCACCTGTATTTGTACGACCTACTACTTACTCTGTACTTGTCATGTAACTAGAGGGTGGTTACCGTGTTCGTCATTGAACTTAGTTGCAAAGAACCTGCAACGTGTGGCTCTTCGAATTGAGTGATAATAACAAGCTCCCAACCGGCCAACGTGCACCGATGGAACTGCAACATCTTAGCAAGATACCGCCGAACTCGGATCGAAAAACCCCCGGCGTTGGCGACTTCTTGGATTCGAACGCGTTCCACGATACTTGTACTGATAAATTAATGATATCCAAGTACATGAACCTGGTACAGATATCAGGATCAGGGCCGAAACGTCGCACGTACCCCGCGTTCGCATAGCCTCCGAGTGGACAAACCAGTGGCACTCCATCATAAAATGACATCGCCACCAGAGAGTCACATAGGGGTCCACGCCACAGGTACGTGGCGCGAAGCTGACGATGGTCCCAAATGAGGATACCGGAGAAAGGGCGGGTCGTCATGGCATATAAGCCGTGATCCCACCATTCCCTCCGACATACATGTCGACATGCATCTGCACAAGCCTGTCGACACGCTTCTGGTCAACAGGCCGGACTTTCATCTGTGCGCGCTACACGCAAGGCATCGATCAATTTGCGGCTGAGAAAAACAACATGAAGATAGGCGACGCCAACGTACCAAGGCATAGCCCACACCTCTGTATATCCAGCCAAACAGGTCCTTAAACTCCGGTTGCGACTTATTCGCTTTACCCGTTGTAGGATCTTTCGTTTTGTAGAGGTAGTCAAGTGTAGAACGCTTGATGACCTGCAGCGAGAACAACACATATGCGCGAACTGTAGTATGCTGAGTAGACTCTGATACGCACGTTCTTGTTGGCCCTCTCCATCTCAACCACCTCGTCGTCTGGAGCCATCCCTGCCTGATCCACCTTCGACTTCCCTGCACTGGTTGACGCTGTCGGCATCATGTCGACATCCCCAAACACATCTCCATCCTCGTCCATCTGCTTCCGCTTCCGCTTCGCATTGGTCTTCGACAGAGCGACAGGAACCTCAGGAACTTTGAACAGCACATCGTTCTTCTCTCCATTGACCAATTTCTTCCGCTTTGGATTCGCGCCAACGTTCGATGAACTCGCCGCTCTCTTCAGCTCTCTTGCGGGAACATTTGGCCCTATGCTCGTTACACGTTTCAGCTCCCTCTTTCCCGCACCAAAAAGTATTAATGGGGTTTTCCGCGGGGTTGGGTCGTCTGGGCGAGGAAGACGAGGTGGAGGTGGTTCGAGTGGGGCAGGAGGAGGACGCGGTGCTATCCTCGCGACAACCAAATCGAGGATTTGCGTGTCGGCGTTGTCGGTGGTGTGTTCCAAGGTACGGGCGAAAATCACGACCTGGGTGGTATCGGGTCCATCTACGTTGTGACGCTTAATTAAAGGAGACACGAGACCTCGAGAATGAGATTGACTTACCCGTGTCGCCGAGGGCGACTTTAACACCCACGTCCGAGGTTACTGTCGACAAGGTGGTTTTCGAGGTAGATGCAAATGGTTTCAAGCAAAAGATGTTCTCAAAGTATATCCTCGACAGAGTCGCGCGGGGATGTATGTCTCTTTCAATCTCGGGTTCAGTAACTTGGATAAACGAGGAGGAATATATGTGATACGAACAGTTCGATCCCGCCGCTGTCGTCCAGCCACAAGTTGTCATCATTGAGCTGGACTACGCCCATGAACCTCAAGCTCGGTCTTCCGCGCATGCTTTCCAACGCGAGAGCCAATGGATTCTCGAGAAGGTGGTTGTTCTTTGACGGAGTCTCGAGTTTCGCAACAAATGTCAGGCCGTCGAGGAGAAGATGCGAGTCTGGAAGCGAGAGAGTGCCTCGATAGAGAAGACGATACGTGCTGGAGTTGGGTTCATTTGTCTTTGGAGGTGTCGAATTGGTGGCTGCTATGAGAGGTGCAGAGCTCGTCATTCCCAGGGACGAGCTGGTCAATGTCAGGGAGTCATGACGAGACGCGTTGTTGATGTTTATTGAACGAACATTGCCCGAGCAACGCCGACCATTCTCTTTCCATTATTTATCAAGTCTCGATGCCGCCGTCCTTCTTCTTTGTCGAATCGTTGGCTAGTGACCTCAAAGGGTAGTGAATTCTGTATGGCAGTTCAAATGAAAAGACTTTCTTCACTAATAGAGTCATGGCCCCCCTCTCGATAACAAAGTATGTATAGTTTTGTGGATTATGGGGCTGGGGCAGCCTTTTTTAGTGTTAGACTTATCTGATGTCGCGGTGGCCTTCTGCCCGAACCTGGGCCTCTGGGCCTCAATTCACGTCAAGTATCCGTCAACCACGCAGTAGGTATCAATTGTACAACAGCATCCGCTGGGATCCTTTCACCCATCTCATAGCACACCATCTTCCTGACCAGGCTATCAAATGCTTCCACCTCCGGCTGCTCGCTTAAGCCACCTGGTACAAGCCTCACCAACGTTGGGGGCTTCGAAGGATGCAACAACTCCGCCTCTTGGTCGTCCAAATCTGGGGCCATATGATTACTCCCCTGGGGCTGCGCCGGGGGCAAGTTCTCCTTTTCCTCCAAAGCGATACCATTCTCGTCGAAGTACTCTGCACGATCTGCCCATTGACTCCACCATCGTTCGGGAAATTTTCCCAGTTTCAGTACCATGTCTCGGACAACCTTTTTAATGGCCCGATTAGGAGGAAATAACGTGCAGCCATTGTCCATGATCATATGCAGAAGCACAGCAAGAGCCCAGATGTCCGTAGGAAATCCAAAGGGCTCGTGGAATATGATCTCGGGGGCAGCGAATACCAGGGGGATGTTGGATTTAACAGGGGAAGTACCTGTGATCAAGAAAGATTCGCCAAAGTCGCATATTTTGACGTGTACTGGCTTTGAATATACCAGGCAAAACTGGAAAAGCGGTGTGGGATCGGGATAGCCGACGAATCGCTTTGGCCAATGAGGGTCGAAGTCCTTCGTGATAACAGATCCATCTCGAGCTCTGACCGGCAATATGTCTGGCTCTCCAAGGTGTTGTTCGAGTTCTGCCAGCGTCCAATGCTGCATCTCGGCGTTGTGCGAGAGCATGTTGCCTAAATGGAGATCTGTGGAGCCTTGAATGTCAGACACGCTGACATCTGACGACAAAGAATACCGATTTGTTACCTCCATGCACGATGCCGCAACTGTGGAGATACGCTACTCCTCGTGCGACGTGTGCTGCAGACAGCTCCCTTAGTTCTATCGAAAACCGGTCCTCGGGATAAACGTCTTCAATATCCTCGTACCGACAACCCAAGCAGGGACCCAAGAGCTCCGTATGCATAGATGAGTGCCATTTGGGCCTTCAACTTCAAAATCATCTAAGACCTGCACAACGTACTCTGCACCAGGGAGAGGAGGGTTCAGCTGCTGTTGGACCCTGAGGTGACGAAGGATCTTGAGTTCGGATTCGGTAGCAGGGGTATTCGCAGCGAGGATTTTGAGAGAGACAGGTCGACCAAGGGACAAATCCTCTACGACCCAGACGGTGGCCCATAGGAACCATGGCCGAGCTTATTGATGACGCAGTAGCGATTCTGAAAGACGTCGCGGATGTTGACGGGATGGAAACCACCTTTGTGATACCCCCAAATGGATTCCACATTCGGGTATTGCCCCCGTCTGTCTATGTCTGCTGATCCCATGTCCGGTGATTAGGAGTAAAAAAATATGTGTAGGAAGAGGGTTGACCTGAGTTGACGTTGACCAATGACTCGACGCCGGATGGCGTCGCAAGTTGAGCCAGTCATGTGATTCGGCGTCTCTCACTGTCAGGGCCGACTGGGGTTGCGTGTCCTCTGGAAAAAAACTTCGGTAGGCGAAACGGACTCCCACGCGAACGCGAGAGCCCAAATTTTCAATGACGAGGCGAGGAGCGGATAGGCTACAAAGATATGGACAGTACAATTACAGAAAGAACAACTTGAGAAATAAGAACATCATCAGAAAACGGAGTAAAACGGAAACTGATAAAAATGAAAAAGAGGGAAAGGTGGGTGGGTGACGAAAAAGTGCTAAGCGAAGCAGAAGAATCTGTACTGCAGATTCAGGAGGAGAAAGGAATCTCCACAGGGAAACACACTCACAATCTGCAGATTCAGGAAAGAAGGGGTGAAGCCTGGAGTGTACTAGTAGAACTGAATCTGTAAGATTGTTGAATGAATGTGAGAAGGGGTGAACATTGGAACGAAGAACGATGCCGTACTTCGAACAATAGCACTTCAAACTATAAGATTGAAGTCAAGGGCTGACCTGACATGCTACTGTACATCAGCAAATCCTGTGTGAGTCTGAAGACACTATATACTAGCTCTGCAGACCTTCACAGACCTTCACAGACCTCCACAGACCTCCATTCTTTGGTCTTCAGAATGGAGGTCTGTGGAGGTCTGTGAAGGTCTGCAGAGCTAGTATATAGTCATCAGCAAACCCCAATTTTGGCTGTAGCAAACTGTAGCAAACACACCTAGACTGTAGTTGTTGAAGGATGTATGTCCGAAACATGCATGTTGTGAAACACATGATCCCGGTATTGTATTACATACCAATGACACCATAGATAGATTACTATCAATACCATAGATACCTTGGGTGTATATAAGGGCGCATGCTTTGCCTCCGTAATACAGCTTGCTTTCCTGTGAGTTACCCCCTGTAGTCTACTACACAGA
>Ga0307516_10003765_pt1 | contig 19274 bp, 19 predicted proteins | sample 19_EM_MG_FD_203310 | JGI IMG/M metagenome (GOLD analysis project Ga0307516, IMG submission 203310) | Populus trichocarpa ectomycorrhiza microbial communities from riparian zone in the Pacific Northwest, United States - 19_EM | ecosystem: Host-associated > Plants > Roots > Unclassified | place... | reverse complement strand
CGGGTGTCGACGCTGAGCGAGATCGCCGCCGACACCGGGCTGGCCCGGCCGACCGTACGCCGGATCCTGCTCACGCTCACCGAGCTGGGGTACGTGCGGGCCGTCGAGCGCGGCTACACGCTGACCCCGCGGGTGCTCGAGCTCGGCATGGCGTACGTCAACTCGCTGGACATGTGGGACGTGGCCCGGCCGCACATGGAGCGCCTGGTCGCCCTGACCGGCGAGTCCACGTCGATGGCCCAGCTCGACGGCTCCGACATCGTCTACGTGGCCCGGGTCGCGGTGCCGAAGATCGTCGCACTGGCCGTGTCGATCGGCACCCGGTTCCCCGCCCCGGCCACGTCGATGGGCAAGGTCCTGCTCGCCGCCCTCAGCCCCGAGCAGCTCGACAAGGTGCTCGCGGAGCCGGGCCGCTCCGGCATCAACGCCCGCTGGCAGCCGGACCGCCCGGCGCTGGAGGCGGCGCTGCGCGAGGTCCGGGCCAAGGGCTGGGCGCTGGCGGACCAGGATCTCGCGCTGGGCGTTCGGTCGATCGCCGCGGGTGTGCGCAACGGCGACGGCGAGGTGGTCGCCGCGCTCAACGTCACCGTGCACGCTGCGGAGACGTCTGTCGATAAGTTGACAGGGAAGTATCTGCCGTTGCTGCTGCACGCGGCCGCGGACGTAAGCCACGACTGGTCAATGCTGGATACCGCGCCGATGGTGGTGCGCGGCTGATCCGCTTTCCTAAGCCCAACCTACTGGCAGGAACCGGGTGCTTACGGGCAGGATCGGCGCATGACGACCGCCGGCCGCCTGCCATATCCGATCGCCCTGACCGGGGACGGCATCTCGCTGCGTGAGTGGCGCGACGAGGACCTCGACGATCTCGTGGAGCTGCTCGACGAGCCGGACATCGCGCGGTGGACGCCGATGCCGTCGCCGTTCGACCTCGAGGCGGGCGTGGCCTACCTGAAACGGGCGCGGCAGACCCGCGCCAACGGCCAGCGGATCCAGCTCGCGATCACCGTCGACGGCACCACGCCGGTCGGCGAGATGCTGCTCTTCGGCGTCGACGCCGGCCTGCGGGAGGCGGAGCTGGGCTACCTGGTGGGTGCCGCATATCGCCGGCGCGGCCTCGCGTCGTCGGCCCTCTCGCTGCTGTCCGGGTACGCCCTCAGCACCCTGAACCTGACCCGCCTGCTGCTGCGCATCGACCCGGCGAACACGGCGAGCTGCGCCGTGGCCCGTCGCTGCGGCTACCGGCTCACCGGCGAGCCGCCCATCCTGCAGGAGGGCCCGCACGGCCCGAGCAGCCTCGACACCTGGGAGCGGATCTCGGCCGGCGGCGGCACCCGGCTCGAACGGCTGAGAAATGTCGCAGCCCGGCGCTACGGTCGTCGCGGGTGAAGGGTGGTGGTTCCCATGGAGGTGGGCCGCGGCAAGGTGATGGCCTACCGGCTAGCCGCCCTCGGGCTGGCCGAGCGGGGCGACGACCGCCCCGGTGACCTGCCCGTGCTCGACCTCGGCGTGCAGGAATACACCCCCGGTTCGGCCCGGGTGGCGCTGGCCGCCCGGACGACCGCGGCGCTGGAGGACGACCGCCTGCTGACCGTCTGGGCCGCCCGGGGCGCGCCCCACCTGCACCGCCGGCGAGACCTGAAGGCGCTGGTCAAGGCGCTCTGGCCGGTCAGCGACGCGGATGCGGCGACGCGGATCAAGAGCGCCCAGATTCCCGACGCGGGCAAGCTCGGCACCCGGGCGTTCACGCTGACGGCGCGGGCGTTCCGCGAGGTCGTGCGCTCCTCGATGCCGCGCGGCGAGGTCAGCACCCAGGTGACCCGCCTGGTGCCGGCCGAGCTGGCCTACGACTGCCGCGGGTGCGGGGCGCGCCACATCGCCGGCACCATCTGGCTGCACGCCGGGCTGGCCGGCGGCGTCGAGGTCGAGTCCCGCGGCCGGGACGCCACCCTCGGCCCGATCCGCGACGCCCCGCCGCAGCCCACCGAGAACGAGGGCATCGCCGCGCTGATCACGACCTACCTGCGCCTGCTCGGCCCGGCCACACCGATGGAGGTCGGCAAATATCTCGGCAGTTCCACCGCGGAGATGAAGAAGGTCTGGCCCGGTGACCTCGCCGAGGTGCGCGTCGACGGCCGCAGGGCCTGGCTGCCGTCCGGGTCGCTGGCCGCGCTGGCCGCGGCGGAGCCCACGCCCGGCGTGCGGCTGGTGCCGGCGATGGATCCGTTGTTGCAGGCCCGCGACCGCGACCTGCTGGTGCCGGAGCGCGCCCGGCAGAAGGAGATCTGGAGGCTGCTCGGCAACCCGGGAGCGTTGGTGCTGGAGGGCGAGATCGCCGGGGTGTGGCGGGCCAAGATGGCCGGCAAGAAGCGCGTCGACCTCACGGTGACGCCGTTCGGCACGCTGACCGCGAAGGCCCGCAAGGCCGTGGAGCGGGAATCCGCCGTGGTGGCCCGCGCCCGCGGCGCGGCCGAGGCCACCGTCACCTTCGGCTGAGCGGTTGTCGGTGAGCCGCCGTTACCAGCTTGGCGGGAAGATGTCCGGGATGGCGGAGTCGCGGCCCGGGCGGCAGCGGTAGGCGAGGGCGGCCACGATGACCGTGCCCCACACCGCTGCGACGGCCGCCGCGCCCCACCAGCCGAACAGGGCCAGGATGAGGGTCGCGGCCCAGATCACGCCGGCGGTCAGCGCCAGGGAGATCGGCACGCGCCGGCGGGTGGGGAGGTCTCCGCGCATGCGAGCGCAGAAGTCGGGGTCATCGCGGCGCAGCTGACGTTCCAGCTGCGCCAGCCTGCGGTTGTCTTCCTGGCTGAGCATTTCGCTACCTCCGGCGGGGCCCGGAATGAAAGGCAGATCGACCGGGGCCGCTGGCGCGGCTTCGATCCCTGCCATTGTTACCCGCCGGTCACCAATTTCCTACAGCTGCGGAACTTTGTGTTTACGCCGTCTTGGTGCGCGCCGCTCGGAAGACCCAGATCCGCATCAGCAGGAAGCGCACCCCGGTGGCGACCAGGTTCGCGACGACCAGCACACCCAGCTCCACCAGGGTCGGCGGTTCGCTCAGGCCGTGCAGCAACGCCAGCGAGCCACTCGTCAGGCCCAGCCCGATGGCGAAGACGACCAGCCCTTGGGCCTGGTGCCGCCAGGCGCCGTCGTTGCCGCGTACCCGGAAGGTCAGCCGCCGGTTGGCGGCCGTGTTCGCCACCGCCGTCACCAGCAGGGCGATCAGGTTGGCCGTCTGCGGGCCGGTGCCGGTGCGCAGCAGGGCATAGAGCAGCAGGTAGGCCAGCGTGCTGGCCACACCGACCGCGGCGAAGCGCAGGAGCTGCCCGGTGAGCCCGGCCGGCACCCCGGCCACGGGCAGCGGATTGCGGCCGAGTTGCTCGCGCAGGGCGGCCAGCTGGAGCCGGCCGGCGCCCAGCGCCCGGGCGAGCCGGGCGATGCCGCGCAGGTCGGCCATCGCCGTGGCCACGATGTCGACCCGGCTGTCCGGGTCGTCCACCCAGTCCACCGGCACCTCGTGGATGCGCAGCCCGGCCTTCTCGGCCAGCACCAGCATCTCGGTGTCGAAGAACCAGCCGGTGTCCTCCACCATCGGCAGCAGCCGGGCGGCCACGTCCGCGCGGATCGCCTTGAAGCCGCACTGCGCGTCGGAGAAGCGCGCCGCCAGGGTCCCCCGCAAGATCAGGTTGTAGGTGCGGGAAATGAACTCGCGCTTGGCGCCGCGCACCACCCGCGAGCCGCGGGCGAGCCGGGAACCGATGGCCACCTCCGAGTGCCCGGAGATGAGCGGGGCGACCAGCGGCAGCAACGCGCCGAGATCGGTCGAGAGGTCCACATCCATGTAGGCGAGCACGGCCGCGTCGGAATGCGTCCACACGAACTTCAGCGCCCGGCCCCGGCCCTTCTCGGCCAGGTGCACCGCCGTAACCCCGGGCAGCACCTCGGCGAGCCGGTCCGCCACCTCGGCGGTGGAGTCGGTGCTGGCGTTGTTCGCGATGGTGATCCGAAACCGATACGGAAACTCGGCCCGCAGGTAGTCGTGCAGCCGGCGTACACACGGCTCGAGGTCGATCTCCTCGTTGTAGACCGGCACGACCACGTCGAGCACCGGAGCAATGACCCGCACCTGCTCGGAAGCGTGCGACGGCAGCGTGGAAAGGCTCATGTCACCAAAGGTCGGCGCCCGGGCTTTGCCCGGAATATGGCGACGCTATGGCGGGGCTGTGAGTTTCGGCTTCCAAGTGCGACGCAGCGTGTTCCACGCCTTCAGCGTGTTGCGATCTGGCTGGGATCAGCTGAGGCGTACGGCACTGATGGTGTGGTTCAGGGTCGGCTCGAAACGGGCTATCTCCGCCTGGGCGATCCCATTGCGGCGAGCGACCGACTCCCAGTTCTCGGCGGCCTCCGCCACTTCACGGAGGATGATTCGCGCCTGGTTGTCCGTCAAGCCGAAACTCTCCGCGTACACGAGGAGCGCGTTGACCTCGTCGGCCGGACGGACTGCCCCGCCGACGCTGGTCACGCGCTGCACCGCGAGCTCCGGGTTGGGGTTGATGTCGAAAGCGGGGGCCAGTCCCCAGCCGGAACCGCGACGCAGGAATCCGTGGTTGCGAAGGTGGTCGTCGGTGTTGTGGATGGCTATGGAGAAGGCGATACGTCGCCATAGCTGGCGGAGGTCGTCAATGGCTGCGGAGCTGTTCTCGGGAAGTACCTCGGCGATCTCGGTGTAGTCGCGAGGCTGCCCGTCCTGCGCCTCCAGAAGCGTCATCGCGCTGATGTACCCGACGCGATGTGCACCCTCCCGGTCGAATCGGTCGAGCAGAAGCACGGGACTTCCCTCGATGCCGACCAGCCGCCTTCCCGGCACGGGGATCCCCGCAGCCTCCGCCAGGTCGAGAGCGGTCTTCTCCCACGCGATGACACTCCATCCATCAGCGTGGTGGGGGAATTTCGCGATCATGAGACGTTCGTCGTCGCGCACTGACGCCTTGGGCCGGGCTCCGCCGAGGGAACCTGTCCCGGCATCCAAGAGTGTCTTGATCGACATCTGTCTTGAAGCGCAGCGCGCCCTGTCGGGTCTCATCGCTGACTCCGAGCAGGTAGTCCCGGTCGTCCAGGGTCGGCGCTGGCCGGCCCTCAGCACCGGCCTCGGCGCGAAGGCGCCTAGCGATCAGATTCCGGCCCCACCGGTCGGGGGCTGCGTCGCTGAAGGCTCCGGGGAGTCCTTGAGGCAGCGGCCATGAACCCGAGGTAAGGCGGAGAGCAGGGTCGATGGCGTAGGCGCCGGGCAGTGCGATGTAGTCGCGATCGTAGGAGAAGGTCGCTGTCAGCCGGCCTCGGCGTAAGTTGAAGTGGGCATCCCCGGTGGCGACGGTTCGACCGGCGACTTCGACGTAGGTGCGGAGGCGGCTCACTGACGTACCCGCTTCGGCAGTATCTCGTCGGCGCGGGCACGACCAAGGTCGGTCTCATAGGGATCCGTGGCTGTCACCATGGCATCCAGCACTCCCAAGGCACGGGCGACGCTCAGGAAAGCTTGTAAGCCGACACCAGTGTCGCCCGTCTCGACCCGGCGCAGCGTGTTCCGGGAGATGCCCGCTCTCTCGGACACCTGGACCGCGGTGAGCCCTTGCAGCTTCCGCCAGGCCGCGAATTGCTCGCCGATGGTCCGGGCCGCGGCGGTCACGCGTGCGGAGGGGCGAGGCATGGCCAATCCTTCGGCTTACGGGTCAGGATAGTGACCACTATACGGCTTAAGGTGCGGCATCGTGCCCATTGCGGGCAGCGCATACCGGAGCGTACGGCCCAAGGTAGCTTGCGGCATAGCTGACTCAACGCGGCTCCACCAGCAGGTACCACCCGATCTGGGCTGCCGCGTAGAACTGCATTTTGAGCAGGCGGTCGTTCGCGGCATTGCTCGGTGACACGATTTCGCAGATCAGGGCGACCTCGGACGCCTCGATGACACCGCCCTTGGGATCGGTGTCGGCCACCACCAGGTCGGGGATGACGATCCGGTCGGTCCCCAGCCGCACGGTGGCCGCCTCGTATGCGCGCAGGCCGGCCGCTCGGGCGGCGGGCCGGATCCCCGCCATCAACAGGAACGAGATGTCCTGATGAGGCTTGTTCGGCGCCGGGCCCACCCGTAGTGCCCCGTCGAACAGTTCAATCCGGTTCGGTTTCTCGCCGAGCGCGAAATGTTGCTCCTCGCTCCACGGACCCGGATGCTCCAACGGAGCCACGCTCGCACGCATCCAGCCGGGAAGGCGGGGACATCTCGGTGGGCCCAGGTAATTGCGCGGCGACGACCAGGTAGCCGGGGTCGTCGGCCGGCGGCCCAGCCAGCCACCCTGGTAGATGCGGGAAAGGTGCCCACGGCAGGATCCATCCCAAACCGGCTCCTCGGTGGGTCGGCTGTCGATCGTGGCTGACCTGGCGATTGGGTGATTCACCGTGCCTGCCCGTCCTGATGCAACGTGAGTCGTTTCGGCCTTGGCGCGGTGTGTGTCAGGTGTCGCTGACATTCGGCGGGCGTGGGCATCAGGGTCGTCGTGAGTTACAGTTGTTTCAGATATCACCGGCAGTGGAGGCTGAGATGGCGCGTTCGAGCGTTCTAGGTGAGGCGACCCGTGTCGAGCCGACCTCGGATGATCGTGATCGTGCGGCAGCGATCAGTCGTGCGGCGGCCGGGGTTTCCCAGGCGACCCTTCGGCTGCCCGACGGGCAGGAGATCGCCTTGCCGGAGTCCCTGGTAGCCGTGCTGATCGCTTCCGCAGGGCAGTTGTCGCAAGGCCATGGCGTCACCGTGCTTGCTACCGAGCTCCGTCTGACCCCGGCCGAAGCGGGGGAGTTGCTCGGGTTGTCCCGGCCGTTCGTGGCGAGGTTGCTGGACGCTGGCGAGATCCCGTCGGAGCACCTGCCCGACAGCAGGCATCGAGTGGTGCGCCTGGTGGACGTGTTGGAGTTCCAGGCGCGCCGGGAACGCCGTCGGGCGGGTCGCCGACGTATCGCGGACGCGGTGCACGCTGCGGACCTTCCCTACTGATTCGGCGGCCGCCTCGATGACCAGGGTCTTCGTCGACACCAATGTGCTGTTCCCGTTCTCGGTCATGGATCTCATGCTGGCCTTGACCGAGGACGGCGTGCACGAGGTGCTGTGGACACAGGCTCTGCTGGCCGAATGGGAGCGGGTCATCGTGCGCGCCCAACGTCGATCAGCTGCCTCGGCCGCTGCGATCACAGCCGCGATCCGCGAGTATTTCGCCGACAGCGAGGTGCCGGAGCCTGCCTACGCCCGTCTGATCGAGCAGATGCCCGGCAAGGATCCCGATGACCGGGTGCACATGGCCGCCGCTGTCGCCGGTCGCGCCGCCGCGATCGTGACCTGGAACCTCGCTGACTTTCCCGCCGAAGACCTGGCATCCCGTGGAGTACGGGTCTGCACGCCGGACGACTACCTGTGCGGACTGCTCGACGCCTGGCCGGACGAGGTCCTCGAAACCGTTGTCCGGCTGGCTGATGAAAAGCGCCGCCCGCCGATGACTCCGGTCGACCTGACTGAATCTCTTGCCAAGGCTGGCGCGCCAGCGTTCGCTCAACGACTGCAGGCGACGCTGGCCGACCGGGATTGAGGCGACCGGTAGCACTGGCCGGACCTCGTCGCAGAGGCGGCGTCCAGGCAGGCGTTGGCGGTCGGACAGGGCGAGTAAAGCAGGGCATTTGACGGGGGCGCGAGCGGCGATCTGCTCCATTTGGCGACGAGAGCGTTTCAGGTTGCGGAGCAATTATTGCGCGAACGAGGTTCGCCTGATTCGGATGTAGATCCGAAACATGCCGAACGGGCGGCCCTCGGAGTCGAGGACCGCCCGTTGCGCTGCTGGAGTCGTTACTGGGCGGTCAGGTCGTAGAGGGTCACCCCGTCGACCGTCTGGCTGGTGAAGTTCGCGGCGACCCACTCGGCGATCTGTGAGCTGTAGTTGCTGCCACCCGAGCTGGTGCCGCCCCGGCCGCCGCCGAAGCCACCTCCGCCGATGAAGTAGTGGATCTTTCCGTCGGCCACGTACTGCTGGAACTGGGCGAGCGTCGGGGAGGGGTCGCTGCCGTTGAAGCCGCCGACCGGCATCACCGGGTCGCCGGTGGCTAGCTGGTAGCCCGAGGCGTTCTGCGAGCCGACCGCCGCGGCGACCCAGGTGTACTGGTCCGCGTTCGCGTCCAGCAGGGACTTCATCTGGTCGCTGACGGTGGCCGCGTTGAGCAGCCCACCCATGCCGCCACCGCCGCGCATCCCGCCACCCTGCGCGGTGCCGCCGGGCGTCCCGCCGCCTTGGGTAGCACCGCCCTGCTGGGTGCCGCCTCCCGGGAAACCGCCGCCGCCGGGCGCGCCCATGCCGCCGCCCGGGAAAGCACCGCGCTGACCGCGTCCGCCCCCGCCGCGTCCGCCGAAGCCGCCGCCCTGGGAGGCCGGGCCGGCGGAGGGGATCGAGCCGGTGTGCGGCTCCGAGGCCGTCTGCACCGCGTACGCGGCTGGTCCGGCCAGCACCGCGGCCAGCGCGAGGCCCGCGGTGGCCAGGGCGATCCGGGCCGGCAGGCGCAGCGCGGCGAGCATGCCGAGCGCCGCCACGATGCCGCCGGCCAGGACGACCCAGCGCAGCCAGGGCAGGAAGTCGGCGCTGCGGCCGAGCAATGTGTACGACCACCAGGCGCTCACCGCGATCGTCGCCGCCAGAGTCAGCGCCGCGAAGACGTTCCGCCGGTGCCGCCAGAGCAGCACCGAGCCCATGCCGACCACCGCGCCGATCGCCGGTGCCAGCGCCACGGTGTAGTACGGGTGGAAGATGCCCTGCATGAAGCTGAAGATCGCGGTGGTGATGAGGAGCCAGGAGCCCCACAGGATCAGCCCGGCCCGGAGCCGGTCGGTGCGGGCCGCCCGCAGCGTCAGCACCAGCCCGGCGACCAGCGTGATCAGCGCGGCCGGCAGCAGCCAGGAGACCTGACCGCCCTGCGCGTTCTCGAACATGCGCAGGAAGCCGCCCTCGCCCCCCATGCCTCCGCCTCCGCCACCACCGACACTGCCGGTCTCCTCGCCGTTGAGCCGGCCCAGGCCGTTGTAGCCCAGGGTCAGCTCCAGCAGGCTGTTGTTCTGCGAACCGCCGATGTAGGGGCGCATCGAGGCCGGCACCAGCTCGACGATCGCGATGTACCAGCCGGCCGAGACGATCACCGCCAGGCCCGAGAGCAGCAGCTGCCCGATCCGCTTACCCAGCTTCGGCGGGCCGGCGAACAGGTACGCCAGCGCGTACGCGGGCACCACCAGCAACGCCTGCAGCATCTTGGTGAGGAAGCCGAAGCCGACGAACACCCCGGCCAGGACCAGCCACTTCGTCGAGCCGTTCTCGATGGCCCGCACGGTCGCGTAGGCGCCGGCCACCATCAGCAGCACGAGCAGCGCGTCGGGGTTGTTGAACCGGAACATCAGCACGGCCACCGGGGTCAGCGCCGACACGGCACCGGCAAGCAGGCCGGCCGCGGGGCCGTACCAGCGGCGGACCGTGGTGAACAGCAGCCCGACCGTCGCGACACCCATCAGCGCCTGCGGCACCAGGATGCTCCACGAGCTCAGGCCGAAGATCCGTACCGACAGCGCCATGATCCACAGCGAGCCGGGGGTCTTGTCGACCGTGATCGAGTTCGCCGCGTCGGACGAGCCGTAGAAGAAGGCCTTCCAGCTCTCCGAGCCGGCCTGCACGGCGGCCGAGTAGAACGCGTTACCCCAGCCGGAGGCGCCGAGGCCCCAGATGTAGAGGACGCCGGTGAGCACCAGCAGGGCGAGGAGCGAGGGCCGTACCCACGGCGCGTCGTCCGCGCGACCGCGGAAGAACGCCGACCAGCGGGACCGGGGGCGATCCGGCGGTGGTGGCGCGGCCGGTGGCGGACCGGCCGGCGACACCATCGGCGGTACGGGCAACGTCGTGGTCATCAAGGGTTCCTTAGGGCAGGCGGAAGCGCTGACCTTTCGACCATCTTCCGCCTGCCTGTCGGCTCCCTAAGCCGTCACTGTGGGACCGCTGAAAGTCCGTTAGGTCAGGCCGTACGCCGTTTCGCCGCCGCCGCGGCGAGCCTGTCCAGCACCCCGACGGTCGGCTCCCAGCCCATGCACGCGTCCGTGACGCTCTGCCCGTACGCCAGTTCGCCGCCGAGATCCTGCCGGCCCGGGATCAGGAAGCTCTCCAGCATCACGCCCTTGATGCCCCGCTGCCCGGCCTCGAGCTGGCCGGCCACGTCGTCGGCGACGATCGGCTGGCGCAGGTGGTCCTTGTTGCTGTTGCCGTGCGAGCAGTCAACGACGACCCGCTCCGGCAGGCCGGCCTCGCGCAGCAGGCCGAGCGCGGCGTTGACGTCGGCGGCGCTGTAGTTCGGGCCCTTGCCGCCGCGCAGCACCAGGTGGCAGTCCGGGTTGCCGGTGGTGTGCATGATTGCCGGGGTGCCGGAGACGTCGATGCCGGGGAAGACGTGCCGCCCCGCCGCGGCGTTGATCGCGTCGATGGCGGTGGAGATGCTGCCGTCCGGCCGGTTCTTCATGCCGATCGGCATGGACAGCCCCGAGGCCAGCTGGCGGTGCACCTGCGACTCGACGGTCCGGGCGCCGATCGCGCCCCAGGCCACCGTGTCCGCGATGTACTGCGGGGTGATCGGATCCAGGAACTCGACGCCGACCGGCAGCCCGCGGCCCAGCACCTCCAGCAGCAGCGCCCGGGCGACCCGCAGGCCCTTGCTGACGTCGCCGGAGCCGTCCAGCCCGGGGTCGTTGATGAGCCCCTTCCAGCCGACGGTCGACCGCGGCTTCTCGAAGTACACCCGCATCACGATCAGCAGGTCGTCGGCGAGCCGGTCGGCCTCGACGCGCAGCCGGTCGGCGTACTCCGTGGCGGCGACGGGGTCGTGCACGGAGCATGGGCCGACGACGACGAGCAGGCGGGGATCTCGGCCGTCGAGCACGGCCTCCACCTGCCGGCGGCTGTCCAGCACGGTCGCCGACAGCTCGTGGGTCAGCGGCAGCTCGTGATGGAGCAACGCGGGGCTCATCAGCGGCACGATGGTCTCGATGCGCTGGTCGCTGACCCGCTGCACCTCGGGGATGGTCACGGCTGTCTTCTCCTCCGCCGGGGCCCGGGGCCGGCGGCCCGGGCGTGGCCGGCTGTTTTCGAACAAACGAAAAGGCAGCGACGAATGTCGCTGCCTCGGCCGGCCCTACGGAGGTGTCTCAGGTCATGGGAGCATGGCCGAGGCACCGGCGGGAGCCGGCCTCGTAAACCACTGATACGCCATGGACACGCGGTGAGTTTAGCTCATCGGGTCGCCCGGGTGTCCGTCAGCCGGGGTATGGGCACGTGCAAGTTGCTGTGCTGCGATTGAACACATGAACAACGCGAGCGCGCCGTACCTGCTGGACGGCCTGGCCGAGCTCCCGCCGGCACGGCGTAGACAGGCCGTGGCGGCGGTCGTGCTCCGGGTCTGGGAGACACCGTCCGTCCTGCTGGATGAGATATCCCCGACACAGGCGCTGACCGCGATCGCCGCGATCGCCGCCGGCCTGCCCGGCGCGGCGGCCCGGCCCTGGCTCGACGACCGCCTGCTGGCGGCGGCCTGCCCGGACGTGACGAGCGAGCTGGCCGGCCGGGCGCTGTGCGCGCTGGACGTGATCGTGGGCCGCGACCGCGAGTCGGTGCCGCTGGAGCTGCACGTGACCGACGGCGAGGCCGCCGGCGCGCTGCTGGAGGACCTGCGGGACGTGTTGATGGAGGGTCTGCGCCAGGGCTTCTGACGCTCAGCGGACGGCGGCGTGCAGCGGTGCCCAGGCCATCGCCGCGGTCATTGGCAGGCGGACGGTGAACTCCGTGCGGCCCGGCACGCTGCGCACCGAGACTGTGCCGCCGTGCGCCGTCACCACCGCGTGCACGATCGAGAGCCCGAGGCCCGTGCTGCCCGCCGCCCGGGACCGCGAGCTGTCCCCGCGGGCGAACCGCTCGAAGATGTGCGGCTGCAACTCCCTCGGGATGCCCGGCCCGAAATCGGTCACGGTCAGCAGCGCCGCGCCATGGCTCTCGGTCACGCCGACCGTCACGATGGTGCCTTCCGGAGTGTGCGTGCGGGCGTTGGCCAGCAGGTTCGCCAGCACCTGATGCAGCCGCTGGGGATCGCCGGTGACGGTCACCGGCTCATCCGGCAGGTCGAGCTGCCAGTTGTGCTGGGGCCCGGCGGCGTGCGCGTCGCTCACCGCGTCCACCACCACCATGGTCAGGTCCACCGGGTCCTGGGCCAGCGGGCGGCCGGCGTCCAGCCGGGCCAGCAGCAGCAGGTCCTCGACCAGCGAGGTCATCCGCTTTGCCTCCGACTCGACGCGGCGCAGCACGTGGCTGATCTCGTCCGGGACCGGCTGGCGGCTGCGCCGGCTCAGCTCGGCATAGCCGCGGATCGCGGCCAGCGGCGTGCGCAGCTCGTGGCTGGCGTCGGCGACGAACTGCCGGACCTGCATCTCGCTGGCGTGCCGGGCCTCCAGCGCGCTGCCGACGTGGTCGAGCAGCCGGTTGAGCGCCGAGCCGACCTGGCCCACTTCGGTGCGCGGGTCGGTGTCCGCGGGTGGCACCCGCTGGGCGAGTTGAACCTCACCTCGGTCCAGCTCCAGCTCGGAGACCCGGGTCGCGGTGGCCGCGACCCGGGACAAAGGCTTGAGGGTACGGCGGATGATGAACGCTCCCGCCCAGCCGGCGACGAGGAGCGCGGCCAGCACGGCACTGCTGGTCACCAGGGCGACCCGCAGGAGGGTGTCCTGTGTTGATCTGAGCGGGATTGCGGTGATCCTGACGCCGGGGTCGTCGCTGGCGCCGTTGCGGTTGCTGACGTTCGGTGCGGAGATCACCCGGTAGTCACCGAGTTCGCCGAGGTCGATGTCCGTCGGTTTGTTGTCCGGGGCGATCGCGGCGAGCTGGGCGACAGTGGCAGCGGAAAGATCGTCGTAGCCGCTGTCCCGCCTGCCGGTGGAGGAGTCCTGGCTGAAGGCGATGATGCCGCCGCCGTCGTCGGCGATTTGACCGTTGCTGTCAAGGCGGACCACGATCCAGCCCTGTTCGGTGCCGGGCGGGGGTTGATTGGAGCGGTCGGCACCGGGGACGGGCTCGGACGGATAATTCTTGACGTTTGGGCTTTTCGGCGACTCGAACGAATGGTTGAATTTGTTCGTATCGACCAGCTTCTTGTTGATCTGTTCGTACAAGGACTTGTGCAGGTAGATCTCGGCCGTGCCACCGACCACCAGGCCCAGGAGCACCAGTAGGGCGATCACGATGGCGACCAGACGGGTGCGCAGCGGCCAGCCCGCCGGGTTCCAGTCGGCGGGGCGGGGCCGGACTACGTCAGTCCGCCGGCTTGAGGACATAGCCTGCTCCGCGCATGGTATGGATCATAGGGTTGCGGCCGGCGTCGATCTTCTTGCGCAGGTACGAGATGTAGAGCTCCACCACGTTCGCCTGGCCGCCGAAGTCGTAGTTCCACACCCGGTCCAGGATCTGGCTCTTGCTCAGCACCCGGCGCGGGTTGCGCATCAGATACCGCAGCAGCTCGAATTCCGTGGCGGTCAGCGTGACGAGGGTGTCACCGCGACGCACCTCGTGGCTGTCCTCGTCCAGGCTCAGGTCACCGACGATGAGCTGCGAGTCGACCCGCATGGGTGAGCGGCCCATCCGGCGCATCAGGCCACGCAGCCGGGCGACGACCTCCTCCAGGCTGAACGGCTTGGTGACGTAGTCGTCGCCGCCCGCGGTGAGCCCGGTGATCCGGTCCTCGACGGAGTCCTTGGCGGTCAGGAAGAGCACCGGCACCTCGGGCGACTCGCCCCGCAGCCGGCGGAGCACCTCGAGGCCGTCGATGTCGGGCAGCATCATGTCGAGCACGACGGCGTCGGGACGGAAGTCGCGGGCGGTCCGGACGGCGGTCTGCCCGTCGCCGGCGCTGCGCACGTCCCAGCCCTCGTATCGCAGGGCCATCGAGAGCAGCTCGGCCAGGGTGGGCTCGTCGTCGACCACCAGCACCCGGACGGGGCCGCCGTCCGGCCGCCGGAGCTCCGTGCCGCTGTCTGCGTTCGCCATCGTCATGCCCCCACTGTGCTGGGCCACGCTTTGCGCCGCCTTTCCGTTCCCTGTGTAGCACCTGTGCGTCCCGAACACAGGTGGCCCACGGTATTCGCACAGCGTCGTGACACCGTCACCCGTCATCGTGATCGGCATGACGGACATGATGATCTCCCGCTCCCCGGTGTTCCCGAGCAGCCCGGCGCTGGCGGGCAGTCGCGCTCGGTGGTGGCGGCGGAGTCTCGGGGCGACGCTGGTCGCGTCCCTGGCCCTGGCGGCCGTGCTGGGCCCGCCGCTGGCGCCGGCGACCCGGCTCGGCGCCGGCGAGCTGGTCGGCTTCTCGACGGTGAGCGCGGCGGACACGATCACCAGCAGCGATGTACTCGCCGAGGTTCCGGCCGCGGGCCGCGGCCGGAGCGTGTCGGAAACGGACTAAAGGCATAAAACTCCGCATACTGGCCCGCGTTGTGCTGGCCGGGTGAGCGGAGGAACGGGTGCGATTGGGCCGTCTCGGAGGCGCCGTCGCGGCGCTCGCCCTCATCGTGCTGTCCGCGGTGCCGGCGGCCGCGCAGGGGTCATACCCGCCCGGCATCAACGCCGACACGATCCGGACCGCGAGCCTGGCCACGGCCACCATCGCGGCGGGCGGCGCCCACTCGTGCGCCCTCACCAGCATCGGTGAACTCTACTGCTGGGGCGACGACTCGTCCGGGCAGCTCGGCGACGGCGCCGCCGCGCACTCCTTCGGCCAGGCGGTGCTCGCGCTGCGCGGCGCGGTCCAGGTCGACGCCGGCAAGGCGCACACCTGCGCGGTCGACCTCCGCGGCGCCGCGCACTGCTGGGGTGACGACTCCGCCGGGCAGCTCGGCGACGGGGCGGCGACCGACCGGGACGCCCCGGTCGCGGTGACCGCGCTGGCCGGCCGGAACCTGGTGGAGATCGCCACCGGCGCCCGGCACACCTGCGCCGTGGACGACGAGGGCGGCGCCTGGTGCTGGGGCGACGGTTCGCACGGCCAGCTCGGCGTGCCGGGGCTGCGGGGGTCGGCGGTGCCGGTCCGCGTCAGCGCGCGGAGCGGTATGCGAGGCCCGGTTGTGGACATCGCCGCCGGCCGGGACACCACCTGCGCCGTGACCGCGGCCGGTGCCGCGTTCTGCTGGGGCTCGGACGCGTACGAACAGCTCGGGACCCGGGGGCACGGTGACCGCGACGAGCCGGTGGCCGTCGCCGCGAACGGGCCGATGCGTGGCAAGGTCCGCGAGGTCACGGTCGGCGGGACGCAGGCCTGCGCGCTCGGCGCCGAGGGGCGGGCGTCCTGCTGGGGCACCAGGGCGCTCGGATCCGGCACGCGCAGCACCAAGGCCGAGCCGGTCGGTGTCGTGCTGAGCGCGGCGCTCGGCGAGGTGACCGCCGGCGGCGAGCACACCTGCGGGCTGGACCGGGGCGGCCGGGCGTTCTGCTGGGGCGAGGGGGCGGACGGCCGGCTGGGCAGCGGGCGCTCGGTGGCCCGGGCGGTGCCTGTCGGCGTCACGGCCGGTGGCGCGCTGCGCGATCTGGATGCCGGCGAGGAACACAGCTGCGCCTTCGACACCCGGGGGTACGCGTACTGCTGGGGAGCCGGCGCCGACGGGCAGTTGGGCGCGGGCAGCACCGCGGCGAGTGCGGTGCCCGTACCGGTCGCGGGTCTGCCCCGGCCGCCCGGCGCCGCGACCGGCGTCCGGGTGCGTGCCCTCGACGGCGGCCTGCGGGTCGATTGGCGGCCGCCCGTGGACCTCGGCTCCGGGGAGTTCGCCTACTACTGGGCGACGACCGCCGGTTACGAGTCCGGTTGCACGCTCACCGTCGCCACCGCTGCCGGCTGCGAGCTGACCGGGCTGCGCAACGACCGCGACTACGACGTCGCGGTGGTGGTGCGCACCGGCGAGGGCATCACCGTCGGCGGCTTCGTCACCGCCGCGCCCGCCGCTGCCGCCCCGCTGCCCGCCGGCTCCCCGGCGCCGCCCCGGATGAGCGCCTCGGTCCTACCCGGCGGGCTGCCGGTCACCGGGCTCAGCCCGGTCGCGCTGGTCGCGCTCGGCACCCTGCTGCTCGGCGGGGGACTGGCCGCCCTGCTGGTGCGCCGATCATGATCCGCCCGTGTCCAGCGCGGCGTCGCGGAACTGCTCGGCGCCCTGCTTGAGCCGCTCGCCGAAGTACGGCCGGTTCCAGTTCACCCAGGTCACGTCGCCGGCCTCCTGATCCGTGCCGGTCGCCGACACGGTGACCCCGATACCCGGTGCGGCCCGCAACCGCAGCTCGCGCCCGGCCGGGACGCCGACCATGTGCTTCGACGGGTCCGCGAAGCCCAGCATCGCCCAGGGGACCCGCAGCACGAGGTCGTCGCCGTCCTGCTCCCACACCGAGCGGCTGTCCGCGTCCGGGCTGCCGTACCGCAGCGCGCCGGCCTTCTGCAGCTCGGCCGGGAGCTTCTCGCCGGTGCCCGGCACCGTCCGGGCCCGGTTCACGACCAGCTCGAACCGCCGCCAGCCGAGCGCCGCGGGCCCGCGGGCCGAGGCCGGGACCGGGCCGTCCAACGGCACCGGATCGAGCTGGGTGCGCAGGTAGGCCTGCCCGGTCCGGGCCACCGGGTCGAGCAGGAACGCGGCGTCGGCGCCGCGGTTCGTGGTGCCGGGCGCGGGCGGCCCGGTCAGCCCCGGCAGCACGTCGAAGCCGAGCGTCAGCGTGCCCGGGGCCGGCCGGCCGAGCTTGACCCGCAGCCGCACGAAGGCCTCGTCGACCCGGGCGGTGACCCGCCGGGCCGGCCACCCGTCCTCGTTGTCCAGCAGATAGCGGGTGGCCGCGCCCGGTGCGCCGATGGCGTCCATCGCGATCAGCCCGAAGTGCTGCTCGTTGGTGAGCGGGTCGTGCCAGAGCTGACGGCGCTCGGGATTCTGGTGCCGGTGGGTGTTCCAGGTGGCCTTGAACCACTCGTCGGCCCAGGCGAAGAGGAAGCCGCCCGCCAGGCCCTCGTCGCGGATCAGCCGCAGCAACTCCGCGTCGATCCGCAGGGCCTCGCGCTCGCTGTGGTCACCCTGGCTGCGCCCGAGCGGGCCGTGGTGCGCGGAGCCGACGGCCGACGGCACGCCGAACTCGGTGATCATCGTCGGCATCCCGCCGTGGTGCCGCCTCAGGGCGGCCAGATACCCCGCGTACGGGTCGGCGCGGCCCGCGTACCGGTGGGCCAGCAGGCCGGGCTCGCGCCGCTGGAAGTCGGGGTAGTACGGATAGGCGTGATAGCTGGCGAAGGTCCCGGCCGGCCAGTTCGCGGTCGCCGGCACGTGGTTGGCGTCGAGCTGGACCCGGTCCTCGTCGGGCAGCGGCTCCTCGGGGTGCCGCAGCGGGTCGGTGGTCGGCCAGTTCACGAAGGCGATCGGCTGGCTCAGCCCGGCCGCGGCCTGCAGCGTGGCCAGCTCGTCCATCCGCGCGGCCAGCCAGCGCTCGGTCGGCGACGCCTGCCGGGTGCTCCGGAAGTACCGGCCGTGCACCGCCGGGGCGGCGGCGTTGCGGGCGTCCGAGCGGGCGGTCGCGACCGGGTCCAGCTCCGCCCCGATGATCCAGCCGGCCAGCCAGGGCGTCACGTCGGCGGTCCAGGTGCCGTCGGCCCGCCCGGGCCGCGGCGTACGGGTGAGCTCACCGCGCACCGCCCGGTCGGAGTCGCGCAGTTCCTGCTGAAAGGAGGTCGTCACGGCCCGGTCGTAGAGGTCGCCCTTCGCCGCGTACGACTCGTCCGGCGGATAGACGCCGTGCAGGAGATAGAGCGGCCGGTCGGCGTTCGCCCGGTTGTAGGCCGCCAGTTCCCGGTAGAAGGACGGCGGGTGGATTGTGTAGATCCGTACCACCCGGATGCCGAGCCAGGCCATCGCCGCGAACCAGGTCCGGTACTGCTCCACGGTGACGGAGAGCTCGCCCGGCTGATGCCCCGGCGTGGTGCCGCCCAGGTTCACCCCGGGCAGGAAGGTGACGTCCCCGGCCGCCGTGTGCAGGGCGAACCGGCCCCGGCCGGCGGTCGCCAGGCTGCGCAGCCCGCCGGCCTCGCGGGGCGCTGGGGCCCAGGATCGGCCGGCCGGTGGCGAGCCGATCGCGGCCATGCCCCGGATCGCGAAGGCCGCCGAACGCAGCTCGGGACGGGACGTCGCGCCGGCCAGGAACAGGCACATGGACAGGGTGACGACCCCGATCAGCAGCGCCTTGACGCGCCCGAACCGGGGGCGTTGTGGCGCCTGCACGAGATGCAGCGGGAAGTCCCCCACCCAGGCATTCTGTGCCGCGAGGGTTGCGGAATGGTGGGAAATGTCGGGAATCTTGGGGCGCTGGAACACTCGCTGTTCGAGCGATGTTGTGCCAGCGTTGGCTTCAGTCGCCGGTGCGAGCTTGTGGGGAGCGGGTCGTGGATCTTTTGGAGGAGTACCGCAGGGCCAATTTCTTCTTCGAGTCCGGCGATCCCCTCGGGGCGGCCCGGCTGCTGGAACCGATCGTCGAGGCCGAGCCGCACAACGCCGCGGTACGGCAGTTACTGGCGCGGGCCTACTTCAACTCCGCGCAACTGGGCGGGGCGGAGGCGCAACTCCGGACGCTGATCGAGCATGATCCGTCCGACCACTACGCGCACCACGTGCTCGGCCGGACCCTCGAAAGGGCCGGCCGCTTTCGTGAGGCCCTGCCACACCTGCGCCTGGCCGCGGCGATGCACAGCCACGGCGACTACACCGAGGCGCTGCGGCGGGTCGAGACCTGGCTGGGCAGGCACGACGGCGGAATAGGATCGCAGGCGTGAAGATCAAGCTGGACCTGCACGACATCTTCAACAAGGGCACCCAGATCGACAAGGCCCTGCGCGATGTCATCGACGAGGCCATCCAGAAGAAGGCCACGCTCGTCGAGATCATCCCGGGCAAGGGATCGGGCGCCCTGAAGAAGAAGGTCATCCGCTTCCTGGACCAGAAGGAGATCAAGCAGCTCTACCACCGGATCGAGAAGGACGGCGACAACTGGGGGCGGCTGTTCGTGCACTTCAAGTTCGAGTCGTCGCAGGGCAAGGGGCGACGCGGCAGGTAGGCGTCACAGCGTGTAGGTGTGCGCCACGGCCAGCATCTCCGAGCTGTGCGAGCC
>Ga0307516_10003764_pt1 | contig 19274 bp, 28 predicted proteins | sample 19_EM_MG_FD_203310 | JGI IMG/M metagenome (GOLD analysis project Ga0307516, IMG submission 203310) | Populus trichocarpa ectomycorrhiza microbial communities from riparian zone in the Pacific Northwest, United States - 19_EM | ecosystem: Host-associated > Plants > Roots > Unclassified | place... | reverse complement strand
CGCCTTCCATATGTAGCCGACCAGCTAACGCAACGACAGGTTCCGCGACATCGGATACCAGCACATCCCCTACTTCAACTGTCCCAGCAGCCCCAAGTGCAAGAAGCGCTGCACGCCGGGAATGTTCACCGACGGCCAGGGGTTGGACGAAGAGGACTGTCGCGCGAATTGGTTTGAGATGGCGCATACCAACTGAAAGTTGGTCGGTCCTTGATGATTCTTGTTTTTGTCGGTTCTCGTCTTGTTTGTTAGTGCCTTTTTTGGGGGGGGGAATGGAGTTTTATTTCTCTGTACATGTTTGCATCTTTGCCGTCCTTCGTGTGTGTGCGTTCGGTGCCGGAAAATGTCTTGTATAATTTCGTGTGTAAGTTCCGTGATGACTGGGATGGGGATGGGACGAGGGGAAAAAACTGGGATGGATGGAATAGGTGGGATGGGGGGCGGAAGGACCAAGGTCCAGACGGATATCACGATATAATTGTTGTGCGTCGGAAATGGCAAACGGTGATACGGTATACCCACACACATACACACACACTGCGATTGTCGTTTTGGAAGCACAGGTGGGAATCGAATGCTTGTGGCTGCAGCACGGAGTAAACGCATCGCCCGCCCGTCGTCGGCCCCGTCCAGCTGCCGAACCACGGAATCGTCACATACATACTCTCCTGCAATCCGACTCAACTCACAGCCTGGCGGACGGTTCTCGCCATCATCCGTAGGCGGCGTGCGTTCGTACGCAGCAAGTAAGTATTCAAGTCAAGGTACATCCGAAGTCTCGGGTCGTCCGGCCGGCTCAACGAGTGACAGTCAGTCGCACAGCATCTTGCGGTGTCCATTGCCTTCCCGCCCCGTCCGTCCAGCAAACAGATATCCCTCCAAAATGCCCCTCGCATCCCACATCGTACTCGCACGCATACATTCATTTAAATATCACCCAAACAGGTGGTCACACCGACGCTTACAAGCATGTGGTGCCGCTGCCGCACGTCGTGGGGCCGATCCAACCGGTTCCACCGCTGTCGGCGTTAGCCGTCGTTAGAGAGGAGAGTAGAGGGGGGGAACGTGCCAATGTCCCCACTTGGCAGCGGTCAAGGTCGTGGACGTGGCGTCAGTGGCGGCTGCGCCGCTTATCAGCGAAGAGGTCCCGGATCGTGAACCTGCCATATCCCCACCCAGTCTTTCTCCGCACCTCTGCCCACAAGAGCTTCTGCTGGGCTTTCCAGTGGAGGCAATTCTTGAAGAGGTGCTCGCTTGACTGGGCCCTGTACGGGCACTACCGGCAGCCTCTGCCGGGGGCTCGTTGCAAGCTCCCCTTCGCCCTCCGCGCAGGCCTGTCCCAAGAAGATACTCGGCGCACCAAGGAAACCACAGAGAAAAGACAAAACAAAAGAACAAAGTAAAGCTGCCCCACATCCTACTCCTCTTCTGCAGACATGAACGAGGGTGCGGGAAGGAAGAGCGGTGGCTCCTCGTCCCCGGCACCCAGCTAGTTCCTCAGCCTCTTGCCTTCCCTCTTCTCCCCTTCTCTCCGCTCGCGGAGTTCCCACTCCAACGCCTCGCTCTGTGCGTCTTCCTCAGCCAGGGCTAGGAGCAGCCTCCCCACGTCCGCGGTAGAGAGGAAGTCAAAGATCGGTTGGCAGCAGCGCTCGTCGGCGAAGAGGTCCCACAAGATTTCCTGCTGGCATTTCCAGAGCGGGCAGCTATTGGAGATGTGTTCCCGCACCTGGGTCCTGTGAGTGCACCAGCAGCACTTAGCGGTGGGCTGCTTCTTCGTCCACGCGAGATATTGGCTAGTGGGGCAGTGGACCACCTTCAACTGGTAGAACCTCGCAGGGAGCCGCTCATGATGGCGGCGATGATACAATTGATCGCATGCGACCCTGTTGGATCGATCATTGAGATATTATTTACAGTCCTACATATCTCGTTCGCCGTCCGCCGCGACCCCTCACAGTCCGCCGGCGGCCCGCGGCCACTCCCTCTGCCCCCGCCTGGCCTGTCCCCGAGAGCTCTCAAGGGAACAAAAAGAAAAAGGAAAGACATGAAAAGACAGGAGGGAATAGAAAAGTAACGACAGTCATCTTGCACGGCCCAAGGAAAAGACTTCTTCTCTCCCACCCCCTATTCTTCTTCGTGCTCCGCTCCCTGCCCTTCTTCTGGTTCCTCACCCTCCTCTCGGTCCCCGATTCGGTCCTCGCCCGGTTTCGGTGGCACTGTCTGCGGTCCCACCCCCTTCGTGGTGCGCAATTTTTTTATATTATCGACTGAGTGCACCATTCATCCGCGAACATGTCTCGGATTTTGAAGTGGCTCTTCCCTCTTCCCCGTATCCCTTCACACCCCCGCGTACAGAATTTCCCACTGCGTCTTCCGTCGCTTGCAAATTCTTCAGCGGGTGCTCTCGTGCCTGTGTCCCGCACTGTCACCCGCCCGCCGCCGCGTTCACGTCCCTCGCCTACTTCAGGCATCGCCAGTGCCCCGTCCTGAGCTGATGGAATCGCCCTGCCAGTCGATTTGATCCCCGTGCCGCTGCTCCGTTTGGCCGTTGAGTCTTCGGCATTCTGTACTTCCTCCCATTGACACTTTCCTTTGGCCAGTGCAGCGAGCCGCTTATTGGTAAGGGTCTCAACAGTCCGGCTAGCAGACGAGTGAAATCTCATGATGGCGTCCTGTTGCCGTTATCGGGAGCGATCGGCCACCATCACAACAAGAGCTAGAGGTAAGCGGAATCGGGTGGCGCATAGGGGCCATAGCTGATAGCTGTCTGGCATCGTGGGTGCATACGTAGTTGGCTGTTGTGGGTGGGCTGGCACGATGGTTGGGTTACTGTGGGGGCAGTTGACCTACGGTTCTCGGGAGCTTGATTTTTTTTTCTGACACTACTACTAGCGTAGGCCCGCGGGTGCCCACCGGCCGGACTGGGTCAACAGAAAGCCCGACTTGGACTAGACGGTCTCAAAAGCCCGCGGGCCGCTCATCCTCCTCGCCTCCTCACACCCTGCTTACCGGCGTTTGTTGGGCCCGGTCGGGTTTCTGGCTTGGTTCCCGGAGTCGGCTGTGCCGATATTTCTTCCCGGTAACCTTGGGCTATGCCCACGCCTTTGTTTCCTGCCACTTGACCTCGGTGAGCCTGGGCGTCCTGATGCGGACAGGAGGGCGGGCGGGCGGACTGCAGTTGAGCAGACCGGATGAATTCTCATAACGCGATCGGTATCGATATCCCGACATTCTCAATACACCAGCAGCCTTTGAGTTGCGCAGATTCCGATATTCGCTCCGCTATAGGGGGCTGGCAAATTGATAAATATTCACAACCAACTAGGGTGTTGAAATCAAGGAGCGACGATGGTAGCCCAGCAACTCGACGCCATGAGCGTCTGGCTCGTCTGCCGCCAGCTCCGCCCACCCGCCTGCCTTCTCATTGCCCACCACTCTGCTGTGAGCCGGGCACCACCGGATCTCGATGTGCATATCCGACCTTGTCTGCCCTCAGTGCGGTAACTCACCCCCTGGCCTGTACGGCATGCCCTTGGCCTGGGCCTGGCTCTTCCCATAACATGCACCTAATCGCGGTCTGCATGTCTGTGAACACCGTGACCCTCTCCGGTTTGGTCTGCCACCTCGCGGCTGTTTCAAGGCCCTGCCCAGCGCCGCTCACTCCGCGTCAAACGCCTTCTGGTTGTACCCCATGTGGGCCTTGATGTTTTCCTAGTACATAGTCTCCATTCTTCCATGCTACATAACTAGTTGCCACGTACCCTGCCGCGTTGCTGTCAACTTCTCGATCCATCTGTGAAGGTGGTGAAGCCCAGTCTGTCACGTTCTGCCTCCGCCCTCGCCTCTTCCTTTCCTCCCACTATTATGGTCTCGCCGCTCATCTCACCCTCGATCTGTTTCAGGTGCAACTTTGATGTCCGCGCCTGGTGCTTTCGAACCGTCAAGAGGACTGCGCTCTCCGCCTGCCTGCGCAGCAAACAGCCTCCTCAAACTTCTTTCCGATGGTTGACGCGCCCCACAACATCCATGGCCTGGTGGCCCTGGGGGAGGCTGAGCAGTCGAAGGCCGAAACGCCTGTCGTCCAGATGTAGCGACAGGTGTGTACGAATTGACAAGATCGGAGATGATCGAATGAAGCAACCTCACAAGAGGAAAAAAAAGACCCATGCTTCAGATCTTCGAAATGTACAAGTTGTGCGATTTGATACTGCGCGCGCAACAAATAGCACCAACCGTCTCGCGTCCGAATCACCACGATTCCTCCGAACATGCATGCTTCAGTTGGGATGGCTGGAAGTTGCTTTGGCAAAAAGGGAGAGGTGCATGGCGGATGGAACACTGTCGCCGATCGCGGGGTTTGCTATAGGCATTGTCTGTCGTGATTGGCCTCACTGGTGCTCAAACGATTGGTAGGAGTGTGTACATTATGTGCATCCAGTGACGTGGCAGTACCAATCCTAACACGGGATCTATTCGGGACTAGAAGTCCGAGGCTCTTTCGTTGCCCCTCTTTATAATTACTCGACGTCGAGAAGGTCTAATCAGTCGTCGGGACTATCGTCAACACCAGCTACCTACAAACGAGAAAACAACGCCAACCCTAACAATGGAAACGGCCGGTAATGAGTCATCCCGGCGCCGGCGGCTCCTAAGTTAGTACATAGCTGATTATCGTCGATCACTCAAGGTCTTGGAATCGCTGTTGTCGGGCTCGCTAATCAGCTTGTGACAAGTTACAATCTGCTGTCGACGGCACGATCATTCGGTCGGGACTACGGGGACCTTGATTTTCGGCTCTCGGCGGAAAAGTTCTGCCTGGAGCAGTGGGCCGAAGCCTGGGCGCTGGATCACAGGAGCCGAAGCGACGGTGAGCAACGTTTTGCAATATATGCGCTGGCACGAATCTCGACGGTCTTAGCCGAGCTACTCGAGTACAGCTCCAGGTACGGCGCGCCAGACGGTGATCGCGGTCCGCGAAAACGCAATGGCGCTCGTGCGCTATATCAATCAATCTCCGTCTCACTCCATCGCACACAGAAAAGTCCTCAGCCAACCCAGCCCCGACTTAACCAGGACGTTGCCGAACTTCATACTCAATCTTGTCTGTTGAGTTTGTACCAGATAAGACCAGAACTTGAGAACGAGGTGGAGCGGCTGAAAGACAGCACGGAAAGCCTGCAGAGGGCACTGCCTACTTTGAAGAAACTGCGATGGGCTTTTGTTGATAGGGATAAGTTCGAAAGATTGATCGGCCAGTTGAAAGAATACAACGAGACCCTGAACAGGGCACTACTCTCCGTCGGTGTCAGGTCTAAGACGCCAGTTCCAAGAGGTTTGCGATATCCTCCTCCTCTTGAGCTGCTTGATAGCTAACCCGCAGCTGAAACAGGGACCCAACCTGGCGCGCCTGACTTCACATTAGCCCCACAACTTCCGTTCGCTCGCAACCGCATGTTCAGTGGTCGGGAGGATATCATCTGCACTATCTACTCAACTCTCAAAGGAAGGACTTCCATCGATGGTGATTTCCACCTACCGACCGACAAGGTTGTTGTTCTTCACGGACTCGGAGGAATGGGGAAGTCATCCATTGCATTAGAATATTCGTTTCGATACTCAGATTCATACACGGCGGTAATTTGGATCGATGTCACCAGCGCGGCCTCATTATCTCGAAGCGCTCGGATAGTCGCCGAGCATATTATCGACAGCTATGCGAAACAACGACACTCATATGAAGATATTGCTTTGCTGTTAGGACTGGGGGGCGTTCTGAATGCAATGGGGCAAATATCGTCTGATAGCGCCTCAGATTCTCGATTGACCGGAGCAGTTAAGAGCTGGCTAGCTACAAAACACAACGAAGGGTGGCTACTCATATTAGACAATTACGACGATGTCGATGCAGTTGACATCCGCCTTCTCCTTCCAACTTGCAATGCCGGCAATGTGATCATAACATCCCGGAAGAGTGATCTTCGATCGTTGGGCAAGACAGTGGCAGTTGAGGAGATCAACGAGGAAGCATCTATGGAGGTGCTAACGAAGAGTGTTGGCAAGCAAGTGCTCGAGGGGGAAGGCGAGTACCAGGTACCCATTGGTGAGAGTATAAGCTAATATGGCGTATTAGAGCATCATGCGGCGAAACAGATAGCTGTGAAGCTGGGGTTTCTACCATTAGCATTAACTCAGGCCGGATCATACATTTCATATATGCAGACATCCTTCCAGGTCTACTTGAACCTCCTGGACGGAGAATTCGGAAGGGTTGCAAAATGCGGAGGTCCTGGCTGGTTGTCAAATCAAAGGACTGGGAACCTGAACCGAAATGTTTTCACAACGTGGGAGGTTTCTTTTGCTAGGCTTTCGCGTCCGGCCCAGGAACTGCTATTGTTGTGTGGGTTTCTGGCGAATGCGGATATACCAGATAAACTCTTCCTCCAGGAGAGAAAGTTGCAGTTTGATTGGGTGGGAGAGGGTAAGTGCAAGCCTTCTGCTGTCGTGGTTTTTTTTGACTGATTTGAGATAGGAGTTGACTGGCTTACGGTCGCACTTGCGGAACTCTTTTCGTTTTCGCTGGCGAAGCGAAAGGCATCACTGGACGCCTTTTGGATACACCCGGTCGTACACTTCTGGGCCCGCGAGCGGCTTGACACCCAGTCTAAGCAGAGGAAAGCTCAGGAGGCACTTGTGCTTTGTGGAGGAATATTCACAAAAAAGGAGTGCAAATCGATGTACGATTGGGCTTTCGAAAAGAGGATATGGTCTCATATTGAGACGGTTCGAATGAGTGTTACGGAGCTTCCTAAACATTCCAAACGGACTGGGGAGGTTCTTCGCGCAACTTCGGCTATCGGGGAAATGCATTTCGATCATGGATTTTACTCCCAAGCTGGAAATTTATACCAGTGGTCGTTTGAGGGCCAGCAGAAGCTTCTAGGCGATGACCACCTAGACACACTCAACACAGTTCACAACATGGCCAGCGTGTTCGATAGCCAAGGCGAGTACTCCAAAGCACTGGAATGGTACCAGAGGGCCCTCGATGGCCGTGAGAATACTCTTGGCAAGGACAACCCATCCACTCTCAACACCGTTCACTGCATGGCCGGTGTGTTTGGTAGCCAAGGCGAGCACTCCAAGGCACTCGAATGGTACCAGAGGGTCCTCGATGGCCGTGAGAACACGCTTGGCAAGGACCACCCATCTACTCTCAACACCGTTAACAACACGGCCAATGTGTTCTATAGCCAAGGCGAGTACTGCAAGGCAATCGAATGGTACCAGAGGGCCCTCGATGGCCGCGAGAAGATTCTTGGCAAGGACCACCCATCCACTCTCAACACCGTTCACGGCATGGCTGGTGTGTTCGATAGCCAAGCCGAGTGCTCCAAGGCACTCGAATGGTACCAGAGGGCCCTCGATGGCCGTGAGAAGACCCTTGGCAAGGACCACCCATCCGCTCTCAACACCGTTCACCGCATGGCCGGTGTGTTCAATAGCCAAGGCGAATACTCCAAGGCACTCGAATGGTACCAGAGGGCCCTCGATGGCTACGAGAATACCCTTGGCAAGCACCACCCATCAACTCTCAACACCGTTAACAACATGGCCATCGTGTTCAATAGAAAATGCGAGTACTCTAAGGCACTCGAATGGTACCAGAGGGCCCTCGATGGCCGCGAGAAGACCCTTGGCAAGGACCACCCATCCACTCTCAACACCGTTAACAACATGGCCAATGTGTTCTATAGCCGAGGCAAGTTCTCCAAGGCAATCGAATGGTACCAGAGGGCCCTCGATGGCTACGAGAAGACCCTTGGCAAGGACCACCCATCCACTCTTGACACCGTTAACAACATGGCCGTTGTGTTCTCTAGCCAAGGCGAGTACTCCAAGGCACTCGAATGGTACCAGAGGGCTCTCGTTGGCTTTGAGAAGACCCTTGGAAAGAACCACGTTCGCACTCTCGGAACCGTTAACAACATGGCTGGTGTGTTCAAACGTCAAGGCGAGTACTCCAAGGCACTCGAATGGTACCGGAGGGCGCTCAATGGCCGTGAGAAGACCCTTGGAAAGGACCACCCTGACACTATCGCTTTGGCCAAATTCGTGGAAACCCTTACACCTTTGCGTACCTAATCTCGGCGGCAGTCTTCGGCGGCATCGCGCCGAGGTCTGATGGCAGTGCGGGTCGTAGCGGGTCGGGAGCAGATGGTTGCGGAGGATCTGTATGGTAGCATCGCCAGAGCTAGCAGACAGTAGTTCTTTCATTTTGTTTTTCGAGTTTATTCATGGTGTAGTTGTGTTCGGATGTCCTTAAAAAGTTTTCTTCGTCTTTACCAATTGCTTCGAAGCGTGTGTGCTACGAAGTTGGACAGTTTTTTTTTTGTTTATGCTTTTCTTCCGTTCGGACGTTTTGAAAGAGTAGCTCTCTGCTCAGAGCTTGGTCTCTTTTTCTGTTTGCAACGTTGGCCCCTGGTATGTGCTTTGTTGAATTTATCGAGACAACGGAGGCAGGCGGGATCACCACGATAGTTGTTATGTATTGGAACATTCGCTAGGAGGCCTGCTCCCGATCTTCAAACCTCAACGCAGCGAACAAGAGGGAGAACCGGCCGGTGTGGTACGGGTGAGGGATCGTGACACTCGCAGGAGTAGCCAGCGGGAAAACGCAAAAGTGTGCGATGGCACAAGAGTCTCGCTGGGGGCGTTTCGTCTAGTCCACCAGAGGAGGGTACTCTGGGTGCCCCAGGAACCGGCGGGAGGGTGAAGGGCGAAATTGAAGCTACGTTGTGGAGTCGACGGTGGAGGACTCCGTCGGGATACTCAGCTCTTGGTCCACGCTGCGCCCCGTGTTGCGCAATGGGCGTTGGACACTGCAGAATCGTAGTGCCAGCTAAGCTGTGGAGAAATTCCCGACTGTGTGTATCTACGTTACAAGATAGATAATGGGTCAAGGCTAGAGTGAAGTAACCGCTTCCCGCCGGCCGGCCGCTGTGTATGTAAACTGGGCACTCAGGTAGCCACAAGGTGTTAGCTATTTACTCCAGAAGAAAAGTTGGGGGACAAGCATGGGTTTGAGCGAAGCAGACCCAGCACGCCGCCCGAACGTCCCGGCCCCAGCAAGGACATACGAGCTCGGGCTAAGACTTAAGTTCGTGGCGACCCCCGGGTTGGGGCTTTTGTGAGTGGAAAGACGTCCTTCGGTCCGTACATAGCTAAGCACATAGTGTACCTCCATGCAGACAGGCCGGCTGGTGTAGAGCAGATACACATACTACACTCGACCGCGATGTCTGTTGAAATGATACCGATTAGCAATGAAGATAGAAATGAATAATAGGAGTTCGATGAATTTGAATACCGCATGAGATGAAGATACACAAGGCGTATGGACACTGGTCGTTTGAGTGGCTCACAACTTCGTTGTCGTATTCGACGAGTATAGAACAGAAGAAAGGAAAGAACCCGCAGAACAAAGATCATCCCCTCACACTACCCCGCTTGCGCCTTACGAAATCGTGTCCTCAACAAAGTCTAAGGCATAAGCACCAAATCCAAACAACAGTCTTGGCCAACAATACCTCAATACGTAGAACGCCGCGAGAAGCATTTCCAACAATGTCTGTTCGGCGGGCGGGACGGCGTTGCCGGGCACGGGCGGCCCCATGGTTTCTGTGTGCGTTCGGCGAGTTCACATCTCCGCTAAGCCCTGACAGTGATGCAGTCGGCCACCCCGCCGCTGAGAGAGGAGGTTCGGATGGACGCAGGATGGAAACTGATTCTAGGGAACGGAGCAGTCGCAGTCGCCGTAAGTTTATGTGCATACGTACAATTCCCCCAGACGGGCCAGATCGCTTGTTTCCCCGCCATCGCGCTTGCGTACTCGCTGCCAGCATAGTAGCTATCTCGAAAACGGTTTACGTACGTGTTGTATACTGTAATAACTCATTTAAGAGGCACACTTTTTTTCGGCGGCAACACCGTCTCGGCGCGCGTCAGCGCCACTAGCGCTAATTTGCACTAACTAGTGCAATATCAGAATCGGTAGGGACGGCGGGGCGCACTTTGGGGTCACCTACATCCGGCGCGCTCAATTTTCTATTTATGTATAGTATACATGCTTGAACTCTCCACCCTGCCAGTGGGGTTTCCAAAGGTATTGGTATTGAGTCCACAAATGGATCGCCGTCGGGAGGAGTCGCTGTTAGAATCATCGTTGGCGTTCTCGGCTTCTCGGAGCGAAACCACCTTTGCCCCTAGTGCTCCGGACTCCTTGGGCTTGCCATTGTTCAAGTCCAATCTCTAGGCGAGAAGGGTCGAGGTCTTTAATGGAAAGTTCTCTATCCTCGCTGCTATCGGTTGAAGGAGAAATTCCTAGACATCAGAAACTCCGCACAACAACTTCCTGCTGCTCCCGACAAAACCTATCCACGCCCAAGCAACACAATGCGTCATCATTACTCACATTTCTTCCACAGCGCCACTTCCTCGGATTGCTTCAGATCCTTCAATATCGTGCCGTTCAAACTCTTGATCGATTTATTCCTTCAGTAGATCTTTAAATGGCTGATTGACTGAAACACCTAGCGGTTGAACAACTTATCCAGCGTGGTACTGCTGGAATCGGCTGCTTACGGGGACTCGGTCGACATCCGAATTTCTGTGAAGATCGGGTAGTAATACCTGGTTTGAGGCTGCCAGCTAACTCTTCGGTCGACTATAAGCTGATGGTATTGAATAAGTTCGTGGTCGTTTGCAGGTGGTACTGAACACTCGAGAACAGCGGAAAGTTGTACTACCATGGCTCCTGGGATACCGATAACAGTGACCTCCCAACTCTCCTTTATCGCCCCATATCCAAATCTACATCCTCTGGTTGTGGGTAGTCGTCTCGAACGAGATAGGACTTGGGGAGAAGTTCATTCAGCCGAAATCCCAGTCACGTGACGTTAGAAAATACCTAGCGCGCTAACTATAAGCGCGCTGGCTCGGCTATCACGGCGCTTAAAAGTGTGGGACATCAATTTTATTTCGGTGTTCAAGACTACGGCGAACACAAACAACTTTGGCCCTACTGGCCCTCTTAACAACCACACCCCTACTGCAAATCACCCTGTACCAATTCTGCTTCCACCTCCAACACCTCACCATCCTGCTCCACAAACCCATCACTTCCTTCTTGCCATTCCTCTTCCCTGGCCTTTCGGCCTACATCGGTTGTCTCCAGAAATGTGAGTATTACATCGGTCCAGCGTTCATGTTCAAAGGGATCGGCAATTCGGAAACGATCACGTCCACGCTTGTACGTACTCTGGCTTCCTTCCGAAGTACCTTTTGCTGCCTGTGCCGTGCGGTGCATACCTTGAACAGATGTTCACGTGTTTGAGAGGCCCCTATTTGGTGACACCACTAGCACGTATCGTCTTCTCGGCTTCCGATCCATTTTAAATACATACCAGTAAGGGTATATCCGGTCTTCAGCTGGTAGTACCGGGATGCTGTGCCCTTCTTTGCCTTCGCTGGCGCTAGATCGGGTCGGTTCTTGCGCCACGGACGGCACTTCACATTGTAACTCGGATTCGTTATCCGTGTATATGCCCAGCCCTTTGCTTCCTCCCACTTCTTCTCTGCCACCTGTCTGGATAGGTGTGCTAAGGAGGTAGGTGGTATCCGTCTTGGCCGGTTGTCAATAGTGAGCCATTCAACACCATATTTGTGTGGTTGACCTGCTGCGACTTTTACCCATTCATCTGCTTTCCCATTTCCTGTGATTCCCTCGTGGGCAGGAAACCATCGAATTTCCACTGGACAGTCGATCTCTGCCAGTATGCGTCTTGCCTGCGATACAAAGATCTGACCAGGACTGTAACGGCACGCCGCCGCCGTCACCACCAATCCCAAACAACTGGAGTCTGGAACGTTCTGGATGACAAGATGCAAGGAAGGTTTCGGGTTCTGGATTGCGGGGCGCCAGGAGCAGGCTTTGGTTCTTTGGGTTTGATAGCGCGGCGTGAGGAGGTCTTGGGTTCTGGGTCCTGGTTGCGTGGTGCGAGGAGGTCTTGGGTTCTGGGTTCTGGCTGCGCGGTGAGGAAAGGTTCCGCTGGTTTTGGTTGTACGGTGTAAAGAAGGATCTGGATGTGGAGGATCGCACTCATTGTATATGTTCTATCCCAGTGGGCAGAATGGTCGGTCTATAGATGGGCTGGTCCATCTATAGACTGGCCGGCCCGTGTATGAATGGGCTGGATCTACGAACTGGCCGGACTGTGGGTAGATTTTTTGGGGTAACTGGGCAGGCCAGCTGGGAGATATCTGGGAACGGGCTGGCCAGGTGGGAGATCTGCCGCCACTGGGTAGATAGCTTCGTTTTTTTACGGCGGCGGCGGGAGGCACTTAACGCGGCGGTGACCAGATCTCAGACCCACCCTCACTTCCCCGGCGCGAGTACATGTGGACCAGTGAATCAGAGGTAAGACTGACGCGGCTTGGCAGGATACGGCTGGAAGGGTCGAAGCAGTGTAACTATCATGAGATTGTGGATCTTTCTTCCCTCACCTTCTCCCTCTCCCTCCCTCCTCCTCCTCACCGTTGGCGTCGTTTCTGGCGGTACCGATTTCGTTTCGACAGCGGACACCGCCTCCGCCACATATACCGACATCGCCATGGCCGCCCGCCTCCATCCCTCGGCCGTCCTGTCGCCAAAACTCCGGTCCGAGCTGAAATCGTACCGCCACCTGGCAACGCTCCGGTCCAGCTTCGGCACCATCTGCCGCCTCGGCCTCAGGTCGGAGCCGCGGAAGCTGATCCTCAAATTTATCGATCCTTCTGTCGACACGCGCTCGGAAGGCCACCTCTGAAAGATCATCTCGTACCGCGTCGAGCGGTGCTTCTACGAGCACCTCGCGATGCGCCTGGTCAAGCCCGCGTTCGACGAGACGTCGCTGGTGCTCAAAGATCATGAGTACCCGCTGCCCGTGGCCCGACGTACGAACATGGATGAGGAGCAGGCCAAAGTTGTGCTCCGGTGGCTGGTGGGCTTCCACGCTAGCTTCTGGGAGGCGGCCGACGACATCCCGGCCACGCCGACGCCGCTATATGCAGGTGCGGGGCCCGCTGGTGACGCCGAGGGTGTGGCGTCATGGCGGGTATGTACTGGTACCTTGACATACACCCGGAGGAGCACGCGGCCGCGCGAGGCGATTCGCACTGCGGCTTCCTTGCCGACGCCGACGTCGCCGACCAACTCGCTGACGCCGCGCGGCCGGGCGGCACGCTGCTCGACGGCGACGCCAAGGGCGTCAACATCAAGTTCTCGTGCGGCTTCGGGGGGTATGCACTTTACGACTTCCAGTAGTTACTGCGGCAAGCCTCGGCGGCACCGACATCGTGTACTAGCTCGCCACTAGCGTCAACGGTGACGTCATGCGGGGCGGCGAGTGCACGTGACGCGCGCCGGAGTCAGCATGGGCCGGTACTCCGCGGAGACTATGATACAGGACCTCAAGATGGCGAGGGTGGACTGGTTCCGGTTCCGGGCCGGATGGGGCTTTGGGGGAACAGCTGGATGTCAGAGACCCGCGGGTGGCGGACATGCTCAGGAGGATGAACGGTGGGAGCGCGAGCAGGAGCCCATGATGCGGATAATATACTGTGCAGGACGAATGCCCGCTGTATGATTCGTTCATCGCGCGCGAGGAACTCCGCTCTGTCCGTGGCACATGTCCCAGAATTGGGATTTCCGGCGCCAGGTAGATAGTTATAGCCGACGGCGAAGCGCTCGTCGGATGATACACAACATGTACGTAAAGCGCTTTCGAGATAGCTGCTATGCTGACAGCGAGTACGCAGGCGTGATGGCGGGGAAACAAGCGATCTGGCTCGTCTGGGGGGATTGTGCGTATGCACATAGGCTTACAGTGGCTGCGACTGCTTTGTTCCCTGGAATCAGTTTCCATCCATCCGTCCGAACCTCCTCTCTCAGCCGCGAGGTGGCCGACTGGCTCCTAACGTATCACGGTCGGGGCTTAGTGGAGATGGGAACTCGCCGAACGCACGCGGAAACCATGGGGCCGCTCGCGCTTGGCGATACGCCATCTCGCCTGTAGAATAGGCATCGTGGTCGAGCATAGTGTATGTATCCGCTCTGCACCAACCAGTCTGTCTACATGCTGGTACACTCGGTAGCTGCTGTACGTACGGACCGAAGGACGGTTATCCGCTCACAAAAGCCCCTAACCGGCGGGTGGCCACGAACTTAGCCCGAGCTCAGATGTCCCTGCCAGGGGCTGGGACGTTTGGGTGGCGTGCTAGGTCTGCTTCGCTCAATCTCATGCTCGTCTCCCAACTTTCTTCTGGAGTAGATAACTAAACGCCGTGTAACTGAGTGTGGAGTTTAACGCCTGGTCTATATACGTTGCGGCCGGCCGGAAGCAGTTACTGCACTCTAGCCTACACCCATTATCTATCTTGTAGCATAGATACTCGCAGTCGGAAATGTTTTCACTGCTCAGCTGGCGCTGTGACTCTGCAATCTCCAACGCCCCCTGAGCAGCGCGGGGCGTAACGCGGACCAAGGGCTAGAGTATCCCGACGGAGTCGTCCGCCGTCGACTCTGCAACGTAGCTTCACCCCTGCCCCCCACCCCTCCCGCCGCTTGCCAGGCCACTCAGAGAGTATCCTTCCTGGAAGACTAGACGAAACGTCGCCAGCGAGACTCTTGCGCCATCGCACACTCTTAAATTTTCCCGCTTATTCTTGTGAGTGTCATGATCACTCACCCATACCACACCGGTGGGTTCTCCAACACTGTTTCGTTCAATGAGGCGACGAGGTGGCTGGGAGTATGGCTTGATTCCCAGCTCACGCTCAGGGACCACCATGCCATCCAGCTGAGGGACGGCAAGAAGGCAATGGCAAGGCTCCGTCGGCTCACAGGGCAGACGGGGCTTTCGCCGGCCAATTGCAGGAAAGTCATGACGGCTTGCGTACGGTTGGTTGCCATGTTCGGGTCGGAGTTGTGGTGAAAAGGTGAGCACGCCCCAGGCACCATCGGCCGGGTGGACGAGCTACAGCTGCTTGTCAACTAGGAAGCACGGGCAACAACGGGCTGCTTCCGGACAACCAATCTGGGAGCCCTCTCGATGGAATCTGGCCTCAGGGCAGCGACGACGCAGCTGGAGAACAGGCAGCGGCGGTTTGGGCTACGTCTCCTGAGCCTGCCGCAGGGAGACCGGGCACGGGAGATTGTGGGCGCACCGACAGAGATCGGCCGGTGGCTCACCAATACCCTTACCTACGCTGGACGAACGGAGAGCACAGTGCTGTTAAAGGAACCCGAAACCCTCAACGCGGCACTGTGGTAGGAAAAGGAGGCGGAAGCGAAGGTGGAAGTGGAGAGGGCTTGGCTATCAGACGGATGGCATCAGAAGAACCGGGCCCCAGGCAGCAGTACACTCTACTGGCGCGGAAGCACATCGCCACGCTGTGAAGGGCCAGGCCAGGCATCGTCATCGAAACCCGATAGTGCCCGGCACACAAGGGAATCGCTGGCAACAAGAAGGCTGACGAGTGGGCGAAGATTGCGGCGGAGGAGCCAGACACCCACGGGGTGGAGTGGCTGAACTACTCCGATCGGGCGGAAGTGCGGGCGATGCCCCTCCCACGATCCCTTGCCAACCCCAAGCGGGAGATCTCGGAGAAGAAGTGGGCGGAGGCGCGCCAGTGGGCTGGAGGCCGGACCTCCAAGACGAAATACCGGATGCCGAAAAGCCAGAGGCCGGACGGCACGGTAGCTGGGAGCACCAAGAGGCTAGTCTACGATCTACTCTACCTCCACCTCTGTACACCGATACCAGGTGTCACAAACACAGACAGCCGCGACACACCTGATGTTGCGTCAAGGTAAAAGGCTGCCACCAATTGGCCCTAAGGCTCTCTCCACTTCCTTTGCAACTGCTGAAGCATCGAGGGTATCCAAGTGTGGTGCCTCTCCCGCAAGAAACCTCACAGTTCTACCAGATCAAGACGGGGCACTGTCTGTCCGGGCAGTACCTCAACTGGGCGAAGAACCGGCCCACCCCACAATGCTGGTGGTGCCGATACCCGAACCAGACTCGGGAACACCTCTTCAAGGTGTGTCCGGAGTGGAAGGCCCAGCAGAAGATCCTGTGGGCGGAGGTGCGGAAGGATACTGGGAGGGGGAAGGATCGGTGGAAGATTCGAGACCTCCTGGCAGACGAGAGGTGTGGGCGGGCGGTGCTTGACTTCCTTGCTTCCACGGACGTGGGGAGGAGAGTTCCGGCTGAGGAAGGGGACGCGGTGAGCGAGGTGTCCGAGGTGGAGGTGCGGGAGTGGTTAGGGGAGCAGGGAGCGGGGGGTGAGGAGTCGGGCGCCGAGGAAGGGCAGCCTCTGTTCTTACCCACGCCGGACTTCATGGCGTCTGCGGGAGAGGGGTAGGCGGTTTCATTTGTCTCTTCCCTTTGTCCTTTCCTTTGTTACTTCCTTGGTGCGCATCACATCTCTTTGGGACAGGCCTGGGCGGAGGGCAAAGGGGAGCTTGCAACGTGCCGCCACCGCGCGGACAGCGGACAGGAAACGGACTGTACATAATCTCGCCATGATCTAGACAGGTCGCATGCGAGTAATGATTAAACAAAATAAAAACCGGGGGTTCTCCCTCTTGTTCTCAGCGTTGAAGCTTGAAGATCGGGAGCAGACATCATCACAAACGCTCCAATACATATGTGTTCTAGCCCAGTAGGAGGAAAGATCGGTCTATAGATGGACCGGCCCATCTATAGACTGGCGGCCCGTGTATGAATGGGCTGGATCTACGAACTGGCCGGACGGTGGGTAGATTTTCTTAGGTGACTGGGCTAGCCCAGTGGTAAATCCGCGGGTGGGCTGTACCAGTGGTAGATCTATAGGTAGGCTAGGCGAGTGCTAGATCTACGAGTGGGCCAGCCTAGTGGGCATACGAGCTAGCACCAACACCCCTGTGGAAACCAACTTCTCCTGAAATAATCCTTTCGTCAGTCATCATCACCCTGATTACAACCCTCTTTGCAATCATATCCACCACTGCCCGCCACCGGCAAGCCCTCCCCAATACCACCTTCGCCCCTTTTTCTGCAGAAACATTCCAGGAATTTGGAAGATGGATGGCAAATGACAACAGCAGGGCAGGCTTTAAGAAGGGAATGGGGTAGAGTTCCTACTGATGATCGTTTAGCCTCAGTTTACGGAGGAAAAGCAAGTAGAGTACTGCGACTGGATGCGGTATCCTCACATGAAACCACCACCCGGGCCAGACCAAAAGAAACTCTGGAATCATAAGTACGACACACAGGCAAACTATGATATTCACCCCAACGGCCATTGAAATTGAGGTGCGCCCGAATGCAGCAAAGGCGCGGCGGAGGTCGGCGAGCAAATACAACAAACGCCATACGATAGAAGCCTTTCCCCCGGGAGATGTAGTCAGTATCAGGGTTTCCAAAAAGGATCTTACGGCAACCGACCCACACCGTATATTCTGCCAAGTTCTAGCTGTACCTCATCACAACCGGTACAAGCTTCAGACTGCGTACGAAGTTCTCAACGTCCATTACCCTGTTACTGTTCTAACCAGATTGCCACCGGAAGCACGTTTGGATGCGGCAGCTAACATTCCGGAGACTGAGCTGCCAAATATCATCACCCTCCATGCGGCATTAGCAAAAATGTCGACGAGTGAATGGATATCAGTTTCCTGCAATTGCAAGCCCCCTCGTTGTACTGGGAAATGCAGATGTTTGAAGAAAAAAGTGAAGTGCTCTGTCCATTGTCATGCTACAGAGTTCGACTGCCATAACCTGTCAGAATTGGCAATTCGCGCTGAGGTGGTATTGGTTGATCGTGGGATGGAGGAGGATGAGCAATTTCCGGAGGAGGAATAGCTACAGGAGGAGGAGCAGCCGCAGGAAGAGGGATCGCAGGAGGAGGAGCAGTCTCAGGAGGAGGGGCGGCGGGAAGAGGAGCAGCCGCAGGAGCAAGACTACGGGCTATCTGGTATTCAAGATTCGAACGATTTACCACCACCAAGTCGGAAGATTACTCGGCAGGCTGCCCCAGCCACAGCACCGGAACGTACGGCGGGAGGGCGAGTTCTGAGAAAGAGAAGGAGACGGGTGCAGTAGTTGCTCTCCGGAGATAGATCCCTAGGTTGTAAGCAGAATTCATGTTGGCGATAGCGAGGTGTTGAGTAGTGAGTGCCTGGGGATTAATCACTACAATCGAAGGGGCCCAATCGACATGCACATGTGCGCTCAGAAGAAGTAGTTATCCGGCATGTAGATAGTGTATAGGCGGTGGGATCGGGCATGCCATCAGCACCGCGAAAGCCATGAAGGAGGGCATGGGAAGGAGGGGCGGAAGTTCCTCACCTCCAGCACCCAGCTCCGTAGTCTCCGCCCCCCTTTCCTCTTTCCGTTCCCTCTGCTTTGAACCGCTCCTTACTTCTCGCTGTATCCCTCCGCTCCTCCGCCCGCGGAATTGTCTGCTGACCTTTCCAGCGCTGGCAGAAATAGAAGAGACTCCCGTGTCTGGGGTGCTGTAAGGGCACCACCAGCATTTAGCAGTGGACTGCTTCTTCGTCCATGCGAGGTATTGGCAAGTGAGGCAGTGGCCCGTCTTCAACCGATAGAACCTCGCAGCAAGCCGCTTGTTGGCGTTTGCAGGATCCCGGTCTAGCTTCTGACGTGTTTCCCGGAGTCGGCAGTGCCGGTATTTCTTCGTGGTAACCCTGGGTTCTGTTTACATCTTTGCTTCCTGCCACACGACCTCTGTGATCGAGCGCTTTAGGAGTGGCAATGATCTGAGGGGTTCGTCTTTGCCCTGGCTGGTCGCCGTAGTTATCGTCTAAGTTGGAGATTTCCACACCGTGAGCGCCACTCTCGTCTCCACTATTCGCCGCTTGCTCTCGCGTCGTGGCCATAGCCGCGTTGGCGAGAGACGCGCGATGAGCGGTGGCCGCGTAGAGTTGTCAATCACCGTTGCCTGGACGGCAAGTGCCGTATCGATTGACGCCACATCTACCCTGGCACCGTGCATTCGCGAGACAGAGTACATACATACATACATACATAATAGGTATGTACATATCTGTTCTATCCCAGTGGGCAGAATGGTCGGTCTATAGATTAGCTGGTCCATCTATAGACTGGCCGGCCCGTGTATGAATGGGCTGGATCTACGAACTGGCCGGACTGTGGGTAGATTTTTTTGAGTAA
>Ga0307516_10003763_pt1 | contig 19284 bp, 27 predicted proteins | sample 19_EM_MG_FD_203310 | JGI IMG/M metagenome (GOLD analysis project Ga0307516, IMG submission 203310) | Populus trichocarpa ectomycorrhiza microbial communities from riparian zone in the Pacific Northwest, United States - 19_EM | ecosystem: Host-associated > Plants > Roots > Unclassified | place... | reverse complement strand
GGGACCGCTGGAGTGGTTGCTTTGGTCGTAGAGGCCCGTCGCCGCGCACGGAGAGACCCGGGAGCTGCCACCGCTGACCTACGCTTGCCGGAGCCAGCCGCCGTAGACGATCGCTTCCTCGTGCTGGCCGTCTTCGCAGATGCAGCCTCCTCCACCGGGAGCTCATACTCCACTTGAGGGTCCTGTTCATCAGCCAAGGTACCGGGGTAGCATTCGCGTTGGCGGCGGGGGGCATGGCCGACACGGCTTCGGATGGTTCCTGCTCGTGATGGTTCTGTTTCTGCTGGGGTTGCTGGCCCAACTGAAAGCGCTGGGCCTGCGACGGCTGCTCGGGATCTGGGAGATCGAAGAGCGCAGAATCTATGAGTGAATGGTCCAGAGGTCTCGTCAAGCCCTTGGAAGATACTGTACTCGAATAAGTGACACTGCGAGATACTGGATTCGGCATCAAACTCTCAGGGACGTCAAACTGGTACGCCCTCCCACACGCGGCAGCTACAATCGATGTTGGCACTTGTTGGGCATCTCGGTCGGCCGTGCTAACGTCTTGGCCGCCGCCAAAGACGGGGGAACGCCGCTTCATGACACCTCGGAGTATGGGCACCAGGCAGTGGCCCAGATGCCGGCTAGGAGGGGGCAGACGGCTCCACCACCGGCAAAGACGGAGGGATGCCGCTGTAAGATGCTTCAGTGAGCGGACACGTAGGTGGGAACGGGCGTCTCCGTCGCCGACTCATACGGTGACGCGTACTGCATATGGCCTCAATGCACAACCACGAGGTGGTGGCCAGGTTACTGATCGAGAAGGCGCCGACATTTTTGCAGTCGCCAAAGACGGGAGGACGCCGTGGAGTCTAGCCTCGATGGGTAGTCACAACTCGGTTGCTCGGGTGGTTATCAAGGCGGAAGATGGCGTTCCGGCCACTGCCACAGAAGATAGGACCAGGGATGGAAATGGGCCGTCCGGACCGCAGTCCAAGAGTCCATTCGTATGTGTCCCGTCCCGTCCACCAAATCCCCAGGACAACGGGATTGATTAGTCGACCAGTCCAGACGAAACAAATGTCTCACGCTTAAATCAGGTAGAGGCAGCCAAACCCCGCCACAGGTCCAGAGCAAAGAGTCTGCGGGTGGGTTCAAGTAGTGCTGGAGAGTTTTTTGTTTTTGTTTAATCATACTCGCATTCGACCTACACAGATCATGGCGGCGTACATTTTGCCCGGTTTTCCTGGCCGCAGTCCGCGCGGTGGCGGCACGTTGCAAGCTCCTCTTTGCCCTCCGCCCAGGCCTGTCCCAAGAGAGAGTAAACTAAGGAAAGAACAAAGGACAGACTAAAAGAAAAGCGCGACCCGTCCCCTACTCCTCCTCAGCCGATGCCATGAAGGGGGGCGTGGGTAGGAACAGCGGCAGTTCCTCCCATGCATCCAATTGCCCCGCAGCACCTAGCTCCTCCACCCCCGCCTCACGCTCCTCTTCCCGCTCCCGGCGATCCCGGAGCTCCCACTCTGACACCTGACTCCCGGTGTCACTCTTCTCCAGAGGGGGCACCAGCCTCCCCACATCCGTTGAGGTGAGGAAGTCCAGCACCGCCGGCCCGCATCTCCCATCGGCAAGTAGGTCCCGGATCTGCCACCGGCTCTTCCACTTCCCGGTCTCCCTCTGCACCTCTGCCCACAGAACCTTCTGCTGCATCCTCCATTCCGGACACGTCTTGAAAAGGTGGTCTCTCGTTTGCGAGGGGCACTGACACCACCAGCACTGGGCAGTGGGGCGGACCTTCGCCCAGTGCAGGTACTGTCCGGTGCGGGCGTGCCCTGTCTTCAGCTGGTAGCACCTCGAGGCAAGTCTCTTGGTGCTGCCGGCCACGGCGCCGTCGGGCTTTTGGCTCTCTGGCATACGGTACTTCGCCTTGGAGGTGCGGCCTCCTGCCCACCGCCTGGCCTCCGCCCACTTCTTTTCCGAGATTTCCCGCTTGAGGTCGGCCAGGCATAGTGCTGGAGAGTGGCGGCAGTGGGCAGCAGTAGGAGGTTGTAATGGTATGTATGTAGATAGTATCGATTGTCCTTAAGGTGTATTTATACCTTAGTCCGGCTAATTCAGGCTACATATCACTCGGTGACGGACCACGACGCCAGCCACTCCGCCTGCACTGGGAGCTAGTAGGTCGGGGTGGGCAGTGGGCGGGAACCGGTGTACATCGCCGTGATCTAGATAGGTCGCGTGCGATTAATGCTTAAACAAAAAAAATCTTGGGAGCTACATAGTGGACCAGTCCGTCGCTCCCTCGAACCCGCGAGACTAAAAATTCGGTCCCGTCGAGTCCCAGCCCCCAGGCGGACGGGGCGAACCGTTTCCAACCGTGGGGAGGGCTCGTACCTCCTACCCGTGAGAAAAAAACGTTTCCAACCGGCCGATCCACCCGGAGGTGATTCGCATATTCGAGCTTTGTTCTTTTCATTTCTTTCCTCTCATGCGATGTATAACTAGGGCCCGGGGACCGTTGACTATGTGGCTGTGTGGCTGTGTGGCTGTGTGGCTGTGTGAGTTGTGTGAGTTGCACAGTTGTCGCAATGGATATGAGACCGGGAGGGGGAGGGACCGGTTGACGATCAGGGACCTCCTCGCCTAGCTATACGAGGTGCAGCCAGTTGGTACTGGACTTCCTATCCACCACGGATGCGGGAAGATTAGTCCCGGCTCCGGCTGGGGGAGACGCTCAGAGTGAGGCGTCAGAATGGGAACTCCGAGAGCGGCAGGAAAGGGAAGAGGAGCGGAGGCGGGAGGCCGAGGAGCTAGGCGGCGGGGACGAGGAGCAACCGCTCTTCCTCCCCACGCCCTCCCTCATGGCCTCTGCAGAAGAGGAGCAGGCAGAGGAAACGGCTTTCCGCTGTTCTTTCCTTCGTCTTTCATTTGTAATTTCCATGGGTTTGTTTAATCATACTCGCATTCAGCCTATGTAGACTATGGCGGCACAAATCCTGTTTGGGTTCCCAGCCCGCTGCCCGCGCGAGGGCGGCGCGCCGCAAGCCCGTCGCCCCCCGCCCGGGCATGTCCCGGGGGGAGTGGGTGCGCGCCAGGGAAATCACAAAGGAAAAGAACAAAGGTGACCGTGAACAGAAACCAAGAACAAAAAGGAAGAACAAGCATCCGGTCCCACTCCTCGTCTGCAGATGCAATGAAGGAGAGCGTAAGGTATAATTTCCTTAGTGCGTTCTATCATACTTGGGACAAGCCTGGGCACAGGGCAAAGGGAGCTTGCAACGTGCCGCCTTCGCGCTGACTCGAACGGGAAACGGACTCTGTGTCGCATGCGAGAATTTAATAATAATGAAAACCAAAAAGAAAAAAAAACTCATGTAAGAGTGTTGTTAGCGGTAAGCGCCGTCTTGTGCTAAGTTTGTGTGTACTAACGCGCTTCAGCGCTAGTTAGCGCAATATCAAAATCGTACTATGTAGGTTTAATTTTTCGAATTTATAGACATTCTATCCATCTATCAATGTACAAAAGAGGGCCGCTCATCGGCGGAAGGAACATGCCGCTGAAGATCCCCATGCTGCCACCAATACCTCTTAAGTGTGGTCAGTACACTAGTTGGCTCTGGATCCAATGCCTCCGCAGCTGGAGACACTCGCACCGCTGCTTCCGCCAGTCTGCTGTATAGCTATCATTTCATTGTCCTTACTTTCTCCATTTCCCCTTCCTTTGTCGCTTTCGGTTTCCACGCCGAGACTGAGAGCCCTGCTGAGAACACGCCCGCCGAATCTATGCGCGCTGAGCCTACGCTCACTGGGGCCGAGTCGTCGATCATGCACGAGGCTGAGGGAGAGTCGCCGGCTGTGAGCGAGGCCACACATGAGTTGCCAATGGCGAGTGAAACCGGTGTCGCCAGTAGTGAGTGAAGCCACAATTGGGTTGCCGATGGTGATTGAGGTTGTGAGACAACCGTTGGGGGTAACCAGTATGGATCAGTGACGGGTTGACTGATGGCTCTGTGAGGGTTGCATAGCCTACACTTTTCCATCGCGACATCTGCGCCACGGTCTCCAAACCGAATTACGTCTAGTCTCCTCCCTCATTGGTACCCTATGTTTACCTGCCGTGGATGCCACCCGCTTGCGAAGAGCCCAGGCGATCCATTGCTTGAATTCGATTGGCACAGCACCCCCCCTCCCCCCCATCAACCATGATGCCATAGTAAAGAGACAGGTTGACCACATCGTTACGTATTATAATGTGCTTTTCGACGAACATAAGAGCCTGCAGCAAGAATGATAAACATTGGACACAACTACAAGAGGCATAGAATTCCATCACCCAGGTAGACCCTTAACACGCCACAAAATATTTCGTTTCAACACCCCCCAAGGTGGCAATGCACAATGAGAAGAAGCCCTCTTTCCGAATTCGCATATCAATATAACTAACGCTTTCCTCCCACCCCCTCCCTCGCCATCCCCTACTGTGTACGTACTACCTAAGAACAAACTAGGAAAGGAAAGGAAAAAAACAACACCCGGGAATGGCACGCGGACTCAGAGCTCGATCGGGGCCTCACGGCTCCCGAGCACGTAGTCGACGATCTGCTGCCGTTGACTAGGCGAGAAGCGCGGCGAGTCCCCGCGAAGTTTTCCCAACCTCCGGGGGCTCCCCGAGAGAGAACGGGCGGCGGCCGTTCTTGAGCGTGGCGGCGTAGTCGATCTCGAACGGGCCATCCCGCGCCCCGGTGCCGGAGAAACCCTCACTCCCGTGGGAGATCCTGCTACCGAGCCGATGAGAAACGGGGATTCTTCGGTACCAGCACCACCGATGATCTTCGTTCCGCTGGGACGCCACTTGAAGGGGTCCACAGCCACCTCAGCCACCTCAGCCACCTCCGCCGTGGAGACGTCGCTCTCGAAGGGAGCGGGCGAGACGCCGGACTTCGGCGTTGCAGGAGGAGAACCCGGGGACCTAAACGACTCCCACTGGGTGAGAACCGCCAGGTCCACCGGGCCGTCAGCCGCCGCCACCCAGCCGTTAATCAACTTGTACAAGTACTTGTTGAACGAGAAATCCTGGATCAGAAGATCCTGCTTGGTGAAGGTACATTTGTACCAGATCATCAAGCTGTCATTCTCGACGGCGGGCGCGACAGCCAACACTTCCTCCTCGAACGCGGCAAAGTCATGCGCGGATGAGAGGGAGCACAGGACTCCATTGACCCTGGCCTGGTAGGTGGGACCCAGCTTTCGGATGACATCCGAGGGGGTCGTCGGCCGGGGAGCAGCCTCAACGACGAGGTCGTCGTCGCTGTCCTCCACGACCTTGATGACTTCGAGGCCATCATCGTCGTGGTCGTCGTCGCTTTCGTGCGAGAGAGTCGACCGGGCGTCCTCGTACTCGCTCTCAGAGAGCGATTCGGCCGCGTCCTCGAAGACGTCTTCGTCGCTGTCATCCTCATAGGAGCTGACTTTGCGGTGTGGGGGAGTATTCATGAGGCCCCTGGGGCCGTTGGGGTGGTTGGTGAGAGGCATTATTTTGGTCTGGATTCGTCAGCGGGTTGCTTTCAGGTATTAGAACAACGAACCTTCTGGAGAGTGGGAATGTGGTGTGTACAGGAAGCGAAGCAGAGAGCAGCTGTGGTTCTGGTCGTGGTTGCGGATCGTATGGGAGAAAAGAGGAAGAGAGGGTCGGTGGTGGGCGCTTTATATCTGCAGCGCTGAAAAAAATTGGCGGAGGTGCAGGCACAATGGGCGCTGAACAGGGACACGAGTTGGCACTGAGGTTGACGTGAAGCAGCAATCTAGCTTGAGGCGCCATTGAGTCTGGCTGGCGGCGGTTCACCCAAAATCAATGTCTACATATGTAGCTCACCAGCAAATCACACAATCTCACAGCCGATGTAGACTGTGGCGGCGTGCATTTTGCCCGGATCTCACACACTGTCAACCCCGACCTCGATCAGTGGAGACGGCTCGTTGTTGCTCCCTCTGCCCTCCGCTTTGGCCAGTCCCAAAAGCGATAGAGCGCACTAAGGAAATCACAAAGGAACCTCAAAGGAAAGAACAAAGCAAAGCCGCCCCCAGAGATATCGCGGGGGTGCAGGCACAACAGGTGTTGGAGAGAGAAACGAGTAGGGCCTGAGATTGGCGTGAAGCAGGAACCTAGCTTGAGGCGCTATTGAATATGGCTGGCGGCGGTTCACCTAAAATCAATGTCTACTTACGTAGCTTACTAGCAAATCACACAATTTCACAGCCGATGTAGTCTACGGCGGCGTGCATTTTGCCCGGATCTCACCCACTGTCAACCCCGACCTCGATCGGTCTGCAGACGGCTCGTTGTTGCTCCCTCTGCCCTCCGCCTTGGCCAGTCTCAAAAGTAATAGTGCGCACTAAGCAAATTATAAAGGAAATCACAAAGGAGAGAACAAAGTAAAGCCGCCCCCATATTCTACTGCTCCTCCACGTACGCCATGAAGCAGGGTGTCGGGAGCAACCGCGGCAGCTCCTCACCCCGGCACCCAGCTCCTCTGCCTCTACCCTCCTCTCCTCTTCCATTTCCCTGAGCCCGGAGTCCTCATTCCGATGCGTCGCTCTGTGCGTCTTTCTCAGCTGGGGCTGGGACTATCTCCTCCACACCCGCAGTGGAGAGGAAGTTCACCAGCGGCGAGTGGGCTGCGTTACTAGCTATCACTCGAGAAAAGGGGACTATTCTAGGAAATGATAAAATGGTGGATCACCCTAGCAATTCTGGCGGAGGGGTGGGCTATCAGAGGCAAAAGGCGTTGTTTCTTTTCTTTCTCCCTCCACGACCTGTAGCTGCACTCAAACATCATCTCCACTGCTCATCTCTATCGCTCGAGTCATCGCTCCTATGAAGTCATCGTCCATTCACTCTAACACTTGTTAGGTTAGCCATCGCTGCCTACATGTGTATTGTTTCGACAAGGAGGAGACCCAGATGTCAATGGTGCTGCGAGTTGCGCCGCCACTCAGGTCCCTCGGGCGCCCATACAGCTAGGATCAAAAAGATATCCAAATAATAAAGGAACCCAGCAAAGCTACTGTATAGTGAGGTGGGAGGTAAAATATATGATAGTTGCCCCGAGAAACAGTAGCGACGCTGCGTCAATGTGTCAATACATGCATCAACAGTCTTCGGTTCCTCGTTGAGACGGATCCATATCATGCTAACACACTTATATGGTATTACTATCGCATACCCTCAGAGGACGATATCACTACCATTCATTTGTCCCCTCTCGCTGTACAGTAAGCAAAGCGATGGTTGGGACCACCATATCAGTATATAGATGGGTGATATTCTGTGGATGGTAGGCACTGATGTTGGGTGAACCGCCGCCAGCCAGATCCAATGGCGCCTCAGGCAAGGTTGCTGCTTCATGTCAACCTCAGTGCCAACTCGTTTCCCTCTTCAACGCCCATTGTGCCTGCACCTCCACGATTTCTGCGCTGCAGATATAAAGCGCCCACCGCCGACCCTCTCTTCCTCTTTTCTCCCACACGATCCGCAACCACGACCGGAACCATAGCTGCTCTCTACTTCGCTCCCTGTACACACCACATTCCCACTCTCCAGAAGGTTCGTTGTTCTAATACCTGAAAGCAACCCGCTGACGAATCCAGACCAAAATAATGCCTCTCACCAACCACCTCAACGGCCCCAGAGGCCTCATGAATGGTCCCCCGCACCGCAAAGTCAGCTCCTATGAGGATGACAGCGACGGAGACGTCTTCGAGGACGCGGCCGAGTCGCTCTCTGAGAGCGAGTACGAGGACGCCCGGTCGACCATTTCGCACGAAAGCGACGACAACCACGACGAAGATGACCTCGAGGTCATCAAGGTCGTGGAGGACAGCGACGACGACCTCGTCGTTGAGGCTGCTCCCCGGCCGACGACCCCCTCGGATGTCATCCGAAAGCTGGGTCCCACCTACCAGGCTAGGGTCAACGGAGTCCTGTGCTCCCTCTCATCCGCGCATGACTTTGCCGCGTTCGAGGAGGAGGTGTTGGCTGTCGCGCCCGCCGTCGAGAATGACAGCTTGATGATCTGGTACAAATGTACCTTCACCAAGCAGGATCTTCTGATCCAGGATTTCTCGTTCAACAAGTACTTGTACAAGTTGATTAACGGCTGGGTGGCGGCGGCTGACGGCCCGGTGGACCTGGCGGTTCTCACCCAGTGGGAGTCGTTTAGGTCCCCGGGTTCTCCTCCTGCAACGCCGAAGTCCGGCGTCTCGCCCGCTCCCTTCGAGAGCGACGCCTCCACGGCGGAGGTGGCTGAGGTGGCTGAGGTGGCTGTGGACCCCTTCAAGTGGCGTCCCAGCGGAACAATCATTGGCGGCGCTGGTACTGAGGACTCCCCATTTCTCATCGGCTCGGTAGCAGGATCTCCCACGGGAGTGAGGGTTTCTCCGGCACCGGAGCGCAAGATGACCCGTTCGAGATCGGTCACGCCACTCCGCCCAAGAAAGGCGACTGCCCGTTCTCCCTCGGGGAGCCCCCGAGGGGTGGGAAAACGTCGCGGGGGCTCGCCGCGATTCTCTCCCAGTCAACGGCAGCAGGTCGCGGACCACGTGCTCGGGAGCCGTGAGGCCCCGATCGAGCTCTAGGTCCACCACCCACTCACGGGTGTTGTTTTTGCATTTCCATTTCCAGTTTGTTCTTGTAAACGGTAAGGGAAGGAGAGGCGGGCGGGACCCAAGGGGGAGGGGGGGGCAGGAGGTAGTGATATTCATGTGCGAGTTCGAATCGAGCGCTTCTTCTTCTTGTGCATTGCCAACTTGGCAGGTGTTGGAAACGAAATATCACTGGTATAAAATTGTTACGGGTTAAGGGACGGGTTGGTAGAATTTTATGGCCCACACCACCAGAGAGGACGGAAAGGATTATTTATGTAAGAGCATCTGACCCGCTGTTTGATGAGCATGCACATACAAAGCTTCTACTTCCTGACGATAAACATCAGAACCGATACCTCCTACATCTGTACAACTCCTGCTGTTCTACCCAATGTTGATCATTCCTGTTGCTGGTCCTTATGTTTGTCGAAAAGCACTTTATTCGGGGTCGGTCAGCCGGTCCAGTTACCATGGAATTATGGTTGGTGAGGGCTGTCGAACATCGGGATGGCCGTGCAGTATGCATGGGGGTGGAAGCTAATGTGTGTATGATTAAACCAAAAAAAAAATCGACCCGCTCGCAAGTTCTTCCGCTGGGATGTGGCGGTATTGTGCCCGAAACCCATGAAATCGAGCAGCAGACCGGAAGCAGCACAGCCGGTAAAAAGGTTGCGGCTGCTCAGTCTGCCACAGGGTGACCACGCGAGAGAGGTCGTGGGCACCGCATCGGGCGTTGGAAACCAGCTAGAGTGCACCTTCGGGTACTCGGGTAGGGTGGACAGCACCCCCCTGTTTGAGAGAAAGCGGTGACCGGTAGCTCCAACAGGCTCGGCTCGGGTTTCTACCAGCTGAAGGCGGATCAGTGTGTCACCGGCCGGAGCTGAATTGGATGGGGAACCAGCCCACACCCAAGCGCTGTTGGTGCCCAGAACCTAGATGCGCGAGCATGTCTGCAATAGCTGTCACCACTGAAAGGCCTAGTAACTGTGAGGGAGAAGGACTGGTTAACATCCAGGACCTCCGCCGATGGGAGGTGTCGCCAGGCGCTTCTAGACTTCCCCTCAACCACGGTTGTTCGGAGACGAATCCCAGTATTTACTGGGAAGACGTCCAGAGTGAGGTGTCGGAGTGGGAACTCCAGCAGGTAGGAAAAGGAAGAGAAGAGGATCAGAGAGTCTGCGGGTGACTATATCAGTGTACGGCTGCCGTCCGTGTAGTCAGAAGCTGCCACAGAACTGTCAATACTAGTCATTACTTGGAGCTAGGCAGCCTGTGGGGTTCCGGTCCGGCCCTGATCAAAAGTCGGGCTGGACAGACTGTTAAGGGCACTGGGTCTACTGATAGACCTTGGCTTACAACCGCCCTACATACAGCACTGGCAGCAAAACTGAGCAGTGTGCATATCAACTGCCGTTGCGGTCTCATAGTTGGAACTTTGCCAGACTTCTCACCCCTTGCGAGCCGAAACATCGGCGCCCGCCTTTTGAGTGACGCTAATATTTCCCATCCCACATCTCTGCTTCTTCATCTTATCGACCTCTTCGGTAACTACCACTCATGAGTGATGTGGGGTGCATCATGCACTACCACAACTAACTCACGGCTTCCACTCCACCCTCCTCGATCAGACCATCGGAACCAAAAACGCTCCGACGTAGCGAAATGGACGACGAACGCAACCATCGACGCCTACGGTAAGCCGATTGCAGTGACTAAGGTTCGAACCTATCGGCACCTGGTCCCCTTTTCGCCGCACGCTGATGTGGTGATGACGGGAAAATGGCATCTCAAGAGTCAACAACTCGTCACTGGTAGCTAGCGAGTTACCGGACAGCCATCAAGATTTGAGATATTGAGAGCGTGCGCGGTCACGGTCTTGAGCATTTCCGGGCACGCCACGGCCTCCAAGCTGTGCATGACAAGTTGCGTCTGCGTCGCGTCATTTGGCTCCGATATCGATGTACGGCCTGGAGCTGATTACGGGCGACGGGGAGGGCACACAGCCGCCCCCCAATGGCCGCCGAGAAACTTCGCTGCCCGTTCCGCCTCCTGTCCCTTGGCCGAGTCTGCAGCCTGCCGAGCCGTCAAGGACGGAGGGAGCAGCTACCAAAGAGAGGTGTTGCAGAAACCCAGCTCGGACAGATGACGGATCGGTGAGCGTGCCGGGCTCAGTGGGTTGCTGCTAAACCGATCAGAGGTGGAGCTGGCGGGGCACGTTAGCCGTGGAAAGCTACATAATTGCTTTTCGTAAGCAAAACTTGACGCTCTTCCGAATAATCAAAGATACAAACCGCTCGAAGTCCATGGTACAGACTCTTCTCGCGAAAACGCCCCTCCTTCGCCAAACCTGGACGGATCACCGAACCCACGCTGAGGCGTCTTGTCGGCGAGTCAGGGAAGGCGAGACGACCACCTTCACGCAAGATGACCACGAGGTTGCTCCCAAATTACCGTCAATCAGGAGCTAACGGAGGGCATCAGGAAGTAGAGGGCGAAGAAAAGACTCCTGCTGGTTATCTGGGCGTCTCTCCGGGCGAACTGGGTGGCATGTGGAGAAAATTGAAATATTCAGAACCTGCGGGCGGAAATCCCAGCATAGAGTGGGATTACTGCTGGGATATCAGGATGGCGGACGGGACGGACTATTTCTATGCCGTGCTACAAAAGTGGTGGACGGGACTGGGCTGGCTGTGTGCAGTACGGACCGGACTATCTAGGGAACTGGCTCCAGGGGCGATTTCAAATTATTTTTTTGGCTGATATTGCAACTCTGAGGCCCTTGGCTACGCAAGGCTTGAAAACCCTCCCACTCATCCCACCCCGCGGCCCAGACAGTGGACGCCTCCCTCATTCCTCGTCCTCCACCTTCACCACAACTAGTTTGGCCTGCTTTCTTGGGGGGGCTGCGGATTCCCCGACGCCGCGACTCCTCATCGCATAGGCCAATCCTGACGGGACCGTTGGCAGGGTAGTTCCTGCAGCCGTCGTCGCGGCATAACAGGCAATGCACCGATGCCCTGTTCGCCCGCAGCGCAGGCAGTTGTACTTGCTCTTTTTGTGTTCCGCAATCTCTTCCTGCGGAACACCCACAAGCGCTACTTGGACCGACTCCCAGAGCTCCGTACCCTTTCCTGGCCCTTGTCCGGCCTGACCGTTCCCGCCGGACACGCCTCTCCCCTTCCTTCCTCTGCTTTTCGGCGCCCGAGCAGGTCCTCTCGGGTCCCTAATCGAACCCCAGCCACCCGGCCCTCCGCCTGAACTTCCACGGCGCTCCCACTCTCTCTTAGTTTTTTGCAGCGCCTTCAACCTTTCCACGCTCCTGCCTGCTTCGTAGGTCGCGCGGAGGAAGGGTTCGTCATCGCGGAAAACGCTGGGGTTGTGCGCAAATCGCATATCGATGATGTCCTCAGGCATGGCCTGGTCGATCATATGTTGCAACGGTACTCCGTTGACTTTGGCGTGGAGGTTTAGGGCTCGGAACGTAGTGAAGTAGGACTTGATATCCCCTTCATAGCGGAGGGCCCACATCTTCTGCAAAGCTCTGCTGCCCTCCCAGGGGTCCGAGTCCTCATCCCGGATCGGCCCAACCTCCCCTCGGAGGTTTTGCTGGTCCGCCGCCAGCTGCGCGGTCTGAGGTTGTTGGCTGGCGGGCCAATTTTCCTGGTTCTGTCGGTACAGAGCCTGTTCCTTCTGCCTCTCCCTGTCCGCGGTTTCGAGAAAGCCCCGGAGGTTTTGCTGGTCCGCCGCCAGCTGCGCGGTCTGAGGTTGTTGGCTGGCGGGCCAATTTCCCTGGTTCTGTCGATACAGAGCCTGTTCCTTCTGTCTCTCCCTGTCCGCGGTTTCGAGAAAGACGATCGCGTCGTGCAAACGGGACGTCGCAATCGCTTGCACGGCCCAGTTCTGGAGGCCTTCGTTGTTTTTCGCCTGGATCATCTCCCAGACGTCATGGGTGAATGCTTGGGCAGCGCTGGCGACAGAGGATAGCTCTGTACGGAGCCAACTATGGGCTACCCCCCGATCCGCCTGGTACCTCTCGAACAAGTAGCGGGTTCCCTCGTACAGCGCATTGTAGTTTCGCTCGATTTCCTTAATCCTGGAATCGTTGCGATTGAATTGGCCTCCGCAGGCTTGGTGGAGCTGGCGGAGGTCGCGTTGCGCCGTTCGGTGCTGGGTGGCCATCAGCCGGATCCAGCCAGCGGGGTGCCGGATCTCCACGGTGGTGTCGTCCGGTGTGCAGTCGTCGATGACGTTCGACATCGACCGCGGGTACTGCAGGCGGAGAATGTCGACGTTGGAGGAAGCAGAAGGTCCAGGTATAGACATCGTCAAGGTAATATCGAATAAAGGAGAAAGGTCGGATTGTTCGATAATCCACAGCAGGATAATCTTCAGGGGTTCAGCTCGGTATTCGTTCGTTCAGTGTTGGATGCCGAGGAGTCGTATGCTCCCGTGACGAGTTTCCGTGCCGTAGGTATCGGTGCCAGCGTAATCACATGGTCCGCGAGCCCCACCGCCTGAGGTTGCTTCCTCGGCTTGGCGTGAAAACTCTTCACCTTGGCAAGGAGCGATTGCTGCCTTGGCGTCGGGGCGGAACGAATAACACTGTCGAATCGGGTTTCCGACGGCGATGTCCGGTTCGATCGGTCGCTCGTTTGATCGCTCGTTTGATCGCTCGTTTGGTCGCTCTGGTTACGTGCTCGATGCCTGACGCTTGACGTTTGACGCTGCCAGCCCTTTCCCCCGCGGCGAGTCGCCGGCTAAGTACCCGGCTCAGCGGAGTCATGCGATCCTAAATTTATCGGCATCCATCTTCCTTTGTTCAACGAGCAGGGTTCACGAATGCGCGTCGTTTACTAAAGTGGCGCCAACATGCAGTGTGCTCACACTCCGTTAAAATCATGGGGCCTCACGCATCTCATTAACTAAATGAATCGAATGGGGTTCTAAGTGTAAAGAAAACGAGCTGTGATTGGTCTCGTTCCATTTCCCTTCAGTCCGTGCGTAGATATCTAGTACCTTCCGGGTCACGTGGACGGTGAGTGCGCCACCGTAGGCTGGGTGGGCTACCTGCGTATGAATAATCAAAAAAAAAATCAGCGAAGTCACATCAATCCGATTTCCGCAGGCATGAGGGAGATTTCCCCATTCCTCGGCGAAATGGACTTCGCCTTGGCCGCCAGTAAGCTTCCGGGGATGAGCGATCAGGAAGCGACTTTGCGCCCTTCCCAACAATGGCCCGAGTGAGCTCTCTTGCCGCAGCAGCTTGTCGCTGGCCGATGTTTCGCTATGCAGATATGTGGTCCTTCGATCTTCCGAACTCTCCCGTCCGTCACATCATTACATGCTCTGACGTCTGCCAAGAGGGAGCGTGTTCTTGCAGTGGCAATCTAGATATGCGCTTTTCCAAATGTAGCCAGTGCATATTCGGTCCGAACACGAGCCGGTGTAGCGGCATCAGGCCTCGACCCGCGCCCGGCCACCAGAGTGGGTTCTCGGCACAACAGCTAGTGGGCGATCAGAACCCTTCGACCGCCGAATTGGGCCGTACCGGTCCCTACTGCCTATCTCCGTAGTTCCGGTCACGAGGCTTTGCACTCCCTGTTGGTGTCAGAGACAGCGCAACGGAGGTTCGGAGGGGAAGCCAGAGGCGAGTGCTAGGATTTAAGTATCTTTTTTTTGTTTAATCGTACTCGCACACAGCCTATCTAAAGGATATTACTTATCTATATAATTTTTCCATCAGCCTTCCCGCTAAGCGAGGCTGCGTCAGGCTTTTTAGATCACAAGCTGTATTAGATATCAATTAAACCTGAGGTAATCCTTATGAACATACAACTGTTCCTATTCTGTAAGCCCTATTCCTTGCGAGTTGCCAAGCCTCATACACCCCTAGGCACACAGTTACCATGGCTGGAAACTAGAGGCACTCAATCTGCAGGTCGAGGCCGAGTGATTATTCAGGAATGGAAGTCACTGGCTGGGGCGGGCTCTAGAGGGGAGGGTAGAACCGACCAGGTGTCAAGGTTATCCTCCGCAGGCCCCATACAAGAAACCCCTAGTTTCCGGATACCACAAAAAGAGTTCCTTTTTCTGGGTGCTATATAACCCCGGCCTCCGAAGCGGTCGTGCAGGACACGCGAGGCGGAACGGGTCCGGTGAGTATATGAGAGGAACCAGACCATCTGTCAGTTGTTTGAAGGAGATCGGATCATAACTCGTCGAGTTACGGACACGTATCTCTTCAGTGAACTACGATTGCTGCGGTACCTGTATAGACACCACCACGCATTCCTACATGATCCGCGACGACGACCAGAACTACAGCTCCTGGCGGATGAGAGGTGTAGCCGGGCGGTACTAGACTTCCTCTCCACCACGGATGTGGGAAGGCAGGGGCCGGCTGAGGAAGACCCAGTGAGCGAGGTCTTGGAAGCGGAGCTGCAGGCGTGGGAGGAAGGGCAGGAGGCCGAGGAGCTGGGCGCCGGGGGGGAAACACCACTGTTCCTACCCACGCCTGACTTCATGGCGTCCGCAGGAGAGGGTTAGGCGTGTTCGCTTGTCTCTTCCCTTTGTCCTTTCCTTTGTTATTTCCTTGGTGCCATCACATCTTGTTTAGACAGGCCTGGGCGGAGGGCAAAGGGGAGCTTGCAACGTGCCGCCACTGCGCGGACAGCGGACGGGAAAAAGAGACTGTACATGATCTCGCCATGATCTAGATAGGTCGCATGCGAGTGATGGATAAGCAAAAAAAAAACCAGAACTACAGCATCTCTCTACTCCCCTCCCTATACACAGCACATTCGCAGTCTCCAGCAGGTTCGTCGTTGCAAAACCTGAGGGTAACCCACTGGCGAGCGCAGAGCAACACAATGCCGTTCACCAACCACCCCGACAGCCGCAGAGCCCACCAGATAGTCCCCTCCGCCGCCAAGCCCTTTCCCACGATGGTGGTAGCGACGGCGACGTCTTTGAGGACCCGGCCGAATCGGACCCCGAGAGGGAATTTGAGGACGCCCGTTCGACTCTCAACGACCAGAGTGACGACGACCACGAGGATGATGACCAGGTAGTCACAAGATCGGGGACGACGGCGAGGACAGCGACGACGACCGAATCGTTGAGAGTACTCACGAGCCGACGACCGCCTCGGATGTCATCCGCAAGCTGGGTCCCACCTAACAGGCCATTTTTTTCCCCTCTCCCCCCCTCCTTTTTTTTTCATTACTCGCATTCGACACGCTTGTTGGGACATGGCGAGCCAAAGTGGAAATCAAGATTCTGATGCAGGTTGCTACGCATGGATTTTGGCGAATTAAATTGTCGGCAATTCCCATCCAGAATTCAGGGAGGGCTCCTAGTACTTAGGGTTTCTTTCAGCCACCTCAGTTGTGGTGAGTTCCGTCAGACCAGGCCTGTAACAGGCCATGGCCGGTGGTGTCCTAGGCTCCCTCACATCCGCGCACGGCTTTGCCGCATTCGAGGAGGAGGTGTTGGCTGTCACCACCGCCTTCGAGAAAGAGGGTCACGAATGGAGGACGGGGCCGCCGGCTACGCAGTGGTGTGGAACAAGGGAGAATCCTGGGCGGGTATCAAAACTCACATGGGATACAACCAGGAGGCCTACGACGCAGAGTGTGCCGCCCTCGCGCGCGCATTAGAATCGGCTGCGAGAAGAAACACAACCCCGGAACGGGTCACGATCTTCACGGGTGCACAGGCGGCCATCAGACGGATGGCATCGGACGAACCTGGCCCTGGACAACTATACGCCCTGCAGGCGCGGAAGCACATTGCCACTCTGCGCAGGGCTAGGCCAGGCATCGTCATTGCAATTCGATGGTGCCCGGCTCATAAGGGAATCACAGGCAACGAGAAGCCGGCGAGAGGGCGAAGATCGCGGCAGAGGAGCCGGACACCCGCGGAGTAGAATGGCTGGACTACTCTGACCGAACGGAAGTGCGGGCAATGCATCTCCCGCGGTCCCTCGCTAACCTCAAGCGGGAGATCTCGGAGAAAAAGTGGGTGGAGGCGTGCCAGTGGGCTGGGGGCCGGACCTCCAAGTAGAAATACCGGCTGCCCAAGAGCCAGCGTCCCGATGGCACGGTAGCTGGGAGCACCAAGAGGCTTGCCTCGCGGTTCTACCAGCTCAAGACGGGGCACTGCCTGTCTGGGCAGTACCTCAACTGGACGACGAACCGACCCACCCCGCAATGCTGGTGGTGCCGGTACCGAACGCAGAGCCGGGACCACCTTTTCAAGGAGTGCCCCGAGTGGAAGCCGCAGCAGAAGATCCTGTGGGTGGAGGTGAAGAAGGAGGCTGGGAGGTGGAAGGACCAGTGGAAGGTGCGGGACCTTCTGGCCGACGGGAGGTGCAGCCGGGCGGTACTTGACTTCCTATCCTCGACGGATGTGGGAAGGCGGGTGCCGGCTGAGGCTGAGGACGACGCGGTGAGCGCGGTGTCGGAGCTGGAGGTGCGGGAGTGGCTGGAGGAGTAGGGAGCGGCGGCCGAGGAGGCGGGCGATTGGGGGACACCACTGTTCCTCCCCACGCCCGACTTCATAGTGCCTGCAGGAACGGCGTAGGGGGACGTTGTCTTTCCTTTCCTTTGTCTTTCGCTTTCGCTCTTCTTTCTTTTGCAATTCCCTTGGCGCGCTTCACATCTTCTGGAGACAGGCCTGGGCGGAGGGCATAAATGCTTGCAACGAGCCGCCACTGCGCGGACAGCGGACAGGAAACGGACAGTAAAATCACCTCGCCGTGATCTGATAGGTCGCACGCGAGTAATGAATAAACAAAAAAAAAAGCCTTCTAGAAAGAAGACTTGGTGATCTGGTACAAATGTTCCTTCACCAATCAGGATCTTCTGATCTAGGACTTCTCATTCAGCAAGTACTTGTACAAGTTGATTAACGGCTGGGCGGCGGCTGACGGTCGGTGGGCCTGACGGTTCTCACCCAATGTGAGTCGTTTAGATCCCCGAGTTCTCCTCCGGCAACGCCAAAGTCCCGCATCTCTCCCGCTCGCGTTGAGAACGACACCTCCGTGGCGGAGGTGGCGGAAATGACTCAGGACCTATCTGATTGTTTTTTTGTTTATTCGTACTCGCATACAGCCCGTCTAGACTATCGCGGCGTGGCCTTTCAGCCGACTCCTGTCATGTCCACTGCATTTCCGCACCGCTACCCGTTGTGGCTTCCCCGCCCTCCGCCTGGTCTGTCCCGAGGAGATATGAAGCACACCAAGGAAAGTCAAAAGAAATCACAGCGGAGATCGCCCCGTTCCTGCACTCCCCTCCCTACTCCTCCACCTTCTCTAGATATTGGCTGGTGAGGGCATGTCCTGTCTTCAGCTGGTAAAAACGCGAAGCAGTCTTGCCGCTGCTGGCCACAGTTCGATATGGGCACTGTTTCCATGGGATCTTGTGTTTCCTGGCGGTGATCCGGCTCGCATCCCATTGACATGCTTCGATCCATTTCTGCTCCGAGTTCTCTCGGTTCAGGTGGGCAAGGGATCGCGGGAGTGGCATCACCCGTCAGTAGGCGGGCAATTCGACGCCGTTTGCACCTGGATCCTCTGCTGCCAACTTTGCCCATTCATCTGTCTTATCCCCTGGCACTCCCTTGCGAGCAGGAAGCCACCAGATCTCAAGAACAACGTCCGGCCTGGCCTTCCGTAGTGTGGCGAAGTGCTTCCGTGCTTGGATTGCGTACATCCGACCGGGCCGGGTTCTTCTGAGGCCACGCGCAGGATGGCAGCTTGCAGCGATGGTCGGTAGAGATGAGTCCTACGATGCCGAGAGAAGGGTGCTGCTCCGGAGTTGACGCGTCGGCTCTTGGGCGGCCGACTAGGATCCTCATTCAGACTGCTGGTGACCGAGGCAAGCGGATAGCAGATATTCGCCCGCCTCTCCGTTACCACTAGCCGGTGTAGTTGCAGTCGTTGGCCTGTGTCGGCACCTTGAACGCTCGGTCGCCTTCCGCATGTAATTGATCATGTGGTCAAGGTTCGACTTATGGTGTGTGAGAAGGTGATTGGCGAATAGCGTCATATTCCAGAGAAAGAACGTTCCAGGAGTCGGCGAAACGATGAGGCGCAGAGCAAAGCATCAAGCCAGGCCAGGCCAGGCAGAAGGATGGTGAGGGTGGAGGTGGCCCTCCGGGCAAAGGTGAATAAGGAGTGTGTTGCCTTTCGTCCCTCTTTTTCTTTTCTTTGATTCACGTGATAGGCCAGGTGGGGTCAGAGGTACAGCCAGCCGTCAGTAGTCACATGGTGGCCGGTTGTAAGGTGGGCAGGACCGTACCGTATGGCATCGCCATGATATGGAAAGGTGGTATACTTCGTTCCGTTTCTTGATTGAAAGCGTGCGACCTTTACAGATCATGGCGGAGTACATAGGTCCTCGTCGTTGACAACCACTGTCAAGATTATGATGGAAGTTTGATGGAACGATGAAGTCTTGTGTGTATTGTCTCGTCTTAGAGAGAAAGGCAGGAAAAGTGAAAAGTCTGAATACACGTATATGACGTGATTCTACATGTTGAAAGTGATGAACGTGTGTATTGTCTAAGTAAGGCTGAAGCCTCGAGAGAAAGGAGAATATAGGGGTAGGCCCATGCCTGCCGTGACTAAGCAACGAGTGAGATATTGCAACACTTCCT
>Ga0307516_10003762_pt1 | contig 19286 bp, 36 predicted proteins | sample 19_EM_MG_FD_203310 | JGI IMG/M metagenome (GOLD analysis project Ga0307516, IMG submission 203310) | Populus trichocarpa ectomycorrhiza microbial communities from riparian zone in the Pacific Northwest, United States - 19_EM | ecosystem: Host-associated > Plants > Roots > Unclassified | place... | reverse complement strand
TACCTCGCGGCTTTCATCTAACCTCAGAGGGCACCCTATGTTTTTCCGAAAATCAAAAGTCGACATTGCTGCTACACTTGCAGCGCAAGCCGAACATATCCACGCGCTTGAATGTTCGTATCAAGCAATCATGTCGCGCTATGATCAACAGCTTTCGCGACTAGACACGCTCGAGAATTACTTTCTGCAAAACGACAGCATCCGCCGTGCCGACATTGCGGCATTGAACCGATACGTAATTGAATTACGTTTACTTGATCAGCGTCGCGGATATGAGCGCGGCGCATGGAAGCGGCACCTCGTTTCCTATGTATGCCGTCCCTTCGTCCTGGCCCGTACTGCCTACCGATGGCTGACCGGCCCATGGGTCGTTTTTGAGGCATACAGGAACGCGCTCGCAAATGGCCTGCGCAATCCTCCGCCCGTCACCACACCTCGAAACTGGATACCGCCCCAATGAAACCCCGCGACAAAACCAAGGAACTAATCGCGCGTCAAATCTGCATTTCCAATCAGCAGATTTTCGAACGCATCAGTCGACCGCAACGTTTCATTTATTTGACGCTTGCGGAAAACATTCTTGCCACTGTCGAGCGCCAAGCCTATTCGGTGCAGTGGGCCGAATGGGGTATTACAATCAGGAGCAACGACACATGACCAAACCCCGCGCGCCATACACCGCCCGTTTCAACCGCGCCAACGGTCGCGGTTTTACGTTCCGCATGGAACGCGAGTTGATGACCGCTCGCGAAAATGTTTACGATCTCGTTCGCGACCGTTGCGGTTTGCCTGCCGCTGATGTGAGCGACTTGCGCGTGTTGTTTGTTGCAGGTGAGATGACACAACACGTCGCCCTGATGTTCAATTATGCGGAGACCTTGTATCAGGCGCAAAGGTCTCTGTTGGAAGCTGGAAAGATGCTGCTATGAAGCGTCTGTATTGCGGATTAGTCTACTACGCAAACGGTGACCCACCGTCTTATATGCTTTTAAACATTGGCGATGAACAAAAGTTTAGAGATATGGTTGAAATTTATGAGCGGGCGTCTCAAAAATATAAACCGGCGTTTATCGTTTTTGCTTATTTGAAACCAGAGGCGCAATTATGAAAATAAAATCCCAAGACCTAAAGCCCGGCATGCTTGTCCGCCACAACGGAAGTCCATGGACGCGTCTCGCCGAAGTCCACGTATTCGACGAGCGCAAATCCGCGTTCACGCCCATAGGCGCGGCGCAAGCCTATCTCCCCGGGTGCGTCATGGTGACATGGGTTGTCGTCGGCGGGCGCAATTCCTACACTTTCCAGATCAATGAAGAGTTAGAGAGGGTGTTCGAATGAGCCGAATTTTGTTAGCGACAACGCCCGTACAAATTGAATGGAGGTGCGAAGATTGTCCACACCTCCACGTTGCGATTGCCTATTACGCTTTGGCCAAAATGGCTCAGAACCGCAAACGCAACCTCAAGATTTTCGAAAATCGATCCCGCCTTGATGAAAGAAGCACAGGAGCTATTGGCGTCATGAAGTATCAGAAGCCTACGCGATCGACACGCATCAACGCGGGCGGGCGCCCGCAGATCTCCAAGTATGCAGCCAAGCAACAGCGGCGCCGCGTTGCTGAGTTGGCGCAACAGGCGGAAATTGAAAGCGGGGAATTTTTGCCAGACGGCAATGATGCGACCGATCCGAAAGATTATCTTAACTAACCAGTAGTTAAAGAGTAGCTTTAACATCACATTAACCAATTTCCCCTAGTCTCGTTCGCGTATCAACATCAGGAGCACTTATGCGCGACCGGACCATGACCCAAGACGATCACAAGGAAATAGTTGAATCCTTGGTTCTCCGTTTCCGCCAAGGCGAGATCGGGCCTGTTACCTTGCGCATGGAGTTGCGCAAGCATTCATTTTCAGAAAGCGACATCAACGAAATCAGGAACCTGCACATTGATGAATGTGCGAAAAACATGAGAGGGTGAGACTATGGCCAAACATCCGTTAATTAATCGAACCTCAAAATATGGGGATGATTTTATCGGTACTTGTGCGGCATGTGGCAAACGCGGAATAACGTTTGCGCAAATATCTTCGGATGAATGCGAAAACATTCGAGGTTTGACACAAGAGCAAGCGCTTATTGAAGCCGTTGACGGGCCTTCGTCCGATACAAAACAATGATCATTTTCCTCCTTCTCTTGCTAACCGCCTACTTCGCCTTCGGACATTGGGGAGTTGTGGGTTTGGTGCTTATTCTGATTGCAATGTCCGCTCCAAAACGCTAGACCATATCGGGCTCAATTCCGAGCCTAACCTTTAGAGGGCTTTTAACAATGGCTGATACCAAAGAAGTGGCGACCGTTGAACGCATGATGGAATATCCCTCCCGCCTGCAAATGAGCATGCTGGCGCCTGTCAAGGCGATTGCCGCCGCGATCCCCGAAGGCGACAAGGAAGTCCGTATCGTCGGTTACGTCATGGGTGAGGCGCGCGGCATTTCCTACCGCAACAATCCGAACGACACCGATGGGTTGCCTGCCGAAGCGCTGATTGGCGTCTTCAATGGCATACCGAGCTATGCGCCTTATCCTGGCATGGTGCCCGAGGCGGCCTCTGATCTCCGCGCGGAGCTAGCGAGCGGCGTCTGTTTCCTGCCGCCGCAGGCACAGGCAACCATCGTGCGGCAGGTTCGCGGCGCCGATGGCGTGATCCCCGAAACGCCCAAGCGCGGCAAGCGTATCGACCAATTGGGCGTGGTCGTTCCGATCGCGTTCGAAATCGGCATCAGGAAATCCGGGTCGCCCGTGGGCTATGAATGGGTGACGCGCGGCATTGCGCGCGTGCAGGTCATGTCCCCAATCGATCGCATGCGTCAGGCCATGGGGCTCGCGCCCGATGCCAACATGCATGCTATGATCGCTGACGGCACGCTGAAGCGGATTGTTGACAAGGCCGATGCGACGCCGCAGATTGAGGCGCCGAAGGCGACGCAGGCCGCACCTGCGGCACCCAAGGCGCCCGCAAAGTCTTCCCGCAAGCGGTAGAAACGCCCTCCGCCGTCTGCGGCTGAAGAGAATGCCCCGGTGTCCTGAGCGCCGGGGCATTTTTCTTGACTATGGGAACCGGCTCAGAAATGATAAAGGCCCGGTGACGCTGGAACGTCGACCGGGCCTTGAAACTGAGCGGGTTGGCCTGCGCTCAGATATAGGGTTCCATAACAACCCCTGAAGATAAATGTCTAGCAAATATCGAACTGCAAAACAAGCGGCACGCGATCGCGCTGCGCTCAAACGTTTGCGCGACAGTGGAGATTATCGGGGAAAAGTCGACCTGCGCAAAGCGCCAACGCGCTACCAGCGTCAAAAGATCGCAGAATTAAAAGCCAAGCGATCACGCAAATCTGCGCGGTCTCCCGCGCGCAAGATGCCGCCCGCAACGAAAACACCGGGCGCCAAGGTCAAGCGCACGACATTGACCGAAAAGCAGGTTCGGGAATTAAAGCCGACAACCAAGAACAAGATGGTGACCTATGCTCTGCCGTTTCTGCGCAAGGGGCAGCTAGAGCCGGAATGGCGCCGTTTCACGCATGCGGGACTGCTCAAGTTCTTGAACGAGTACAAGGCAGACGATCCCGAAGGCAAAGCCGAATGGCGGGCCTATGCGGTGCGAGAAGAATGGTTTTTCGATACGCCAGACGAAAAGAAGGACATGCGCCGCGAGACCGATTTGTATTTCAGCGGTGTACGTATCGACGCGCCAAAGGGCGGTGTTGTGCAGCGACGCAAACCGAACAAAAAGGGTCACCGTGGCCAGCGCGGCCGCAAGTAAATGGCAAGTCCTCCGTCACGTTCAATCGCCGATCTCGAGGCGCGGCTTGCGCTCAACTGGAATGAGGACGATGACACTCCGCCATTACAAAGTCTTGCGGCCGTTCCCGCGTTTAGAGAGTTGGCGGATATTGAAGCTCGTCTTCAGGCAAACGGAAAACCGGAAACCTCTAAACGACAGGGACGTCCGCCCTGTCATGACGAGGCAGTGTCGCCCCTGGAACGGCAACACAAGTGCCGCCATGAGAAGCGCGAAACCCGCAAGCGGCAAATCGCCATTCTGGACATGGAGACCGACCCGTTCGACGCCAAGCTGAAACGGCATATCAAACCGTTTCTGTGCGTGCTCTACAGCGATGAATTTGAGCCCATTATCATTTGGGAGGAAAACCGTGACGAGTTTATCAGAGGTGTACTTTCAGCTATTTCCGGGCTTCCGGGTTCATGGATTATTTACGCACATAACGGCGGCAAGTTCGACTTTCTTTTTCTCGTGTCCCAATTGCGGGGCGAGGTTAAGTTTAAGGGTCGCGGCATCATGTCCGCAAGAGTTGGCGAACATGAATTGCGAGATAGCTCACATATCATCCCCGAGCGACTAGCGGCTTTCGCCAAGGATAAGTTTGACTATGACCGAAACCGTGACGACATTTTCGACATCGCGTCACGCAAACCAAATCGCGACCGATGGCGCAAGGAAATTATTGATTACTGCATCGCGGATTGTCGCTACACGTTAAATATCGTCAAAAGCTTTATCGAAAACTTTGGGTTCAAACTAACCATTGGCCAAGCGGCCATGTCAGAGCTAAGGAAACACTACAATGTTAAAAAGATTAATCATGGTTTCGACACTCAACTCCGGCAATTCTATTTCGGAGGCCGCGTTGAATGTTTGGCCGGTCGCGGTCATTTTGTTGGCGATTATGAGTTGCACGATGTTAACTCTATGTACCCTGCCGTCATGGCAAACTGCGAACACCCAATCGGGGATTTCAGCGATTATGATTTGCGGCGAGGTGAGCCAAACGCATCCACAGTGTTCGTTGACTTGGTTTGCCACAACAAAGGAGCGCTTATTGCCCGAGATGCCGAAGGCTTCACATCGGCCACAATAGATCGCGGTCGCTTTCGAACCACCATCTGGGAATACAACGTTGCCCGGCAATATGGCTTGATCGAAGATGTCGAGATCATTGCGTCATGGGATTGCCGCCTGCGCAGCAACTTCTCGAATTTCATCCACCCGCTCTATGACAACCGCCTCAAAACCAAGGACGCCATGCGGGCTTTGAAAGAGCAGGGGTTGCAGACAACGCCTGCTTTCCTCGATTTGAAAAAGGACGATATCTTTTTCAAGTTGCTGCTCAATAATTCCTACGGCAAATTTGCCATGAACCCCGCCAACTACCGGGAACACTACCTCACCGATCCTGGCGAACGCCCACCGGAAGAATGGTTCAAATCCCTGGAGGAGCTAGACGATCATGACCGGATCGAATATCTGCAACCAATCTTCTCTAATTCTGAATATGCGATTTGGCAGAAGCCTTCGCCCTCGTTTCGCTACAACAACGTCGGCACTGCCGCCTCCATCACAGGCGCGGCTCGCGCGGTTTTGCTGGCGGCATTACAGCACGCCAAGGGGGCTATTTATTGTGATACGGATAGCATCATTTGCCGCGCTCTTGAGGGTGTCCAGAAGCACAAGTCCGACTTGGGAGCTTGGGATTTGGAGGATGAATTTTCAAAAGTGATCGTCAACGGCAAAAAGCTATATGCCGTGTGGCACAAAAAGCCGAAGATATTGACGCCTGAGCAAATTGCGGACGGTCTCAAATCAGACTACACTGTGAAATCGAAGGGTACCGCTCAGATCACATGGCAGGAAATGCTTGACATGTTGAACGGTGCCAATGTCGTGAAGTTCAACAAAGCACCGACCTTCACAAAGTTTTCGACACAAAACTATATGTCCCGGTCAATCCGCGCTACAGCGCAAATCATGAAGGTGGGCTAAATGGCTGCATCATTCCAAGTCCCGAACCTTGCGCAGCCTGCGGCCGGGAGCATGGCGATAGCGTCGCAATTGGACTTTACGGCGGCGACAACCATCAATCTCGACTTGAGCCCGGAGGTGTTGGACGGGAAGCTGGATTTCATCCAATCGGTGTTTATCGATAATGCTGACAACACCGCCGCTTGCGATATCTTCTTTGGCGGGCTCCCTGTCTATGGCACGCAACGCATCAGGGCGCAGGCTTTCAGCCAAGGATGGTATCCCGTTTCATGGCCTGTCGGCATGGCGCGGATTTCGGCGCAAAGTCAAGGCGGTGTCAAAGTCAATGTGCTGTTCGCAAATATCGCGATGCCGTATATCGTCTATGGCCCGGCATCGGGAATTACCGTTGTTCCGCCGCTGACCAATAAGGCGTTGAACGTCGTCGCCGTTGGCGCAGGCGGCAATGTGCAGCTCGTTGCAGGCGTGGCCCTGCAATCGATCCGGCTTTATCGCGGCATCTTTGAAGTTGACGCGCCCACCACTCTCAAATGGACGGACGGCCCTGGCGGCACCGTATTATTCACGGCGTTTTTGACCACGGGAGGCGGTGTGACCTTTGCGCCTTCCGGCATCGCATGGTTCAATACATCTGCCGGCAACGATCTGACGCTTAATTCGAGCGCGGCATGCAATCTTTACGGAGGTTATGGTGTCCAACAAAGTTAATCCCTTGCTGTGCGAAAAAGTCTCGCCACTGAAATATGCAGTGATCGCCATCGGGGCACTTGCCCTGAATTTTGCAATTTGGTCGGCGGTGTTCGCGCAGGTCAATAATCCCGGTTTGTTTCAATCGGGTGCTGTCGTCGCTGGCCATTGCACGTCATGGGGACCGGGTGCCGGGCAATTGCAGGATGCAGGTGCCGCATGTTCGCCCGTGACTGGTTTGGCCAATCCGACCGCGACGGCGGGACCTGCGGCTGTCAATGGCGTGGCGACAACGGCGATGCGCAGTGATGCAGCGCCCGCTATCCAGCTTGGTACCAACGCGCAGAAAGGTATCGTGCAAGTCGACGGTACAACCATCACGGCCGCCGCAGGTGTGATCTCCGGCGCGGCAGGTGCCAACCCCACAGCGACAGCCACGACGGCCGCCGTCAATGGTGCGGCCGCAACCTTCATGCGCAGCGATGCAGCGCCCGCCGTGGCCGTCACGACGTTTGGAGGCCAAACGGTTGGCCCTGGCGGAACAGCAGGCATCCAAGGCAACGGCGCCAAAATCCAGTTATCGACGGGCGCGACCGTCTCAGGGAATTGCGTCAAGTATGACGTGAACGGCAACACGGTCGACAATGGCGCCGTCTGTGGAGGCGCCAGCGGTGCCAATCCCACGGCGACCGCGAGCGACACCGCCGTTAATGGTGCCGCCGCAACCTTCATGCGCAGTGACGCCGCGCCCGCCGTGCAGAAAGGCACCAATGCCGCCTTTGGTGTCGTGGAGGGTGACGGCACGACCGTGACTTGCGCGGCAGGTGTCTGTTCCGGCACCTCGCCTGCATGGTCGACTTTCACACCTTCGCTGACATGTGGCACGGCGACATTTACGACCACTTCGGCAAGGCGGCAAACGTTGGGCAAGACGACGTTCATTGAACTGGATTTCACCATCACGGCCATCGGCACGTGCACCAACGCTATTACATTTACGCTGCCTAATACGGCGCAATCCGGCGCGTCAATGGTTGGACGTGAAATTGTAGCAAGCGGTCTCGGCGCCGATGCTTCGATCACTGCCGGTAGTTCAAACGTGAATTTCACGAAATCCAGCGCTGCGGTTTTTCTCGTCAATGAACACTATGTCGCTTCCGGCGTTTACGAAAACCAATAGGAGATACCATGCGCGTTTTGTTGCTGATGCTATCGCTTTTGATCTCGCCTGCCATTGCCGCCCCGCGCAACATCGCCACGGCGCCGATTGGTTTTTATGTCGCCAATGCTCCGCTTGGTAACGACGCAAACGACGGGTTGACGCCTTCTACACCCAAGGAACATTACTGCGTCATGTTGCAGGAGACCTACACAAAATGGGATTTCCAGTGGCAGCAACCCTACATGTTCGTCCGCTCCGGGCAACTGTTCAACGAAATGTGCGGCGCGGGCGGAACGTTCGTTGGTGCCGATGCGATCATCATCGCGCCGTTCGATCCTGCCAATCCATCAAGCCCTGGCAATATCGTTCCGTCGCCTGATTATGTCAGGACATGCCTACCGCCCGGTTGCGGTTCGGCTACGCCTGCCGTGCAGTGGTGTGACGCCTTCGGTGATCTCGCAATTCAGATTTACTACAATGCGACATGGTCGCAGTGCAATCACTGGAACATGGTTGGCGGTGCCGCCATCGTCGTACACAATGTGTCGACCGTCGATGTCTTTGGGACACAGTCAACATTCAGCGGCACAGGTGCCAACGATAGCGCCATCCTGGCAGATGGTCCCGCAATCATCACGGTTGCCAATGGCATGAAAATCAACGGTTCGTTCGGTTATCCCTTGACATGCAACCGCGATTGCAATGCGACCGTGAGCGGCCATATGGATGCCGTGGGCGCCAATATCCTCGGTTGGTACGCGCTTTATTCCGGTAGTCACCTCAATCTAGGCGCAAGCTATAGCGTCACATCGTCGGTTGTGCAGGGACCGTCCGTTGCGTCAGGTGCTTCCGTCGCCAACACACATGGCACGTCGGTGACGAATGGCTGGACAAACCCGAGTGGCGGCATCATCTGCACGGGCGCTTACTGCTGATGGCACGGAATTTCCTCAATCAGCCGTTCGCTCCCTACAAGGGCGCTTATAGTGCGCAGCCGTTCAACAATGCGCGCGGCAACAAAAAGGGCGAACTGGTTGTCATCGATTTGTTGTGGGCGCTTTATTTGAACGCTGCGGGGAATTTCGTCGTTACTACAAATTTGAACGTTGCCGGACCTAATACAGTGCCCGGTACGTGGACGATCCAATCCGTCTACATCGATAACGAGGGCGTTGACTTTCCCTGCTACATCTATTTTCCAGACACGCAATTCACGGTTTCATGTCCAGCCAATTCCGCAGGCTGGTATGAGGTTTACACCAATAGTCGCGCTGCGCTGATTGCCGGGATCGGAATTACGCTCAATGCCCTGGCGCAAGCGCAGCGAACCCGTTTGTTTTTTACTGACGTTCCGATGGTGCCCTCGCTTGATCAGGAGATACAAAGCGCGCTTGCGCTCAATCTGGCATCTCCAAATCTGCCGCGCTTCAATATCAATGGCGCCAACTACAATGCGCCCGCCCTTGGTGACCAGCCTATACTTTCGACATTGAATTGCACAGGGATCGGCAGCAACGTAATTGCGCTTGCCGCCGTTGGTCCCGGTGTCTTCTATTACATCACGGGTTTGTTCGCCACCGTGTTGCTCGTCGGCAGCACACCTAATGGTTCATCGGTCGTTCAATTACGCCCTCACAATCTTGCGACTACAATATGGGGATGGGAGTGGATTTCGCCCGGACTTGCCAATGGCCCGGTTTTCCCCGCGAGTGGGTTCAATCTTAAGCTTGATGCAAATCAACAATATGATTTATTTCAAACTGGAGGCGTCAATACAGGGGACCGTTTTAATCTTAATATCGCATATACGATTAGCAACTCTTAAAAGGTTAACACCATGGAAATCCCCCTTGGCATGCAAATGGCCATCAAGGCTTTCGCGAAATTGTTCGGGTTTGACCCGAAGCTTATGATCGCCAATCTTGAGTTGATGGGCAAATCGCTGCATAGTGTCGCCGATGACATGGCCCGGATCAGGCGCCAGAATGACGCGATCATGGCCCATTTGAAAATCCAGGAGATTGACAATGGCGAAGACGAACACGCCCTCAGAAGCCTTGACGGAGAACGACGAAGCCTCAACGGGAGCGGCCGAACCCCGGACGCTTGAAGATGAAATCAAGGAAATGGAAGACCACGGCATGGTTCATATCCCTGCCATTCTCCGCAAGGCGGGAAAATACTTCGGGCATTGAACCCGAAGTCGCGCCAGACTTAAGCGGTGCCATAAACTTTGCGCCGAGCGCGGATTTGGCACCAAATCCGCGCTTGCTGCAACGGAAAAACGAGGAACTTGAATTGCGCCTCGCTCAGGTTGAAGAGTGGATTGCGCGCCAAGACAAAAGGTTCAAGCCATGGCTGACCCGGTAGCAGAAGGCGCAGGCGAACACGCAGGCGCGGTTGTGGAAGCCGCCGTGTCATCGGCGGTTGCGCAGGTGGAAGGCGCCGTGGAGGCTGCGGAAGCCCGCGCAGAAGCCGCCGAAGAGGCGGCAGAAGCCATTGCCGATAGTGTGAGGCGAGATGCCTTGCACGACGAAATCGAAACCATTCAGGAGGACGTAGAACAATGGCAAGAACACCACGACGAAACGCACGTGGCGTTGCAGGTGCAACTGTCATCGATGCAGGCGGAGATAACGGAGCTTCGATCGCAAATGACGGAACTGGCGAACAAATCAACGGTCACGACAGTATCGATCCCGGCACCCTCGGAAACCCCGCTGGTGACACCCTCGGAAACCCCGGTGGTGACGGTGACGACGGTCGAACCCGGAGCCGCAAGCCACGCGCCGATGCCGGTCGCGCCCGTGGTCCCCGCAAAAGCGCGCCGCTGGATCTGACCGATCTGAAGGATATCGTCGTGATGGCCCATGCGGGCCTTGCGATCGCCTTCAATTCGCCAAAGCTGACCATCGATGAGATGGAAGGCGAAAAGCTCGCGGGCGCCGTGCAGAAGGTGCTGCGGCATTACGATCTGCCCGACGTGGCCAGCGAAACGAAAGACTGGATCGGGTTGATCATCGTGGCAGGTTCGATCTATGGCCCGCGCCTCGCGGCGCATTGGGCCGAGAAGAATACACCGCCCCCGCCTCCGTCGCCGCAGGATGCTGACAACAATCTTGTGACGCTGATGCCAGCACGGGGGATGTCGCAATGACAATCTGGCCTCTTCAGCATGCTTGCATGGCGTTCTATGGCAACCCGGCCGCGCCGGGTTGGCTGCATGACAATACGGTCTATGTGGCTTGCCCCTGGCAACTGTTCGTCGGATCATCGCCGACGCAGCACATTCTCATCCACAAGCACTGCGCGGATAGTCTTGCGCGCGTGCTTGGTAGCATCTGGGACGCGGCCGGCAAGACACAAGCCGCGATCAACGCCCTTCACTACCAGCGTTATGACGGCAGCTATAACTTTCGCCCGATGCGCGGATCGTCGCAAATGTCCATGCATTCGTTTGCCTGCGCCATCGATTGGGATGCGGGCGAGAACGAATTTCATTCGACAAAACACCTGTTCACTGACCAGTCTTTGCTGGTCGTGAAGTTCAAGGCAGAGGGTTGGATTTGGGGCGGTGATTGGTCATCGCCCGATGCCATGCACGTGCAGGCCGCACGTATCAAGTAGGAGGGCTGACTGTGACGTATGATTTCTTCATGGGCCAATTGCGCTTGATCGCGATTGGCATCATTGCGTATCTGGCTGGAAGCGGGCGTTTGACTGCGACCGATGCCAGTGCACTGACGGCCGTCATGGTCCCGGTCGGACTTCTGGCGGGTCCATATATTTGGTCACTTTATCGCAACATCGGCATGAAGTTGGTGCCGCACGACAGCATCGCCATTGAAGGCGGCACGCCTCTCGCGGTCGATCGCGTCAACAAGGATGGTACCTTGCCGGTCGGTGCCACCATCACGACGCTTGCAGACACCGCGAAGGTCGTCGGCGCCCTCCTGATAGGTTTCATCCTGTTCGCTCCGATCTCCGCGCGTGCTCAGAGCAAACCACCTGGCGCCTGTTCGCTGCAAACCTTCGTCGGCCTGTTCAAGAATGGCGGTATCGATCCCGTCACCTTCCTGACCAACTTGTCGGCCGGATTGAAAAACTGCGGCGCCAGCGATACATCGGCCGCGTTGAAAGATGCGGTCGACAACGCGGACATGGAGGCGCAAGCCTGCCTGAAACCGCTCAACGATATCGCGCTCGCCGCGCAAGCCGACACCGGTCAAGGCGGCATCATTTATAAGGTGCAGAAATTTCGCGATGCCCGACGTTCGGGGATCGTCACGGCATGCACCAATTACTTCAACTCGACTTTCGGGCCTTTTCGCTAGATGCCTCACGACGTCGACAGCTTCGTTCCTTCACTGGCGCGCAATGAATTGTTTTATTTCATTGCGCGCATCTGCATGATAGCCGGCTTGCCGATTGCCGGCTTTGTCGGAACACGTCTCATTTCGCAGGCCGACGCCTTGCAGAACGCTGTTGCGGAACAGAATATTTCGATCAAGGTTTTAAGTGCTACGGTTAATGGCAAGCTTGATGCAAACTTAACGCAATTGACCGACCATGAACTAAGGTTAAGGACACTTGAAAGAGCCACGAAATAAGTTTGAGTTGCCCCGCGAAGACGAGCATATGATGATCGTCGGGCGCAATGGTACGGGCAAGACGCAGGCGGGCCTTCATTGGCTGTCCCAACGTTCGCTGCAAACAAAACCTTGGTATGTGCTCGACTACAAGCGCGAAGAAATGTTAAGCGCCATCCCCCGCGCACGCTATATCGACTACAACGAAACCCCTTCCCAACCCGGTCTCTACATCCTACAATCCGGCCCTGACGCTGATTTGCAGGAAGCAACCGAAAGCTGGTTGCGGCGCATCTGGCAAAAGATGATCGACGGTGACCCTTCGGGTGTCTTCATTGACGAGGGGTACATGCTGCCAAACCGGAGCGCGGCGTTTTCCGCGCTGTTGACGCAGGGACGATCCAAGAAAAACCCGGTCATGACGTTATCGCAGCGGCCCGTGCGTGTAGACCGTACCGCCATCAGTGAGGCGTCCCATGTCCTGGCGTTCGATCTGAACGACAAGCGCGACCACAAGTCTCTTGAGGAAGTCGTGCCAACGGGCTTGATGGGGATTGAGGTTCCGGAGTATCATTCGCGCTGGTACAGCGTGAAAAAGAACAAAATCTGGATCGTTAAGCCCGTTCCCGAAAGTGACGAGATCATTGACGAGATTAACGATAAGTTGCCGCCTTTGAAACGCTGGCTGTAAAGCCCGACACCGAGCTAGAGGTTTACACCATGGTTAACTTGAAGTGGGACATTTATAACATGCTCACGATTTGGCTCATGGTGGCAATCCTGTTTGTCGCCACGGGTCTGATCAAGTCGGTGGCCACGGGCGGCATGTCGGGGAGTGGCCAGTGAACTATCTCCCCTTCAATTTTGAACTCCTCCGCAACCCCTACAATTGGCTGGTTGTCGGATTGATGGTGGCGATCCTGGGCCTCTCGCTACACCTGATTTTCGCGCCCGCCTCCCTGCCAACCACGGACGGAACTCAGCCATGAAAAACGAATTTCTGCGAAGTGCGACCGCGTTCCGTTCGCTTCCTGAACATGTGACGCCAGAATTTGGCGGCAATCGTGCGATGCGACGCCGCTATAAGGTGGGAGCGCAGAACGGCGGCACCGCCGCGCCGAAGTATACCGATGCGGACAATGCGCAGGCGCAAGCGCTTGTGCTCGCGGTTGCCCGGCCCATGATCCAACCGACGATGGCGCAGAACATCTCCGGTTCAAACACGGCGCAGGGGCAGACGATCACGTTCAATCTGAACAACGTCGGCCTGCAAACCAAGGTCACCGTGGAAGTCCAGGGCACGCTGACGGCTGTCGCTGCTGAAACCATCACGCGAACGCCGTGGGGCCTTGCCAACATCTTCTCGCAAGTCGTCCTCACCGACTTGTCAAACATCCAGCGTATCAACACCACGGGCCTGCACCTCTATGCCCTGGCGACACTGCGCGGTCGTGCGGCCTTCGGCGCCACGTTCCTCAATGACGCTCCGGTCGCGATGGGTTCGAATTTCCTCGTCAATGACGGACCGAGCGCCATCAATGCGGGTTCGGGCGCGACGCCGTTCCGCATGTTCTTCGAATTGCCGCTCGCGTATCACGACAACGATCTGCGCGGCGCGATCTACTCCAACGTGACCAACGCGCAGTGGCGTTTGCAACTGACCGTGAACCCGAATTTCATCGTGGGTTCGGGCGCGACAGACACGCTGTTCAACGTCTACAAATCTTCGGCCGCCGTTCCTGCGTCAACGCTGACCGCGTTTCAGGTGCAAATCTATCAGCACTATCTGGATCAGTTGCCGCGCGGCAAGAACAATCAGCCCATCGTGCCGCTGTTCTCCCTGTCGTGGAATTACCTGATCATCAATACGGTTTCAACCGGCGCAGTGGCGACGCAGGATTTCCCCGTCCAGTACGCCAACTTCCGGACCTTCCTGTCGACGATTGCGATTTTCGACAATGGCGGAACGTTCAACGCCGGTTCGGACGTGAACTATGTGGCCATTCAGGTCGCAAACCAGACCTATCTGGAACGGCTTGACCCGTTCATGTCGACGTTGCGAACGCGCCAGATGATCGGCGACGATTATCCGCCCGGCACCTACGTGTTCGATCATCGCCGCTGGCCCATCGTCACCGATCAGTTCGGCAACACGCAATTCGTGCTCAATGCCTCGGCGGTCAACGCGAGCGCCAACGTGCAGATGATGTACGAAATGCTCTCGATCCAAAATCAGGCCATTAACGCCGGTTCGCTCGCGGCCGGTTAGTTTTCCCGGCTTTTTCGAAGACAGCTAGGGAAAAGTAGACAGGATGCGTTTTTGGGACACCGAATGCGCATCCTGCCTCGAAACAAGAGGCAGGATCATGGATACGTTCAAGACGTGGTTGCGGCAGCCTTTCTCCGCCGATATGGACGCCTTCCATTGGTTCCTGTTCTTCGGGCTTGTCATTGCGATTTCGGTATTGTGGGGCTTTGCCCTGCGTGCTGTTGCCACCGTCACTTCGGCCTGATGGCCATATAGGAGACTGCCATGATCCCGCGCCTTTCGATTGGAGTGATCATCCTTATCGCCGTGGCCTACGTGGTGGGCGCCAAGTGGCCGTGGCTTGCGAACAAGGTGGGTGTGGCGTGAACACCCTTCGCGACAGGCTGAGCGCGCTGGCGGCCTTCCTGGCGCTCCTGGCAGGCATCAGCTATGCCGCCGCTCAATCCGGCAATGTCGGGCCGAACGTCGGCAATCAGGCGCAATACGGTGCGCCCTTCACCACGCAGGGCTCACACTGGATTTCCGGTGGCGGCGCGCCTCCCGCCATCAATGCGGGTTGCGGCACTGGCGGAACGATCCTCGGGACCGATGCCGCGTTCACGGTGACCACGGGCACAGGCACCTCACCGGGGACGGCATGCGTCGTGACGTTTGCGGTTGCCTACAATCAGCGGCCGACATGCAACGGCATGGCCGAAGTCAATGCGGCATCCTTTGCGATCACGCCAACAACGGTGACCATCCTAAGTGTCGTGGATGGGCAACGCTACCACGTCCAATGTGTCGGCCGCGCAGGCGGTTAACCAAACGGCCGCGCTGCGGCAATAGAGGAGCTATCGATGAAAGCGCTTTTTGATCGTTTCCCCGCCATCGCCGCAGCGTTTCTGGCGGCACTTCTGGCCCTGGCAGGCGTTGCGCCCGCAAGCGCTCAGTATGTCGCGAGCCCGCTTCAGAACGGTGTTCCGACCGGGCCAAGCGTCACCGGAGCGGACACCGCCCACGGCATCTATTTCGGCACCAATCGAACCGGCATTTCCGGCCATGTTGAAGCCGGCGCCGGAAGCGGCAGCACGCCGGCATTGTCGACGTGCGGCACCAGTCCGGTGCTGGCAACGGGCTCAACCGATTTCGCGGGGAAAATCACGGTCGGGACCACGGCTTCAAATGCCTGCACCCTGACGTTCGGCACCGCCTTCACGGGTGCTCCGTTCTGCGTCGTGCAGAACCTCACTACGGGCGCCGCCGCGAACGTCTATACGGTGATCGCCGCAACCATCATCTGGTCATCGGCCCTCGCCGATAGCACGGTTCTCGTCTATCACTGCGTCGCCCCGAGCGGCGGTTAGTTTTCCTCCCCCACTACAGCCCGCGCTTCCGTTTCAAATGAAACGATGGCGCGGGTTGGATTTTCAAGGTGAAAATCCGTGAACCAATCAACAATCATTTTCGGCTACCTCGCGGTAGCCTTTCTGATTTTCATCACGCAACGCGGCGAGCTTCCGACCTATTGGGGCTTCATTGTGTCGAGCCCCATGCAGCCAAGCGTGGGGCCATCGGCATCGGGAAGCGGCGCCTTGTCATCGGGCAACAGCGTCGCCTCAACAGCTTCCAAGATTTCAGCACTAACTGATGCTCTCGCGATTGTAGGAGTTTAGATATGCCCTATGGTTTGGTTATCATCGGCCTGCTGATGATAATCACGGGCATCAACAACACCTATTCACAATTTGCGTCCCAGCTTCAAAGCGATTTCACCGGATCGAAAAGCTTCATTGTCTGGATTATCGCCTTAGGTTCGGTGGGCGCCTTGGGTTACATCAAGGACTTGCGCACGTTCTCGCATTACTTCATGGCATTGATCTTGATTTCGATGGTGCTTGCGAACAAGGGTGTCTTTGCGCAGTTTCAGGCAGCCTTGTCGGGCGGGCCGAAAGCACCGACCGTGAGCCCGGAGACAGGGGGAAGCCAACAATCCCTTGGGCCTCAATCGTCGACTGCGCAGATCAACTCTGCTATAACTTCAAATCAGCAAGGCGTCGGTGGATCGTCCCCCGCAACATCCGGTCAAGCCAAGTTCAACGGCTGGATGAATTACATTTTCGGAACAGGCACCAACTCCGCAGGAGCGCAATGAAATGGCCGATAGCCCGCTTGAACCCGTCGTCACCATCGCCGTTGCCATCGTTGGAGTGGCCATTCTCGCCGTTCTGGTTTCGCAGAAATCGAACACGGCAGGCGTCCTAGCGGCGGCCGGTTCGGCTTTCTCCAACTCCCTGTCGGCCGCGACCGGGCCTGTGACGGGCGCTGTAACGGCACCGAATAATTCGATAGGAGCGAGCGGGGGAGGGTTTTCACTGCCAAACCTTTCCATTCCAGCAATGTAGCATTCTCGTTCATTGAACGAGATTTCAGGAGGCAAAGGCGATGGGTTGGCGTATCACAAATCCCTTCAAGCGAGCCGAACCGCACGTCTCCGACGATGTTGCCGGACAATTCGGCTTTGGTTCCGCCCTGTCGATCATCTATCGCAAGCGCGCTCTGCCGCCCGTCGACAATGCCGCGTCCTATGCCTACCAGACGTATCTGTCACCTGCATGGTCGCCCATCGGCGGAGGCATCCCGAACAAGCGCGATATCGGGACCACGGCGCCAGCCTATTCGCGTCAGGGAGTGCTGGTTGCACAAGTCGGAAGTCCCGGCATCCTCGCGGGCGCCTTCGTCTCCGGGCCTCTGACTAACGTCTCGACAGAAGAGACCGTTCAACCCATTCCTGGCGGATTTGCAGATTTTCGCCTGCCGTCCAATTAGCCCGCTTTGCTTCGCAAAGTCGGGATGAATTTTGTAAGGACAAAATCCGATGTGGGAGAAAATCAAACAGCATCCTTGGATCGTCGGCGGTGTCGTCGGATTTCTCTTGCTTGTCGTGGTCCTCTCGTCTTCGTCCTCGTCAACCACGGCCGCTACAACGTCGACAGGCACCGATGCGAGCGGCACGGGCAACGGTGACCAGCTTCAAGCCTACCTTGCCGCCATCAATCAGCAGGGGCAAACTGCAAGCCTCGCGGCGGGCGTGCAGAACCAACAAACGGCCGCAGCCGTTCAAGTCGCAACGCTACAGGCAGGCACCGCCGACAATGCCAATACACTTGCCGCACAGGTCGCCGAATACGAAACAAAAATCCTTGGCGATGTGCAAACCAACCGCGACACCATGACCGCGCAAACGCAACAGGCGCAGATACAGGCGGGCGTCACCAACACTCAAACGGTCGCGAACGCTCTTGTGCAGGAAAATCAGATCAATGCAAGCACGCAGCAAGCATGGATCAAGACACTTCCTGCCATCGTCGGGACGCAAGCAAGCGCTCAAGTCGCGGTCGCTCAGGCGCAGCGGCCGTGTTCGTCCTATCTGTTCGGGCTGATTTCAAGCTGTTGAGGTGCTATCGTGCAAGCCGATGCAACGAAATTTTTCCTTTTCATCGCCCTGGCGCTTCTAGTGCTGGTGCTCGTCACCGACCAACGCCGGCCACTGGCCCATGCGCCGCTCGCGGGCGATAACGAAGTTGGTGAAAGTCCCGATGCCGATGACCCCGGTCTTGTCACATCCGCACAATTCGCCAACGTTCCAAGCAATGGCATGGTACCGCCTTTGTCCCTCATGATGCCGGCGACGGGCACGCAACCCTATGGCGGTGACGCATGAACATTCAGGGGTGGTTCCAGCATCCGGTTTCAACGCTGACCTATGACTACAACAAACCGGAGTTGACGCGCGGTCTCATGGGTTGCGGACAGCCCGAACCCGTGCCGCCCCCACAGAAGCTCTATGACCTTGGCGCCTATCGCACGCCCTTCTCATGGCTGTGGCGCCGTCCCCGGAACGTCTTGCAGGGACGCTGATGTGTCGGACTTCTTTGACCAGTCGTTCAATCAGTTTCCGATAGGCGGAACAAGCACTTTCGGAGCCCCCGGTTCGCAAACCGGGGGTTCAATCGTCAGTGATTTCGGTGGTCTCCCTGTCACCGATAGTAGCGGGCGCCTCATGGGCAATCTGACCGGAAATTTCGGTCAACCTCCCACAGCCAATAACGCGCTCGACATGCCGGCGTTGCCTGCCATCGGCGGCACAGCAGGCGCGGCCGCAGGCGGCACCATCCAGCAAGCCGCAAGCGCGGCCGGAATTACAGGTGGTAGCGTGCCGCCTGCGTCGACAACCGGAAGCACCGCAGGCGGCACGTCTGCAAGCAATTGGTTTACTCGCGCGGTGATCGTCATTCTTGGTTTCATCTTTGTTGCAGTGGGGCTGTCACAGTTTGGTGTCGTGCAAAGGATAGGGCGATGACTGACACTCGGCTAGGTCTTATAGCACTGATCTTGACAGTCTTAAGTCTTGGATATGTGCTTGCGCCAGCGATAGAAAATGGCGCGAGCAATTTCAAGACGTTCCTTGAACTGTCACACTCGTTCGGTCAATGCGATGGCGTCGGTGACCCACGGTGCAAGTATGGCCGATGAAAGCTTGTCGGTCGCGCTGTTCGTCCTGGCAGGCGTCTGCATCGCCGCAGGAATCTATGCGAGCCCGACGCTGAAAGCGGTTTTGCTGGGATGGCTGGTGGCGCCGTAGTTCGGAGAAACAGAAATGTGCGAAAGGCAAACAATGACGATGCACCCCTCAACCTTTGAGTACCTGAAGCCCACAGACGAACAAGTCGCAGCCATGACCAAGATACGGATGG